>Ga0209512_1000111_pt1 | contig 184809 bp, 203 predicted proteins | sample frozenSSSSmetaG_FD_184142 | JGI IMG/M metagenome (GOLD analysis project Ga0209512, IMG submission 184142) | Glacier valley bacterial and archeal communities from Borup Fiord, Nunavut, Canada, to study Microbial Dark Matter (Phase II) -... | ecosystem: Environmental > Aquatic > Freshwater > Ice... | reverse complement strand
AATTGACTTCTATTTTTGATTTTAGTTTAAAATAATTGATATTTAAATTATAATAGTTCATTAAAATGGGAGTGTTGAAAATCGTGGTCTCGCTTAGGTGGGCGGAGAGTAATGGCCCCAACTCTTACGTTCTCCCAAATATGTTTGCAGCGATTGTCAGCCATTCACTGAAGCTGATTAATTGGGGCAGGTTGTCTTATACGACTGCCTGGTTTTTAACACATCTCATTTATCTAAGATAACAACTTGTGTTGTGTGAAGCAGCTCTTTGAATCTGTGATTCGATATACTCTAATCTGGTCTGTTGCCAGTAGCGCTGAAAATCATCAGCGGCGCCGCAGCTCGTTTCGATGGCGAAATCGTCGCCCATCTAATGCCATCAAAGCCAGATCTGCTTCGATAGCATGATTCAGCGAATATTGTTGCCAATTCCAATTGGAATATGAACTTTGGTGATATAAATCAGCCCTGGAAGAGTAAGCCGGCCGCAAACTCAACATTTCCGTCGCAAGCATGAAGAGCATTGATAGCTTCTGCCCTTGAGAATCCCAATGCTACTAGCTGATCAATGGACTCCGCTGAAAACGATGGCGGAACCTGCTGCTGTGGCTGAGATCGAATTTGTGAGGGCGTATTGATGTTTGCTTCTGCAGCTGCTATGGAAGGCGTATGGGGGGCAGCTGGGGGACCAGAAATGGCCCCTGACCGTCCCCCGATGGTCGTACCACCAGGACCTTCGACTTTAGGCTCATCGACTCTCGCCTCTTCCAAATTCTTCGGTATATCCGCTTCGCCCAGAAAAGGTACCTCTACGCCTTGGATGACAAGTTTATCCTTCGCCAAATCTATACAGGCTTGGTGTCTCTTGAGCATGTCAAGACCAAGGAGCAGATCCACGTCTTTGCCTTCCATGACTGTGAAACTGCAAGCCAAGAATAGACTTCCGATTTTGATCTGAGCTGAATGAACTCGACCCAGAATGTTTGCTGTACCGACACCCCTGGCAACGCCTGCAAAGCGTTTATCAACAAGTCTCATGATTCCGCATGATTCCGCGCAGGACGGTGACATGATGGTCGCTTGAGCTCCAGAGTCTACGAATGCTTTCACTTTGTGGCCATTGACTTCTACGTCGATATAGAGCATATGGACTCGACCGAACACTGAAAGACACGTTAGTTGCCACTCCAGATCCTTGCTTTGTGAGAACACGTACCTTCCGGGTTGTGCTCGATAGCATTCTGTAGATTCTCTTGCACTCGCTCTTCTCGGATCATTTCGGCAATCCTTATTTGTGCTTCGACATCAAAAGGATCAGCATTGAGATCGGCGATGCGTTGCTGGCGCATCACTCTTTCTCTACGTTCCTGATCCTGCATCTGACGGAACAGCTGAGCAAATCTTTCCGGATTTTCAATTGCAGCAGCAAGTTCGGGTTGTGCCCGCAGGGCTTCTTGTCGCATATGAGGGTTTCCAAGCAGTTGAAGTCGTATCACTTCAGCATCTTGTTCGTCTGCACCGCCTCGCGGTGCCAGACCACTAGCTTGCCGCCTCGCAGGCTGCTGTGCTTGGTTTGGCTGAGGCAGTCCTGTGTTCCCCACTATATCCCGAACATGTAAAGCCAGCATATCGCCATCTGCGATTTGTAACTGATCCATGGTTCTCGTGTCATCGGAGAGAAGGCGGCCATTGTGATAAATATGTTGTGAAGTCTTCGGGATCTGAACCTCTGCTTGGACGGACTCCTTCAGCAGATCAACCGTTGTATCAGATGGTATTTCCAGTGTAAGGAGATCTTGCTCCAGGGCTTCTTCGGCGGCGATATTCAATGTAAGCCGCATCGTAGATGACTTTTGAAGGTGAGGCAGGGATCACTGTAGCTTAAGGTCAGTAAATGCTAGAATGGAGGCTGGGAAGGAGAACTCACGGCTCGAGGTGGCTTGCAGGTCTATGATGGAAATATTCGAGCTTGTAAAACGAGGAGCTGCGTAAGTTGATTGTATTATTGGAGCACTGCTCAAGAAGCTGAAGTAGTTCAGATGCCACAATAGGGTGGCAAAAGTGGCGGAGTGTAACGCAAGCCGGCGTCCTGGAGGAAGCTCCGTGGCGTTTGGTACCTAGTTGTTTTGGCGATACTGATACTTCACCAGAACATAATGGAAGGTAGGAGAATGTATGACTGAGCTTACCGCCGCTCCATCTGAAGTTCGGACGTGTCGGATAATTCAAACGCGGTACTCCTGAGTAAACAAATGAATGGCTCGGGAGAGGAGATCGTTGGACCTCGCAAACAGGCAACGGTGATGATGATCCAGCCCGGTAGGCTGGCTACCTATGGCTGGCTATGGCTCCTCAGTAAGGCTCAAGCTCAGGGTCAAGCTCACTCCCAGGAATACGGATTAGGGATTACGGATTACCTGATCGTTGTGGCCTGCATACGACATACAAAATAGGTGATGTGATGGAAATGAGGTGAAGGGCCACTCAAATGCTTGAAGTGCTCAATTCGAAGATCGCATTACTGTATCGCATCGCATCGCTCGCATCATCGCATGCCATCAATGGGGGTATGGTACGCCTAGTTAGTTAGGTAGATACATATCTGGGCCGTAGGGGCCCTTGTCATTATCCTCTCCCTCTCTCCACAGTAGTTATAGTACATAGCAACGCAAAGTCCAAGCATATCGAAAGTCGATCATATTAAGAAGCAGCCGCATTAGCTTGGCCAAACTGTAAACAAATATTACTGTGCAGTAGTAGGGGAGCAGTCCGCACCAGTTCGCAGGCCTGGACGATGACGATCTTTCGTGATCGGTTGGGTGTAAAGTCTGGCTGGCACCGCCCTCTCCCTGTGCATGACCTAATTAAAGAGGCAGGAGCTATGTACATATGTACATAGTTCTGAGGAGATTAAAGACTTTATATGTATAGTCATCTGTTTGAGATGTCCTGTCTGGGCCTTCAGAGTCCACTGTCCACTGTCCACCCACCAATCTCGCCCAGCTCATGCCAGCATCCACATATCTGGGCAGTATCTCAGCCGACTTCGTATCATAATAGAATAGATAGAGTACTTACTGTACATGTAAAACCTCGCTGGGCTCTGATAATACCAAGCAAGACCATACACGTAAGAAGCTCTTGAATGAAACACATACATACCTACTCAGAAATATAGGAAACTCAGTATTCATGGTACAGCCTACCTATCTAGTAGCCTCCCGCCTTGCGCCGGCGAGTCGTCGGCTTGCCGCTAAGTGCGACTGACTACTACTGAGGTTGCTACTTGTAATCGTTCTTTTCCTGTTGACTACCGTAGAGGAGGAGCACCACAACACACAACACACATTTCTATCAATATTCGCAGCTCCAAGCACGTAGAGCATCCCTCACCTCTCATTACTCTATGTACCCTGGGTCGAGGCGTCAGGTATTATTTTCTTCCCAACTTCTCCGCAAGGATTACTATTATTATTTGTGTGGCGTGTGATTAACGAGTATCAAATCAAGGCTCCTGCGGGGTTGGCCTGGATGGTGAGTTTTCTTTTCCTCTCCGGGGTCCTGGTTGCCCCTCCCCCGCACTTCCCGGTCCTGTCGTGACTCGTCCAGTCGTCCGTCCTTGGCTCTGCAACGTGATCGTGACCGTGATCAAGCCAGCCAGCGACCAAGCCAGCGGCCAAGCCAGCGACGGAACTTCGGCCATTCTCAACCTTCATGCTTCCAGGCTGACCTGATCATAGTCATTAACCATGCCTCGCGATAGCGATGACGAAGAGAAGCCGGCTGTCTTGACCGAAAGCCCAGATCAAGCACATCATGCCGAAGACTCCCCCGGTGGTGAGCCTTCGAATAGGTTCGTTGTCGTCGGCAAGGGTCAAGATTCCAGCAATGAGCCCCCGCCGGCGCGAACCATTCGCGCTTTACATCCCTATACACGCCCCTTGACCATCTCAGATCTCGAATCTTGCGTGGCTCTCGAGAATGCCGCCTTTGCGGAACATGAGAGATGCACCCCAGAGAAGGTGAGCCCATTCTTGAACGGTCACGTGCCATTCTATTTCCTATGTCCAACAAGAATATTTGGATAGATGGGAGCGCGGTGTAGCTCCTGCGTCTTTTGTTTCAATGTTTTGTTGCTTGTTATTATCTTCTTTGCCCTGTTTTTGTCCTAGTGATGCTTTCTCAGTCCTCAGTTTTCTTTAACTATGCGGTTTCGGGTTTCCTGGTTCCAGGTTTCCTGGTAACGTAGAGCGACCAGGATTACTTGTGCACATGCGATGATAAACGTCTTTCCAAGCGCGCTTGAATTTACAAAAGCCACTGACCTCCTGCTTCTCAGTTCAGATACCGCCTAACCAAATGTGGGGAGCTCAGTCTCGGACTCTTCTGCACCGCCACACCAGACTCCAATATCCCAGCAGCTACTCTCAAAACTGGAAGACGCGTCGAGACCAGCCGGCCCAATGGAGCAGTCAGTGTTCTCTTGGCTCATATCGTTGCTACGAAGACGAGAGAGTCTGTGGTGACGGATGAGGCTATGGACTACCCACGGGATTGGGAGAGTGCCAGCACAATAGACAATAAAGCAGGACACCACGAGGACGGCAGAACAATCTGTGTACATTCGCTGGGAGTCTTGCCAGAATATCAAGGCACGGGTATTGGACGCACTATTATGATGGCATACATGCAACAGATGAATGGAGCTGGCATTGCCGACAGACTCGCTCTCATTGCCCATGATGTGAGCAAATGATCCCATATTCAGACGTCCGATACTGATGAACCAAGCACTTGGTGCCTTACTACGAGAAACTAGGATTTGTGAGCAAAGGACCGAGTCTGGCTCAGTTTGGAGGTGGTGGATGGGTTGATATGGTCAGTTCACATCTTCGTCTCAGTTTGCCAGGCCAATTCTAACTTTTCCACAGATCTTCGATCTCAAAGCGATTGAGGCACGGGCGATGTATGGTTGAGCTATGCGAGTACATGATTGAAGGTGCCAAGGTATCAGAATAATGCCTGAGAATTTCAAGCCTTTCTGCCATTTGATTATCTCAGTTTGTATACACAAGGCTTTAGCACACTAGCCTCGCTTGAAACAGGTGCATCTTCCTCCTCGAGGAATTTAGCTTTTGACTTTGGCTTCCATGTGGCCTGGCTCGTCTTTTCGATACCCTTTGGCACCGGCACACATTTGCCCTTCATCGGTGTCAATCCTTTGACAAATGTCATCTTGACGAACATCTTGTTCCTTAAATCCACAGCCGTCTCGCTCTGTAACACGAATCCACGCTTCCTCAATACTTCTACGAAGGCTGAGACATCTGTCTCTCCTTTATTATCATCGTGACCGTCAACTTCAACCAGGAGATCTGCATCATCGGCATCCTCCTCCATCTTTTTCAGCGTCTTCTTATCAGGCTTCTTCCTGTTCCCAACACTGTGCTCCACTCTCTTGTTCTTGCCGGCAACCCTGCCAAATCTGCTCTTGATCTCCGCGACCCATAGCTCGCCCTTCCAGCGTAGAATGCGGAAGGCTTCCTCGATGAAGTCGACCCAGTTCGTACCCATGAGCGCTAAGCAGAAAAGAGCTACGTCAACACTGTTGTCTTCGAGAGGCAGGTTGGCGATATCTGCCTTAGTAACGAGGGGGCTCGGGTTCTGTAAGTCGTAGCTGAACACCTGAACCTTCAGCTTCTTCTTCTCCTTCTCGAGCGTCTGTGTCAACATCGCGTCGCCACATCCCAGATCTGCGATGTAGCAAGTACCCTCGGTTCTCGGCAGCGGCAGTAACTGCGAAGACGAGGCAGATTCCTCGGCCGCAGCCTTACCACGCGCCGGTCCTCTGACCTTTCCTCGCTGCCGAATCTGCTCGATATACGTGTCGATGGGATTCTCGGGCCACACCTCGACTTGTCTTCTGAACCCCTCGTGGTACTCGTGGAACATCTCCGGGTTCTGGGAGAAGAGCTCGAGGGAGTGGGCCGACGGCGTCGTGTAGAGCGTCTGGTTGAGATGTCGGAATCGAGCAGAGATCAACTTCTGCCGCATCGATGCTTGTAAGGGAGTCAGTTTCGGCTGCGTTTTTGCGACTACTGGCGCGGGCGTGGTTGTGTTGTCCACCGCGATGGATTTCTCTGGTGCATCGCTCGAGGGCATCTTTGCCTTCTTTTCGCGCTTCTTGTCCTTTGAGGCCTTCCTTTTCTCGCCTCTTTCAGAGAGCTTAAGTGGTATTTTCGCATCAGCTTGGTCAGCCTCATTGTCGGTAATCTCGATCTTGGAGTCGTCTGGTGCTGTTGCAGAGGTGTCTTTCACAGAATCCTCCTTCGCTACCTTTTGTCTCTTGTCGCCGTGCTTGACCTTTGCCTCCTTCTGCGCCTCAGGCTTGCTCTTCTTCACGATGACCGTCTCCCAGAGATCTGCCAGGTTCTTCTCATTGACATCTGAAGGTTTGGCATCTTTATTCCCACGTTTGCGCTTGTGGCCAGCCTTGGCAGGTGTTGCGGATCCTGCTGCTGTTGCAGCTGCTGGTGCTGCATCCTTGGCCGCAGATGTTTGTGTTTTTAACGCGCTGGCGGGCACCGACCAGCCTTTGACGGCGAACATGCTTGATTCGACAAAGATCAGGTGCTGTTGAATCTGTTGTGCTGCTTTGCGTGATAACTATGCTGGTGGATCTTCATATTGGGGAGACCCTTGAGCGAGCTAGGCAAAAATTTGGATTGGAGAGCAAAGTTCGCTTGACTTACCCCACGCTTTTCGCAAGGCTGCGGGACGATCCGCTGACATACATGTGTAAATCAGAGGATGCTCCATTTCAATTGAATGTGTGGAAAATGGTGAAATTTGAAATGGTATATAATTTTTGTATTGCTACTGTACCTACTTCTAGAGCCTTGCTTGATTCTTGAAGGCTCAAAGTATCGTGGAGCACTTAACAGGCAGTGGATCTATCTACGAAGGAAAACATCAGCAGCATTATAATTCTACGAATCCGTATAATCAATATAAAGAGCGTACATGTTGCTGCATGATTGCTCGAGTTTTCTGGGGGGTTTTTTTAGCCCGATTATGGCGAAGCTGGTGAGTGACCTATGATCTGCAACATCTACGTCTACTGTGTATGGTCTCCTACGAAGCACCCGGCGAAGTTTCTGTCTTTCAACGCATATGAGACGAGCCCACGGACCACGGAGTCCTCGATGGACGGTTGTGAGGCTTCAGTAGTGCTTGATCGACTGTGCGTCCGTGTTTCCAACTGGTCTTCTCTCCAAAGGGCCTGTTCAGTTGGCTGTGTGCGACATACATGCATATGTTCAATACCACTCTATTACGGCTCAAGATTGCGGAAAAGAACCCGATGCAACAGTAAATCTGCCGCCCTTTGCGTATCGCATGCTTCCCGGAAGAAACAGGGAATCCTTCATTCACAGTAGGGTACTCTACAATGTATGTCACTGCATCGAGCTTCCGTGTTCCATGTTACCTCCGTCTCTGGAAGCAAAAGAGGCAGGAGGTTGAGGGTTTGAGTGCACTGCCGGGCTGCTGAGTCGACAAAGTCTTCCTGTCTGCACAGTAATGTAAACGGTTTATATAATGATATATATGTATATAGATATATATATAGATATATATTTATTTATTATCTTTCCAAGAGGTCTTGCTATGTACCGGTCAGCACGGGCCTCTCTAGTGCCCTGTCACCCCCTTTCTCCATTGCTACTTTATCGCGGCGCCAATATAAAGACAGAGAGCACATTATAATACTCCGTACTTCGTACACCTATTTTTTCTTTTCTTTTCTTCAGACGGCGGAACCGGAGTCTACTCTCCGTACCTCAATTAGTTCAACGCATTTATTGTCTTCGTTGTTGCCCTGTTCAGTACCTCGTAGAGAGTACTCTACATATTCTGTCTCCGTTCGGCGCAGAAGTTGAACGCCACCTATTCCTCGGCATCTGTTGATCAACGGCAGAGCTGTAGCCATCTGCAGTAGCCATCTGCAGTGAGCGCCCAGCCCTTCACACACTCGCTATTGAAGAGTATTACAGTTCTGGTGTGGACATTATTGTACTCCAACACTCCAGTACTTCTCTACTCCGTAGCATGCCGTGCCTCCGTGTGGCTAAATTGCAATCATACGGTGTATGTGCGTCGAGCCAATTGCGGACATCATTTTGAACGTCGTTGATCTTCACGCCATCGACGATCTTCTGGACACATCATTAACGGTCTGAACCTGGGAAGCGCAATTGGATGGAGCTTATTCGGATGTGAAGTCAGGAAGTCAGAAATAATCCCACCAGTGAGTAAGAATGCTTTACTATTCATCAATCAATCATCGCCTCTCCCTTGCAAATATCGGAGGATGGCAGGAGATTGGGAGCAATGTTGAGAGTCCACTGCTCCTGGAGTGGGCTTCTTGCCCTTGTCCAGATCCCATTCGGGTGGGAACATCGAAGTCCGATGTCAAATGGGCTATGACTCGGTCTGGTCTTTCCTGGCTCTTTTGGCAAGACGGGAGACTATTGTGGATGTGGATGTTTCTGCCGTTTTCGTTCAACAACGGTTCGGAGACAAGACATAATACATATATACATTGACCACACCTTCATTGGAAGTCCGCCCGTGTCTCCTCGGCGTCTCACCACTCCACCCGCCACCTCCCCGCAGCAGCCACATCTCTAAAGCCAGCCAGCGCTAGGCCATATTATGTCTAGGCACAGTCCACACCTCACATCCACATCCACCCTTTGAACCCTTAACTCTCAATGGCGTTCCCATTATCTCTTCTCAGTTCCCCATCAATTTTCCTGCACCATCCATATCATTTGCTTGATTTCTGATATGTTGCATGTTGCCATTTTAGATGGTGGCTTCTTTGCACATCTGGCTGACCAACAAGACCTACCTACCTACCTACCTACCTAGGTACCTTGGGCCCATTAGCATTAGCAGTAGGGGCTTCACTTGCTCCGGAGAGACATACAGTATCAAAAGGTACCTAGTCTTTCCTTCTTCCACATTCCGCTTTTCCTCGTTGATCGACTTTTCCGTCTTGAGCATCGAGTGAAGCCTTCACTTACATGTCCCGCCAATTGGAAGTTCAATTGGTACGGTGACAGCTCGCCGTGTTCTCTATTCGTCTTGTCTTTAGTAGAGAGGCTTCGCGCAAAGCCTCTTAACAGCAAGGTTATCTTTCAATTGTTCCCCAAGATCTATGCGATGTTGTTTTCCTCGACAGACGAAGACTCATGCGTCTTGATGCTTCACTGTGATGTGCATAAGCGGTGCACTTGTAGGCCCGCCATGGAATTGCCTCCGACACGTTAAATGAGAGCCATCAAGTCTGTCTCCATTTCCATTGGCATGAGCGACTATTTCTGCAGTTTTTTGTGAGCTGTATCATTTGCTCATGCGGTCGTCAATCGCTACTCAAACGCTAACCTTTACAGGTCTGTTTTTGGCTCATGTCTTCATTCGAAGGCCCCTCGCACTACCTACGTTGTCACCACACCTTAGGACACGATAAGTTTCTGGTTCTATTTCAATCTTCGATTTATAGGAATCCTGGGGCCTCAAGGGCATACCAATATCGTTGAGAAGCATAAATATATGCCAAGAAATACGCCAGACTATGTGATGGATGTTGAGACGACTCGGGCAAGGAGTTGAGAATCCAGCGAAATCAACAATTTTTTTTACGAGTCCGGAAATTTCGTGTGCTTCAACCTTCAGTCGTCCATATTCTGGGAATTTATACTGTGCAGACGACGCAGAAATATTGCATCGTGCAAAGGCGACTCAGTTGCCAACTTAATCTGCCTGAATAGGTCGTTGCGAGAGGTACTTGGAGCACAATCTTTTTTCCCTGCAAGATACAAGATTTTACCAGTGAAGTAGTGTTATAGATCTTGCTGCCATACGAAAGCCATGGATGGCAACTCCGTTATATCTGGCAATGAGCCAAACCAAGGCGGCCGAGACGATGAGAAGACGATGCCGCTTAGTGTCCCGAATGAAGACACTCCCGCGCGTAAGCGGCCCAATCCACGAATGTCGCAGAGAAGAACCAAAACAGGATGTCTAAGTAAGTCACGGAATAAATATCTCATGATTTGAGAGATAGCATATCAATGCTTATCATTCTCTCAGCTTGTCGTCAGCGACGCATAAAATGTGGCGAGGAGCGCCCGATATGTGCGAATTGCATTAAATCGAAACGCAAATGCGAAGGATACAATCCGCGAGTCATTTTTAAAGATCCATTGAATATGTATCGAGGACCCACAAATAGCATTCCGGCTCATTCTGGATTTATTGCCAGACCAGGTCAACAGCACGTCTTCTCAGCTCCTTATGCGCAGTTCCCACCACTCCAGGCTCAGTCACAGACACTGCTGCCCAATATCCTTCCCAGGACACAAAGCTTCCAGTCAGAAGAATCTTCCAACTCCTTCCCAACCACACAATTTCAAGGGTTCGTTTACAATAATCGAGCAACTTTCCAGCCCCAACAAAATATCGGTGTCTCTTCAAGCCACGGGCCGAATCCCGAATCTCATGGATCAAATGAACAATTACCTGCTCAATGGCAGGATCGTCCAAATATCGGGTCAACGCCTTATCAGTCAAGCCGTCGGCGTAGTAGTTCTCCTCGATCTGGCCCGCAGTCTCATGGCTCCGTGTACCATGAGATGCATCCGGCCCAAACAAGCTTGCCAAATCCCTCATACTTTCCCAATCCTCACCTACAGATGCCTCCAAGTACGAGTGGTGAAAGGGGAAATCCGAATACTCTATCTTCTGAAGTCCAATCTGCACAGAAAAGGCCACGGTATGATCAACCGACACAGACGACGACCCATAGCGCACAACAAATTCCAGAATCAAAAGATTCATGGATCCAAATGCCTCATCCTCCTTTGTCAATACCGCATAAGCCAATTACTGGAACCAATTTTTACTCCGACGATTGGTATGGCATGACAAACACACTTGAAGAGCAAGAAGAGGAGGAGGACGAGGATGACCCCTACGATGTGTCATCCGACGAAGACCAGGATCTGCGCGACTTCGAAGATGGCTTGGATCCCCAATCGCGCGGCGTGCGTAGACGTATGAGGGACAACAATAATCTGGCAACTGTCATTGCAATCCAAGCAGCTCAGGACAGTCAAGACACTCGCATTCGCACATATCATTCTGTGATAGAAAATTATGGTCCGAATATGCTCGCCAACTATTACCCTTCATCTAGAGACTCTCCGTTGAGCGATCCTGTCGCTGCGAGTATCTTTTGTCACTTCATTAATGTCATTGCCCCTGGTCTCTCCATGTATGAGCGTCATCCAGCCAATCCAAGCCTTCTATTTCAAGGTCAACCAGTACCAAAGTCGCAGCAGCATATCTGGGCCTGTAAGCCATCTTCCACTTATGAAAATCTTAGTGCTGACATTTCTGTAGACACTATGCCAACTATTGCTCTCCGAAGCCATGCCTTATTACATGCCATGTTGGCAATGGCAAGCCTTCATATCGCAAAGCTGCAGAATACTCCTATCATGGCGTCTCTAAAGCATTATCACCTTGCTATAAGAAAGCTGGCAAAGGACGTCGGCCTCCCAACTAGACGCAAGCAGCTTGCAACACTTGCCACTACCTTGTTGCTTGGTTACTACGAAGTTATGTCTGCAGACCACAGCAAATGGTGTGATCATTTGCTTGGAGCTCATCAATTGATTAAGCAGATTGATTTTGCCGGAATGACGAAGTACCTGAAGATGAGGAAAGTGCAAGCATCACAGTCGCAGCCTGGGTATCTCTATGATCATAGTATCGCTCTTGGGGTTCCTAGGGGCTATCAATATGAATTTGCGGAAGGGTTACAACACTCCATTGAGGATGATGTAGACGAAAACTTTGTCGGAATTCTCATGGGCAAACAGCTCAGATATGCTGAATACGGCCAGATTTTGGAGGATACAGAGACGCCCAACACTGGAGAAAAGAAATACACTCAACGCGATCTAGACATATTCGAAACTCAACGAGATCTCTTCTGGTGGTATACGAAGCAAGACGCTTTGCAGAGCATTCTCAGTCAAAACAGGCTATTGTAAGTTTTAAATTTTGATCGCAACGCATGCGCTGATTGTGTAATGTTTAGCTTGAGTTACGATAGATGGAGCCACTGCCCCCCTCGAGCTCCGGTCGGGCGCCGGGACGCTGTGTATGATAAGCCATATCGTTATCTTAGACAGTCTACTAATTATTCTCCAGGCATGGCACTTTCGATCATTTGGTTCTGTTGTTGGGTAGACTCTCTGAATTTGCTGCAAAAGACCTGAAGCGAAAGAAGAAGGTCGTACAGGCAAATGGAGGGCACTGGAGACCGCCTCCAGGAATGCAGATGCCTGGACCGCCTCCGAACGTACCAGGGGGCCCAATGCGGGGCCCTCCAGGTCAAGGTCCTCCAGGTCAAGGTCCCCCTGGATACGGCCCTCCTGGATACGGCCCTCCTGGTCAAGGTCCTCCAGGTCAAGGTCCTCCAGGTCAAGAATCTCCTGGATACGGTCCTCCTCGTCAAAATCCTCCAATATCTATGATTCCAACAATGCCATCGTTTGCTGGTATGCTTCCAACTACGGGCAAGGCGACTCTACCGAGAGGCTTTAGCCCAACGGACAAAGGCTCACCGACGCCAAGCAGTGAAGATGATGATAGTGATGGCCGACTCGATGACCAGACTGCTAAAGCGGAAGAGGAATGGCTTGAAATTCGGAGCGCATTTACTATGCTTGCCGAGCGATTTGGTCCAGATTTTGAGCCACTTGGACCTGAATATGTTCAGGCCATACAATCGCCATTTGGCCCAGCGGTCCAGTATCGAACCTACAGCATTGCTGTGATATGGCTCATGTACTATATGGGTATCATTATCTGCCATAGGGCCCACCCATCAATGCCCCCAGCAGCCATGGTAGCGGCCGGCATTGCTGCACGGCAGACGGCGTTCTTTGCAAATGAGATTGGGCGGGTATCAGCCGGTGTGGCGCCAGATGCTACGACTGCAACTAGTGTGAATATTGGAACAGGTGCTGGTCTGACAGATTCTGCGTTCGCTCTCTTTGTCGCAGGAGTACAGGTAAATAGCGTATAATTTCAACCCTTCCATGATAGCTGCTAATAGTTATCCAGCTACAGCACCCAGCGCAGCGCGCATGGATCATCGAGAGAATGCTAGGCGTAGAGCGCCTGACTGGATGGGAAACAGCCAGTCAATGTGCCAAAGGCTGCGAGACGTCCTGGATCAGGGCCGCAGAGATGGGTAGAGGGCCTCCATATACTCGATATAACGAACCAGCGCCTGTCAGCGATATATGGAATCGGGCAGGCCAAAGGATTGATCGGATGTTGGCAAGCCTGGGCAAGACGACGCATGTTCATCCACAAGACACAGCAATATCAGGAAGAGTGCAGTTTGCGCACGGCTTGATAGGTGTTGAGGAAAAATTGGGGCTTCTAGAACTCCAAAGTGACGATGAGGATGGCGATGGGGATGATAAACATGGCAGGGGCGAACATGGGCAGCAAAGATAATACAGGATACGATGATACACTCATGCTCATGCCAAAATACCAGAATATCATACAATCTACAGATCACAAATAGCCTTGACTTTCTCGTCAGCAGAATCTGATGTAGAGAACGCCGTTTTGCTACGTCGCCCGAGTGTCGCTATCATGAAATACACGTTTTGTCTAGTTGGCCGGTAATCTCTCCACAACTGCTGCCATCTCCTCATCAGTGTAGATCCTGAAGCCCCTTTCCTTGGTGACGCTTGCGAGTTGCACATTCTTCGAATCTAGCTTCTCCTCCATCACCTGCTTCAATGTCTTCAAGACTAGTGTCTCGGCCTCCTCGATGGTCAGAGACTATGGGGAAATCGTTAGCATTTGGACCTACACCTTCCTTCCAGTTGTCTCTCACCTTATGGAATTCGTTCTGCAACTCGGCTTGTGCGCCTTCCGATCCTGAACCAATGGCCTTGGCATCATATCTGTAGAAAGTTCCACTAGGCTCCGCATGGTAGAGTTGTGGTCCATCCTCATCATATCCCGCAATCAGAAGCGCAACGCCAAAGGGCCTGCTCATGACGCTCTCCTCGCCGTCCGCGCCCTCGCCGAACCTCAACGCCAGATCACAGATCGCCTGCGTACAGCTCTCGACCCTCAGCGGCTCGTTGTAGTTGAAGGCGTGGTTCTGGGACTCTACGCGGGCGTGCTCGACCATGGAGCGGGCATCGGCCTGCAGCCCCGACATGGCGCATCCGATGTGGCGGTCGATCTCGACGATCTTTTCGACAGAGGAGGTTTCGAGGAGGGTGGAGGTGACACGTTTCTCGACGCCGAGGACGACACCGCCGCCTGTCGCGACGCCGATGGCGGTGGAGCCGAGCTTGATGGCTTCGAGGGAGTATTCGACTTGGAAGAGACGGCCTTCTGGTGAGAAGGTGCTGTGGAGATTGTCAGCTGAAATTCCGCTTGAACAGCTCAAGCTGCGTAAGAGTTCATTGAAGCTTACTTGATGCCTCGATCTGTTTAAATATTTAGTGGGAGCTCTCATTGAAGGTCTGATGTTCAGGTGTTTGACGACTTACCATATTCTGAACGTGCTATAAACATGATTGCGAGCTATCTTGTGCGAGGAAATGGTGGAGTTCGTAGTGGTATGTGATTTTCGGAGACTGTTTATGTGTTCTGGAGCTTCGTTGGCAGGGTATCGCAGAGGATGTGGAATATGATGTTGTTGGAGATAGCCCCGTCGTGGTCGTGATGGGATGGCAAGGCAGGCACAGGCCTTACGAAGCTGTGTCAACCCGGCAGCTAGTCCTGAACTCAATTTAGCGGAGGCGCGAGGCGCGAGGCGCGTGTGTGCAGCGGGCAACCCCACGCCCACGCGTCTCCAATCGACAAGAATAGAAATGTTTACTTGGAACCATTTCTGGCTGGGACAAACCACCCTTTTACGATCCCGATGATACCGCGACAGTTGCATAATGTCTTCGTCGTCAAATGCAAGGGGTATAGCACAGAATGAGCGGCGGACGACTACCAGCGACAATATTTCGAGTGCAAAATCCCGTTTGGCTTCGGCACTGGGAGGCAGTAAACCTGACAGAGGCGATGGAAGACAATCACAGTCGCCACAGACTGCTTCGAGCAGTTCTCAGCATAAGCGGATGCCATCCGGGTCGCAGCGCTCAAGTAGAAATATAGAGGAACGGAGGACAGAGCGACATCAAGTGACAACTCGCGAAACCATCACATCCCGACCGAGAAGCCCTGATCGGCGACCTGGCCCTTCTGTTGCGCCAGCAGAACGACCGAGACCTAGTGAGAGCAGCAGATATAGAGTACCAGACGTCAAGCCAGCGCCAGTCAAGGTTGAGCCGCTGTCGGCACCATGGAATCCTCAAGTCACGCTGATACCGCATACGTCTGCGCCTTTGGCTGCTCGAATCTCGATCCCTCCATTGGCGTCTCAAGCTCCGCAAGCATTACAACCCAAACCTCTCCAAGAACTCTCGCTGGATGTACAGGAAGCGTTTATTCTGGAGGATCTGTTATTTGTATTCATGGGCTACGAGGGACAATATATTCGCTTTGCGCCGAGCTACAACCCCAATGTCGAGAAAGAGCGTCTTGTCGGACCGACATTCAAAATCCTTCCTGGCTTGGATCCAAGTTTACGGGATCTTACCACGACAATGTTGAAAACGGCTACTCATTACGGAGCTGTGGAGGCCTTCGTCGAAGTGCAGAGCCGGGAAGAATTTGGGGCTGTAAACCATGCCCTCTGCGCCGCCATTCGGAAACTGTTGCAGGATTACCTCATTTTGATCGCTCAGCTGGAGGCACAGTTTCTCACAAACCCGTCTTTCACTCTACATGTGCTGAATCTGCACACCCTGCCGACGAGCCATATGATGTTTCAGGTTTATTCATTGGCCCATGAGATACTGAAAAGGAACTCATTATTAGAGGAAGATCTAGAGGACTCTGAGGGTGAATTTGACGACATCGAAAATATTTTGGAGACCCTTAGAGAAGGTGGCGATCTTGGACCGGGCAGTATACCAGGCAAGAAGATCTGCAAAGGGGGAAGCGTCTTAGGTCTGATCACAAGGAGACTTGAGACCATGTCGGGAGATCCAGCGGCTAGGACTCTGCTGACCGGTCTGTTGAGGGATGCAAGTCGTCCCTATATGATGATGCTGAACGAATGGCTTCATCATGGAAGTATAAAGGACCCACATGCAGAGTTCTTGGTAAAGGAGCAGAAGAGCATTAAGCGGGAGAGGTTAGAGCAAGACTACACAGATGAGTATTGGGAACGCCGATACACGATTCGAGAGCAAGACGTACCTCCGCAACTTGAAGCAGTCAAGGACAAGGTTCTTCTGGCTGGGAAGTATCTTAATGTGGTCAGAGAATGCGGTGGTGTCGACGTGAGCAAGGCAGTCAAGGACGTTCCCAGATCATTCGATGATAACAGATTCCTGGACAATGTCAACAGCGCATATGCACATGCAAATGAATCACTTCTGAAGCTGCTGCTCACCACACATGCACTTCCTGCCCGGCTCAGATCTCTCAAGCACTACTTCTTTCTGGACCAATCCGATTTCTTCTCCTACTTTCTTGAGCTTGGAACATCCGAGCTTCGAAAGCCCGTCAAAGCTGTCAATACCAGCAAACTACAGTCTTTACTGGATCTTGTCTTACGTCAACCTGGCAGTGTGGCTGCTCAAGATCCATTCAAGGAGGATATCAAGGTTGAGATGAATGAAATCAGCTTAACGAATTCTTTAACGAGAGTTGTCAATATATCCGGCATTGAAGAAGGCGAAAAGTTTCAGACACCTGCGCAAACGACTGCTGAGAGTGAGAAATCGGCTATTGGCTTCACTTCACTTCAACTGGATTACTCAGTGCCATTTCCGGTATCCTTGGTCATCAGCCGGAAGACTGTATGGAGATACCAGGCCCTATTTCGATATCTGCTGTCGCTTCGCTATCTGGAACAGCAATTAGTTTCAAGCTGGCAAACGCATAATAGAGCTACTGCTTGGACGCACAGAAGCTCTCAGAAATCGATAGAGATGTGGAAGAGAAGAGCCTGGACTTTGCGGGCCCGTATGCTTGTGTTCGTGCAGCAGCTATTGTACTTTTGCACAGCTGAAGTTATCGAGCCAAATTGGCAAGCTCTCATGGCACGGCTGAAGACGAAAGACGAGAGCAAGGATGGATCAACTCCAGCCAGTCGTACTGTGGATGAATTGATGCAGGATCATGTTGATTTCCTGGATACTTGCCTGAAGGAGTGTATGCTCACCAACAGCCGGCTACTTAGGGTAAGCATCATTCGTCACCCCCTGCGCTTTTATCACACTAACCTTTCTTAGGTACACTCAAAGCTGATGCAAACATGCTCTATGTTTGCAAGCTATACGGCGTGGCTTTCCAGGGAATTAGAGAAAACAGACGCAGACTTGAACGGCAACGAGAAGCCAAACAATATGAGCAAGAAGCAATGGCAACGATTCATGGACGAACGTAATGCACGACACTCAGACTCGACGTCCTCGAGCTCTGGGAAAGCTGCAGAAGCCGCCAGACTTGAAAAGATCAACGAGACCTTGCACAAATATGAGTTTAATTTCAGTAGACATCTTCAGATTCTACTAGATAGTCTCAACCACTATGCTGCGACTGAAACTGTCGTGCTTCTTGGGCTTTGCGCGAGACTCAGCACTGCTAATCAAGGAACGCCATTCAGCGGTCTCCGGGCGGACGAAGATGGCATTGCGTAAACTTTTTGCCTTTGTATAGACGAAATTCTAACGTGGCGTCTTTGGGGTGGTTTGAAATGATATCCATGTGTGTTTTGTGCTTCTGCCTTGGGAAAAGACGGATTTTGGGAACATAGCTCAATCGAGGCATAGCATAGGCGTGACGTCTGCTTATTATAGTCGAATAGGAGTAGCGTCTTATCACAGGCACAACATATCCATGAGAACTTCTCAAATATCCCTCTAATGCCGGGTCCCTCGTTATACACAGATAATACACCCTATCATACACACACTTCTTCCACCTCATCACATCTATTCCTTCCTCTCCAGCACCTCCTTCACAATCTTCGCGACCTCTCCCCTCTCCACATTCCTATCCCCAAGCACATCTTTCCCAAAAAGCTTCCTCAGCACCTCGCCCTGCTGCATCTTCGCCCCCTCCGCCCGCATCCCCTTGACCGTCTCCTCCACAATCCTCCTCACCTCCTCCTCCCCCACCGTCTCCACGCCCCCGGAATACTCCTCCATCACCCTAATCTGGTTCTCCTCCTTCTCCGCCAGGTCCGGGCGGCCGGCGGCCACGAACTCCGCGGCCGCCACGCGCGAGGCCGCCGTGTTCTTGCGCACCAAGGCCAGCATCTGCATGTCCGTGACGATCGGCGACGAGGTCTTGGAGGCGTTGAGGGTCTGCGAGAGCAGGGCGCGGAGGACGGCGAGCTTATTGGCGTCTTTGTTCTGCATGGCGCTCTTGAGGTCCTTGCTGCAGGCACGGGCGCGTCAGCAGGCCGCGTCTTGGATGGGAGATCGCAAGGGGGGGGGCTGGCATACCGGATCTTGAGGAGCATTGGGGGTGCGGTCGTGGAGGTTGTGGAGCTGTAGCAGCGGGCGCAGGGGCGCGAGACCCGGAGGAAGGTGCGGGATAACATGGTGCTTGGGGTGGAGTGTGCAATTGGGTAGGTATGCGACAGAGGTGAATCAATTGACGGATGCTGGCTTGTCGGGTGTCGAGCTGCTCGAGGTCAACTTTTGTCAGATCTCGCCAATCTGTTATCGGAGCTATGGACCAGAACCAACAGGCGTCCCTGAGGCTCTGCATCCATGAGAACCTGAAACTCTAACAATAATTAATGAATTCTGTATTTTTCTTTACTAGTGAGTGATTGTCCTTGTTCCTAAAGCTGTTTTTGCTAATTTTGGCATCATGGTATTTTTTCTATCTCTCTGTTAAAATACAAATGGTACAGCTATTATGTATTCTATAACCGCCTTTCACCTCTCATAACTCAGTTATCTCAGCAATGTCGAAAACGGGTTTACAGAACATTCAGTTATTGGATATATGTTTACAAGAGAACCGAGGGATGTTGAATGTAAAACCTTATGTTTTTATTCAAGCTGTGCGAACTTGAATAATATAATCATAACCACTTAGCGTCACAAAGAGCATAGCCAGCTCACAAGCACAAGAAAGACCGCACGAAGCCATTCACACATAAAATAATTAAGGAATTCTCTAACATTAACATCCATATGCAGATATGAACAAATGAGATATGGAATTGTAAAGAAATGGCACAATGAACTTCGCCAAGCGGAGTCAATATGAGGAGGAGTCCATGAATTTAAAATTCTAAACATTAAATTCTTCTATAATAATCTGTTCTACTTATACTGCTGCAAGATGCTTGCACAGTTGCACTGCAAGTAGGTGACAATAGCAAATAAAGGATAATAAGGATAAGAAGCCATTTGAATCACTAGGGAAATTAAAGGGACGAAGAAGTTAGACTTCCCAGTTCTTAGTGATTCAGTGAACCACATGCAGAGCCTTCTTCACTGATGGCAGCAGCCTGACAATGGGACTCGAGTTACACCCACAAGGTGAAATGCATTTCCAGCGGTATCCAAAAGTGAATATGTGATGTTCCATTTCATGTAACCTCTCATGAAGCATCGATCGCCATGGAGTCGAATCCCCTTAATGCCAATAACGATTTGATAACCGCTGAAAAAAACACTCGCCACCACGTCTGACAGACAGTTATCCTTACGGAGCCTCCGAGCAACTCCAGCAGGATCACTTAGACTAACCGCTTTTGGCATATTAGAGGCTTCATTTATAAACCCCCCAAATCCACAAGCCTCCGATGACAACCGTGGGCGGAGATGCCACCGTGCTTCCACCACCTCAAGCTATGGAGCCATCGCCAGCAAGCAAATTCCCAGTGGTGGTTCCGCGGTGAAGCGTGGCCGCTCCCTCCGCCGCTCCTCCTCGCCAACGCGCTCTCGCTCGTCTCCAGAGAGCTGTGGCGCAGTCAACAAGAAATATAGTATCAACAACGGGTTCGCAACGAAGGTCTCGAATCTCCGTGACCCCTACCACTCGGCGCAGTTGACGAAGAGACGCGACCCTCCTGGCAGCCGCTCTCTTTCCAACCCGAGAGATGGTAGCCTGAGAGGACGCCGCCACCGCCGCGGGCACGAGCCTGGTTTGGGCGCTGGAGCACTGGAGCAACTGATGCCAGTGGGTCCAGCCACGCGTTCGTCGACCCGTTCATCGGCTCCTGGTCAGGGCAAGCGGACCTTCAGTGGCCACAGCTCTGGCGAGTGGAAGGAGAATGCCTGAGGTACTCGACGAGACAAATATCCACGACAAATATCCACGACAAATATTCACGAGACACAAGAGACTTCCTATTAACCATGGATCTCCAAGATTTCAAAGGTTGCTGCTAGACTAGGGATGAACTTCTGCTGCTGCCCGCAAGAAGGAGCCGGGAGAATGATGAAGAAGCCTAAGAAGTGAACTACTGCATTTGAGCCCTTGTATAGAGGAAGAAGAATAAAGTGCATAGGCGTTTGTTTGCATGGATGATACATGTTCGTCATTGCCATATGGTAAAGAGCTTGCGAGCCAGCAGAAGACCTCAATATCCTGCCCTATCGATCGGTATCTAGTCATGATAATGACCACGGATTTTCTTTCTTTCTTTCTCCGACGGACGTCGTACCTGGTAAAGGCTAGAGACGATACCTAAGAGAAAGCAATCTTTCAAGGAGCGGAGGAAGCCCCGCAGCAGGCAAATACAAGAAATCGAACGGCCTGCTTAGTAGATCTTCATCTCTGGCAGTGCCGATGTACGGAGTATGGATGTGAGCCAGCCCTGGCATGCTGTGTACGTGTCTACTAGGTACGAAGTATGACATGATATATCCCGTAACATCCCGCTGCTAATGTGTTAGGGCTTTGTGGGTTACCGTTTGGAAACCAGGTGACGGGTTTTTAGGACGCACTAAAGTTGCAGTGAAGTGGGAAAAGGCCCACTTCGGCTTTGGTTCTGGACAACAGTCGGCCAATTTTGACGGCTGCAGTACTCCATACGAAGTATTCTATTCCAATAATACCGAGTATAGGAATAATGTATAGGAATTTCTGACGTGTTCGTATGACTCGTATGACTGCAGTTGTATGACTGAAGTCTATATGTGCAGTGAAACGGGCATCAGCATGAAAAATATTACATAAGTCCTCAAGCAGGGCGGCCAGTTGGCCGATAAAATAATACATGCGATGCAGATCAAAGACTTGGCATTATCTGTCGTTTCGAAGGAATGGAACAACTGCCAGAATTAGCTACGAGTCTTAGATTCTGGAATGTCTGAGATAGCAAAAAGCTTGGAGCATCAGATTAGCTATATAAAACGGGATTTGGTGTTGAACCCTGGAGACCGGACTGGCGGTATCGTTTATGCAAGCACCTATACGAAATTTGCGCCCTGGACGCTCGTTCGGGTAACGATAGCCATCCGTGGCTTCATGTTCTCATCTCAATACAGGAGCAATGATGGGAAACAAATGGTGCTGTACAACTCTGTTCTGTTAAGTCCTGAAAGCCATTGTGCGACCCTGGAAGATGGTTGGCTATAGCTTGCCTGTCTTGCTTGTTTCATACGGCGGAGGCAGAAGGTCTTGAACCAAATGCTGATTGGTGTTCAGTGCCATTTCCTCTAGCCAAATCGAATGCCACCATCTAGACTCGACTATGTTCGTTTTGGCCGGCAGTTGATGTTTCTGGGAGATGGATTGGCTGAATTATTGTGAAAGTTGCACTGTATTGGGGTGCGCCATCGTGATGTGTAAGGAGATACGTATGTGGTGATAGCGGTGTAAGTCGATGAAGCGCTAAGTAGGCGACGGCGTCCATAGGTAGAGGAGCCCCTGACCCGCTTATGCACAGGTGCATCAGACAGTGTAATATCTTTGACGGTGAGCATGTGTCTGCGACGCTCGGTGCGTGCCACAGTGCCATCGGGAACTGTTCTGGTCCGGATCGTAGATTACACGTGGAAGTAAGAGATAAATCGTGGTGGGGCTCCAGATGATAATCCAAGGCACCAAAATATGGAGGATGTATATGGCCAATGACGAGAGCTTGTAGGAGTCCCACAAGCCGGGCAATGATGCGTACTGAGTCTCTCCATTACAGAGATGGCGTTTGCCCTTCCTCAAGGATCCAATAATGTGATTGTGCCATGCATAGTAGCGCAGTATGGACCTTCTAGCCTATGACGCCAGAATACCTATGTTGTTATTTGGACCGGCGCCATGGCATCGGGTGCTGATCAGACTCAAGAATTGTCATCAATCGTCAATGCCCGAGGATGAAGCCCGAAAGCGGGAGTCCCACTGCTGAGGTTACGCCAGATGGCCGATGCATTCGGATTCAATCAAAGCGGGCAAGGGAGTAGAGAAAGAGGAACCAACGAAGGACTCTATGCATGGCTAGGTAAGCAGTGCTCCCTGTGAATCCTGGCCAGATATGAAAACTCCGGGAAGAGATAGAATTTCCTACCATCTAAAGCAGTTAGCCCTCGGTTCCTATTGCCGATAGCAAAGCCTGGTTGATCTTTGAGAACGGATGCCGTACATACAACGACCGATCTTCTTAGACCTGAAACACTTGCAGCCTCTTCAAAACAAACGATCTTGACAGAAGTCATGTTACAAATTTTGTATCAAGGAGCCTCACAATATTTATTTTCCTTTCGTATTTCGTACCCGAAGAATCTTGGTTTTTGTGGGCAGCGGCCGCAACTGGTTTGGCAGAAGTGTTGGAGGTGCGCATAGAGATCAATGATAGCTCATCGTCTTCATCGACCTCTAAGGACCGGCGGTGGCGACTGCGGGTCACATACGCGCCGTTGTCCTTTGTTTCGGGCCTTGTGGTGCAGAGCAAGGTCTGACAAAGTCCGTTACATATAAGAAGAGACCCCGGTTCTTAGAAGTCTTCAAGCCTTCACGGAATAGGTATTGATTCCAGGACGATCGCTGATATTGGAGCTCTTCAAGTCAAGCACTGTCGCAGGTTGGGCTGTCCACGAGGTGCGTCCGCAAAGTATTCATATTCCATTGCCAGAGGCATCAAGACTCGAGAGCAAATCTAAGATGGAAGAGAGTGAAGAGAGCCGGCAATGAACAGTGAATACGATAGGTACGATGTCCACCTATAGCTGGCGTGAAACTCTCGAGTCAACCGATTAATGCCAGATTGAATGTGCTGAAATTGTGTGTATGATTAGCTAGGGTTCAAGCTCCAGATACTTCTCTACATACTTAATTAAGTGTTTGTAAGTGATCCTTTTGTAAGTGATCCTATTGGACTGAACATGTGGACTGAACATGTCGCTCAACCACACAACCACGGCCATGTCAGCTTCGAAAACAGCCCCACGATAGGTTCCCCCACTGAGTGAATTTAGTGTGATTTGATGTCGTTGGTTGGTTGTACCAAATGGTCTCAAGAGGGGTTGACAAGCCAACGATGTCTAGGACCTGGAAGAAAAATAGGCATATCTCAGCCAACTGACACAGTACCAGACACCGTATCAGACACCGTATCAGACACAGCATCAGACACAGTATCAGAGGCAGGATAACCCGAGGCAGAGCAGGGTGCTTGGAAATGTCGAGGTGAGCCCGAGAATCATCCCCGCTTGTATGATCGGATCGCTAAGTGAGCGTTGGACAAGTTCTCGTGATCCCAACGAAGGCACCGTGGAGGTTGATCCTCGTTACCTTGAGATAGTCACGTACCATAACAGACAATTTCAGGAGTTCGCCATAGAGAACGGGATATACTTCACACCTGCCGACGAGGTGAAGAGCACCGCGGATCCAACTTGCGAAGTTTGGCCAACCATTTGGGCCATCGCTAACTTAATGCAGGACGAAGCTGGGCGTTTGATTCTGCAACATAGGCTTTTCTCCATCGTCTTCGATGAACGACTTGTCTTCCCACCCCTCAACAATCCGAGAAGAATCCTTGAATGCGGACACGGAACTGCATCCTGGGCTGTTGAAGTGGCTGATCAGTATCCGCAATGTGAGGTGTGTGCGATTCTTATCCATCAACCGCTCTCCTGGGATAGACACGGCGAGCGCGTCACAGCTGATGTAACAGCGCAATAGCCATCGCATGAGGATAAGAATTGCCTTCCATTTATAGAGCTAACACTCTACCCCTATTTAGGTGTATGGTGTCGATATTAGCAGCCACATGCAGCCAGATGAGCTGCCGGAAAACCTACATCTTCAGGTAAGCTTGAGCGTCCCAATCACATCTTCTCTTCGGCTTCATTGGTGTGTTCAAGCACACACTTCCGCAATTTTTTTCCTTTGAAGCAACACAAAGACTTCTGTGCGACGAACAATACCAGTCAGTGGCTGAGAGAAATGGCTGCTCTTTGCCGAGTGAGGCCAGTGAGCCCAGTGGACTGTGACCGTATTGATTTATGTCGTACGGAGGAAGCAGATCTTATGAATGAGAAAGTGTACTGACGAGTTTCACATCCAGGTCGATGATCTCAATCGAAGGTCAGATGGCTTTTTGAGTCTATGACAGAGAAATGATCTGATGAAACCTCCAGATTTACCTTCGCCCGAAATTCCTTCGACTTAGTCCATTCCCAGCTTGTTGCAGGTGATGAAGCCATCCACTCCACTGCCGCAAAAACGAAACTTATAGATCTACGCAGGTGGCATCAACGCAACCAGATGGACAACGTATTTGCGAGATATCTTCCGTGTAACGAGGCCAGGTGAGATATCTCCTGTTATCCGGTATAGCTGCTGATGTTCTCTTCGTTCTCCAGGCGGCTGGTGTCAGATGGTTGAGATATATTATCAAGTCCAGTCATATAACGGGACGTTGACTGATGGTATGTTGTCGATCGTGGAATCCGACAGACCAATTTTCTGACTATTGGGCAGCACATGGTCTTCGGCAATGGAGTACACGAATGTTTGAAAGCATGGAGGGCGTCAAGGATCTTCGGATGCCTCTTCGACTCGCCAATGCCATGAGGACAGCCGGATTTATAGATGTTGAAGAAAGGATGATCCCGCTCCCGACTTGCGACTGGCCCGAAGGTGTGTCGAGAGATGCCATTTCACTTTGAGTTAAAGGCGAGGCCAGAGACTGATAAGATCGATGATGAAGATGCACGAGAAAGTCGGATCGGTGCCGCAAACCGGGACAACGTTCAAAGCTTTTTATCTTCTCTTGCCACATATCCCTTCAGTATGTTCTCGAATCAGGTCTCATGTTCAAAAGGCATTTGTCTAACACGGTTCTGACAGCCGAACGACTTGGCATGGGAATTACTGATGTGCAGCTTCTCGTCGCCCATGCTCGCAACGAAGCAGACCATCCCTCCTTCAAGGTGAGCACTCTGATCGGCATCTCTTCGTTTAGCTAATCCGATGGCAATAATCAGGCGTATTTTCCATTGTAAGTTCCCTCCGTCTGAAGGTATGAAACATAGTTGAACCCAGAAGATATGTTTGCATAGGCCGGAAACCGCCTCACTCAAGACAAAGTTGACGTGTGAATCCGCCTGCTACGAGATCAGATCCTGCGCCGAGGAGGATAAGACACATTGTTAGATGCCATTCAGGGGAAGACAGACGATATTATTCGGGAAGAAATCGTACACGGATTGCCGTTTGTGGTCCTGCGCTGATTAATCTTCCTCTGTATGCTGTTCTTGGAATTCGAATGTCAGCAAGTTATATTCTAGTTGAATATGAACGTGCCAAGTCCGTCGTTCTGTACTGTGGGTAAATTCGAACATACTCACATCTTGTGATTTGCGTCCATCTCAACCCGACTGTATCCAGAGGAACGAACATGGGGTGAAAACTCTTACGTACTGTGGAATGCGGACGCTTCCCGTTTCGCTTCCACCTCTGCTTCTGAAGATGATCGCGGGTGCGTCTCATAAGAAGAACAATGATATAGGGCTGCAGGCGTTGGTAACCCCATTGTGGGAGGCGTCTTCATAAGCTTTTCTGGCTCGCAGTAACCACCGGTTGCTACCATGAAGACACAATCATTATTGCCCATGGTAGCGGAGATTTGTCTGTCTTCCACGCACAATCTGACAATAGATTGGACGAAGGTTATGGAGAACAGAGTTGTGTTCACAGCAGAGATGCGAGATGAGGCTTATGAGGAGCGTCTACGTCGTCTAAATAAGGTAAAGGGGCTGGACTGGAGAAGAAAAGGACGAGACCAGGGCTAGAAGGGTGGCTTTTCGTGGCTTCGTTCCAAGGAAGGGGCCATTGGGAAACCTAAAGCTAGGTATACCTCGCTACCAGAAGCCCGGAATACTCTACCTCTACATGTGTCCCCAACGCGCCGCACAACACACAACACACAACAACACAACACATGGCACAAACAGCATGTGTGTGCGGTGGTCGTGGCGTTCATCATATCCCCCTCATCACCAGACATGTGCTTTACTGGGATTTGTGCTTGGGAACGACAAGACGTGCTGTTGATATTATGGGCAAAAGGACGAAAACAGAGGAGGAATGCTATCAAAATGATAGGAAGAAGAAATGACATTAGCACTTTCTCAACTATTCCTCATCCGGAAGCATTAAGAGTGCAGCACTTGATTTATATATACACCTACCTATTGCTCTGAGGGCGGAAAATCAAAATGAGGCATCTGAGGGAATTTAAGGAGCGCCTTGTTAACACAAGTATAGCTACGGATGTCTCATGTTGTTATTGTGGTGAAACGAGGTGGATGGCTGTTTTGGGTATGTATGTATGTACAGTCTCGCGTCATGCACGCGGGCACGCCCAGTTTCCTCCAGCTCCTCCAGCTCCTCCAGCTGTTCCAGTAGTTTCTCAAGGACCTCGTCGCTTAGCCGCCTTTCGCTCTAGTTGCCCGTAAATAAACTCAACCCGCATATGAGTTGGTTCACGTGACTGGCAATTCATGAGGAATCGAATTGCTCCTTCCTAATCAGGTACTACCTAATGATAATGTGTCTGCGTGAAGTGCATCTCCCTACTCCATTCATATTATTGATGAATAAAGTAGAATGTCGAGACTCAATACTCTGCAAGGTGAGTGGTGCATTGGTGAACTGTACCAGGTCTCACAACCCGCATGCCAGCTTGCAGGAGCTGCTCCATGACCTGCCTCATGCATGACATGATCTGCGGGCTCGCAGTAGATCTGCTTATTTACTATATGTACTGATACTGAAAAGGCCTCTTTCATATACGTGCACAATACAATATGCACCTGGTCCTACTCAAAAGTGAGTTATCGCTGCGCTTGAGGTCCCATTTGTTCAGAATAATGTGTGAGAATATTTGGACTTTGCTGCGGTTCCAAGTCCCGACTATCTCAGCCTCTGCTGCTGCCGTTCAGTTCGTTATGGCCTGCACGAATACCTTGTAGAATCATCATTATCAGATGTTTCTCGACATAATCTCTAAACTCAAGCTGAGACGGGATCAATTGCGCCTTTTATTGTCGTGATGCGATCATTGCGACGTCGAATCTTAACTCTCGGTTTGCATCTTGCCCTCTGTTCAGACCAAGCTTCGAGATGATTATTGGCACTGACACACACAAAAGCAACTCAATGGAAATTATGACACTCGAATGCAGATTCGCAAAATTAAATACGCCGAGCCGCATATTTTAATATCCCAAGATAAAATAACAGGGGAAAATAGGGTGCCTCGACAACGTCAGTTGAATATGAAGTTCGTTAGTGGCTGAACGGCGTACCGTAATCTGAATCTCAGATACCTACGGTGGCCTAACCCAAGCACATCTGGAAATTCTTCTCTCTCAAACTTCTGCCAGCCTCGTCGATTGTGAAATTGTTCACACTACACAACTAGCCAAGATGCCCTCTACTCACAAGAAAGATAAGCCATGGGATACTGATGATATCGACAAATGGAAGGTCAGTCTACACGCACTGCACTGCGAGGATATCTACCTGCACCACCTGAGCAGAGAGATATTCTCCGTCCTCTTCCTTCAACCAACCTCGCAAACGTTTTTGCTAATATTCACCAGATTGAAGCTTTTAAGCCCGAAGACAACAAGGGCGGCACTTTTACTGAGGAATCGACATTTGCGACTCTGTTCCCAAAATACAGAGAAGTATATCTTCGCGAGGCATGGCCCCTCATCACTAGAAGTCTCGAAAAGTTCGGCATCGCATGCACCTTGGATCTCGTCGAGGGTTCGATGACCGTCAAAACTACACGAAAAACGTTTGATCCTGCTGCTATTCTCAATGCGCGCGATCTCATCAAGCTCCTGGCTCGCTCCGTACCTGCGCCCCAAGCAGTGAAGATCCTCGAAGATGGCGTCGCCTGCGATATCATTAAGATCCGAAACTTGGTTCGCAACAAGGAGCGCTTCGTGAAACGTCGTCAACGTATCCTCGGTCCAAATGGCTCCACGCTCAAAGCACTAGAACTTCTCACAGAGTGCTATATCCTCGTGCAAGGAAATACTGTCTCAGCAATGGGACCATACAAGGGCTTGAAGGAGCTGCGCCGTATTATCGAAGATTGCATGTCGAATATCCACCCTATCTACCATATCAAGGAACTTATGATCAAGCGTGAACTGGCAAAGGATCCTGAACTGGCAGGCGAGAGTTGGGACCGCTTTTTGCCGCATTTCAAGAAGCGCAACCTGAGCAAGAGACGTGTGCCATTGAAGGTCACAGACAAGTCCAAGAAGGTCTACACGCCATTCCCACCACCGCAAGAGAAGAGCAAGGTGGATCTTCAAATCGAGACTGGAGAGTACTTCTTGAACAAGCAGGCGAAGGATAGAGCTGTCAAGGAGGAGCGCGACGAGAAGCAGAAGGAGAAGAAGGTTGAGAAGCTGAAGGAGAGAGAGAAGGCATTCGTGGCACCAGAAGAGGATAGAGAGAAGAAGGAGAAAAAGAGAAAGAGGTCGAAACCTGATGGAGAGGAGGAATCCGAAAAACGGAAGGAGAAAAAGAAGAAGCGCAAGTCAACAAGCGCTGAGGAGGAATAGGCTTAGATTGATAGGACTGATTGGCATTTTTGGCGATGGAGTCTCCTGGCTGGTATCCTTGGGATGGCGTTCTCTGTTCAGATAATGTGTCGCAACGCATAATGCGCTCTGAAGACTAAAAAATTACATGATGATGGCTATGGTCACACGCTGTTGATAGCGACGAAAATGCTCCCTTGTATATCATCCAACTTGCTTCTAATCTCCCAATGCGTCGCGAGACCTGAAAACAGACCTCATGCCGAGTAATGTACAGATATCACGAACTCTTCCCTCTCTCCTCCAATTCCCTCATCTTCGCCGCAAACAACTTCGCCTCCTCTCTCATCTCCTCCTTACTTCTCGCCATCCGATCCTCATCCTCAATCTTCGGAAACTTGCCACCCGGCTTCGGCCTCTCTGCCATCTCTCTATCCCACAACTTCCCTCCCACATTCCCCTTCTCGCAAGCCAAATCATCATAAACCCCATCTCCCTTCGTATCGCCCCTCATCCTCGGAATGATATGGCAATGCACGTGGGGCACGCTCTGGCCAGCCTCTTCACCATCTTGAATTGCTATGTTGAAGCTTCCTTCCAAGACAGTGGATGGAGAAGGGAAGTAGGTTAACGCGAGCATGCGCTGTACACGCTGGACGGTGAGGAGCAGGTCACTCGTTTCGGCGGGCGTGAGATCTGTGAAGCGTGGGACGACACGGTGGGGAGAGATGAGGACGTGGCCGGGAAGGAGGGGCTTGAGGTTTACGACGGCAAAAGAGAGGGGCGTTGCGTAGAAGACCTGGGGGATTGTTAGCATAGTTCTCAGTCTACCCAAGGTTTAGGGGGGGAAAGCAAAAAGGCATGATCTGGCATGTCACGTGATACGAATGGGTGAATGAATGAGAACTTACCTGCTCCGTCACCTCAAAGGGACCGAAGAAGACGGGCTTGACATTGCCGGAGGACATGGCCCGTTTCTGTGCCTGAGAGACAGGAGAGAGGAAGCGTCGAGCCAGTCGAGAAGTCATGTAATCCAGCCGTAGCAACGTGACTTGAAACAGTGCTCAGGTGACAGGGCAATATGCCTTTGCTTGTTGCGCAGGCTTGTTATCCACCGTTCTGCATCCGTCCTCGGCCAATGCTTCTTGACTGCGCGGACGCTTCCTCCAAGTGCCAAAAATCGCGTGCTTGTTGCATGTAATCCCAGTTCAGGAGCTCAGGAGTTCAGGAGTATCGGGAGCAACTTCCCAGGCTAAACTTTCGAGTGCCGGATGGCGGGAGGTGCCTCCACCCCACAATTCGCTTACCTTGTACCTTCTCCACTCTGGACTCATTGCTTTCGCTTCAACGACGTCAGGGATTGATTCTCTGTTTGAAAAGGCTCATATAAACACGGCACGTTATATATTTTCTTCCGGAGCAGCATTCTCCGCTTGTGGACCTGTGGCCCTCTTAGCTCTGCTGATGGGCCGCTCCTTTGCGAGACTTTCAATCGGCGTGGATCTGTGCCTGTCGGCATTAATCTGCTGGATCATGAGGGCCGAACATCGTCATGGGTGCGCATTCAGGCACGATGTTTATATGAGACGTCCAAAATTGCCGGAGGCCGGCCACTCTATGCGCAGATGAGAGACGGACATGTCTCTATCAGATGATTCAATCCGGCTAGCTCTGGTAAGTGGATTGGTGGCCAAATAGATTAACGTAGGATGCCATTGCCTCATTCCGTCTGTGGAAAGCTTGCTTTAAAGCCACGATTTCCGTCTATAAGCTTTCTTGTCTTGGACTTGTCGTTCTTGTGCTTGGTATCTACTCCTTTCTGTCTCTTGAATCTTGAGATTTTATTCATTTTCTCGTCAAAATGCTTCGAGTACTCTCGGTGCTAGCATCAGTCGGTTCTGCCCTGGCAGGTACCATTCTGTGGGATGGCCGCTTCAATGAATTCTCCTCCAGCACGGATTTGAACAACTGGTCGTGGGGCAACCAAGTTGGACCGTACCAATACTACATCGTTCGTTAACCTGCTATGCTTGTTTTCCCCTTCATCTTCTCACCGTCAGCAGCACGGATCGGGCGTAGTCACTGATTATGTCAATCTCTCACCGAGCTACAAGAACGCTGCCGATGGTGGATCTAAGCAAGGCGCGAAGATCTCGCTCACCAACTCAGCCTACTGGAACGGCCAGAACATGCGTCGTACTGAGCTGATCCCTCAAACCAGCGCTGCTATCAACAGCGGACATGTCTTCTACCATTTCAGCATCAAGCGTAGTGGCACCAACGCACCAAGCTTGAACCGCGAGCATCAGATCTGCTTCTTCGAGAGTCACTTCACAGAGCTGAAGTCTGGGTGGTTGAGCGGTGCAGCTGGGACTAGCGACCCGTTGCTCAGGTGGATGGTTGGTGGGCAGACCAAGTGGAGCACCAACTGGGATGCTGATGTGTGGCACAACGTTGCTTATGAAATTGTAAGCGCACTATATCTCCAAGAAAACATGTCTCAACACCAAGCTAAGCTAAAAATCAATAGAACTTCTCCGCCAATACCATCGCCTTCTGGCATTCCACCGGCTCCGACCCGCTCACCCTCACCGTCTCCGCCGTCTCTGGCTCTACCTCTTCCAACGGCGCCGACTGGCATCTCGGTGTCCTCGAGCTCCCACGCGACGGCTACCCAGACAGCAACGAGGACTTCTACTTCAGCGGCGTGTACGTCGAGTCCGGCTCCATCACCACCTCTGTTGCCGGGCCTGGCGGCAGCGTCATCACAGACCCCGTTGGAACCACGCTTGTCACCAGCGCGAAGCCGAGCACGGCTGTAGCTACGAGCACGGCTGTAGCTAGCTCGACGGCAGCTGCAACTCCGACCCCGAGTGTCCCAGTGGTGACGGTGCCAAAGTGGGGACAATGCGGTGGACAGCGGTGGACTGGAGGAACTGTTTGTGTGGCTGGAAGCACCTGCAAGGCGAGTGGACCGTATTATTCGCAGTGCCTGTAGATCCGAGAGTTAGAAAGTCTGGAAGCTGCAGCAACCAAAACTCTAAGAAGAGGAAGTGATGAGGAAGGCAGAGGGGTCGGAGAGTAGAGCTTAGGCGATGTACATAGGGAAAATTTAGTGTATATACTTGAAATAGAAAATCTTGGTGGTCAGATCCTCGCATCTGATATGTCTAAGCTCATTTGGAATCTAGTTAAATCAGCCTGATGGGTTTGTTTGACTTTATCTCAGCTTACCGTTTTAGGTATAAATCTATGCAATGCATCTACAAGCACATACGACCATAGACTGGAGAGAATTGGGCATCCCGTCCGCTCTGCCATACACAAGCTCCAGATCGGCAGATTAGTAGTTGGGTGGGTGACCACCAGCGAATACCTGCTGTTGTATGTTTTAGTCCTTTGTACTATTTCTTTTATCTCAGTTCTCTGTTCTACATATAAATGCTTGCAATGCTGAATGCATCTACCAGAAAGGAGACCTTTCAACCTGGAAGAAAGTCGCTCCGCCGACGACGGCGTAGGTGTCTGTGGCCATTGCGATGCCGACGGCTATTGCAGCCTCGATCACGGCTTGTCTCGCGTGATTGTTGGCTGGGCTGGACATAATGATCTGATATGCTGATATGTGGTTGCGGTGAGATGGATATAGAAATGGGAAGTTCAGACTTTGTAATCAAATGCATCCAGTGTTGGCATGTGTAAGTTTGGTGAGACGTGGTGATACGCCGTTGGGCTACTAGCTGAACTCACTTTCGTACCTTCCACCTTCCTCCTCGTAGACACTGTTCACATCGCACCCTGCGGTTCTGTTGGAGCGGGGGGTTAAGAGCGGACGGGATGCCTAGTTCTCTCCAGTCTGTGGTCGTACAGTCTCTCAGCAATATTTTGGCACGAACACTTTAGCTTCATACAGGCCAGAATAGATAATTTATGGGTTTTTGGCTGTTTTCAGAGGCTGTTATTGGCTAATCCGCCATTTCGTTGCTGTAACGACCCACCGACCGTGCCAGAATATTGCGGAGAGACTGTATGTGCTAGTGCCCAAGCTTAGGTAAGGATCACGTCGCGACTACAGACCCTCAAAACTTCCCGATTCGGCATATTGCGCCAACGAAAACAAATCGATCAGTCACTGGAATTGTGTATATCTGTGCATGAGATATCATGTCTCGAGCGACGACATCATCGCAGAGGAATTTAACGCTCACGGAGGAGCTTGAGAAGCTTGAGCAGACGATTACGTTAACACTTCAAGGTCTGTTACAGGCACCAGTGTACGTGACGGATAGAGACTTATGGGCAAACAGAAATCGATCACAATTTCAGTCGCGCACATAGAATCGTAACAACGAGCATTCTACCGATCGTCGAACAATATGCCAAACATTCTGAAGCCGTGTGGGAAGGCTCGAAGGTTCGATGGCCAAACGAACTATTCGCAGACCAGCTGCTGACCCAGATATCATAGTTCTGGAAGCAATTCTTCGAAGCAAGCGCCAATGTATCACTTTCAGGATACGAAGAATTAGCGCAGGAAGGAGAGGAAGAGGATTCAGCAATCTCTCACACACATGGCAACAGCACATACGGCAACTCACAACATGGCGACGAGACCCTACAAACAGACACCGAGCATCACCATATCTACGATAATGATGACGAGTCCCTCTTAGACAACGGTGATATCAGCGGCAGCACACCCCGAGCTCCTCTCCCTCGATCAGCCGGCAACGGCATACATGAATTTGCAGACTATGGCTCTCCATACGAAACATTAAAACGGGAGCACAAGCCCTCCAAGACCAACTCCGAGGAAGCAGACCTCCCTCAACTTCTCCCAACAACTCCAGGAACCGAGCGGCGTCTCCCCCGAATGTCTATGTCTCCCGGATGTTCCCCCTTCGCCTCAACCTCCTACCTCCCTTCCACAAAACGCGCCCAAGACGCGCTCCTCCACCGCGTAATGGACAAGAACTACCGGCTACAAGCTACGCCGCACACAGCTCAAAAAACCAAGACGCCGCTCGCAAAGCCCTCCTGGCGTGATATGGCCTCTCCTACGTTCTCGAGCCCGATCCAAGCCCCGCAGCTACACCATGAAATCTTCAGCTCGCCGATCCGGCAACCGCAAATCCGTCCGGGTGCAAATTCGAATTTGAATGCGCCGCGCACACCAGGCGTCTCCGTCCAGACACCAGCAAGAGGCAAGGCACGGGACGTGCCTGCGAGGGTAAAGGATGAGATTACGTGGGAAAGCGACAGCGACGAGGACGCTGATGATGTGTATAAGCAGCTCGGCATGAGCCCGCCGAAGACGATACAGTTTGCGATTCCGCCCGGGAGGTTGCTGCAGACGCCGGCGCGGGAGGCGAGCAAGCGGATTGTGGAAGATTTGTTGATGACAGCTAGGGGAGGAAATTATGAGGAGGATAGCCCGAGCATGGTCAAGCCGGGGAGTAGCTTGGATGATAGTTTTTGAATGTGGCATTTATTATCTCTGTGAAAGAAAAATTCGGATCCTAAGAAACCAATCTGTGCATCAGAGCTCCATGGTATCCCGACAAAGGCAAATCAATCAAATCAAATCAAATCCATAACACCAACATAACGCCTCTGCCTCCTCACCGGCTTTTTTCCATCCACCTCTTTTTCGTTGATGGGAGGACTCTATCGCGCATCAGTCTTTTATTGCCAACATCTCGCCCGCCAAAGACAGAACTTACCATCGCGACTCCTTCTTACTCTTACTCTTCATCTTCTCCTTCAGCAATCCAATATGCGAGCCGAAACTCGACGTGCTCATCACACTCGCTGCATCTGCGTTTGCGTTGGCATCCTTGAGACCTGCGACCTTCTTTGGATTTGGCGCCTTGGGAGCCTTGGAGGGAGCTTTGGACTCAGGGTCTGTTGGTGTTAAATGGTGACGTGGAGCGGGAGAGAAACGATGAAAAGAAAGGGGATATCGAGAATAGATAGGCATAAGAGATGGAGGGAAGGAGAGGGAGAGGACTAGCGAATAGGAGAACTTACAGCTGTAGGGAATGGGCTGGAGACCGGCTGCCTCGCGGGCGTCGAGGTTCCACTGAATGTATGCGACACCGTCCATAGACATTTTGGCGATTGTCGTCTTAGAGCTCTGATACGGTTTATACTGTATACTGGTTGGGATTGTCGTCCGTCTTTTCTCGTCTGGATATTCGACTTGTTCTTTCAACTCCTTGAAACTGGAACTACGAATCTAAGAATCCTCAAAGGGGGTCCCCTCCACCCTTTTATATGCACCGAGCTCCCCTGTCTGCCTCTTGCTCATGCTCATGCTCATGCCCATACCCTCCTCTGACAAGGCTCGCATAGCATCAATGCCACATCACAGACACACACGCGTCCATTCCGATCCTGATCATACTCGGATCCATTACTCATCCATCCCTCCCGCACGGCCACTCCATTTCCACGCCGCGTCGAGGCCTTAAAGCCTCAAGCAAGCTGTAAGCAGCCCAGCGCACGTCGTTTAACCCAATGAGACGGTGCGAGGAAAGGAGGTGCATAAGCGAATTCCGACTCCGAATCTGAGTCACGCCGCTGGATCTGTTGTTTGTGTGGGAGAGCAGTATTTTTCATCCTCGATTTATCTAACTGTACCTATCCAAATATACATACATGATTATTGGAAAGTAGGTGCTGGCCATTCGTTGATGGCGCTCTTAGTCCTGTAGGTAGATGAGAGTAAAAGGCGCGCTGGTCAGGTGCAGATATGCATTATTCATGGCGCTACGTTCTCACTTTTGAGCATTCTTTCCTTAGGCAGATACATATCTCAGATTATCAAAAATCTAAGCAGCGTACTCCGCCTCAATCATGGCACAAGTACAATAAGCTGGGTCGTCGGAGTTGAGTCGGAGTCGTAGAAGAGGTACTATCATATTCCACCTTTTGACACTTGTTCTGCCCTACTACTGCCAACAGAGTTCTGACATAAATCGACATCAGCCAAAGCGTCACTGAGACTCATGGCCAAAGTGGAAAATGCTGAGATGCTTGGGAAGGCTTGCATGCTGCCAAGAAGCTGGCGAAGATGACAATATTTATAATACGCCCTCTCTTGTACGTTGGGGTTCACTACTGTATGTGTCGTACGTATATTTACAAAACCTTGTCCAGCGGTCTCGATTTCTTGCTTAGTAATTAGATTACTCATTCCCAAGTATCGAACATCAAGATCGATCGGTGTTGGAATTGGACTCGATGTGTGGAGTAGTAAGCGGGGTAACATTGTACCTTTCCAGACCTTTTCCTCGTCAGATGTACGCCGCGCACATTGACTCAGTTGGCGCGCGAATCGCAGGTATCCGTATACCTGCTCCCTACAGAGGCATATGACTCCACATCTGTGATCCCAGAAATCCCATTACTTGGAATTTCCGTGGTAAACCCATGCTCGTCGATGGAGAGTAGTTATTTCAAGCGGATGACAGAACAGAGGTTCGAGGCTGAGCCCCCCCAACCCGCCGCTCCCTTTTCTTTTCTTTTGTGCAGAGTGGCTCATCCACTGTGAAATGATTACTCGCCGGTTTATTTAAAGACGGGAACGACTAGGCATATCCAATACTAGATTTAGGTATTACATCGTCACCTCATCGATCGAATTATTAAGGTCTTCTAATTCCCCTAAAGATCCAAATCTAAACTTCACCATGGGATGCTGCTTTGTAGATCTTTTTTGATTTGCAGCTTGCTGGCTCGATATTTCATCATATCATCTAGTATATCCAACTCCGAACGCCAGAATCCAAGTTCTCATATCTACTGTGTATCCCCCACCTCCAGTCCGAACCTATGCGCCTGAATATCACGTCCCATCTCGGCCACGTCTAGTTCTCTACCATGATGACCGCTTCCAGATCCCCCCAACCCTTTGCGCATGGGATGATCGATTACTCAACCAAGAATTCCAGACCTTTGTGATAGTGCATATGGAGCTATCTTTCAAGCCACACGCACTTTCCTCAAGCCACCAATCAGCCATCAACGTTAACCCACTGCAGCGATCACAAGGTATCCTCAGATGTCGCATCCTGACCATTCTTCCCCACACCCAATCCCTTCAGTTTCCGCGCCAGAAGCCCTTCCGCCGCAATCCGATGCCCTTTATGCGTGCTCACAAACGCATTGCCACCATATCCGACATCGCCCTTGCTAAGCTTATCATATGTGCGACTCCCACTGCCTGTAGAATTCCACGAGCTCGACGTCCCCGAATCCGCCGCAGTCTGCAGTCTAGAGCTTTCGCTCGACAGATTGGACGACGGGGCATCTCGCCGATACAACGAGAACGAGATTGGTTCAACTGGCGTGGTGCTGTAGGCATTGGTATACGGATAAAGATATGTGCCGGACATCCGTGTGTTCGGTGACTGTGCGACACCATCGATAGATTCAAAAGGATGTCGCGATGGCCCTAGAGGATGACCAGAGCTCCGTCTTCGCAATGCCTGTTCACTCGCAGGACTTGGAGCTGCACTGGTCGCAGCGGACTCCCGACCCGGCTTGTAGACTGTGAATCTTGGTTCCGGAAATTGTATTTCGTTTTGGAGCTTCTCTTTGCCGTCTGGAACCCGATTTGCAAAAACTACTCTGACGGTCTTGTATAAGAAATACTTGCCTCGCGTAGGGCAACAGATGTGCAGGTGGATAAGATAGCGAAGAGTGCCACGCTCTTTTGTGGCATCCTGTGGTTTGCTTGCTGTACCTGGCAAGTCGATAATTGGTCCTGTCGAATAGCTTCTTTGTCGAATAAAGGTCTTCGTTCCAGCCTCCATACCTGCCAAATCATATGGCACGAGAAATAGCTTCACAGCAGTCTTGTTGGGATTTTTGATAATAATCTGCAGTTGGCCCTTCTCGGGTATCCGGTAGCTTCCTCCTGGTGGTGATTTTGGAGACGTGGATCTCCTCTTCTGTTTTTGTGCTCGCCTCTTATCTCTCTCTGATGATTTATGCTGGCCATCAGAATATTCTGCAGCATCTAAGCTTCGAATTCGCGATTTTGAACGCCGGCTTCGCTTTGCCTCACGACTGTCATCCAGCTCTACATGTGGCAACCCATTCTCCAAATCAATTTGTCCAACATATGGACTTGGCCCATCCTCAGATCCCGGAGGCCGACCATGAGCTGTAGTGGCATAGCTATAGAACACTGCCGGAAATGACAAACTCACATGTGGCGGACATTTCAAATTCGATTTACACTTACCAAGTCCCAGCACGCCAATTTGGGCTACAAAATCCAAGGGTCTTGATGGAGTAGTAGACATTCTGCCTCTCAATATACTTTCCTCGTATGAGCCAACCATAGATGCATGGTGTAACGGAGAATCCGATGTCACAGATCGCCGTCTCGAGTTTGAAGATGCTGGCGTCTGAGGTGTAGACGCCACTTGCGACAAACTCCGGTTTAAAGTTAATGATCTTCTCGGTTGATGAGCTTGGTACGGGTATGATAAATCTCTACGTTGGTATGGCAGTTGAAGTCCAGAAAATGGCCCAGATGGTGTCGATGGAGTATAAACATAGGGGTGAAAGGTATGACGCCGTTGATTTCGTGAGAAATCAGCCTCGATATCTATAGGTTCCATAATCGCGGAGAAGTCCACATCATCATTACTTTCCGAATACACCAGAGGACTTGTTGGGGGTTTGAAAACAAAGCTCGACGAATATGACGACGACAAGGATGGACCTCTCGATCTTGTCACCAGATCAAGTGTTTGTGGTGGGAGCGAGGTGAAATGAGGACCATGCTGAAACGGCGTATAATGTCGCGGCGGCGATGTACAAAGCCAAGGAGATGGTGCATTATATATAGGCCGACTGTCGTCAATTCCTGGTTCCGAACTGAAATCCTTTTTGCCTTTTGGTCGCGCTTCCGTAAAATCGCCTGTATGCAATGCTGATCCCGCCCGTTCAATTTGGATACCGATTTGAAGAAGATCAGTATCGCTTGTGCCATTTCTCTCTGGGGAAGCCTTGATTTCTGCCGGTGGCAACAGCGGCGTTGTCCGTCTCGCACTCGGGTTGGTTTCCTGAGATTCTTCCTTCCTTCCATGATCAGGAGTGATAGTTTCCAGATGTGGTTTGGGCGACCAGGTCGGACTTTCGCCCCTCTTTAGCCTCTGAATAAGCTCTATCCTATCGCATACCCCTCTCAGCGCTTGATGGGTGGCTATCTCTTCTCCATCTTTCGCTGTTGGAATATCCTCCACTGGACTGCTCAATAAAGGCCCTTCACAGAGGTCTGTTCGTATGCTTTCTTCGCTCGGTTTCCTCCTCAACTCTCGGTATATCGGTCCAGGAAAGGTGAAAGTTGGCCTGCTGGGCGGTGTAGACGGGCCACGGCCATCTTCATCCTGAAAGAAGGGCATTTTGCGACCATCTGTACGGCACTCTTCTTTCTTGATGGGTGCCAGCACTATAAGGCGTTTATCATGGCCTATATCGTGAGAATCGGCCGTGATCGTGATGTGTTGTTCTGTGCTGTGCTGGACAGGAATAATGGCGCGGTTTCCAGAGCTTGGAGCGGCGGAGACGGTTGGTCGTGGCTTGCCCTCGTGCCGAGTATGAGAGGTTTGATAAAGATGACTCGAGGACCACTCTTTGTTTCAACTCATGCATGCAATGGATGACTGGCGTGGACTGCTGTCGTCAAAGACGCGAGGGCAGCCGTATATAACGGAGGAAGGAAGAAAAGAACGTCATGAGGATATATTGGTACCTATTTTATGGATGAGTAGATGAGTAGTCCTGGAAAGAGCAAAGAGCGTAGTGTAGTGGACATAGCACAGTACTGCAGAAGAGGAGCATGGATGGACGGCTGATGACATATGAGATTGAGATATGGCCCGCAACATCCTCGGGCGGTCAGTCAAGGGAAGGTCTGCCGACGCAAGAGTGAGTGCTGCAACCTTACTGGCTATCCGTCACTGTCGTCCACTAAATGCATGGTAAAACACGTGCTAATAAATACCTGGTACTTCGTAGGTATGCTAAAACGTCTTGAAATGCGCTAAACTCTAACTTCTGCAGCCATTTTCGTTATCGAGTCTACATCGTTATCAACACCGACGTGTTTGCTCAGTTTGCACGATGACATTTTTCTCAATCAACGACGATAAGCAAAGGGAGACTGCCATACACAACACCACCTCCCAAAATATACCACAACAACACACACCATGGCGTCCAAAAGAGACAGAGAAGACGATGTGCAAGAGCCAAGGCTTAAGAAGGTCAAGGGAGGCTTCAAAGTCGGACCGGACAATCTTCCAGATGGAACATGGAGGCGGAAAGGTACAAACCTCGATTCCCCATGACAGCATAGCCACTCCGCAAAGACGAAGGAATACTGACAATGACGAGTGATCAAAATCAAAAAGGACCTTATCCACAAGGCCAAAGTCAAGAAGTCCTACGCCAAGGTTAAGGCACACGAGCCCTCCCTTGTCCCCGCCCCAGTCGCCGCGCCCGAAGCTTCCACAATCGTCATCCAAGCTCCCGCTGAGCCAATCCACCCCGAACGCCAGGCTATGCTGGATGCACCTGAGCCCGAAGAAGCGGCCCCAGTCCCACGCAACACTGGACCCAAACCACCACGCGCGGAGCGTAAACCGCGGGCGAAGAAGCCGGGCTACTTCGAGAAAGAGCAGGCCATAGCAGAGGCGAAGAAGAAGGAGGCAGAGGAGCGACGAGCAGAGTTTGAGAGGAGAGATAAGGAGAAAAAAATGAAGCTGGCTGAGAGGGAGCGGTTTCGGAAGGCGATGGCGAAGGCGAGGACCGGAGGGAAGAATGGGCAGAGGAAGTTGGGACGGGAGAGTCAGGTGCTTTTGGAGAAGGTTAAGAGGATAGTGGGCTAGCCAGGCTGTGAGTGTCCGTGTTTGCTAGTTTAAGTTATGATATCCATGAGAAAGTCGTTTATTGGAAGAAATCGTGTGCTCTTATGATATTTGCAGTGCAACTTATCCAAATCATTGTCCCAGGATATCCATCGACGTCCCCATAACGATCAACAGCCTTCAGAGCCAAAGAACGGCTGCAGTATCGCGGTGTTCTTACATCTATTCAAGTCAAGTCATGAATTCCTGAAAAATGCATTTATTCAGAAACTTTGTTCTGTCATTCTATATCCAGGTGGAAAAACAAGACACTACCAGCTCTACCTTCCCCGTCACGCCGCCACTACTCCTCTCCGACTGTCTCCAAATCTATTCCCAAAGCTCCTCAACCTCGCTCTTCTGAAGCGTCTTCAACAGTGATTCCGCCTCCTCCATTCGCAGTCTCCACCCATCCACCCTCTCTCCACTCCGTCTCACCATCTCCATATGCGCCCTCATCACTCTCTCACCGTCCTTAACCCTCTTCATATCCTCTATCCAGGCCGCAAATGCCCGTGCCCTCGCCCTTCGCGTCAGCTCCAACTTTCTCCTGACATCGACTTTCCACAACACCACCGGCGCCGTCTCCTCCTGACCCGGAGGCACCCAGAATACTTGTTGGATGGTCCTGTGCTCGAGCACTTCTTCGAGTGCCTGAATCTTGCTGTACCGCCTGTCCCACGCATTCAACTGCCGCCTCTTGCGGTCTCTGCTAGCCTCGAGATCTAACTGTCGGTCCCTGGCAGCGGCGTAGGCACAGAGACGATTCTGCAGGCCGTGCAGAATGTGAGTTTTCGTCACCTTCATTGCGTCAAGCTTTTTCTCTACAGTCGCTCTGAACTGCACACCTGGGTTCAGGCTCTCTTCCTGCTTAATCGCTTTTCTGTCTTCAGCGACTGTGGCCGCTCTAATGGAGGATCTAGAGTCATATCCTGAATCAGAGGCATCCTCGTCGACCTGTTTCTTGTCAGCTCTTGAATTCGAGAAAACGGAGAGAACTTACAAATGCCAGCACATGCCGTTTTCTTGATCTCTTCTGCCATTTTCTAGGACGTAAGCTTCCAGCTAGGTTTTCGGATAGTAGATCTTGAAATCCTCTTTTTGAAATAGTTGGAGGAGGCGTGGCGAGGGATGCTGACGGAATCTGAGGGGATGGAGGTGGTGTACTGGCTCTTGATGCTGACATTTTTACTAGGGGAGATCGAAATCCGAAAGCAAGGATTAGGGGATCAAAGATGAAGCTGAATAAGATGATGATTTGGTGGTGGGTGTGAGAATGAGTCGAAGTTGTCTGTAAAACGGTGGGTTTACTCCGAAATCGAAGTGAGAATGTGTTGAAATTGATTTAAGAGGATGAAGAAGGAAAGGAGAAAGTGAGAGGAATTTATGGATTCAAATCAACTTACCGTTACTGCGATCTCAGCTAGCCAGTCTGAATAGCAATTGTTGACATTGTGAAGTTAAATACCTGGTATTGTGAGAATAAGGTTCGGGCGGGCCTTAGCAATGTGGCGGACTAAGCTACTTGTTCAGTACCTACGATTCTCTAATACTAACAGCACAATAGGATTCATAAATTAGCACAATTGAGATCGAAGATGACTAGGTACCTATTGGCAGCAAGCTCTTATTGTGAGGTATCTACAGTTCGGGTACGCCTGGTACGGTACAACATCAACTATGATAGCCTCATTGCTCCCACTCTTCAGATATCCTTTTCGTCATATAGCCTCCGACATCCTGGAGTCAAAGCGCAAGAGAGATACTCGTCCCCCGATAATGTTGGACAGAAACTCTACCGTATGCCACATACAATACAGCTTACAGGTCATTCTGCTTCTCCAGAAACATCTTCGCAATCTCCTCATCCTTCAACAACTCCATCAACTTTCTCAACTTCTCTTTCTCTTCCTTCTTAACCTCCAAGGCTTTGTCCAGGATCTCCAACGTCTGTGGTCCTTCAGTCTTTGCCTTCTTCTTTGCTGAAAACTCATCCCACTCCTTCGTAATATCCTTTTCCACCAAAAACGCCGTGCTGAGGTCATCCTTGGCTTTCGCAAGTTCCTCTTTAAGTCGCTCAGCGACTGCGGAGAGTTTGTTAATTTCTTCTCTGGCGTTTGCACGGCGGACAGATAAGAGGTTTTCAGTCTTTTCAAGGCCTTTATTCTCGGATTTCAGTGTGGTGAGGATTTCTGTACGAGAGATTTGAAATCTTTCCTCGTCAGATGAGATTTGCTCTAATCTCTTCTTAGCTTGGGCGACCATGGCTTTGATAGACAAAGCTGAAGCTTGCATCTGGGCGGCTGGATTAGAGATTTGAAACTGAGTTGTTGATGGCGTGGAGCTTTTGGCGCTTCTTGCTTCCTTAGTACCCTCTCCCTTATCGCCAGTTTGTGCTGGGGTGGTGCTTCTGTTCGATGTTGTCAAGCCAAAAGCCTTCGGGTTCGAGTTCATATCTCCCCGCATTGGATCGACATCTGAGACACTTTGTCAGACATCAATATTTGGTTTAAACTAATGCAACTTACTAGTGCCCTTGGGAGTTTTCTTCGCTCTCTTGTTGGGTACAGCTGTCTTTGGCTCAAGAGCCTTCTCGGCCTTCTCAGCGGCTGGACTATCTGCCACCAAGTTATTCGTTGTAGAAGTTCTGTATGGTATCAGCATATATAGTTCACTTTAAGACTGACTGACTTGTTCTTCGATGGTACAGTGGGCGTCGATCTAGAACCCTTTGTCTTCAAAGTCTGAACAGTTATGCCACTGCCTGCTGGAGCAGAGCTTGTAGACTGGCCAGCGGGTGGCGTGCAGGGGCTGGGTTTACTGCCTGTAGGCTCTGGTGTGGCGACAGTAATGGAATTATTCTCATCATCCTCATCGATGGGGACCTTTCTCTTCTTGCTCTGAATAGGACCAGAGGGAGGTTCACTGTTGGCTTTATCTTTCGTCACCTATCGAGACTTTAGCAATGTTAGGGGGAAATGACTTCTGTAATTACCTTCTTGTTGGCTCTAGGTTTTGGAGCATTTTCGTCAGCCATCTTATAGTAAAGCTTATGGAAGTATCGGCGCGTTGTATTGGACGCGTCTGTAAAGAGTTCTGGAGGTTTGATGGAGATTGAACTTGAAGTGTGTAGGCTCCAATCAAGGAGAAAGAGAGCTACGAAACGGAGAATAAAAGGACGAGAGTGATTTGATGTTAGAGAGATCAGAGGCACTAAAGTATAGATCGGACTCTGAAGATCGAAAAAAGAGGAAATGTAAGTGAGGTAAAGAGTATCAACAAAGCTGGTGTTTTCTCGTCAAGTAGGTGGCGGAACGCGTAGTGAATATTAGCACTTCTTGGGTAAAAAGTCAAGAAATTTCCTACCAAGTACACACAGAATCTTTTAGAGAAAAATCTGGATTTACATTAGTTAAAAAGGGGAATCGGTGTGTCTACTTGAATCACAACTTGGACGATAAATGCCAAGTCCTGTGCTTCTCTACTAAATCATAGAGAAGACGACTCGCAAGGTTTTGCGGTCTTATATAGCATAGCATCACTTATTTGTAGGCTTGAAAACGTAAAGACTTTTAGAAAGATACATATGTTGCAAGAGATATTTTATGTAGAAGCAATCATCCACAAACATCGCTTTACCCTCAACAAGATCTTCCACACTATCTACACACTTTTCAGTCTCCACCTATCCATTTACGCATTTGCCGTCTTATCGTTGTAGTAATGAATCTAAAAATATGTTAGCATCTGTCTCTACCTGTGTCCTTTCCAGCAAACTCACTGTCTGATCTGAACATCCCTCTGGAGTCATATACCCATAGCTCCCCAAATTAATAAACAGCTGCTGGTTGGCACACACTAACCACGCTGCATTATTAGGCCTAGTAATCCCACTAACTGTCCATGTCAATGCATCTCCACTCCATGCAAACGTGCCATAGGTGTTCTTGGACGTGCTGAAAGTCAACGCCAGTTTTGTCACGCTGCTATCCGTCTGCGCGCTCACTACAGCATAAAGCAGTCCGCCAGAGACCAACTCAACGAGCTGCCCGTCGACGACTTGGAATTGTCCCGCTGTGGTGTAGGATTCGAGGATAGCGAGGCCGGTCGTGTACACGGGCTTGGTTTGCAGATATTTATGGAAGTTGGGAGCGGCGACGGCGCGGATCCAGTAGTAGCCGGATTGGAGGGTCGTACCAGGGCCGGAGCCAGCTGAGCCACCGGTTGTGGAGGGAGGTGGGGTGATAGTCACGGTCGGGAGATTGTTGGTGACGACGAGGGTTGATTGTGGTGGAACGGCTGTCGCTGTCGTGCTAGGAGGAGCGGCTGTTGTGCCAGCAGGAGGGGCTGTCCCTGGGATGCATTGGGAATACCCTGAAAGATCAGTATTGGGCTTCAATGAGGGCTTGAGTTCATTTCGTACATTCACTAAAAAAACATCAGCAGTGGAAATTAATGGCTTCAAGAAATATGCGTCCTACTTTGAGAATGTGCACACATATCCGCTCACACAGGTGGTAAGGCCAGTCCAGCCCTTCCCGCCACCTATATCTATCAGCTTTGCCATCTCAGATCTGCTCAAAAACTCTCACATTGACCCCAAGCCGTCTGCTGCGCGCTCGCCGCGAGCGAGAATGCCACTACAACAACAGCAGATTGAAGATGCATATTCGCAATATACTTGTGAAAGATCTCAATTGGCAAAAAAAATCAGCGATCAGGTAGAAGATTCAAGGAGATAAAATGCATGTTTGGATAATAGCTCTCTTATATCACTACATCGTGCCATCTGACGCTTGTCAGATCAAATTCGGCTGCTATGAAGTATATTGCTATAGACGGTCCGAAATCACCGAGGGCAATATATATATGTCTTTATCGAGGCATACGAGATCAAAGCACCAGAGTCCTTACCATCATATGACTTGGAGGTGGAGTATGGAAAGTGGATGATGCCGAAACAGGCTGATTATAAGTAGATTGCCGTGGCGTCATATCAGCTACGACGACAGTTCTTACTTAAGGACTGCATAGAACATGGATTGAGAGAGCGGAGGTCACGCTTGATGCCAACTCAAGCTTTTCTAGGCTTTAATGCCCCGATACAAAATTTGATGTTCTCGAATAAAGTGGTTGTTCCTGAAAAGGGGGTTTTGGTTGTACGGAGCACTTTACCCCGCCACGGAACATCTAATCGTCGGATCCGCCTGGTGGGAGCGACGCGACCAGGGAGACCTGGTGATTATCCGGAACAGCCTCCGCTTTGGTTTTGGCGGAGATTCATCACCACATCTTCATTTGTGCAAGATTTCACAACGTTGGTGAAAGGGATTGTCATGAAGCCTTTCATTACAATAATTATAGTCCTCGATATCCATGGCGTCCCTTATGGTATGCATTACAGCACGGTATCTCAATTTTCCAACCAACCCCGAGAACAGAAAAGCAGCAGCCCAATCATCTTCTAACTCCAGCGTCAGGATATTGAAGGCCATGATCCTGAGAATCACACACTGCCATGCACAATGAACCCTTTCGCCAGGAATTCCCGACAAGGCCCGTATCAGTGACTCGCCAATATTACAATGCAACAACTTCCTTTTGCCTCTTCACAATGTAGTAAGTGATGAGGCTCTTAGGATCGTCCTTAACACCATTCACCACACTCCAAAAGCTCTTCTCACCAATCCGCGAATGTAAAGCTACGCAAAGCTGAACTGCGTCCATTCTAACTCCACTCAGAGTGCTGTCGAGACATCGCATGGCCAGCTTTCCCATGTCTTCCGCCTGCTCTTCTGTGGGAACGAAAGACATCGTTGCATCCAAAAGCTCTTTCAATATGTGAAGTCCCATGCTAAGTGTGCGGCAACCCTCAGTAGTCATCTCCTCCGATTGGAGTCGAGTGGTAATGGTACCTGCTATTTCATCCGGATCGCCAAGAGTGACGAGATCGTTCGCGAGAAGTTCGAGGCCACTAACAATATGTGCTCTCGCATCGCACCGACTTCTAGTTGCTAGTATAGAATCGAGACCCTGGGCTGTGTGAGCCGCAAATGCCTCTCGATCTTTCTTGAGCATGATCTTGATCGTAGACAGAATCTGAGCCTTCACATCCTGCACCTTCTCAGGTGCCAGGGAAGTCAAAGGCGCCTCGAGGTATTCAAACAAGCCGATCAATAATGCGTCGAATCGCTGATCCGTCCAAATGGTCTTGTTGCTATCTCGAATGAGACCTTGGAGCTTCCTGAACCCGTGGACATCAAGCGACTGTGTCTTCACCTTGTTTATGCCACTGTCAAGGAGCCTAGAATTCTGCTTTGAACGATCAGGACTTTGATGGCCAGTCTTGGATAACTCATCGGAATTCAGATCTATGCGTGTGAGATTGTGGGCATCTTCATTGATAGGAACCTCTTCGAGGACAGGCACCGTTAAGATTGGACGAGGTGTAGTCTCGTCATCAACGGCAGAGAAAGGATCCTCCCAGACCTTTAATGGCTTTGCCGGCGTCGTCAAGCGATTGTCCTTCGAGACGGGCGAACTAATTGGAGCCACGGAATGGTCTGGCAAGTTCGTGAGACTTGGCATAACCAAAGTAAAATCTTCGTCAGCCTTGGATGGGCTTAAAGGACGATAGGTGTGGGTTGGCAATTCCATCTTTGGACTTTCCTGAGGAGAGGGCGCTTCTCTGGGTATGACAGGCCGCTCCCTCAGCGGGCTTGTATTCGAAGACTGAATGGTGTGGCTAGAATGACTTGTATTGGGCCTGGGAACCGTCCTCTTAGGAGATGGTACTGTTGTGCTGGGAGTCCGCGTCTTCAACCTAGAGCCCGATGGAGTTGCAGTAGAAGTCCCTGCTCCAGTGCCAGCCGGCCCATGAGCTGCTGTTGGCGGTTGCCGGACAGAGTATGGTCCTGCTGTGGCTGGTCTTGCCACCTCCTTCGGCCGGAACTTTGTTGGACGCATCGGTGCAACGGAGAGTCCTCCATGCGAGACAGAGTTTACAGCCTCCGGACGAGATCGAGATGCCGAGGCTTGCGACGAATGGGAAGTGGAAGAGGGCACCGAATTTGTACTTGCTATTTTTACTGGCGAGAATGACGACATTGCTGATCCGGGACGTATTGGCAAGTTTTTGGCGGCTAATGCAGCCTTCTTCTGCGCCAACATGGTCTCCCGGAGAGATGGCTTTGGTGGTCCTGCTGTACTTTTGGAAAAGCCCAACCCAGGCCGCACGACTGGATCAGCTTTCTTTGGCGAGTTTGGGTTTGCAGGATCATTTTGCAGAAGCTTGATCTGTGCAGGATCAAGCGTAGCCATCATCGCATCTGCCTTAGTCGGCCAAATTTGAGCGAAAGCCCAGAATGTCCCTCTCATTTTCTCTCTGGCGCCTGGATTGGCATCTGCAAGACCCTTCTTTATACACTTCTCGATCAACTCAAGACCCCCAGTATGTTCGACGTGATTCTTGTGATGGGACTCCTTTTTCAGAAGCGTTTTAAGCCAGCCAGCAGCATATGTCCTTGGCTGAACATTCTTATCTTGGCAAGCCAACCAGATGTGTTGCAAAATTCTCGTGCTATAAGAAACATGACTGATAATGACATCGACTGTTGCATCGCCAGCCTGAGAAGCAATTTTCTTCGTACCGCCGCATAATTTTATCAGATTCTGTAGGAGGATCTCGACCATTGGATCCAGGCCAGGACCAGATGTCCTGGCAGTCTCCTGGACAACACTACATCCTTCCTTAGACAAACTGGTTCGCAGAGAATTGACAGCCTTCAATATCCCATCGAGGAGTCCTTTTATTCCGAGCAGCCAGGCGTCGTGGAAATCGCTGGGAGCATTTCCGGCATTTAGCTTTCTAATCTTCGTACAGCTTTGCTCTCTCTTCAACCAATTTTGCTCCGATTCCTTCCCTTCGAAGAATGGATGCATATCTCTAAATGTGTCCTCGAGCTCTCTCTGGGTATTGACATATGCTGGATCCACAAACTCAACTTTGCGTTCTGTTACTGGCGTTACAGGTCGCGCGACTGAAGTCTGTGATGATATGCTATCGGCCAAATAATTTCTGGCTTGCGGAACGACGTTTTCCTGTGCGATGGAATCCGTCTCAACAGGACCGCCAGGTCCAAGCTGGTTCATAATTGTTGAGACTATTGTTGGTCGCACATTGAATGTCTTCAACTGCTTCTTCAAATCGGATTTCGCTGCATTTGGCGCAGTTTTGAACAGTTCGATAACCGTATGCCTGGCAATATCTCTAACCATACCGTCTGCATCTTCGAGCAACTCCATCAAAGTCGGAACAAATACTCTAAATTGGAGACCGTATTCTTCGTGCATCTATAGCAGCCATGGTCAGCAACAATCCAATATAGAGGAGCACGTGGTTATATACCTGAACCAGCCACTGCATGCTCGTTTCCTTTGCTCGCGAATTTTTGCCCATCATGGCTGTATTCTTAACCGCTCTTTCAACATCCATAGACGCAGCTCTCCAAAAGGTCGTCAGACATTGACTTGCCAAGATTCGATACTTTTCCTTCACATCTCCAATCTTGTCTATCACTAGTGGAAGAGTGTTTTTTGCTTCTTTTGCGATGTGCTTTGGCTCCTGTCTTGCCAGTCGGGTAAGCAGGTGGTTGAGAGTCGTGAACCCAGCATTCACCAGAGCTGCTTGCTGTGATACCATTGAGATGCGGATGATCTCAAATAGCGTAGAGACGCTGGCGTCAGGCACATTGTACTGCTTTATGGCTGATTTGAAAGCAGTAATCTGCGCGACTTTGGCATCAACGGAAGCATCTGTTCGCAGCAGTGCCAGCAAGTCGGCGGCCTGAGCATCGGTAATCTTGTCGCCCATGTCGAATATCGAAAACGAGGGAACTTTTGTTTATTGCTTTTGTTTATATTCTGGTATATTATGAACCAGTCGCAAAGCTGAATGACTGCATAAAGGCAGTCTGGTTATAGTAGTTGTGGTAAATGGATGTGCAATGATAACAGCCCGTCGACTGGTCGTTTGTTAAGGGTCTCGCTGTTTACAATAACAAAAATGACGCGGGAACGAAGTTTAGGTGGACGTGAGTTTCCTTCATCCAGGGGACGCTCAGACGCGATGCGGCGGTTCACGACCGTAAAAGTTCAGATGATGGTCAGTGCACGCACGCTACGATAAGGAGCACTTTGGGCGACTAAGGGGTATCTGCCTAGGCACATAGGTACAATATCCGTAAAGGTTACGGTGGTCAAATGTGGAGGTACGTCTCCTACAGCGAGTCTTCTGGTGTTTCTGACCTCAAATTCATCATCTTGCTGCCTCTGAATATTATCTTATTTCCTTCGGAGTAGTCTCTAAGCTCATCTTTTCCTTCTCAATCTACAGCAGTATATATTTATATTTGTATTTGTATGTCCATTCCGTCTGGGGCGTCTCCCCTGCCTTTCACGATGGTCATGCTTCAACCATCCGCTGTTCAAACAGCAGCTCCTGTCCCAACTCCCCTGCCTATTTTGAAGGATAGCGACATGAAGTCAAAGACAGAAAAGACGAAAGAGACCCTCGCAGAAACTCAATCTCCTTTCGATCTCCCGACATTACGCTTGGAAATTCGAGATCTCACTCATCCAGGAACGAAGGCTTTCCTGTCATCAGTGATTGCAAGCACGGCGCAAGAACGCGCAGCCAGGAAGGTCCTCGAACTTCTCTATATTAGCCCGAATAATTCAACAACAGAGGTTCCAGGAACACGCTCTGTTACTCTTATCCTACGCAGTATGGATGGGGTGGCCTATACAACTGGGTCGGATCTTGATGACGATCATAAAGAGATTCACCTGAGCCTTGAATACATCGACAGCATCAGCAAAGCTCGTCAAGCTGATGAAATTCTCGGAGTCCTGACACACGAGATGGTACACTGCTATCAATACAACGGAAATCATACCTGTCCTGGTGGATTGATCGAAGGCATTGCGGATTGGGTCAGGCTAAGAGCCAATCTGGCACCTCCTCACTGGTCACGCTCTGGATCGGGCGATTGGGACGCAGGATATGATCGTACGGGATATTTTCTGCAGTATTTGGAGAAACGTTATGGAGCTGGGACCATCAGCAAATTGAATGACAAGTTGAGGGCAGACGACTACGAGGAGGAGCGCTTTTGGACAGAGCTGCTAGGCCAGCCAGTTAAGCAACTCTGGGGTGATTATGGCAAGGCCCTGGAAGCTGCAGACATATCGGGAGGGGAGGACGAAGACTTCCAGTGAGGCTGTAGTCTTTGTTGAAAGGACGATACCTCGGACTACAGATGTAAAGTCTCTTGGGACAATCTACGAATGCACGAAAGGTGCATAGGCATATCTCAGGTCACGCCGCGACAAGCTTCTCTCAATGCAGACGGTGCTCAGCAAAGGGGGTTGGTTATCTTGAGAAAGGGGTTTCTGGATCCAGTCGTCGATGTAGACAAACATTAATCCCACCATCCGCACAAACATAAAGAAGGCTTATTAAATAGGGTTGTCCTTTTAATATATCTTGTGGTCAATATCTGAAAGTACATAGTCCAAAACATATGAGTTTTTAGCTAACAGTCTTGAACAGAGGAATCATTAAGACACGAATTCGTTACTCTTATTAGGATAGTAATGGGGTCGTTCATATATACTGATAAAATGGCAGGGAATTTTAAGAGCTTCAGCAGTATGATAAACGCCTGTTTCTGCCCCTTAAGTTGCGACCAACTGTATTTATCACATGGGCAACTGCATTCGACAAGTACATGCATGGGTGTATGTGCCGTCGTAAACCCCAAAGGTGAAGGGGATTTGGTGTTTGACGCTTCATGCTTGGCGAAACATGCACGGGTCTAAACAAGCAAGTTGAATACCTAGTCCTTTCAGCTTTTATCTCGACAGCCTGAGACGACCGCGACACCGACGATTGAACATCCTTCAACAATGCTACAGGTGAGGTATTGGACGTCACTACCTGTAGCAAAAAGTCTTGAATAATGCCGTATTGAATTGCACTCGGCATAGGATGAGCACAGAGAATCAATAATCCTGCCCTTTTCGACTTTCATATGACTTTGGCAGATTCTTATGCCCGACAACCGACCCAACCCACTGACCTGATCGACGACTGGGAAGACGTTAGGTATGGCGCACAGTAATGCCTGTCAAACATGCACGATCCTCAAAGTGGAGCAGGAGCACAAGGATGGATGACCGTGGCTTTTTTGACGCAACACCAGCAACTGATGTGGCTTCGCTTCTGTATACGTCTGTATACATCTGTATACATTGTCCACACCTAATAAAACCAGAAACCCCTATACTGTGTATGAATCCGTAAGTATTTTCGAAGAATATTCATCGGGAAGGTTCCGCAAGAGTATTTGAATTCGAGAGATCGAGAGAAGAAGAGACGAGAAGAACAGAAGAAGAGAAGAAGAGAAGAAGAGACGAGAAGAAGAGAAGAAGTGAGGTGCAAAATCATGCATCCTTTCACTTTTAGGCTATGGACGTCAAACAAGTGCTCAAACAGGTGAGAGTGAGTACTTTGCCTTCATAAATTGGAGGAGCTTCAGGCGCATTTAGCACTCTGTATCAAATTCTGTACCTTCCTTTCAACCCAGAAGAGGAGGATCGACAGGGCTTATGTGACCACATCTCCTGAAACGTGCTGAAGCTGACCTAGCACCATGAATGTGCGAGGAAGGACGTAGATGGTGACACGTCGTCTGGTCCTAAAGGAAGGAATCTCAAACAGCGGATCTAGAAGGATATACTGTGTTGTATTTACTCAGCCCTGGGCGACCCGGAAACCTTTTAGACCCGGAAACCTTTTAGAACCGACTGGTCATGAAAGATCCATGCATCTTCATCGATGAATATCCTCTGATCAGTGATGTGGCTTGGCTGGAGGATAACACTGGAGACACTGGAGACACTGGAGATGCCAGTACCAAGTGTTCCAGAGGCCACATCGCTTTGGAGTATGTATAACTGGCGCCACTTGGGACGCCACAAGTTCTCCAGTATTGCTCTGGATTCTTGACTCTGGACTCAGAGACGCTGGAGATCGCCGACTCTCTGCAATACACAATACACGGTAGGAATATATCTGTTATCTGACGCAAGCAAGCCGCCCATGAACAATCATATTTTGCAGATCATTGAGGATTGACACAGTTACATACAACGATACAATACCGTAGACAAGGGATTTTCAGGTCGTTGTCAATGTCTTCCAGAAGGTTTGGAGCATGGAAACAGGAAACTATGACAATGCGACATGGATGATGGCAGGATGTTTGCACTTTGCACTCCGTAAGTGAGTGTATGTAGACGTCTAGATGTCGTCGATAGGTAGGTATCTTACCGACGTAGGTACTGTAGGTACGAAGTAGGAGTGATTTCGAACGAGCCACATGCGTGCATACACATGCGTCCTACTCTACTGCTGGCCGATACAAAGAACAACTGGCGCAGAGCAACTGGCGCAGAGCGAAACTGTTGTGGCCCCCGCCCCCAAACAGGAGGTCAATCCGAAACGTTATGCCGTTATGGTGCAGGGCTCTCACTTCATTGCCTTCATTCCTCTCCTGTGTGGTTGATAGGATGTGCAGGATTGGTACCTGAATCTAAATAAATATACAATATACTTAATACTTCAATAATGACAACTGTCTTCTGCTCTATGGAGTAGTATGAAACTTATGTATACCTTATGTATACCTATACACGCGTAGTCGAAAGAAATATAGAGTACAAGTTTGGCAGATGTATGCATTTCTCCATACTATCTCTCCGTATGATCATCACTGATATTCTTAGCTACAGTAGATATTTCACTATTTCAGCTAAAGGACAATATCAAGGAGTTATTTACATTAGCTCCATGATAGTGGCATCCAACAACAGAAGGACAGTCTACAGTACATATGTATGTATACATGCATACCTACATATATGACTAAGTATGTTGTACATATAATTGTACTGTACATACTGCGTACTATATGAAGTGGAGATAATCCTGGTATCCACTGGTGCAAGGAGCACAATTAGCTTTAGGGGACATCATCATTTCCAGTCTCCTAGGGTACCACAATGTCACTGAAAAAGTACTCCTGTCGAACAGCGAATGGTGACTGTGCTGAATCTTTGTGTGTATATATATGCTCTGTAACTGCCCGTAAGGGTCGATTTATGAAGTCCATCACTTCCTTACTCCTAGAGTACTTCCTTACTTACTTGCTCCTTCCTTAGCTGCCCTCCCCGCCCAGGCTTCCAAATTCACACAAGCTCTAGAGTACCTACCTAATGTACCTTGCCATAATTATAATTGTCTATTTTGGATTTATAGACCTGTCATGGATTAGATCCCTCCCTTACTGAACAACCCGGTGGAACGTGTTGCTAGCAACTCCATCCATACTCCGTATCCGTCGTACTGTCGTATTGTCGTCGTCCCTCGTCCCTCATCCCTCGTCCCTCGTCGTCGCTGCTTCCTCAAGACGACGGCATTGGAGACACATGCCAGAATTTTGAAGTGTTATCTTCCTTCCTGTGCTGCTAATAATCTTTCTTATTTCTTTTGTGTTCTTGGGCGGTGCCTTTTCCAGCTAAGATCAACACTGTTGCTGACTTATCCGGCCCAACTAAACTGCGATCGATCGCGCTCCTGGCCATTCCGCTGAACTGTTCACCACGCTCGTTCTTGGAACCCTGCGTTTTCAATCCCCGCGAAACTCGAAGATCTCCACGACTATAGGCTTGGACTTGAGTTCGAGTGTGTCGCAATACATGCTCTGAAGGCATCGTAGTTTGGCGGGTATACGCCAAGGTGTCGACGTTCGCTGCACTTTCGCGAGTGGACACTGTGAGCGCCGTGTGGGCTGAACAAGATGGAGTCCCCAGCAGAATATCCGGAATTCCCAATGGATGGGGATGATATCGCATATCCATGTAAAGGGTGTGGAGAGGTGAGAAAAGCTTCCAAGGACCTCTTCAACGATGCTGACGTGCCCGTTATGATAGATCTTGGAGGAGGGAAAGGCATTTGAACTTGGTCAGTACATCCACAGCGCCTGATACTGCTCGACCAGACGTTGAGGCGCTGTCGAGCATGAGCGGGCATCGCCAGCAAGCAGCACTCACATGTGCTCATGCTGGCGGCGGGAGTACATTGCTAACAACTAGAACAGCTAATAATCGATGGCATCTCGACTGCTTCAGATGCAACCAATGCCATACTCTCCTTGACTCTGATGCGAACCTCCTGCTCCTCGGCGATGGCTCACTCATTTGCAACAACTGCACATATAGCTGTAGCGCTTGTGGGAACAAAATTGAGGACCTAGCGATCCTTACGGGAGATCAAGCCTTCTGCGCCACTTGCTTCCGCTGCCGAAACTGCAAGAGGAAGATCGAAAACCTCAGATATGCGAGGACGTCACAGGGGATATTCTGCATGAGCTGTCATGAATCTTTGATGGCAAGAAGGCGTAAAAAGTCTAAAGCTGCCGCAGCCCAGGCTAAGGCTAAAGAAAAGGAGATGCTGGTCGATAAATCGCTCCCTGCGTTGCCACCGAATGCGGTACCCCAAGGCGCATTTGCAGCTGATCGAAGTGCCGCAGATGCAGCTGATACAGATATTCCTACCGAACTGTCACCCCGACCTCGGCCACAGTATCCTCAAAACGACTCATCTCGAAGCAGCTCAAGACGTGCCCAGTCTCCTGAGAGATCTACAGGAGAAACGGGCCACAAAGACGGACTTATCCTTCCAACGATGACTTACCGAAATAACCGCCATTCAGCTATCTCACAAGCTTCTGACGTTATTGGCCCTGATGGCGACGGCTTTTTCATACCACTTGCCCTTGAGCCAAGCCCTGCTCCGACGCTGACGCCGCGATCGACGTCAAATACTCCACGATCTGATCCAAATAAGAATAAAGACACTACCGCATCAGGAAAGGATTACTTCAGCCCATCACGAAGCGCTGGACGAAGTCAGATGAAGGATACACCAAATTCGCAAGCTTCTACTCCTCACATCGCGTTTCAAGAGAAAGGACGAACCGCATCGAGCGAGCATGTGGAAACAGCAAAGGACAGTTCAAGAAGGCCTTCGCCATATCCAACAGGTAGCAGCGCATCCGGAACTGCATCTCCGGCGATCGGATCGGATGAACCTAGGAGACATCTTGCAAATCCTCTGAATAATTGGAATGCCAATGATAAATCTCACTCCACTCCGGATAAATTCCGTCTTCAGGATGTTCCGAAGCGCAAGAGATCAAACGACTCAAGAAGCAGTTCAAAAACTGACATTGCCAGTGAGAATAACATTTCACAGTCGAGATTAGGGACGGCTGCACCGCAGCCACCGAGGAGAGACATTTCGAGCAATTTGGCACGTTCTGAGAGGTCTGATTCATCACCACAGAGATTCGGTCAGGATCAGTCGTATCTCTCAACTGAGAAAGCGACAACACCAATATCATCGCAAGAATCAAGGCTTCGAGAAGATAGTGAATCAAGCCCATCGACTGATTCTGCCACATCGTCAACACCTCCTACAAGGGAGATTCCGACCAGAAACGATACCCAGGGTAGCTCAAAATCTATCCCAAGAAAGGAGAGAGTAGGAGTCACCATTCACAAGACAACCGTGTCTTCGTCTGGTCCAGATCCAATGTCGTCGTCCGCATCGTCTGCGGAGGGTCCAGCCACAACGCCAGCTGTCAACGGCAAGTCGATCTCCCGACCAGTATTGGACGAGACGTCGCAATCGCATCGGACTCTTACTCGCCCAGCTCCGCCGCAGCAGAAGTTCAGCGAGACTTACATGGCGCCACGTGCACCTCCTGCTCCTCCACCAGTGGTTAACCACAAAGCTGGCAAAGCCTATGCAAGCTCTGTGACCGGGGAACCAGTATCTCCAAAACTTCCTAGATGGAGTGCCGGTGGTGATTTTACCATGGATGAGGATATGGCACGAATTTTGGGAACTGATGAGGGTTCACAATCAATTCTCCGCCGCGTATCAAATGCTGTTCGTCACGGTCGCACTGGTAGTGAAGCCAGTGTCACTGGTCGCCATGGTCATGGAAGGAGTATCAGCGAGACCACTAATAGGGCAATCGCATCGCCTCACTGGCCGAAGACGCCTATTGTTGAGGACGAGGGGGGCCATACGCGCCAGATTAGCAGTCCAATCTCGATCTCGTCTCCTCGTGCTGATGATCCAGCTCTTCTGCGCAGACAGCTCCGCAACTCGGAACAACGAGTCGCAGAACTTGAGCGACAATTTACCACGTCGAGTGATCTCAAATCGATGAATAAGCAGCTCGTGGAGAAAAGAAAGACTGTTTCAGAGCTTGATTCACAAGCAGAGCTCATGATTCGACAGATTGAGGTGCTTGCAGGATATGTGGAGAAGGCGAAAGGTTCAAAAGCTCCACTCGATCTGCAAGAAATGGAGGAGTCTGCGATTAAAGAATTCGTGCTGAAGCTGGAAAGGCTCAAGCAGGCGATGTCTCGGGAAGTGGAAACACTCTTTGAAGAACGCGAAACTTTACTTGAAGAGAAAGATCAAGCGATGAAAGCTCGCGACCGAGCATTAGTTGAGTTTGAGCAGCTTTCTTCAAAGAATGCGCAATTGGCCGATCTCAACAACGATCTCACCACACAAATTCAAGGGCGTTTCAAGGCCCAAAGCGCAGCCAACGTCGAGAGTCCAAAGCCAGCAAATGGTCTTAATATCTATACAAACCATAGCAAAGAAAAGGGATCTATGCATCTTCTTGAAGATGCTACTAGTCTGAATTCTGGCACGACCGCTTATGGGTCCTCACTTGCTACCGTCAGTACTTATCCGCATATGATGGACCAAGATGCAGCAATGGAGCCAGCTGCCGTATTGTCTGCTCCTCATGTTGTGAACATCCGCAAGGGCCAGGCGAAGAAATTCAACTGGAAAAAGGGAGGTGCAACAGTGGCCAAGGGCGTGTCGAAGGGCTTCAAAGGAGCGTTTTCTTCTGAGAGGAACGAGAAGAGCCAGTGGCAAGGCCAGCCAGGCGATAATATTGGAATGCCATACAATACAACAGTGACAGCAATTGATTCTCCGAGCCATATGCCAAGTACTCTGCCACGGTCCACATCAAGTGATCCAAGGGGTTTCGGTTTATTCAAGAAGAGCCATACCATGCCTAAGGCGCAGTCTAGCGGAAATTTGTCTACCGTCGTTGCCGAAAGCCCAGCCACATTATTTGGCTCGGAGTTGGTGGACAGAGCTGAATACGAGCGCCGCCATATCCCTAGCGTTGTTATTCGCTGCATTGAGGAAGTCGAGTTGCGTGGCATGGAAGTTGAAGGCATCTATCGTAAGACCGGTGGGAGTGGCCTCGTGAAAATTATTCAGGAAGGCTTCGAGAAGTCGGAGGATTATGATATCTCTGATCCAGATTTGGACATCACGGCTGTGACAAGCGTTCTCAAACAGTATTTCAGGAAACTCCCTACCCCACTGCTTACATTTGATATTTATGACCGCGTTTTGGAGTCTCTCAGTAGGTTCTCCGCCATGTCTTCGTGGGGCTCTGCTAATTATTTACAGCAATCGAAGACGAACAAGAACGCTGCGTACATCTGCGCCAGACGTTTAACACCTTGCCACAGATTCACCGCGACGTCCTGGAATTCTTGGTCTTCCATCTCGCACGCGTGGTCTCGAAGATGTCGACGAATCTGATGACGCCGAAGAATATCGCTGTCGTCTTTGCGCCGACCATCATGCGAGATCACACCATTGAGCGCGAAATGACGGATATGCAGGCGAGGAATGATGCCGTGCAGTTTGTCATTGAAAATAGCCATGAGATTTTCGCCAGCTCTTAGGCTCGTCGATGGATTGGCCCCGTCCAGCACAATTACTGTCTCACGTCATGTTCCAACATTCAGTACGACTTGATTCATCTGTTCATTTTTGAATGAAGGCGCACAGCGAAGGCGTTTTTCTTTCATTCCCGATTTACTTGCCTTCTTACACTGTCTTTCTATTATGATGTTTATTAGTCCTCAGCGTGCTTTTGTGATTTGATGAGAGATTTTTGATATCCCGAGACGATGGATGCTGTTTGAGCGGACAGTTCAGAACGGGTGGAAGCTTGAAGTTGGCTTTAGATATGTGGAGGAGGAGGCTGTTTGATGTATTGTGAACGTTGAGAGGAGTGTAGAGATGGAATTGAGATGCTTAACTTCAGGCTAGAGAGTGATATAGGAGGGATGAAGCAGAGATGATATGTAGAGAATTGAAGTCTCTACTATGAATGGCCCAATACTTTATTAAGCTCCTTGTTCCTCCCGCGAATTTCCATATGAATCCAGTATGCTACATTCTTGAACCGCAATTTTGCGAATGTATGCCTGGAAGATGATCTGGCATACGTGGACATGTCTATAATTCTATGTAAGGAAATACACAGTTGCCTATTCTTGAATCTAGCTGCATGGTCCAGAGCATGGATCGCAATCGACATCATACTATGTGGAGGGTTTTCTTCGAAATCGAACTCCAGGTAACGAGCAGCCCGTTCTTCACCAGTATCTCATACGGTCAGGCCTCAACAGTAGCTGATGATTATGCTGTCGCCTCTTTTTCTCTCGTCGTCGCCGATGCTGTCCCCGTTCTCTACGCCCCACTGTCTTTCCACCCCCGCCTATCGTCCTGTCACCAGTTTGATTTGTCGTGCTGCCGCTATGATTTCTGTCGATGGTATTTCACCCATTGACGACAAGAAGAGTGTGAATCACCATCTGGTGAGCATGGGGTGTATAAATAGTCCTCCTTCCTCCTCCCTGAATCAATTTCCTCTTTCTTCCTTTGCTCCACAACGCCGATAACGAATGATTCGGCATTTCCAATTTCCTACTTCTAGCAAGGTTCGGCCACTACAATCCAAACAAACTCATACCATCATCCATCATCCACCAACTTTCCCCTTCCCGTTTATCACTCGCTACATTTCTCTCTCCTCTGCTCAACGTCTCCTTAACCAACTACCGCAATGTCACCCAGTCCTCTCCCAATACCTCCTCTCAATTTCCCAAACACCCCGTCGTCCCCTCCAGTCTCCGACTCGACATCCACGTCATGCAACTCTTTCTCATCAGTACCATTCGTGGAACTCTCTTTCAACACGCCGTATTATCGCACTTATACGCCTGGAAAGGGGTATAGCGGCAATATAGCGATGCCTGCTGCTGATAAGTTCGACGGTTGCTCGGACGACGATGAATTGGATGACGTGGAGGAGTGCGATGATGATGAGGATGAGGGGAGCGGAGATGAAGATGAAGATGACGAACATGAGGGAAGTGAGGATGACGATGACGATGAGGTCGAGGTCGAGGGAAAGAATGGAAACGAGAATGCTTGGACGGCCGGCACGGCGAGGAATTTGTGGTTGCCTCATAATACGGCGTTTGGTGAGACGAAGGATGCAGCTGAACGTCAGCCTGAAGACGACGTCGGAGTCAAGACGGACGGCGCGGATCAGGTCGAGAAGAGCGTTGAGGCGACCTCGTCTCATGCTTATATCAACAAACAAGACGACCCAAGCAAAATTGTCAAGAATACAGACTCGGCTTATGGAACGGGAGAGGAACCGAAAGTTGAACCATTGAACTCCCGAAGCTCTTTTGCGCGCTTGCCAGTTGGTGTCGAAACTGAGGATATCGGCGACCTCCTCGGCGATGGAATCGAAGATTTTGGCGATTCGTCTATTCTTTACGATGGGGAATCCAACGCAGGAGAATCACTTGAAGGAGCACTCCCAACTACTGACACGAGTGACTTGAGAGACTTATTTGGAGAGGACATTGGTGATGACATCGAAATCTCCTTTAATCCACCAACTGGAACAGCCGCAGCCGCAGCCGCAGAACGAGCTATTGGCGTCCAAGAAAGCCAGGCCGCTCCAACACTTGCTGAGCTAAAAGACGAACTGTCGAAGATTGTATTCAAGAAAGTGGACGCGTCCGCTGTTGAAAAAAGAGTCCTGGAGAAGCAACGCACGGAACTGGTTCGGAAGATTACTTCGATTCAGAGGAAGTTGGTGAGGGAGAAGGATGATGCCATGAAAGGTGAGTCTCCTCATGCTGTCCTCCCAAACCGCTTTCCTGGTGATTTTTAACTGAAATCATGACAACAGGAACTGACTCCTCACAGTCAACAAGACCGGAAACCTCAAGATGCCTCCACCTGACAAACCCGATCCCTGGTCCCTCACCCGTGCCTCTCGACCTCCCGTAGGCCATCTAACTTCCAGCAAGTCCCGGTCCCAAAAGCGCAAGGCAGAAGAGGCACTGGATGACAATATGCTCGATACAGAAGTCCTGCCTAGCATGAGGAAGCGCAAGGGAAGGAAGTTGAATCAAATTGAACAGGCGATGGAGATGGCGGGGTTGTATCCTGAGGATCCGGACAGGGAGGAAAGAGAGCAGAAAAGGAACGAGGAGAGAGCGAGCGAGAGAGAGCGTGAGAAGAGACAACGGGCTTGGGAGAGGGAGGAGAGAAAGGCGAGGAAGGAAAAGGAGAGAATCGCGAAGGGGAGGGAGAGCGGAAAGGGTAAGAAGAAAAGTCTGTGGGATAAGTGGAGCGCAAGGATGCCATGGGAGACGGGCAGATGGACGACGCAGTATGAGAAGAGTGAATGAGATTTTCCTTGGGATCGAGCGTCGAAATTTCTTTCTTTGTGGTTCTTTGCTCAGATGCTAGGTTTCTCGGCTTCAGGTATATAGAATGGGACTTGTGAAGTTTAATGGGATAGAAGAATTCTCAAATCTGTCCTCGGTGAAAGCGATTGCTCAAAATAAGAAGCTGTTGAGAAATAATCATGATAAAAATAGGAAACATCAATGGAGCCTTGCTTGAGGACATCTTGATCCAATGCAACGCCCATGACCCGTCGCTCCAATAAAGAACAGTAAGAGCTTTGAAAGAAGTGAAACTTAGTTGAGCCGACAAAATGCTTCAGCCCACATGAGATATACTTCATAAAGCGTAAAATAAGTATGTTTTAAATGGACATAAAGTGTTGTAGAGTAAACACATATAAATTGTTGTTGTTTGTTGTTGCCTCAAGTGAGGTCAGTTCGGGAGTGAAAAAAGTAAATCAGGGGTGTTTCCAAAGAATCCAATCGCACTAGCGCGATCTCCTTACAATGAGCTTCTACGCGACTGGCCCAGGTTCCCAAGAAATAATGTTTACAGAAATCTCGACATCCATCCAGCAACAACATCGCTCTTTCGAATTTTCCTGGGTCTATTCACACAGCTCCATCCTCATGCAAGCGCTATAACCATTAATTGTTAACCTGAGCGCGCCGCGACACCTGGGAGGTTGGTTGCACCGAGGGCAACATGTCTTTTCCAGCCTTCCAAACGCCTCAAAGGCCTCTTCCAGGCGCATTCCTACAGACACCAGCAGCCTCACGATATCAGGGACCCGGCCCTGCTCGACAGTTGTTTCGAACTCAGAGCTCGAGTAGCGCTCCAGGGATTTCATCAGAGCGTCGAAGCTCATCGCAGCCTGTAGGTGCGCTTGTCGGACCTCCGATTCAGGCGCAGACCTTAAAGCCGGTTCAGCGCGCAGCAAGAACTATCAATGAGGTCCTGAGGAAAGATGCAAACTTTCCAGAACTCGATAGCTATGTGAAACGTAAGTTTGTCCAGCGATTCGGGAACTAGAAGTTGAACTAATGTGCGACAGAGGGCATCTCATCCGACTATGAAATCCCTTCAGTCCTGGGGTCTGATGCAGCATGGACTCCATACCAGAGAACGAAAATGTACGATATACCAGATCAAATTTTTGAGCAATACAATCATGCTCAGGTGTCGACAATGATGGGGCTCTTCGCTGAGCTGAATCATGCCTGGATAACGATCGACAATGCCTTGTACCTATGGGACTACACCCAAACAAATCCTGAGTTGAATGGGTTCGAAGAGCAGCCCAACAGTATTACTGCTGTCAAGCTCGTGGTACCACGACCCGGAGTATTCTTGGACAAAATCACACATCTTCTGGTGGTTGCTACGACTGCAGATATTTTCCTTCTGGGAGTTGGAGCCGCAACAAATCCAGCTACAGGTGCCAAAAGTGTGACCCTCTTCAATACTGGCATGTCCTTATCTATTAAAGGCATCGATGTTCGAGTTATTGAAGGCTCAAGTGTTAGTGGACGGATATTCTTTAGTGGATCGGGAGACAACGAGGTCTACGAGCTTACATACCAACAAGAAGAGAAATGGTTCGCGAGCCGGTGTGGTAAAATCAATCATACGAGCCCAGGATATACATCTCTGGTCCCAACAATCTGGAGTAAGAGCTCTCAGGAGTATGTATTGGACATGGCTGTAGATGACAGCAGAAACCTGCTATATACTCTTTCTTCCGAATCCTCAATACGAATCTTCCACATGGACACGCCGACATCTCTGAAACAGGTTGTTGAGAAAAAACGTCTAGAATTTCTCCGCGACATCAGCCATATGATCTCGCAATCTCCGTTACTGGATGCCAATCTAAAAATCGTCTCCATCAGCCCAATATCGGCCATGGAAGCGGCAAAACTCCATGTCATGGCAACAACTTCGACTGGGTGTCGTTTGTTTCTGTCGGCAACTCGAGGATATGGTTACCTGGCTGGTAAAGTAGATGCGCCCACGAGCATGCAAGTTCAGCATATTAAATTTCCTCCGCCGGATCAACAAGATTCGCAGCCCCGATCACCTGCACTATCGTCTGGATATCAACCTGTGGAACAAATCATCAATACTCAGTCTCGTTCTCTCCAAAATTCTCGCAGGGGCTTGAGATACCCACCGGGACTCTTTTTGTGCTTCGTTGCCAAAGAAAGCCATCCAAGTACAGACGTCCTTTTCCTCTCAGCACCTGATACTGGACGCATAGCCGCAGAAGCTCGCGATATTTCCGGGCAGAGCTCGAAATATTACGAGCAAGGTCTTTGGATGAAGCTAGACAGCCGCGCTGAAGCTGTGGGACTTGTTACTAAGCCGTTCGCGGCTGCGTCTACTCCAGTTGGGTTTGGCAACGAGCTTGCCGTTCAGTATGACGAGCCTTCGACCGAGATAGCCATTTTGACGAACACTGGAATTTACACTGTCCGAAGAAGACGATTGGTTGATATCTTCGCTGCTGTTCTTAAACGCAATAGTGCTGAACAGGGCCTGGAAAAGGAGATGAATCAATTTATCAGGCACTATGGAAGAAGTGAGGCTATTGCTGCAGCTCTTGCAGTAGCGTGTGGTCAAGGAACTGATGGATCCTCGGATCTACGTGCGGCTAAAGTGTCGGATTCAGCGACGCTTGAATCCGCAACAAAGGCTTTCGTCGAGTATGGAGGGTGGGCGTCGTTGAACACCGATGCTATTTCCGACAACGAGCCAGCTATCAACTTTGTGAGACCATCGGCACGTCATGATGGGTTGGCTATGTATATAGCTCGCTTGGTGAGATCTTTGTGGAAATCTCCTGTTATCAAAGAATCGGTGACAAATGAGGGTGCCGGTGCCTCGGGAACTATATCCCTACAGTCTGCAATTCCAATAACAAAGTTACGAAGTGTCCAAGACGATATTACGAAACTCAACTCGTTCCTTGACAAGAATAAGTCTTCTATTCACGGATTATCTGGTCCCGAAGGTCTTCCCCGCGGAGCTGGACAACTAGATGAAATTGCTCTGCAAGGAGAACATCAAGCTCTGCGTTCCCTTTGGACTCTGACTGACAACATCATTGAAGGAATCTCATTCGTGATGATGCTGTTCGAAGAGCGTATGGATGATCTATGGGCTTCTTTGGATGATACCACCAGACAACAATTTCGAGATCTTACGTATGAGACTCTGTTCGCTTCGGACGATGGAAGGAATTTGGGGAAGATACTAGTGAAAGCAATCGTAAATCGCAACATCGCAAATGGCTCTAATGTAGAAACTGTTGCTGATGCTTTGAGGAGGAAATGCAAGAGTTTTTGCAGCGCTGATGACGTCCTTATTTTCAAGGCTCAAGAACAACTCAAGAAGGCATCAGAACAGGGTGGCAGCACTGATATGGGACGAAACATGATCAATGAGAGTTTGCGGCTTTTCGAGAGAGTGGCTGAGAGTCTAACATTCGAAAATCTACAGACAACTGTTGAACAATATGTGAACCTTCAGTTTTATGCTGGAGCGATTCAACTGTGTCTCACAGTCGCAAATCAAGGTGATAGGGGAAACAAGGCCTTGTCCTGGATCAACGACAACAAGCCAGCGAACGATGACCGCGAGAAATGTTACAACAGTCGAAAACGCTGCTATGATCTAGTTCATCAGGTTTTAGAGAACCTTGACGCAGTCTCTCTCCAGCAGCCAGAGTTCAACGTCGATGGCATGTATACCGTCATGGCGATGAAGAGGCAGGAAGCATACTCGATCGTTAACGAATCAACTGACGAAGTGTTCCATTACGACCTGTATGACTGGTATCTCAGTCAAGGTTGGGCCGATCGCTTACTTGCCATCAACTCCCCATTTGTTATATCATACCTTGAACGTCAATCTCACAATACCGTCGACCGTGCCGACCTACTCTGGCGATTTTATGGCAGCACCAAGCGATATTATGAGGCCGGCCAGACTCAGTTCAACCTTGCAAAGAGCGAATTTCCTCTGACTCTCAAGGCTCGAATTGAATACCTTAGTCAGGCAAAAGCCAATGCTTCAACTACGACACTCGGAGTGGCTAGATCATCCCAGCAAGTGCTTCTACGTGACGTTTCAGAACATTTAGAGATTGCAAACATCCAGGATGAGATCCTCCAGCGCTTAAAGTATCATCCCCGACTCGACCCAGAGAAGCGACAGCAAATAGTGGAGCAGCTCGATGGTCCTATTCAGCCCCTTTCAGAGGTAAGGTAGCGAAAGCCGTAGCGAAAGAGACTTTTATTAACTATCATTAGCTATTTAACAACTATGCGGACAAAGCCAGCTTCTTTGATATCTGTCTTTTGATCTTTCAGGCTGCTGGTTATACCAATCCAGCTGATGTCGATGCTACTTGGACAAACTTCCTTGACGCTACACATGCTCAGATTCTTGAGAAAACTGCAGAGACAGGTCCTACTGATCCTCAGCCGCCCAAACCTTACGAAGTGGTCATCATAGCCGTTCGGGATCTGGCATATCGACTAAACCGTAGTGAAACCACATTTCCACCAGAGCAGTTGATCCCCAAGCTGGAAAAATATGCCTACGAGCAGCAACGTGGCGTTGGACCAGCAACATGGGTGATGGACCTTTTCATCGAAATTGGTATCGCGTTTGAGCGGATCGTCCCAATTCTGGAAAGCATGATTCACAACGATGAGGCACCCTTTCATGGGAGGAGCCGAAAGTACCTTGCCAACGATGCTCTGTATGTTATCGAAAGATGGTATCAGGATTGCATCCGGCACAACAAGGACCTCTTTGGTGGCAGCGAGTACGCTGCAGGGATAAGCGACTTCCTGCAGATGTTGACGACCAACGGCTTGGAGGGTAACAAGGTACATGACGCGCAAGAGTTACGGGTGAAGATTGAGAGAAATTTGAGGAGGTGATGATATGATACTTATTGGGCATTTGGAAAAGGACTTTGACACCTTGTCAGGTGTTGTACTGGCGTTCGTTGGAGGGCATTCGAGTGCGGATGCATGGATGATGAAGATGGCGAGCTGAGCCTTGAAGCTGAGCCTTGAAGCTGAGCCTTGAAGCGTATAGAGAGTAGAGCGGAATATAACTTCAGCACATAGTTGTAAAATTCAAAAGGCAGGAAAGACCTAATGGGGAATTCGAGAGGAATGAAATTTTGCATTTGCAAACTAGAAACTAGAGTAGACAGCTTGTATGTGTGAAAGAGTTAATGCGAGTTGTACATAGCGTCCAGAGGGCCCAGCTGGTCCAGCGTCTGTAATCTTCAATTCTTCGCTAAGGACATGGCGGGCGCAGTATTGCAGTACCTAGGTACCTAGGATTGATTGCACCAACATCTTATATAATCATCGTGGGGAGCGGGTGTTTTATGTCTAGCCTTCGTGCTGTAGTCTAAGCCACTTCAGTGCCTCGTCCTCGGCCATTTCAGTTCACTTCACTTCAGCTCACTTCAGGAACATCCTTTTCTGCCTCCTCTCTCCTCTCTCCTCTCTCCTCTCACTTCCTTTTCCCACTTCAAGATCGCTTCTTGCTGTACAGTATTTACTACTGATTGAATTATCCAGCATCAAGCATCGAGAGTATACAGCATCTTTGCTGTTGTCTTCTGTTATTGTCATTATTGTCAAGAAGAGACACTTTGGCGGGGGGGCACAGCACAGCACAGTATCAGTAGTGAACATACAGTACATTCACTAGTAACCGGCTCGTATCTCACCGTGCGACAACAAACCACGACATCCACACCATAAACACGTTCCAGACTGTTCCTACTTTGCTGTTCAATTCTTTAGCACAAGACAGGATTTTCCACTACATTACAATGTCTTGGAACCTTACCAAAAGTCAGTATACGTGCCTTCAACTTTCAATTTGCAACTTTCAACTTTCGATGTTGGCGCTACATGAGAGAGCATCCCCTTAATGACGAACCCCACATCGACAATGGACAGACATCCTTCATGGCAGATGAGATCCAGTCTACAGCTGTCATATGCTGAATATTATGCTAATATATTTCGTGTGCAGAGCTCAAAGAGACCCATCTGGGACCTCTTGCGAGCACTTTCTCCCGCACACCCTCGACACCAACGATAGCATCCAATGCCTCCAAAGACGAGAAGACCAGCATACCAAGCTCTCCAGCACCTAGCTCCACTAGTGACAACGGTATAGGTTTGTTCTCTGGTCTGCGCTGGCAGCATACTCGTGCTGAATCGAATATAGCTGCTTCGGAAGCCATCGCACAGCAACCCCCCGCAGAGCCAAGGCCTGGCATCCTTATTGTGACACTTCATGAGGGGACTGGATTTTCGCTGCCCGACCAATACAGACATGTTTTCAACAGTCAACACACACAGAACTCGATGTCGAGCGGCAATGGCTTTGGAATAGCTGGTTCAATGCGCCCGACTTCATCACAGCAGAATGTTGCGGGGTCGTTCGCTAGTGGCTCAGTACGACCAGCGACATCTGGTGGCGGCTTCTCGCAAGTACCGACGAATCATGGCCGATATTCCTCGAAATACCTTCCTTACGCGCTGCTCGATTTCGATAAAGTCCAGGTCTTTGTCAATTCCGTATCTGGATCTCCAGAGAACCCGTTGTGGGCTGGCGACAACACACAATATAAATTCGACGTTTCTCGTGTCACAGAACTTGCGGTTCACCTGTATCTCCGAAATCCAAATGCGCCTTCCGGATCTGGACGAAGCCAGGATATTTTCCTAGGTGTCACACGCATCAATCCGAGGTTTGAAGAGAAGCAGAAGTTTGTGGAGGATCCAAAGGCCAGCAAGAAGGACCGGGAGAAGGCTGCCGCAGAGTTTGCGAACCGAGAGCGAACTCTTGGACATATCGGCACTGAGTGGCTGGATGTTCAATATGGTACTGGAAAGATCAAGATTGGCGTGGAATATGTTGAGAACAGACAGAGAGCACTAAAGATTGAGGATTTTGAGCTTTTGAAGGTTGTCGGCAAAGGAAGCTTCGGGAAGGTTATGATGGTCAAGAAGAAGGACACCCATCGTATTTACGCTCTCAAGACTATCCGCAAGGCTCACATCATCTCTCGTTCGGAAGTCGCACATACGTTGGCAGAGAGATCGGTTTTGTCACAGATCAACAACCCCTTTATCGTACCCCTGAAATTCTCATTCCAGTCGCCTGAGAAGTTGTACCTTGTTTTAGCATTCGTCAACGGTGGCGAGCTGTTCCATCATCTTCAGAAGGAGCAACGCTTCGACATCAACCGTTCAAGATTCTACACGGCAGAGCTCCTTTGCGCGTTAGAATGTCTGCATGGTTTCAACGTCATCTACCGTGACTTGAAGCCGGAAAATATTCTTTTGGATTATTCTGGGCATATTGCCTTGTGTGACTTTGGTCTTTGCAAGCTCGACATGAAGGACGAAGATAGAACCAATACGTTCTGCGGCACTCCTGAATATCTGGCCCCAGAGCTTCTTTTGGGTCAAGGCTACACGAAGAGTGTTGATTGGTGGACCCTGGGTGTTCTGTTGTACGAGATGTTGACAGGCCTTCCGCCTTTCTATGATGAAAATACGAACGAGATGTATCGCAAGATTCTCTCTGAGCCTCTGCATTTCCCGGGATCAGACATTGTGCCACCGGCCGCAAAGGATCTTCTCACGCGACTGCTTAACCGCAAGCCAGAGGAGCGTTTGGGAGCCAATGGTGCTTCGGAGATTAAGGCACACGTCTTCTTCCACAGCATCGACTGGCGCAAGCTACTTCAGAGAAAATACGAGCCAACCTTCAAGCCCAATGTGGTAAGTGATATTCAAATTCATGATAGTGTTCGTCTATCTAACAATATGCACAGGTTGATGCGCTTGACACTGACAACTTTGACCGCGAATTCACATCTGAGGCCCCTGCAGACTCGTTTGTTGAAGGGCCCCTCTTGTCACAAACTATGCAGAAACAGTTCACGGGTTGGTCCTACAACCGTCCTGTAGCAGGCTTGGGCGATGCTGGTGGCAGCGTGAAGGATCCATCATTTGTTGGAAGTGTACAAGACAGCCGGTGATGGAGAAAGAAGAGAGTCTTCTGGCTACAGCATGCTCGCTCTGTGTCCCTCATGGTTTGAGCAGGCTTTGAGCTTGACGCATATGAACGAGATTGACGAATTGCATTATGTGGTATTCTCTGGATTTTTGAGAGCGATCGATACTTGCTGCAAAGTTATTCTAGGACGATCAGATTTGTTTCGCAGAGGGCGGATTGATTATTATGAGGCGTTTGATGGGATCCAGATGGGATGGGATGAGATGAGATGAGATGGATGGGTTGATGAAGCTGTGATGTGTGCTCAGGGATGGTCTCAGGTAGCATACTTGCACCGCGAATAACAACAACAACAACAACAATAGATATGGGCTTTGGTGCACTGAAGGCAAGCCTTTACGAGTTGAACATGCTCTGAAAAGTGCATAGTGAGTGAGTGGTGTTGATGCCTGACAGGTTTTGACCCCGCACCTGTCCTCTTGCCGCCCTCTTGCCCTCTTGTCCTCTTAACATCGCAACTCTCTCTGCACCTGTTACAGGCAACTATTTTGCAGGACTCACAGAGTCATGCTCTCATGCTTTCATGCTCTCATGCTCTCCTCTGAAAATTTTCCATCTGGTCTTAATCCCTCAATAATGCCTAGTAGTGTGATTATTCATGGTTTGGTAAAATGATTACATCCGCGGACATAAGCCGAACTCCTGATTACGTGTGGCTGTCAAGGAACTTTGGTAGTGCTGTGTCAAGCTGTTTGTACCTAGGTATGTACCTGACCCAGCCAGTACGTACTCCATCCGTCACAAAGGGCGCTAGTGGTGGGGGTGAGGCAGTACAAACGTCACCAATCGTAGGCGAGCTACCGAAGTTGTTGCGATAGACTGTAGAGTAGCTCCCTCTTCTCCCATTCCCAGACTCAACAAATATACAAATATACAAATATATATACCTCTTCAATCCCTTAAGGTCACTGGAAGGCACGAGAGAAACTCATACCGAGATTCGGCGACCACACGATAGAAGTAGACACAATTAGGTGACTTGTAGATTCAATTGATGTAAGTTCGGCCTTCCTTGTGTCGATGTCAGCATAGGAGATTGAGGGGTTTTGGGCGCCGAGCTCTTCCAAGATACACCTCACAAGATGCACGATGATGCCCACGAAGATGCGGAATAAGTGTCGTCACAGAGTGTGGCATCGAATCCAAGATCTTCCGTTTTACCGATGACTATCCGGGTCGGGATGAGCAGGAGAGATGGATGATCGTCCGCTATGGCTATGGCGCCCAAATGGAGAGGGACTTGTGCCTCAAGTTCAGACACTACTGCTTCTACTACAACTTCCTGAACGTGAAAGACTGACTTATTTTTGTAGTCATCGACGACGTTGTCTTCATTCTAGACGGCTGCGATCGTTACTATCCCTAGGTTCTTCGACTTCCTCAATTCGTCAAATTCGTCCTACCCGCCCAAGGTCTCCATCACATCACTGCTGTCAATTCGTGGGAACCCGCAATCCCAACGCGCAGATTATATACCCAAAGTCACTTACGAACGACCTTTCTGCGAAATTGGTCGTTGAGGCTCTTGGTTTGAGATCTCCTACTACTGCAGTCGACGATTTAGACATGGCCAAAGCAGCTGATTCTCCAGCCTGGAAGGCACTTGAGACGCACCACGCCAGCGTTGGAAAGAGCTTCGTCCTGAAGCAGGAGTTCGAGAAGGACCCAAAGCGTTTCGAGAAGTTCTCATTCACTTTCGATAACGGTGCGGATAAGTCGCAGATCCTGTTCGATTTCTCGAAGAACTTCTTGACCGATGAGACGTTGAAGACTCTCGTGGATGTGGCTAAGGCTGCCGGTGTAGAGAAGCTCAGAGATGAGATGTTTGCCGGTGATAAGATCAATTTCACTGAGGACCGTGCTGTTTATCATGTTGCGCTTCGTAACGTCGCCAACGAGGTTATGAGCGTCGATGGTGACAATGTTATGCCGGAGGTCAACCGTGTTCTGGAGCACATCAAGGAGTTTACCGATCAAATTCGCAGTGGAGATTGGAAGGGATTCACGGGCAAGAAGCTGACTACGATTATCAACATCGGTATTGGTGGCTCTGATCTGTGAGTTCCTTTTATATCTGCTTGACTGCCTTTGAGACGGATGACTGACCTTTACTAGTGGCCCTGTTATGGTCACTGAAGCACTCAAGCATTATGGCGACCGCTCATTGACTCTCCATTTCGTTTCGAACATTGATGGAACTCACATCGCCGAGGCATTGAGGGATGCTGACCCAGAAACTACGCTCTTCCTCATTGCTTCTAAGACATTCACCACAGCCGAGACCACAACAAATGCCAATGCCGCGAAGAACTGGTTTTTAGCCCATGGTGGTAACCAAGAGGCTATTGCCAAGCACTTCGTAGCCCTCTCTACGAATGAGGCTGAGGTCACCAAGTTTGGCATTGACGCGAAGAACATGTTCGGCTTTGAGAGCTGGGTTGGTGGAAGATACAGTGTCTGGAGCGCTATCGGTCTCAGTGTGGCTCTTTACATTGGCTATGAGAACTTCCACTCTTTCCTTGCTGGTGCTCAAGCTATGGACAAGCACTTCTGCGAGACGCCTATTGAGAAGAACATTCCAATGATCGGAGGTCTTCTCAGTGTCTACTATAGCGATTTCTATGGTGCTCAAACGCATCTGGTTTCTCCGTAAGAAATCCTGCTTCATAAATTGCCACGTCAGGTTCTAATCAGTTTTCAGGTTTGACCAGTACTTGCATCGCTTCCCAGCTTACCTCCAGCAACTCTCCATGGAGTCCAACGGCAAGTCTGTTGACCGCCAGGGCAAAATGGTCAACTACACTACCGGTCCAGTCCTCTTCGGCGAGCCAGCCACCAATGCACAGCACTCCTTCTACCAGCTGCTCCATCAAGGGACGAAGCTCATCCCAACCGACTTCATTATTGCCGCCGAATCCCACAACCCAGTCGAGAATAACAAGCACCAAAAGATGCTCGCCTCCAACTTCTTTGCCCAAGCCGAGGCGCTTATGGTCGGCAAGACCGCCGAGCAGCTCCGCGCCGAAAATACACCTGAGGAGCTCATCCCGCACAAGACGTTTTTGGGTAACCGCCCTACGACAAGCATTATTGCGCAGAAGATCACGCCAGCGACGCTCGGCGCGCTGATTGTCTACTACGAGCACCTGACTTTCACCGAGGGGGCCGTTTGGAACATCAACAGCTTCGATCAGTGGGGTGTGGAACTTGGCAAGGTGCTGGCGAAGAAGATCCTGGCAGAGCTGGATGAGGATAAGGTCGGGGAGCATGATAGCAGTACGGCAGGTTTGATCGCCGATTTTAAGGCGAAGATGACGAAGGGGGTGGGAAGCTCGAAGATTTGAATTCGGAATGTGTGAGCTAAAGTACATGGTGCTGTGGCTGGATCTGCAAATGGATGTGAGGATTGGTATGCTAGCTCTGATTGACGCATATAACGAAGTATGATCCGATAGATAAATATGTGCTATTTAGCTAGCTATGCAACGTGCTTTAGAAAGAACTTGTGTTTCAAAATTCCAACAAGTCTAGCATTTTCCACACAGCAGTAATATAGACACAGTTCTCAATGTGCAACATTTGAGCCGGAGTATCCATCATTAATCTTATTCTTTGGATCCTTATGTTGATATTCAAATGTCCAGCATACGCCCTTCTTGGGATTTGTGGATGCTGTTCACATCAGCTTTCTGATTTAAGCACTCTTTCAGAACCAGGATGTCCGGGTTAAATAACATCACGTGATGTCAGCCTCACTGACTTTATCGGACGGACACAAGTTGATAGAGGCATCAACGGAGTTGGATTTTGAGCCATTTTAATATTCTACATATATTTAGTGAAGATGGCAGTCTCGATATTGAATAGGAAGCGTGATCTGACGTACTTGGTGTATTTCTCGATACATCTTTGTATCATGTTCCGTGAGTCCCCTCCGATCGACGTGGAGCCCCTATTTGCCTTTCGTCCCATCCTGAGTCCTGACCCCCCCCCCTTCTCAGTGGTCGACCTCGCGACCCTCTATCCAGCGCAGTACACCCCGGCGCTCTCGGCAACACTTCACAGATACCAGGCGGAGGCGTATCAGGATGCATTTTTCGTGGCGGGAGGGGAGGGCGATGTCCCATTCTTCAAGTTTTTCACGTGGATGGAGGCGGCTGTGCACGTGCCTGTGGCTTTGTGGAGCTTGGGGGCGTTGGTGAGAGGTACGTTGCCCTTGCTGTTTTGCGGGTTTGTCTTGTTTGTGTTGCTTGCGCTTCCGTGCTTCTGTGCTGTTGGGGATGGGAATGGCTCTGATGGTTTTGGGAAGCTTGGGAGGCAGAGGAGATTGACGGGGAGGAGGAAGAGGGAGGAAGAAGGGAGGGAGGGAGGGCACAATGGAGAGGGGTGTGAGAGCTGACGAGAAAAAAGATGATTATAAAATCCCAATCGTGCTCTTAGCATATGCGGTACAAACAACTGTGACAACCGCCACTTGTATATGGGACTACGTCTTCTGGACGGGGATCGATGCGACGGCGAAGTGGCATTTGACCAGCCTTTATGGCCCGTATCTGCTGTTGTGTGAGTATTATCTCATTCCTTCTATTTTTGCCAGGGAACCAGTTTGGGGTTGGAGATAGGCTGATAGAGGAGTAGCGGTTCTCATGGGTCTGGACATGTTTGGCAGGCTGAAGGGGAGTTTGAAGCAGTTGGAGGGGTTTAAAACGAGCAAGAAGACGAACTGAGAGAGATGGTAGGAATCTATGGGAAGTTGCACGGCCGCGTCTGCTATTTGCAATGTTGGAGATGCGAGAGGAATGATGGCTGCTACAGATGCCGAATCGGGGGTAATCGGCAACCGTCACGAGAGTCGAGGAGAGAGGGTTCCAAACCTTAGAACTTCCTTTCTTGATTATGCATTACCGTAGATATACAAGCTCATAATGCATCCCATCCTATTCTATCCACAATCCGTTTAGCCGCGGTGATAATCCTACACTCCCGCTCCGCTCGCTCATAAATCATACTGACATACTTTTCTTATCCAAAATCAATCTGACCTTTTGCCCATACCCCACCCATTCCCCACACCTCCTTTAATCCCATAACCCCCCAACGGCGTCGCTCCCCCCATCCCCCTCACCCGCGCGTTCAACCGCTTGGGCAGCACCACGCCCCAGAAGTACACCGTGCACACGCTCATGCCCGCCCCGAAAGCCACGATGATGTAGAAGATCGTGCTGGCGTAGACATGCCCTCCCATTCCATTCCACTCGTACTTCCCGTTCGTGGTCGGCAGCACGGGCGTCGGGAACCAGCGCACGGAGAAGGAGAGCGGTAGTGGGTCTCCGATCACAAGCCTATGGTTGCTGTTCGCGAAGTACGGCGAGGAGAGGTGCGGATCGTCGCTGCTGGCAGCGAGCGGACTGGTAGAGTATGCGGCGCCGCTATCGATAACGCCGGAATCGTGCTTGTGTAGATGGTGTTTCGGCACGCTGTGCAGCAGGATGTTGAGGTGGGTGCTCACGTGCAGATGGCTTCGCTGTAGCGTCCCCGCCAGGGCGAAGATTAGGGGGACGAACTCCTGCTCCGGGGGCGTCTGGCCGACGACGGAGACGATGGCGGGGGGGCGTGCCGGGAGGCGGCAGGTCAGCGGCGCGTCGTTGTGGATGTAGAATTCAAGGAGGTGGAAGAGGGGGTCAGAGACGGAGGCGATGGTGCAGTTGATGTCGGACTCGACGCCGTATTGGAGCTCAAGGGGGAGGCCGGTCTCGTTGCAGGTCGCGAAGGGGATATATTTGAGGTGGTCACCGTCTTGGATGTGTTCGCCTGTGTCTCTGGTGGACGTTAGTCCTCGCGGGTTGAAAAGGAGGTGGTGAGAGGGAGCAAACTGGTTGCAAAGGGGCAGGGTAATTGTATTATTATAGAGCGAAGATGGAAAGCTAGAGAGATGCATACATTGATCGATCCAAACATGTAACAGGTATCTTCGCTCCATAGTGGTACTGAGGCCTTATGTCGGAATCATCGAGGGCAGTTGTGAGACCAAACGTCGAGCAGAAAGCGAGCGCAATTGCCAGCGCTGGGGAGGCGCCCGGCCATCGTTGTTGCGCGAACATGTTTATGAGATGTCTGCGGCAGAGAGAAGCAAAGAACAAGCGCCGACTATTGAGACATGTTGGTCGGAATACGAGAAATGGTTCAGCTCTTGAATTGGAGGGTTGGATGTGATATCGTGGTATCAGTACAAGTTGCCATCGAGAGTACGAAGTAAGCGATATCTGGGGTAAACGATGCCAAATTGGGGAAGGGCGTCTATCCATCACAAGGCTGAACCACAAGGCTGAGATTTGATCTGGGGAATGATCCTGAGATGATAGATCCCGATCAAACTCAAACAGTCTGTAAAATAATGCAATAATTGAAGAAGAAGGAGAAGAAGAAGAAGCCATCAAACAATGGTGGATATATTGGCCATGGGTCTGCTACCTTCGATCCACAGAAATTGAATCCGAACACTGGTTGCACGGAGCATGATGGGATGGATATGGCGCTGATTGCTTATTGGGACATATGCGGTGAAGATTGAAGCTGGTGTGGTATACGATATGATACGCGATCTTAAAGCTCGATATTATATTCTGATCTGCATTGCTGAGATCCCTAACCGTGTATTTGATGAGGCAGCGCATCGTCAACAGAGAACCAGCCCTTTGACAACCACCAACAAAACTCCAGTCCCGCATCTCCAAACTCCATGCCTTGAAATATATAAGCACCTGCATATAGATCTGGTATCTCCCTATCGCGCCTTTCTCTATCCACAGTCCCCTCAGCCTTGCCAGCCACCAATGTTTTATAAACATCCTTTAAACCCCCCTCCTCTCCCAAAACAAACACCATGCACCAAGTGACCAAATAAGGCACGCCTTAATTATGCCTTAGCAATCCAGCCACTTGTAACGAAAAAGTCAAAAATCCTCCCTCCCTTCTGACTCTCCAAATGACAAATCTCTCTTGCCTGCTTTTTCTTTATCATCCCATTCATCTTGACAGCCTCTTTCAGAAGTGCCTCCTTAACCGCCAAATAGGGTTTCGGCTGCAATCTCAAAGCCTTACATAGGTCAATCTCTTCCTTCGTCAACAAATGAATATCTGGCGCATTCTCCTGCGTCAGATTCAGTGGCTGAACGCCCGCGATTGGCTGGATCACGGTCTTTGGCTTGGGTGTGGAGATGCCGTTGACATGTCCATTTATGCCGTTCGGTTTGGGCGAATCAATAGGCGTGCCACTAACGCGGTTTTGTTGCAGGCGGATGGGAAGTTCAGGAGCGACGAGGACAGCAGCACCAGATGGCACTTCGACGGGCAGGGCGGCTTTAGAACGTTGGGTGGCGAAACGCTCGCGGTCTAACGAGCCCATTGGTTGTGCTTTTTGGGTTCGTTGTGCCTTTTCCTGTTCATATTTCTCACCGCTGCGAAGGTTGCCAATGCGCATTTGCCGCCAATCTTGGAGTTGATTCAGGGCCTGTCGAAGGTTAAGCTCCTCGATGAGACCTCTATTGAACTCTTCGAAATCATCATGATTCATCATCCTAGCAAACGGCTTTGCTTTGTGCAGAAGATCTCGTTCCTCCTTTGTCCTTTTCTTATCTGCTGCTGCATTCTTGCGGTAGTCCAGCAGATTGTGCTCGAATATTACTTTCTTTCTCTCCGCTCTTGCTGTGAGCCTCGAGTTGTATATGGCCATAACCGTCATTTTGAGCTCCATCTCTGGTTCTAATTCACCTGTTCTAGGATTGATTCCATCACCTGGTTCGAATTGCATATGTTGTACTGCTTCTTCAGCCTCATTGTGGAATTCCGTCTCAAATTCCAAACGACCAGGCATATAGCCCTGGATCTCATGGCAGGACGGTACACTAGCTGTGGGTTTCTTCTTCGGAGTCGCTGGTGGGGCATTCTTCGCCTCCTCTTTCCGTTCCTCTATCCTCTGTTTCTTTTGCTGCTGGAATCTTGTCCTTACTGTCTCGTCCGAAAAATCCATTTCATCCGGCGCCGAGCGTTTTGGTAGAGGGAAATCGGGACTTTCGATGTATGTTCTTTTGTAATGGTCTCGAACTTCGTCTTTATCTCGATATCCACCAATATGCTCTGCTATGTCGGCCCATGATCCCAAACCGTATATCTCTGCGCCTTCCAGGAGTAGTAATTCTTCATCTGCGCCCCAGGCGCTGTCGTATATGGGAACGGAGTTTTGCTCAATAACACGGTATGGGTGAGTTGAAGGATTATGGTTGTGACTGGATTCGCCGTTGGAGAAGCACTGAACGCAGAGGTCATACTCGTTGCAAGCCGAATGTGCGCAGCGTATGCGCACCTGTAAAACCGTCAGTTAGTTGGTCAAGGAGCTTATGAGCTTGCGCCAAACTTACGGTAGACGTGATATCCGCCGAGCAAACATCGCAAACATATTTCACGCCACCCTCTCCTCCACGGGCGCCCGTCTTCTTTCGGATTACACCCATCGCGACTTGTGGCGCAGGGCGTCACACCAAGTCAGGATGCGACAAGTTCAAGGCAAGGTTGAAGTTGCTTGTGAGGCAGCACTTCAAGTCGGGTCAAGCCAAACAGGCCTTTGGTCACTGAGCAGCATGCGAATCAACAGAAGTGACGATTGAGGATTGATGGTTGCCGGTTGACGGTTGACATTGGGTCAGTCAAAGGATGGATTGTCGTTGAAATGTGGGGGTCTGCTTGTTCGCGATCTTAGGCGCGGGTGGCAGTCGCCGCTATTGCCGAAAGGAGGATGACAGCTCGCGTATTGGCGGCTATCGGACAATTATACTCCCGGATCCCTTGGGCAGTATAGATCCTTGGAGTCCTCACTCTTCAGTCTTCAGTCTCAGTCTCTCAGACATATATCATATCACTTGCCATCGCAGCATCGCTCAATCGGAGTCTGTCAAGGTTGACATAGCTTGTGCTACTATCTGTTTATCTACTTACTCTAGTCTAGCTTCTGTGGCTCCTTTTTTTTTTTTTTTGGATACAACCTCATCAGATACAACTGCGCATACACGTCCACTATCAGATTTGGCTAGAACAGACAGACCATCTCTTTTCCCAAGAAACCCGAAAGTTTCTTACAAACGGAATCCTCTGCCTCTGTCTTCTGCTTCTGCTCTTTTTCACTCTTCAATTTTGCATAATCGCACAGCTGTGGATTGTTGCTTAATAATGGTTGATGTCTAATTGCCATCAAATTATGGTCAAGTAAACGGTAAGAACTTAATATGTTCAGTGTTGCCATGAAATATCAAAATGTTGTGTTGGGACAAGTGGCATGGCACATGCCAGCCTCCTGCACGTCATCCCGAGGTCGGCTATATGACTGACATCCATCAAGGTTTGTTGTCGCTCGAAGTGTATGAGTATTCTTCTCCAACATTCATAGAAAGCAGCGCTCATTATTGTGTTTATTGTTGTCCTAAATAGCAATTGAGATATCATTACTATTTAACGGCATTTCCTGTTCTTTTTATCTTATATCTCCGAATCGTGCTCTTCGAATAACGCTGTGCAACACGGAACTTCATTGACTCGCACAGGCTATACAATGACGACTTTTGCGTAAGCCCTTCATAACCACATTTGTATACAGTCCATATCCTTCTGACCATCTCACCAGCAAATCCTCTTTCTCGGCTTCCTCCTATGCCTCCTTCCGCCCGACCTATTCTTCCGCCTTTTACTCCTCGCTTCTTACCTATCACCAAGGTCGCAAGAGTACCGTTGTCGACATAGGCACCGGTCATGGCGTTATATCACGCAAGCTCTCTCCCTACTTTAACCGCGTCATCGGCATTGATCCCTCACCTACCATGATCGCCCAGGCGCATTCCTCTATTAAAGACCTCCCAGAATTCTCTAATATCACATTCCGCCAGGGTTCCGCTGAGGATTTGAGTTTTGCAGAAGACGGCAGTCTGGATATGGTAATTGCGGGACAGTCAGCGCATTGGTTTGATTACGGCAAAGCCTGGCCGGAATTGGGGCGCGTGGTGAGGAAGGGTGGGACAGTGGCGTTTTGGGGTTATAAGGATAATGTTTTTGTCGGTTATCCTGCTGCCACAAAGATCCTGGATCATTATTGTTATTCGCAGGATGATGGCATGATGGGAAGGTACTGGGAGCAACCCGGCAGGAGTATACTGAGGGATTTGTACAGGAGTATTGTGCCACCGGAGAGCGAGTGGGAGGAGGTTGAGAGGAGCGAGTATGAGCCTGCTATGGAAGGACCCGGGACAGGCAAAGGAGAGAGGTTGATGTGGAAGAATATTACGCTTGGTGGTATGGAAGGGTATCTGAGGACGTTTAGTGCATATCATAACTGGACTGAGGCACATCCAGAAAAGAAAGCAAGAGCGGAGGGAGGGGAGGGCGATGTTGTGGATGAGATGTTTGACGAGATATTGGAAGCCGAGCCTGAGTGGAAGAAACACGGAGAGAACTGGAGGGACAAGGAGGTGGAGACGGAGTGGGGGAGTGTGATTTTGATGGCAAGGAGGAAGTGAGGATTTATGCAGAGAGGGATGATGAACGAATGATGATTTGGAATGCTAAGAACTGTAGACAACCATTACAGCTCACAGGAGATACAGACGTCGTATTTCAACTGAACCACAAAGTCGGTATTGTGAAGTTCACAGCGTAAATTGAGCCATCGCAGACTGTTAAGCCGAATATACGCATATACGGGATGCGTTGCCCCGCCAGCAATCCCCCCTGAACAGCCTGTGCAATAATGCAAACAGACCAAGCCTTCAACACCACCAGGCACGGACCTATACAGGCGCAAGACACACATTGTAGTTCATCTCCTTCACATACATATATCCCATCTCCTCTCCAAATCCACATTCCAGACACCAGGTTTGCCTCAATTTAATACACAAAGTTACAAAATGGTGAGTCGAGTCCCCTACTGCTGCCGTCTCATCCCACTGGCGCAGTCTCCGCCGCCCACTTGTTGTCTGGTCCGCTATTTTGGCTCCCGACAAAGTACGGTACCAAAACAAAAGAGCAGTGACAGAACAACAAGCTCCAGCTCCAGCTATTACTCCAACAACTTCCTACGACCTCCGTCAACTGCAAACCCACAGATCTCTTCTTTCATTTGTCGCGCAAGCAACTGCAGAAATGGCTAATGCGATGAATTACGACGCCCAGGCCTCCACAAACTACAAAGAAGCCTTCGCCCTCTTCGACAAGCGCGGTAACCAACGCGTGGCTCTCGAGTCGCTAGGTGATCTGCTGAGAGCGTGTGGGCAGAACCCAACGTTGGCTGAGATTAGGGACTTGGAGAAGAATATTGGCTCGGACTGTGAGTTTACCCCTCGATTGAGGTTACTGCAATGTGGCATGGTGATGGAGGGGGGGAAAAGGGAGGGCACGAAGAAAAGGAGACGAAGACAAACAGGATGATAACAGAGGCTAATAATGTTATACGACAGTTGACTTCGAGACCTTCTCTAAGATTCTCAACCGCCCAGGTGGCTTCAGAGACCCCGGCGAGCCGGAGGAGTATTGTCGTGGCTTCCAAGTTTTCGATAAGGACATGACGGGATTCATTGGAGTTGGACAGCTGAGATATATCTTGACGAATCTTGGGGAGAAGATGAGCGATGAAGAGGTGGATGAGCTGTTGAAGGCCGTGGATACTAGCAGCGGAGAGATCAACTATACTGGTGAGTTTGGAACTGGACACTGGGCATTGAGATGTCAGATGAGGAAGATGGCTAATGAATGGCGTGCAGATCTGGTGAGGACGATTTTGGCGAACTAGAGAGGAACCGGACGGAGCAAGACCGGACGATGGAGAGTAGGATGGACATGCGAGATGTTTGTGCTGGACGAGGTTATGAGAAGCATGACACGATTGCTGAGCTACACTCCTCAACGATCATCACTTTGTACAATCGGAACCCGGGATGGAAGGCATGGCGTTTTCTATAGTTTGGGCCTTATTACCGGCTCATGGATATCAATTAGGTGCGATTAGAATGCAATAGGAATTGCTCTATTTAGCTTTCGCTACGTATCCAACACCGTGAAACGCCTGCAATGATATTTCGGCACTCGACTGGCGGAGCTCATTCGTATGCCGCTGTAGCCCTTTGTCCAGGTTGTAGCACTGCTTCGCCTTCTTCTATTTTCTTCCCCGCTGCCATCTGCTCTGTGCTCATTATCCAACCCGGCAGCACATAGAGTGTCTTCGTCCTCTCCCTTCTTCCTTCTGCAGAGACATCCCCACTCTCCGCACCCTGGCCTTCATCGAACTGCACATTCTCGTAATGTTCCGGATCTAACTCATATCCAACCACAATTCTGCACCGTCCGCACCTCCACAGATATCTCTTCTCGAAGCCATCTTCTCTTCTGACAATCGTTGCGCGATGGTCGGGTGCCATTGAGAGGAGGGATGTATAACCTAGGGGCGAGAGCTCGTTGGTATCGAGTGGTGGTGTTGCGGATGACGGGAGAGGAAGGATTATGGCCTTGTCGAGAGAAGGAGGAGCTCGCCGAGGGAGAGCGCTGAGAGTGTGCGTTGAGGCGATGAGGAGAGAGGTGCATGGGCAGTGATAGGTGTGGACTGTCGGAGAAGCCATGGTGAATTGGTGATGAGACGAGACGAGACGAAGTCCAAGGCGATTGACACCGCTACTGTCGAGAGGTCTAGCAATTCGTATTGTTTACGAAGGCGAGACGATCAACGGAAGGAAACAGGATGGTGAAGAGTGAGGAGAGGAGGGGTGAGAGAAATCTCACAGCGAGGCTGAAGAGGGTACAGGACACAGGACACAGGACACAGGACGCAAGGCTGAGCAGATATCCCCGCAACAACTGAAGCTAAAGTGGACCCTGCAACTGATGTCGTAACCTGACCTCGTGAGTCGTGCCCGCCTAGATTCATCTACTCTGTCTGCTGTGAACGCACCTAGGTATCTACTCTACCTTCCTCAGACACAAACGATATCTCATAAATCTGCAATCTGGCGGTCTCATTCCCTCCACGACTCCGCCTGCTCATCCTCGTCTCCCTCTTCTTCATTGCCATCACGCTCATTCTGGCGCCCAACGCTCGTCTCGGGTCTCGGTTGACAGCCATCTTCAACCAAGTGCGACCAACTGTTAGCTCTCGACCACCTTGGACGGCCCAGAAAGTGAATATCACGACATCAGGTATGGCGCCAGCAAAGTACCTCAAGCCGCCGCAGGCGCCCCCGAGCTTCACGGCTACAACCGAATCGCTCGTCGCGGATGCGAAGAGGCTGTGCGATAAGTCGAAGGGCATCATGGACCGCATTGCGGCGGAGGTGAATCCTGAGAATGCCAGCTTTGAGACTGTGGTGCTGCCCATGGCGATTGATGAGAATGAGGGATCGCTTGAGTCGAGGATTATTGGCTTCTATCAGGCTGTTTCGACGGACAAGGCCCTTCGTGATGCGTCGACCGAGGCAGAGAAAATCATGGATGAATTCTCAATTGAAGCATCTATGCGTGAGGATATCTACAAGCTCGTCGAGGCCGCGTTCCAGAAGGGCGCCAAGCTTGATCCCGAGTCTCAGCGCTTGCTGGAGAAGGACCGCAAGAGCTATATCAGAAATGGACTTGGGCTACCAGCGGGACCAAAGAGAGATCGATTCAAGGAGATTAAGAAGCGCCTGAGTCAGATCAGCACGGATTTCCAGAAGAACCTGAATGAGGAAAATGGAGGCATTTGGGTCACGAAGGAGCAGATGGAGGGTGTGCCGCAGGATGTGCTGGATGGACTTGAGAGGGGAACCGGTGAGAATGAGGGAAAATTGAAGCTGAGCTTCAAGTATCCTGATTTGTTCCCTACACTCAAGTTTGCATTGAATGCCGATTTGAGACAAAAGTTGTTCATCGACAATGAGAACAAGGTGGGTTTGATCATACATCACTGATCAGTTCCTAGCCCATGCTAATTGATGGTCCAGTGCAACGACAATGTTCCACTCTTCAAGGAAGCTATTATTCTTCGCGATGAGGCTGCTAGACTTTTGGGATACCCGAATCATGCGACCTTTAGAATCGAGGACAAGATGGCTAAGACTCCAAAGACTGTTACTGATTTCCTCGGCGACCTCAGAACTCAACTGGCCCCAGGTGGTGTTAAGGAGACTGAGCATCTGAAAGAGCTGAAGCAGGAAGATCTCAAAAACCGTAACCTTGACAAGTCATATGATGGTAACTACTACCTATGGGACCATCGATTTTACGACAGATTGATGGTTGAGAAGGAGTACACCATTGATGAGCAAAAGATTGCCGAATACTTCCCTTTGCAATCAACTGTCAATAGCATGCTGCAGATCTTCGAGGAGCTATTTGGACTTGTCTTCGTTGAGATTGTTGGCGAAGAGAGAGACAAGATTTCCCCAACCGGCAAGGGCAATGATATTGTTTGGCACGACGATGTGAAACTGTTCAGCGTATGGGACGACGCGGGAGAGGGAAATGCCTTTTCAGGCTACCTCTACCTTGACCTTCACCCAAGGCCAGGAAAGTACGGACACGCTGCCAATTTCAACCTCCAAAGTGGCTTCCTCTATCCCAACGGCACCAGACGCTACCCAGCAACGGCCCTCGTCTGCAACTTTTCCAAGCCTACGGCAACCAAGCCATCCCTACTCAAGCACGAAGAGGTCGTCACCCTCTTCCATGAGCTCGGCCATGGCATCCACGATCTCGTCGGCCGCACCAAGTATTCCCGCTTCCACGGCACATCCGTCGTGCGGGACTTCGTTGAGGCGCCATCTCAAATGCTAGAGAACTGGTGCTGGACGCCGTCGCAGCTCAAGGGGCTCAGCAACCACTACGTATCCGGTGAAAAGATCACGGATGAGCTGATTGAAAAGCTAATCAAGACGAAGCATGTTAACGATGCGCTATTCAATCTCAGGCAGCTGCATTTTGGGACTTTTGATATGACGGTCCACACACCGGCTAGCCATGAGGACGCGGAGAAGATGCAGATCTCCGAGTTGTATAATGACCTTCGCACACAGATTTCGGGACTGAAGGGGCCTGAGGCACTCGGAAAGCCGAGGTATGTTTCTTTTTTGTATATGGAATTCGAGCTGGTAGCTAACAATGTGCAGTAACTGGGGCAATGGCCAGGCGACTTTTGGTCATCTGATCGGTGGCTACGATGCTGGTTATTACGGCTATCTATCGTCGCAGGTTTACTCGGCTGATATGTTCCATACTGTCTTTGCTAAGGACCCAATGAGTCCGTCAGAGGGAAGGAGATATAGACACATGGTTCTTGAGAAGGGCGGAAGCCAGGATGAGATGAAGACCCTCGAAGACTTCTTGGGCAGGAAGCCGAGCACGGAGGCTTTCTATAGAGAACTGGGTCTCGAGGTTAAGAAATAAGAACAAAATGGGCTCGAAGATATCATTTTTGGTGGCAAAGACACAGAAACGGATGCCGCGGATACAGTAGCTAGTTAAAATCGAGGGATGGCCTAAGATCCAATTTTAACATTCTTCAATAACCAATGATGAAAAAGCACATTCGCAGGAATCGCAATACTCGAGTAGAGTAGCTAGTCCAACTCTATGAGGAGCATTTCTAAATGGCTGTCGCTAGTTGTTCTTCGCGGTTGACAAGGCCCCAGGGCTCTTACGGAGTCATTTCAAGTGTGGGTGTACTCCTTGCTCATTTCTCTAATCCTCACTATGTACTCGTAACTCATAACATGCCGACTATGAAGTACACCTGCTGCCCAAAAGTCTCGGCATTATGCAACTCCAGGGTTTGACATCGAAAGCGTCCTTGAGAACGAGGGCGGAAGGCTAAGGGCGCATCCTGCATACGCTCCGTCATACTGTGATTTCTGGGCTGGGATGCTGGTTGTTCTACATTATCTATTCTAATTTTGCTTGAACTTTTACGGGCAGAATATGTGTACAATGGGCGAGTCGAAATTCAAGGATGATGCCAATCAGCGGCGTTGCAGAACGGGTTTGTTATGAAGTCACCAGACATTATATCACTTGGAGGATAGGAGGGATGGCGAGGATCAGGATGTTTTCTATACCATCCAGATGACCCATCATATATAGCATGCAGTACTTACCTGAGTTAGGAGCTTCGTACTCAACTCAATACGATCCAGGGGCATCTGTGGATCCTGATCCCTTGCCTCAACATCCGATCCAACACCAGACGCTCTTAGCCCAGCGGAGAATAAGTATCGAGATGACGGTGCCTCCTGTGGGCGGCACCTCACGCACTCGAGAGGAAGACACGGAGAACAGTCACCTTCGCAATAGCAACCACCGCTGAACTGCAAAGCTCCACCAGGACATGACCTAAGAATATTTATAGATATACTGCAGAATTCTGAAAAATACGCAAATTACCAACCGTTTCAGTTCCACACGCTAACTCCCTAAACGCCATCCCTTCCCCATCCATCTAGCTAGTAATACACACATCCCTTTCCATCCTTCGCCTTCCCTTATCCCCCCTAGAACATCCTCGCGTCAGTCGGGGGCACTGCCCCGCTCCCATCCGGAATCTTGGCCACGGGACTCCCATGCGCAAAGAAAAGGACTTTGATGGCCACCGCCAATCCCAAATGCAGGGCGAGCACCACTACCAGCAGCACCTTGGACACCTGCCTATCCGTGGCGCTCAGCACGGGGTACAGGTTCCGCAGCAGGAACGCGACGGAGAGGCCGAAGCCGACGCCCACGAAGATCCAGTTCAGCAGCGAGATCTGCGACCACGAGATCAGCGCCACAGGGATCCAGATCAGGTTCGCGTAGCCGTAGAGGGCCCAGCATTCGAGGAGGACGGCGGAGTCGGAGCCGAAGTATTTTAGGGCCAGCCAGAGGGCCACGGGGATAAAGGCTGTGTAGCCGTAGATGAGGCCAGCGGCGCCTGCTTTGCGTTAGATTCTGCTTGCTCAGCCGAGGCCTCCCGTCCCGAAGAAGATGGGTCGAGTGGAGAGTAGGAGTAAAATAGGATAGGAAGGAAGGAATATAAGGGACATACCACTCAATAGCCTAAAATCGTATCTAAACCCGCCATCTCCGCCCTTCTCCACCAGATACTGACTCACGGTCCCGCCCACAAACAGAATGAACACGACCGTCGTCGCGATCCAGAAGGGGCCATAGAGATCCGGATTGCCATCCAGCACGTCGAGGAAGTTGGCGCGCGGATACAGCGCGGCCCAGCAGCGCGCGAGCACGGAGGTGGTGTCGACGTCGAAGAACTGCGAGTAGTAGGCGAGGGACCAGAGGAACTTCTTGGAGCCGCCGCCGGAGGAGCTGGTGGCGGGGGCGGGGAGGCCCGGGGCGGGCTTGCGCGAGGAGGAGGGCGACTCGAAGGTCGAGCTGTGGAATTCCAGGTCTTCTTGGAGGTCGGTGTGGCCAAGGTCGCCCTGGGGACACGTTAGGAGACGTTCTGGAGAGGAGGAGAGGGAGGGGAAGGAAGGGCGCGCCTCTTCGTCCACATCGACTACGACGTCGTAGCCTGTGTTGCTGTTGGACATTGTTTCTGCCTGTATGCGCAATGCGCTATACTCTGTAATATTGACTGTGGTATTTTATCGAATTCCCAAGGAAGTAGAACAGATGGACTGGATGGAACCCTGGAGTTTAGGAGCTTGGGAGCTTAGGACAGCTTGACGTTGGAGGGCCGCGAATGGGGTGGTCCGTGCACAGGTACAGGGATACGCAAGGCTGAGGGTACAATAAGGTACTGACGAAGTCGCAAACTATTTGACTGTTGACTGGGAATGTATTCAAACGAGAGTCTGTATAAAAGAAAATAACACATACCAAGCAATTGAGGATATATATTCTCTGGCATATGCTCTGGAAAGAAAAAGGTTCGGCTTACGGCCTCATGCTCAGAGCTGGCTGTACTTCATGTAAGCTGGAAATACCTATGTCGCGTCATACGCCCGGCACGGCGACAGATCAATCCACGAAGACACGAAGAGAAGGTCATACTCGTACATGTAAATTACTCTACTGCAAATAACAGAGGGATCGATACAAGCCATCTCCTCAGATAGCCTTCCCCATCCTTTTACGAGCATACACACTGCTAGTTCCACCTCAAAGCCTCACCCTCCCATCACACCACTCCTCCCTTTCCTATCCCTTCTCCTACGTCCTGTCCACCCTCCCCCCCTTCTCAGACCACACATTCCAACTCCCCGGAAACTCCCCAACCCTTTCCCAGCCTGCACTCTGCGCCAGCCCGGCCGCCGCCCGGGACCTCACGCCCGCCTTGCAATAAAACACGACCTCCGCGTCCTTCGCCGGCCGCTCGAACCCGAACTTATCCTCAAACTCCTCCTCGGACAGGAAGAACGCGTCCGGCGCCGTCGTCACGGGGATGTTGAGCGCGCCCGGGATGCGCCCCGTGGACGCCAGCTCGCCGGGCTCGCGCACGTCGATCAGCACAATGTCGCCGGGCGAGTCTGCGAGTTTCTGCACCTGCAGGGGAGACGTCAGTATAGACCCGTTCTTGTGCGTCGGAGAGGGGGCTGGGTGGGGTCGGATTCGGATTGGAGAGGGCCTGGGAGGAGAGGGGCCATACATCTTCAAAGCTCCAGATCTTGGGTTCCTTCGGCGCCGCCGCCGCTTCACCACTCTTCTCCTGCAGCCTGGCCACCGACTGCGCGAAACCCCGTCTTTGTGCCGCGCTAGCGACGCTGCTGCGTGGTGCTGCTGCAAGGCATCGGAAGGCCTGTTGTGCGGGGCGGATTGCGCGCAATTGCCTACTCGCTGCCGCTCGGGACGAGCGCAGGAGGGAGGCCCCGAGGCGAGAGGTTGTTGGGTTCATGATTCTGGCGAGTTTAGATCTCGAGTGCGGGGGGTGTGTCGGAGAATTGGCTGGAGGTATGAGGTGGGATAAAGGGTCCGGCGACGATGATGAAATCTGGGGTAAGCTTCTTTGTGCACGGACCACTCGATCGTCTCGTGGCTGGACGATGGCCATAAAATCTCCCAGAGTAGATCTCACATAATGCAGTAAGCAGAACACCTTTGTCGTTTTAAATCGTTTTGATTCTGATTTTGACTGATTCCCCATTCTCATCTAATAAGTTGCTATAAATATGTACTTCCCATCGCTCTCATCAAAATCATTATTAAGTATTAAGTTAAGCACGCTCCTTCTTCCCAGAAAAGGGGCGCCGCCGCCCCCCCTCGAGCTGGCCTCTTCGATTCCTCTTCATTTTAACTCCATCGTATAGCCCGTACACGCATCTAAGCCCTGTGATGTCCCTATGATGTCAAGCCAAAGACATTGGCAAGTTTGAATCGAATATTAGGGAGATCTTCTGCAAAAGGCTTCCTTAATGCGAATTGTAGCTCTCGCTGTCATGGACCCGATCCACGGTCTATGCCTTTGTAAAATTGAGTCTTCGTTGTAATCCCATCTCTCTGCGCACTTAGAGCTTATTCGCCTCGGCCGGTCTCGGGTGGAAAGTCAATGGGCAGTCATCCTGTTCCAATTAGTATTTTATCACTTTTCTGTATTCCACAGTACGAGTGAGACTCACCTTCGGGAAAATCGTAGCGAATACCTTAATCTCCTCTGAAAGCGGTGTGGGATGATGCACCCAGTCGAGATGCAGACTGGCCTTGCCCACCATCAGCGCAAGATTGAGCTGCGCATACACCTGTCCGAGACAATAATGCGGGCCGGTTCCAAACACCAGCCAGTTCTTCGCGCCCTTCTTCTCCGCATCGCCGCTGATCCACCTCTCCGGATCGAAGTAGTCCGGGTTGGGATACACCTCTGGGTCGCGTAGTGACGGGTACGTGGTGGGGATGACCATGGCGCCCTTGGGCACGGTGTAGGTATCGGTGATGGGGAAAGCTTTCTTGACCAGGTACGGCACCATGAGCACCGGGGGACGGTAGCGGAGGAGCTCCTTGACGACGGCGCGGGTGTAGGTCATGGACTCGAGGGTGTCCATGGTCATGCGCACGTCCCTGTCGCCGCCGCGAACGCGCAGGTTCTCCTCACGGACCTTGTCGAGGATCTCGGGGCGCTGTGCCATGATCTGGAAGAGATATGTGACGGCGGAGCTGGTGGCGTCCTGAGAGGCGAAGAGGAAAGTGAAAATTGTCTGCGCGATTTCATAGTCGGAGAACATGCGCAGGAGGGGTGTGGGCTTGGGGATGTCCTCTACGGAGGCGCCGCTATCGACACGCTTGGTGTACTCAACGGACTCGAGGATGGACTTGACCCACTGGTCCATGATGCAGGTCGTCTCTCCGCCAGCAGCCATGCGGACCTTGCTCTTAGCAGCACATCTGGCGAACTCAGCGAGCACCATATCCGCAGCCTTCTTTCCGTACCAAGTGTTCGTGAATGGGATGATGATGGGGAAATTGACGAGTTCGAGCGCCTCGGTAATCATGTAGTAGTCGTCGGCGATTCTTTTGACACCCGCATCCGAGATATAATGACCACAGAAAGTGCGGAGCGCAACGGCGCAGGTAACCTCGCGGAACTGGGGCATAAAAGGCACTGGCTTGCCGCCGGCGTCCTCGGTAACCTTGAGCATCTTCTGGAAGTAGACATCGTAAACGTCCTCTTGGCCTGGGAGGTAGGTCTCGAGTGCGCTGCGCGTGAAGAGGCCGTTTAGACCCTTGCGGAAATCAACATGCGCCTTGCCGTCGAGGAACACCCAGTTATCGGATCCCAGGAGCTTGTGGGCGACGTCCACGACGCAGGGCTTGACGTAGGCTGGGGAGTTGAAGATCTTGCGAGCCATGTCGCGAGTAGAAGCGATAACGACGAACCTACACAGCCGTTAGTTCTCGCGATTGGATCATCATGTGGTGTGCCTCTCACTTGTGGAAGACGGAGACGCAGGAAAGCTCTCCACTGGCCCATTTGCCGGCATATTCCTCGAACTTGGGGTTCATCGACTCGAGAAAGGGGCCCATGAAGGGGATCTTGAATGCTGGCCCGACAATCGAACCCTTCTGCACGATATAGCTGACTGCAGGCCTGTTAGCTATTGTTTATGATTCTGGAGATGCTCTTATGTCGACATACTCTGATCGTACGCGACCAGGCCCAAGAAGACACTCAAGGCGATCTGCCATGCCGACAAGCCCGAGATGGTCGATATGACGCCCTCGACAATGGGATTCTCAGCAATAAAGCCATAAGCGGCATCGGCGACGGGCGACGCGAAACTCGCATTCTGGATATTCTGTATGGAGGCCATGATTCATTGATTGTCTTTGATGTCGCTCTCGCAGTGTTGTCGTGTGTGATGTGGTGTACTATGTATGTCGGCAAATAACGTCTTTCGGCGGCCAAATAAAATTAATAAAAAAAATAGAAGCCCGAATTGGGAGTGAATGAATCAGAACGGGCGTGGTATCCTTCCCACGATGGGTGCGACAGAGGGGAGGAGAGGAATTCGTTGTTATCTACCAGCAATAGTAAATAATAATAAGAAGAAGAAGACGAAGAATAATAAGAATAATAATGAAAGAGTACTGAAAATGACTGACAGTACAATACAGAGGGAAGGGGGGGTAATTTGGGACTGTGATTGGTCACAGCTGTGTTGGAGGCAGTGATGAATAAGCGGTACCTCCCTCCTCCTCTCCTCCGTCCTCCTCTCCTCCCTCATTTCGTTATCAAATCAGCCATCAAGGTGAAGAGCCGCCTCTTCCGGATCTCATACAGTATCAATCATATCATATCATATCATAATCATAATTCACATGGAAGACAAGCATTATCAGTGGTTTACATATCATTTTATAAGGTGCGTCTCTCCTCTCCTCTCCTCTCTATTACTTCGTAACTACTTGCACCGTGGACTCTTCACCCATATGATATGCGCATACCCCGTGTACTAATAATCATCTATTATCTACGAAGTACTCCGTAGTCACCTCGTCTCGCCCTCACCCCACGCCTCGCCTCACCTTTTTGCGACAGTTGATTATTGCGGTTAATTGTCAGACCACAAGGGGAATAGAGTCCGCATTCCAAAACTCCCAATTTCGGGACTTCGCGACTCCGAAACATCCCATGTACATATGTATGTATGTACATTTGTATGTACATATGGATGGATGGAGTATTGTCTCCGCGGACTCGATTCTGCCCATCTTGCCTACGAAGTACATATGGATTGAGTGATCGATCAGGTACTGATTGCATCATGTCCCCTTCTCCTCACCGCCTTCGTTCCTGAAGCCAAGGAGCTAAGGAGCCAGATCCCCGACCGATTACGAATACGAAAACCCTCTAGCGCCCGCCGATGTTGTGCAACTTGTGCAACTTGTGCACTTGACACATTTTTTGTGCATCAAAAGGGAATTCTTGATCATCCGTTCGAATCACGAGATCACAGATATTGTATGTACATATGTACAGTCGTTAGAATACTCCCGAGTAATGTGTGCGCTTCTTAACATCAGATCATATTTCCTACTCTCTACTTTCTACTTCTACTTCCTACTTCTACTTCCTACTTCTACTTTCTACTTCTACTTTCTACTTCTACTTCCTACTTCCTATTCAAATCCTTTAACACGTAGAGTACTAATGTGTGCTATGTCCCTCTCTGCAGTCATCGAATCAAGAGTTGAACTGGCACGTGACTACACCACAACTTTCACGTGATCTATATATATCCACCTTGCTGCTCCACCGTGGGTGGGTACGACTAGACGACTAGGTTCTTGAGAGTCCTAATAAAAAAAATGCAACCTGGCCACAAAAGCACCGCTGTTCATGGGCGTCGTGGCGTGGTCCTGCCACCACCTCTGCCCAGAAGTGGGTGCATGGGGAGAAAGATCGGATGTCTCCCAAAAACAAAAGAACATCGGAGCCATGAGCTCGGAGAATAATGCTGAAGAACTCTCTGACGGGGAGTCGAACCCCGGTCTCCCGCGCTTTGTCGAGTGACAAGCGGAAATCATGACCGTTAGACCATCAAAGATGTGATTGTTGAAGGCTCAACTCCTATATTGCATTTTGTAAGATATTACTTCACCGTTCCCTTGTTCCTATACACACATTTTGTATCAAATCTCTGATATGTCCACTGTTCCCCTATTCATATAGACACAGCCGTCAAGCACTCACAACCGCAAACCTCAGCAGCCCAAGCACACCGCCACCGATTATAGCCCCAGGCGCGGGCACCCCAAACCACCTTGATCCCACAAAACTGCACGCCGTGACGGCTACCCACCAGGCGTTTATCCCCAAGCTACTGCCCGTGCTGTTCGCCACATCCACGTACCCGATCCCCCACAGCTTCCACACGGCCGTATACACCAACCCCACCGCCGCCGCGTTCACCCCCCTCAGGAAACTCGTCATCCACCGCTTCGTCCTCAGCACCCTCCACAAGCCCATGAAGCCCGTGACAATCACAATCCCGGGCGCGAAGATCGCCAGAAACCCAATGAGTCCCCCGAGAAACCCAGTCGCCGCAGATGGCGCGGCGAGGGAATTTGATAATGCCAGCGAGCCGAGGTAGACGGCGAAGTTGAAGTTGGGTCCTGGGAAGGACTGGATGATCGCGAGGCCGAGGAGGAAGTCGCGAGGCGAGACCCAGGACTCGGCGACGACGTATTCGCGCAGGAGAGGGATGACGACGGGACCGCCGCCGAAGATGATGGTGCCGGCAAGGTAGAGGTTGGCAAAGAGGCGGAAGCCGAGGGGTGGGGACGAGAGGGTTCCTCGGAGGACCATGACGAGGATGAAGGAGAGGACGAAGGCGACCAGGATATAGACGCCGGTCTTCCAAGTTATGGCTTGGGGTTGGATGCGCGGTGGGATGATGCGCTGGTCTTCGTCTGAAGGTGTTTCGGCTTCCATCACCGATGGAGACTGGTCGCTTAATGGGCCAGATAGTGGGATTGAAACCGCGCCTCCTATGCGTCGAATAGATGGAGTCGTGCGGCCATCATGCGACGATCGTCCAGTGTTATACGTCGCATCCTGGCTTTCCACTGCAGCAGGTGGAATAGCTTCTGCATCCTCAACAGGCTCCGTGGCCCTTCTCCTCGGCAGCAGTCCCTTCCTCCTCAAAAACCCAACCCCACTCTGCAAAAACCTGTAGTCCCAGACAAAAGTGGCAAAGCCGGCAATGACCATCAGGATGGGGAAGTACCAAAGCGCCGTATACAACATCCCCGCCACGCCTGCAATGAACACCAGCAGCCTCGACAGCTTATCCGTAATCGTCTTCTCCGACAGCTGCACGGCAGCCAGCGCGATGATCCCCACAGTCGCGGCATTGAGGCCAGACAGGAGCGCGAAGACGGCCGGTGGAAGCGTGGTGCCTACATGTGCGATGCCAAGGGAGAGACCATACATGCCGATTGCACCTGGGAGACTGCATATTGTCAAATCAAGCAACAATGGTGTGGAGGAGATGAATGCCCTACCACCATAGCAACAAAGCGAGAAATCCGGCGCCGAAGCCGCCCCGGATGACATTGATGCTATAGAGCATCTTTGTGCTCGCCGGACCTGGGAGAGCTTGCGAGATGGCGAAGAGCTCTTGGTACTATCAAATACATAAGACTCAGACTCAATTTATGAACAAATGAAATATATTTACAGTCTGCTCGTCGATCCATTTCAGCTTCTCAACGAATTGTACATGATACTGGTCACAATTGTTAGTTCTCAATTAATTAATTAACAAAGCACGCGCAACCGCTGCCTCACAATCTGGAAATGCACAGGTGGACCACCGAACGCGGTGAGGCCCAGGTGCCAGTTAGCGACGAAGATGTCTTTGTATTGCCTCAGCACCTTTTGCAGCGCGTGCGGCGATTGTTCGAGCCATCGTGCCGCGGTTGCGATGCTCATGGCCAAATTATTCTGGTGTTTCTGCGGAGATGCTGGCGTTGTGGTCAATTTAAGGTTGGCGAGGAGGGGAGGTTTGGAGAGGAGTGAAAATCTGATCCCAAGAAAGTTTGAAGTTCAAGACGGTGCTGGTTCACGAGCGATGGCGCCATTCGCTTGTTCTTGATAGTATGAACGAAAACAGTCATATAGGTCTAAGAATAGGTATTCTTAGACCGAGGCATTCGAAAAAGGAAAGAAAAAGGTAGAGAGAAAAAAAGGCATTAAAAATGAAAAAAATATGTATATTTTATTCAAATTCACGAAGTCATCATTCACGCCGCCTTTCGCGACCGGTATAAAGCCTGTGTTGACTTCATGTGTTCGATGAACTAAAGCCTTGCCACTCCTGCAACCACCTAGATAAGCTCTTTACTACAAAGAAGATCCTTCTCGAGCACCTTAAGACGGTGCATAAACAATGTCGGCGAACATCCTGTCAAGAAATCCAGAACTGCTCAATCTCATCAATTTAGTCACTTTGTGGTCAGCAAGCTCATATTTGAAATACTTCCACTTCAACACATCGATGTGTTTCCGATGCACATTTGTCCTGGATATGAGAAATGTGAGAAATGTGAGAAATGCTGGAGAGAAATGTGGTAATAACGAGCCCGCCCGGCGTCTCTTTCCGCGAGCTACAAGGAGCCGTCAACCATTAAAACATGCCAAAAGACGCACGTTGTTCTGTGAGGGAAGGCTTTCTAGAAAAAATCCGGCGTCTCGGTACGGACGGATGACATATGCCGTTCTCATACCATTCTCATAGTAGGAATGTGGTTCTCGAATCAGATCAGAGATAAGATGGTGGCAAACGCCCACAAGCGCCATCGCTTCTTTCCATATCTGAAATTCAAACTCGCGGCTTAGGCCTTTCCCTATGTTGAAACTTAAAATGTCTCTTAGTGCAGCCAGTCCTGCTGAATTCCACGCGGCTCTCGGCTCTCCCAAAAAGGGGAACCGCGTCCTATCCGTGCCGTGTGCCTATAGTCCATACCGCAACCGCCGTCTATATAACATCTCTCCCCCAAAGTCTCTAAATCTCTCTTATCCATTCATCGTATTCATCGCTGCCGTTCTACTTTTCTCGACTCGACTCTCTCGTCTGCGTCTTTCACTCAACTTGAACAGACGCCCAACATCCCGACCCCGCTGACCCCAACTCTCAACAATGGGTAATCAAAAAATGTCCAACGACGATCTCGCCTTCGAGGCAATCCGTCTCATCAGAGAAAAGAACGTGAAGTTCAGGTTGAACGTCGGCGGCTCCAGATGGAGTGCTTCATTCACTCCGCGGGAGGAATAGTATGTCTTTCCCCCCTCCTTCCAGTTTCTCTGTTGTCGAGTCTAACACTCCCCAGCGAGAAGAATAAAGAGCCTGCAACAAGCACCAGCACCGCAACTGATGCAGTAGCAGCACCACAAAATCCCGGTGCGACGAAGGCGAAGAAGCCAGCTGCGGCGCACTAGTCACTATCTGGCTGCGTGCATTCGTTCACTCGTTGATCCGATCCTCGGATGCTTTAACAACGAGGACGAAAGGGGATGATGAAATTATGATAATGAGTTGCTACCTTATGACGGCGTCTTGAAATTGATAAAAGGGGAGGGCTGCTTGTACAAGACATAATTTTATTGCATGGCATGGACGTTGGACTCTGGTTAGCAACTAGTACTTTACCGTTTCCAACAAAAGGCTTTGCTATTGTACATCTCTCTTCTGCTCATAAATTGGAACCTAATATATATACCCATTACCCAATCCACACCAACGCCCCGAAAACCCAATACGACGCCCTTTATATGTTCAGATGGCGTATGTTATTTCTATTTACGGAGGCATGTTTACGAAGGTACCCCCTCATAAACAAACCCATTCCTCGCTTTCCTTCCCATCCTCTTCTTCACTCCCCTCCGATGCCCCACCCCCTTAGCAAACAGCGTCGCCGCGCTCACAACCAATATAATAATCACCGCAACAGTTGGCACCACAATCGTGCGCGCCCGTGCAAAAGACATGAGCGATTCAGAACTATACGGACAGGTCGTGTTCCCCTGGCCCGCGACCCAACAGCCGGGGACATTAAGGGAATTAAATGCCAGTAGCACGGCGCCGGCTCCATCCGACTTATCTTCACTGAAGTCCTTGGTGAGTCGGATCGCTTGGGTGAGGTATGCATTCTCCAGCGCGGATGCCGGGGCGGAAAATGTGTAGTTCGTAGGACAGGCCGTACTGGCCAAAGAGAACGACACGGCATGTGCGGAGATGGTCCAGTTGTAAGGCGCGGCGCGGCAGGCGGTGTAGTGTTTGCGGGCGCAGTCGGCGACAGCCCAGCGCCCGCTGTAGGAAGTGGCGGTGCAACGCATGACGGATCCGGAGTGAGAGGGGGAGGCAGAGGTGTTGTAGTCCTTGGGCTCGCCTGGCGCCCAGGACCAGATGGTGGAGGCGGCGAGGGAGCGGTATGGCACGAAATCAATATCGGCAGTGACGTTGTTCAGGGTTGTGTTGAGAAGGGGCGAGATGCCGCAGTCGGTGAGTTGGGACGTGAGATTAAAGTTGAGGTCGATGGAAGAGAGATTGTCTCGGGAGAAGATGAAATCTGAGGGATTTGAGAGTGAGACAGTAGCCCAGGAGGAGTTGGAGCTGCTGACGTTTGTGGTGGTATTGTGGAGGTAGCAGTTGTTCGTGATGGGACCCGCGGAGTTGAAGGAGAGATTTGTCCCGTCCTGTTCGATATAACCGGAGGGGAAAAGGATTTCAAGCTCTGAACTGTAGTCGACTCCTTGCATTTGAGGATCTATAGTACCGAATTGTAGCAGTGCCCGCTTTGAGGTAGAGAACTCGATGAAGGATTCTGATGGCCAGCCATCGTCTGTGGACCAAATTCCATTCGCATCTTCAGAAATGGAATAATAATCTATAATTGGTCGGTATCGTTCTGGGACGGTAAACCAAGAGGAATTAAGATTTGCCCGGTTGTGGGCAAGATTAACTGGGGTGTAGATGTACGCAGAAAGATTGCTCGTCATAATCTTTCCAATGAGAAGCTCCGGCGTAGGAAGAGTGCTGGGAGATGGAGCTGGAGATGCAGGGGAATCGGGAGATGCTGCTGCGTGGATATTAAAGATGTAGTACGTTAGATGTGCATCCAATGTATTCTGAGTTGCCACAATGTAGTCGAGTAATTGGCTTGAAAATGTCGTAAGCATTGCTGCTGCTGAACAGCTATAGTCTCCCAATAACACCAGTGATTCCTTGCGCTGATCTTCGGACGATGAAACAGCAGATCCAGTGATTCGAGCCGACTGCGAGGTCGTTACGCTCCCAGTTTCCCCTGAAATACTAGCCTGGCTCATCTCTGCAAAAGTTGTCGAGCTATGGAGCGAAGACTTGGGAGGCGCATAATCCAGCTCGGACGTAGCCATGGCCACCGGACAGAAACTCCAGACACGACGTCGTCCATCCCAGTATCTAATACAATGTCAATTGGATAATATGAACTGGGAAAACCTTGAACTCACAGATCAAGCTCGAAACGACGAAATCCAACGGAGATCAAGTTCGAAAAGCATTTGCCTAAACGCCCTTCTTCAAAAACACCATTGCCAAAGCATGCAGCAGACAGTGACACGCCAGGATCCGTGACAAAATTTATGGGCAGTGACAGAGAGACATCTCTTTGAGACAAGAGAACTTCTGAGTATGTAAGGGAAGGTGTTGCGCCCTCATCAGGATCATAGGCATCAGACATGAGGGCAGATCCAATCGCAACCTGAAGAAAGGGTAGAAGAGCACATCGGATAGGCCGGAAAAGGAAGCTTTGGGTACGTAAGAAGAATATGAAGCTACAAGACACATGCCCTGTCAGGATGCCATGAAAGCTATAAAATTGGCGTTGATAAAGTTAAGAAATTGAATATATGAATTTGAATATACAGGAGAGACTCGGAGGAGAGCAGGAGTATGGGGCGGGGGGTTTAAAGAATGCGTTATGGACATACCTATGTACTCTGTACTTGGAATACTTGCATTCTTAAATGCGCTACAGATGTACTTGTACATTGTCCCTCATATCGTGCGTGCCTGACAGTCCAGGTGCTGATGAGGATGAGGAGCAAAATGGCGGCGAAGGCGACGGCGGCAGGATGAATTTACTAGCGATGCCGATGTTCTTTCTCTCAGCCTTGCGCTAGGTAGCGGCATATCCCGCATCCACGATTGGTGACAGATATGTGTCTTATGATGCTTTCAGGCGAAACGCGACTTGCTCAATAGGAAACTCCACCCGCAGGTCCTTGCAACCTTTCAAGATTTCTCAAGTGTATATACATACATATGTACAGCAAAATAATATAGTGCCAACAACTACTTTGCTATTGGGAATCCAACGGAACCGCAAGATGTCCAGTCCAGGCGGTGTTCCACCTCTCCAACCTGGGCAGCAGCCCACACCAGAGCAAATCCGTGCAATGCAGCAACAGCTCGCCGCTGATGCCGCAAAGAATGGCATGACTGTCCCTCAGTTCATTGAGTTTATCAAGAAGAAGCAGATGGAAGCGCAAATGGCACAACAGCAGGCGCAACAACACCAGCAGCAGCAAGGAGGAGGAGGTCAGGGCCAGCCACAACCCATCACTCCCGGCCCACCGAACCCAGCCGCTATCGCAGTCGCAAAGTTCCTCAAGAGCCAAGATTTGAAGCAGAGGACCTGCATTCTCAACGGGCAACGCAAGGAGATGTTTAAAGGTCTGTATTCTGAGCCAGCGTTCCTTTCCGCACTGCTAACTTAAGCGATTACAGTCAAACGAGCCCTCCGTGCTCTCCAAAGCCCAGCCTACGAAAAAGCCCGTTCCAAGAACGCCCTTCTGCCTGAGATCACCGATCGCGCCTCTCTTGAGAACTGTTTCAAGCTGCTCCCCCTCTCCCTCCTGGCCCTGCGCGTCTCCAAAGTCGACCCACACGAGGGCCACGACCATGCGCCAGCAAAGAAAGACAAAAAGCGAGTGAAGGGCCTATGGACCGTGAAGATTGAGCAGCAACAGGAATGTAGGGAGGAATTGCATTTTGTGTGGCTGTATGAGGGCTCGCAGATCATGACGAAGGTATATGCTGCTGGCGCATTGGCTGTTGTCTTCGCAATTGTGATGTTCCCGTTGTGGCCAATGAAGATGAGACTGGGCGTGTGGTATCTGAGTATGGGCATGTTGGGACTGATCGGATTGTTCTTTGCTATGAGCATTTTCCGATTGATCCTCTTTGCGATAACAATGTTTGCTGTGCCGCCTGGATTGTGGCTTTATCCCAACTTATTCGAGGATGTGGGGTTCTTCGACAGCTTCAGGCCTGTGTGGGGATGGCAAGAGGTAAGTTTATCAATCACGATTTTTATAGCGTACTATGCTAATCAGATTTGTAGGAGAAGAAGAAGGGCAAGAAGAAGGCGAAGTCCTCTGCTTCCGGTTCCAGAGCAGCTATGCAAATCCCTGGCCAACCAGCTCCGGCTACAGCAATGACCACTTCGTCTTCTGCGCCGCAGATGTCGACTTCAGCTCCCACACAGCGGAATCTGGCACCGAGAGTCGAGGAGGTATTTGATGAGTAGACGATTGATGACTTGGGGATTGTTGGCGCGAGCGGGAGTCTGTCATGTGTAAAAGTGTAGCAGGATTGTCATGCCATAGGAAGGGAAAATATATCGACTTGGCTAAGTACTTTTTTCTCTGTGATGGATGGTTTTGAAGAGGAAGCTCTTGTGATACAGATCGAATTATTCTCAAGCCTCAGGTACCGTATTTGACCTGTCCGTCGCCTCTTAAAATGGATCAAGGGGACACGGGGGGGTAAAAATGCCAGCTTATCCTTCGTAGAGCGGGCTGCACGCACCAGGGAGAGGAGAAGGGGAGAAGCCGATGTTTGTCCTCGCAAACTGCGCCAGGAGCATCTCCCACCGCTAGGATTGAGCTCTCTAACATGTTTTTCCGCAATCACAACGATGGGCAATAAAATTAAAAGGCAAAAGTGATGACTAGAATAAAATCCAGTTATTAGCAACCCTTCTACGGACCTTTTCGCCCTAAGGCTAATGTCTGATTCTACTTCCATAGCCCCGACACTGCTCTTAAAGGTTATCAGTAAGATTTCGCTTTTTTTTCTCAGCCACTGCTGAGTAGGCTGCCGAAGCTGCTCCAGGCCCTGAAACGCTGCGGCGTCTGGGTGAGTCGTCGTCTATGATGATTTTGGCAGTACGTACGTCCGCCGGAAGAAGAAACCCGCCCTTGAAGGTTGCTGTAGCCGGCTCGCCAGTGATTCGGCTCCGAACTCCATCCATGGCCCAAAATTTGTTCTGCTGAAAGCGGGTTTCATAGTTTTGGAAGAGAACCGGCTTGCAGGTTAGAGCCGGTACTCCTAGGCACAACGTTGATCCCGAGCCCCCAACGAGTGAATGGTCATCGGTTTCTGTTCGCCAAATCAACGCTCTCTTGACTTTGACGTGCCTAGTCTCCCAGAAATAGTCCATTCCGACTACTAGGGCTTCCCGCGCAAGACCCGTTACTGCATGGCCAGTAAACGTGTCCCAGCGATTGAATCGGACATTAAAACGAGAAAGAAATATGTTTGGAGCTTTCAAAGCTTCTTCCGGGTCCGCAAAACTGCTTTCTACCATTGGAAAATTTGGCGGCATGATCATTGTTGGCAGGTTATCCCCAGTGATCAAAGACAAATCGTGGTCTAGCCCAAGGGGAAATGCGAGGGTTGAATCTGGAAGAGGCAGCAGGTCGTAGCATTTTGTAATAGTACCGACCTAAGAAAAAAAAATAGTCAGCTCACCGATTCTCAGGTGATACTAGCATTCATACCTTGACTCTAGTCCCAGCAATAAAAACGTCTGTCCCCAGCACCGATTGCGACCTTCTCCCCTCGGCTTCTGGGCCCCTCAATACATCCACAGTGGCAGACAAGATTCTACTACGTCGAATTAGGGTTGCTACATTAGCCATACATTTCTTGGCAGTGACAACGCTCTTGGTGGCCGATTCATCCATGCATGTGTTGTTGTAGTCCAGCTATCCTTCTCTTCGCCATTCTGCTGGATCCGAAGGCCAATGCACCCAAGGACATTTGCATACTCATGCTCTTTCGCGGCAACCTGCACCCCAGCAGATGTGTTAGAGGCTGAAGCTCTAATCTCGAGGACCCTTCTGCCCCAATGCAACCCTCCCAGTGATCCTGGAATTATCGTGGCTTCATCAAGTGACTGTCGGATTTTCTTCTTGCTTTCGAAGAGTATGTCTATCTGGCCCCATTTATGAACTCTCATCCCAATTGAATGAGGAAACAATTTGGCAATTTCGCGGAGTTGTGTGTCACTGCAGATGTGAAGTGGCGATATGGGCTCAATGCTGTCATTCCACATTCCTGGAATGTAAGGATAACCATCTTCTCGGGAATCATAGACATATACTGGGCGTCGGCCGATTTTCAGCGGAAGGTTGACTGCATGATAGCCAGGGTTTATATGACCGATATCGACCAGCCAATGGTTGTTTGCAATATCGAAATATACGTTTTTATAAGAAACCAGTTCTTCCAGGGAGCTGCGGAGCTTAGTGACCATTTCGATCGATCCTGCGATGTCTAAGTGGTCTGATGATAGACGTGCGATGGCAGGCTGCATGGCAGTACAGGCTAAATTGTCTTTGTGGATTCGCAAGAGGCTTTTAACGGCTGCAAGGGGGCCATGTCGTGCTATGGCAAGATCAGCTTAATGTTGACAGAAAACGACCAAGAACGGCGTCTTACGAGTCTTAGGGTCAAGCTCGATAGTCTCGAGACGCCTATCGTTCCACACCCCATGCGAATTTGTAGCGTCGAGCCGTCGATGTTTATGAGCAGGACCTGGTTCCATGGTTGATAATTATGGAGTTTCGGTCGTGAATTGTGGGTATCGTTGTCGTGAATTATGGGTATCGTATCGTCAGGGCAAATGAAAAGTAATTATGATGATGATCCACAGAGCCAGATCTGACCTATATAGGCTACACTTACTCAGCTCGCTAAGAGGGCCCACACAAATCGAGGTGGAAGCCTAAACCAAGTCACATGATGTTTTAGTAAGTCCTCATCTACCCGTATCATAGTATCCAATCAGGTCCCTTAGCTCAGTTGGTTAGAGCGTGGTGCTAATAACGCCAAGGTCGCGAGTTCGACCCTCGTAGGGACCATCCATTCTTTTTTTTGCAATTCTTTCCCTGGGATTTCTTAAGAGCATGGCATGGCATGGTTTCCTCGCACATCCACAAAGAGGTATGCGGGCGGGTAGGGTGGTGGGTTCTGCTACATATACATGGATAGGAAACGGATATCTATTAAGCTCCTGTCTATCGTTCGTCTTGGCATGCAACGTGCAGAGCAGTCCAGCCAGAAATTTGGCCTGGTGGATACGTTCTTGACAGGTTTCTTTGTTTGCTAAGGTGCATACCACATTATTGCAGGAAACTCGTCGTGAAGACACCGCAGCCAAGCGGAGATGGAGTGGCTGGCCAGGGAGGATGAGTAGTTGATCTCGGACTTCTCAGTTGCGAATTTTCGACAGCGCGCGGGTGTATTTTTTTGATAATTGACAAGCTCCCTGCCACATATTTCTCTGTGCGTTATGTGAATTTGATAAAGTGAAGACGACTCGATAAAAGAGAGGCTTAGTGTCCAGTCCAACACGAAGAACATCGTCGTCAGACAGCGAATTGCAGAGTCATATCATGTGAAACGAAATCGAAGGCTTCAAGTGTCAGCTTAGAGAACTATGAATTATTCTCCCTCTCATCGTCAATTACTCGCTCCATCCGCTCTAAGCATTTCGACTTAAAAGCCGATCTAAAGGCTGATCCAAGCAGACACACCATGCAGTGCTACATCTTGCTTTGTCCCTGCCCGCCTTCTCTCCTTCCGTCTATACAGCAAAAACGGCCCGTATTCCATTTAAACAAGCCAACTTGTGGCTCAGCAACCAATCAATGGCACTCCGAAGAGCCTATGTCTCCCTTCGTCTATATTCAAGCTTTCTGCTTCGTCTTCTGTCCAGAGCATGTCCCAAGCAGAGAAATACCACAATACCAGAACACCCATACATTACGATCCCTCAAACCCATCTCGCAGAGCCCGTCAACGGTCAGCGTTCTCTCTTCTATCCACTGCCCCATTACAACGTCTGCACAACAGAGCACAACACAATGCTAAGCCTAAATCCCCAGCCCCAAAGCACAGGGAAGAAGGCAGGAACAAAATGCACTATTATAATGTACACCGTACACTATTGAAAAATAACAGATCGAAAATTCTATAAGCAAGCCAATATGCACGCAAAAAACGCTCGATAAGAGAAAACCAGACGCCGGCGAAATAATGGTAATCGGACTGCTGGTAATCGATGGCGGGAGGAAAAGCTTCCATATGGGCTGCTTGGAAGTACGCTGGTTGCTGGTGGATGGCGACAGAGATCGAGCATAAGATGAGGATCGGTGACCAGATCCAGACGCGAGGTACGCGAATCGAAGGTTAGTGTAAAGCGAATGTTGCGAAATGATCCTGTCCCATCCGGGTATCAAAGGCCGTCATTATCGTATTAATCGTCTCAAAAGAAAAGAAAACCAAGTCCATGCCGCTAAATCAAGGCGTCTTGCCCCGCTTCCTCCTCTCCGTTCCGCTGTCGCTCTCGAACATCTCGCTCACGGCTGCCATCGACCACGTTCCACCTGAAGAATGCAGAATCACCAACCCGAAAATTCCAAGGTTGACGAGATGATGCAGCATATACACGTATGTGACACCATATACTGCAGCATAGACGGCTGTGAAGAAGAAGAACATGGGCATTATGTAGCGCAGGCGACTGGTTACACGAGGAACCATCTTGCCGCTTGTGAGAGCCTCCACGAGAAGGATAAATGGCATGACCGAGAGAACATTGTGGTGAGAGGAGAAAGGCGTGAGCCATTGGACGGCGAGGTTATGGATCCAGACGACTAGAATCGGTAGGTTGATGGCAGGGATAGTCCAGAGCATTAGGATGAATATGGTGTGGACGTAGTTGTAGAAGTTGTAGTTCGCAGCCGATCGTGTGTCGGCTGCTAGCCGCCAAGCTCGAGTACAAGTGGCTATCTGAACCAAACATGCCACAAGATACGCAAATTGATAAGGGATGAATGTCGCAACCAGGACCAGCAGGATTCCCGTAGTGACCAGTCGTCTCAGAGTTGATGACGGACAAAATGTTGGTGAGCTGGAACGTATCTTGTCGTTCTTTCGAAGCCACGCAGGCCCTGTGTTCATCAGCCCATACGCTGCTGAACAAATTTGGATCATAAACAAGGCTGCATAGTTAACCACGACGCAAATTCCGATGCTGATAACGCCCATGAGGGGGACGAGAAACCAGAAAAAGGGATCGCGTGAACCGAGAAGAAGCTCGTTTCTCTTAAAGTCCACAATCGGCGCGGTTGAATTTCCACTCCAAGTCCACGTGCTACTGGTGGCAGGCACTGGAGCGGCAGAACTTGATGACAGAATCCAAGACAGGACTGAAAGGCCAAGTATAACCACCGGTATGGTGCAACGAAGACAAACATCCATGCCCTCCGCAAAAGAAACAAAAATGCCTGTTTCATTGTAGATTGAAAATTGTTTTCCAATCACGAGGGCGACAATGAGCAAGGGAAATGCCGCTATTATTGTTCTGTAACGCATCAGGAGCTTGCCAAAGCTTCCAAAAATATCCACATGGAGTGAGATCTCGACCGTCGATCCGCAAGTGGGATCTGTCCAAATTTGAAGGCTGACTCCATCCTGGCGTTCATGGGCTTTCAATGGAGGTGGCATGAATGGTGCAATACCATGTAGATTGATATGCGCCTGCTTGACATTGACAAAGTATTTTGATTCGTAAGGCTCAGACAAGTATTGACGAATGAAGGGCATGAAGAGCTGGCCTTCGTCTCCACAGGCTTGATTGCCCATTTTCAGATTGTACGAGAGAAGACTTGAATGTAAAGCCGGAATCTTTACTTCCATGACCATTGGGCGGACCGACGGTAGTTTGATCTTCATGCCAAAAGCAAGTAGACGTCTGAGACTTAGAGGCCTCACGCGTCTCGATTCTTCATTCTCGCTAAATTCGGCAATAACCCATCCAGGAGTTGGTTCCATAGCCTTGTCAACAATTGCAACGAACTGATGATCGCCGACATCAGCCAAGTCGTACTGCAAATATGAAAATGGAGTAACAACTCCCACATCCTCTTCGGCAATGAAAGGATGCTTGGATGTTCGAGTTGAAGCAGGAAGTCGAATAACGTCGGAGGCGGCATCTTTGCATGCCAGCCTTGTCGAGCCTGAGCTATCTCCAGACAAATCCATGTTCATGGATAGGAGGGTTGCCGACTGTCCAGCTTGCAATGGAAATACACTACAGAACAACACCTCAAGCTTTCCATGATCTCCAGGCTCGTCGGGTTTTTGGTCTGATAGGAGTGTAAAACGAGTATCAGCCAAATTGGTTGGAATGGGTAGAAGATATGCTCGAGGCTTGCGTGACTGTCCAAACTTTCTCAATGTTAACCGCTCTCCTTGTCCGAGTATGGAATTGGAATTATCCTCCAATGTCAATAATGTTGTTGGCTCCTTCTGCGGTAACGTCTTCTCAGAAAATGCCTCCATTCCCGTCAAGAACCACTTCTTGAAGATTCGCATTCTATCCGCCCTGGGCTTTGTTTGTGCTGCTCGATTGACATCCACAACATCATACAGGGCCTTGACCACAACCTTCCGGAATTGATCGCACCACAGAATGGCTTGATGATCCATGCCAGTCCAGACCGTTGGAACAGTTGAGGTGAATACTGTGAAGCCATGTGTCTCCGGGACCAAAGATTCCAAGCTTGTATAATCGGATGGAACCATGGTATCCAGTCCGCCTCCAGCGATAGAAATCAGGGTGACGTGCCAGAGCGGATTATTATTTGCCCATTGCTGTGAATAGGCCTGACGCCAGTATCTATTGATATTCTCGTAGATATCCACAATTTGGGAATCGAATGATACTGGCGGCCGCGCATGTGGTGCCGACATTGTGATTATCGTGTTGATCGAATTTGACTGATAGTTTGGCATCACCAACATTGTACGGGCGACAATCCCACCCATAGAATGCCCCAATATTATGACAGAAGTCGGATCTGGGAGATCCGGGTCCCGTTCTGACCTTCGAGGGTCATGGTATAGAGAAAGGATGTAAGCTACCGCTTCATTCAAATATTCAGCTTGGTCTAGGATGGCTTGGCCATGAAAAGCTGTGAACTCTTCGTTGAAATCGACAGTAAAGAAGTCGAGGTTCCTTGTTCCGGCTTTGAGGACGGCCTCATCATGTCGGAGGACGTCGTGGAAGTATGTCGCTGCCTCGGCGGCAATTGGCCGAACCTGTTTATAGCTGCCCGCGTTTCCTGGTATGAAGAGTACTGGGACACCTTTGACCTGATCAGAAATTAGCAATGGGTTAACTCGGTTCACATCTAGTATTCTATACCTTTGTGTCCTCGTCTACCATCACTTCTCGGTATAGATATACCGAATATTTGCTAGCAAAACGCGTGTGTTCTGTATCGAAATCTTCAAGCTTTGCGAACGCCGGCCTCATGTATGACATCCGACATCCTTTCGCGTCCAATTGTGTTGTTGTGAACGATTGTACAATCAACCCTATCGAGACGATCGCAAGTGCCGTGACAGCGACAGTCAGCAACGAATTGAACCAGGGACTCCGAAATCTGGAGCGTCGGCCATGAAACTGAGCGGACATCTTGTCAATGTCGATAATCTCGACGGGAGGCACACTGATCACAGTCGACTTGAGAGATCCGTTCTTGCCCAATGATCCATTTCTGGGCTCTCCTGGCTTCCAGACTGTATTGCTTGGCCTTCGACTCCTTGCAGTGTCGGGAACCTCTATGCTTTTCCGCGAATCAAAAGACTTCCGTATGTACTGACTGGCGTTGAGCCTCGTGGATGCATCTGACGTGTTGGAGCTGTCCTGCGTAGATGAGGACTGAGTTTCGAGACTGCCATTACCCCCTGCCGCATCGCATTTTGAGGTGTTGCGGATAGTACTGTTACTGTCAGGAGCGACCTGTATCGGCAAGGTCGAGCTATGGCAGTCGCGGTCGTAGTCGCCGTCAGCGTCAGCATCAGCGTCACCGTCGTCCTCTGCGGCCGATGAGGATAGTCGAGGCCGCATCTAAATTAATCAATAGCCAACGTACGTACGTACGTACACTTTGTTTCCGAGCACCTGAACGACCTCGACGACCACGCCGGCCTTCACAAACAAACGCGCAAAAAGTGCTGTGTAATGACAGTGAGTACTCGAGGGCACAAAGCGAAGGAATAATGGGAAGTTGATGAGAGGCGAGAGATGAGAGACGAGGGACGACGAAGCATGACGAAGCTTTCGTGCAGTTGAGATTACCGTACTTTTGGGGTCTTGGGATTTTCTTGGGGCAGGTTTTTGGGGGGTGGGGCGGCCGGGGGGGGGAGGTTGTCGGGGTGGCTGGCGGAGAGATTGGAGATTTAACGGAGCTTAGCTCGCACAGGAACGGACTGTGAGGACGACTAGATCGTCCAGAGCGTCTTCTTTTCCTCCAGCTCCATTCTCCATTCCATCTCCACCCCACTATGGATCCATTCCTTTCTCCGTTCGAATGCTACAATTCGGTGGAAGGAACGCTGCAACACATAGACGTCTTGGCAGACGAGCTTGTACTGTACTGGCGGCGTGAGCTTACGGGCTTACAGGCTCACGGGCTTACGAAGTTACAGGCTCGAAGCACATATATATATATATATATATACAGTACATATATATATATGTATGTATGTACAGATGTACAGACAGTATGCACAATACCTAAGGAATCTGAGCCTTGGCTGACGCCGATGTCGAACCTTTGACGGATGTCAATCACCTGCGTCTTACTATTCTGAATTCAAGCTTGTCTGCATATCTAACAGACCCTCGTTGTGTTACAAGCTTTGATGAAGTCCGAAGCAACCGCTTCTGCGTAAGAAGGTACTGCACTCTAGGTATGGCATCCGAGAAGAAACCCGAGAGCTTTGTCAGAGTACTGATCCGACGTCAGACTGTCTTGTTCTACTGCCTCGCAATCATGTCAACATCAACAGCTCGGATGGTATAACCAGGACCGACGTTGATGATGGCGGGATAAGCCCAGCCCTGCATGCAGAGAGAACATGTCAACAACGTGGATTCAGATGAGATACCACATACATGCATACTCCGTAGTCATAAAACGCGGCGATAGTGCCAGTTGACATGCTAATGTATGTACGTATCTACGTGAATCCCGTCGTTAGAGGTATGTATCTACTACTGACTTTAGCCCGTCTGTGACCCTTCGATGATGTGTGGGGGAATAATGGGGTCGAGTCTTTCTTGCTCGATTCGAATGTCCAGCACTGCCAAATATTAATGCCGGCCGAAGTGATACACAATCAGAGCCCGGATAATCCTGTTTATGACTTTATGATAATACTCGAGATCGAGAGACTGCTTTTCTCCTTCAGGCTTCAGCACGATCAAGATAACTCAAAAGGCTATTGTCCGCGAACAATGGGCGCGAACGAATTCGTCAAAAACTGGTACGCGGTAACCAAGCTTTACCATACTACATTCCAACGTACGCCAGGGATCACACAGTGGTAAATCCACATTGAAAGCACGTTTTCCGGCAGTAAGTCGATGTGATGGATCCTATTCGCCATACACATTTTCAATATTGGTGGGGACTGGGGACAAGACTACCAAACCAAGGGTTTTCGTAAGATGCCAATGTTACAATCTCACTACTGCCCTGCAACCAAAGACGCGATACTCGAGCAATAGAGACATTAAAGTCAAAACTAATGTGCCTTTCCTAGACCCTGTTTCAACTCTTTGGTCGTGATAGCTATGCAGAGCTCCTCAATTCGACACGCCGACAAGATGAAAGACGCCCCTGGACTTACAAGGCATATACCAACGTCGTGGCTTCATCAACCCCGACCTCACAAAGTGTCAATTCGCTGATCACGCAGAAGGCAAAGGCACAAAAAGCGTCCCGCACTCAGGAGGGAATGAGCCCAGAAACAAAGCATCGCACTGCAGCGACCAGGCTGTGGTCCGTGGACGACCCTCTAGCATCCAAGTGCCTTGCTTTATCACATTATTCGACGCTAGAAACTAACCGACTCGTTGCTATTTGCAGTGCCTGTTCGCGGAGAGAGAACCAACAGCAGACATTGAGACTCTGCATTGAACCGAGCGATGAGGGTCTGAGACGAGAGTCCGAGATGGGGAAAAGAGGCAGCTCTCCAACATCAAAATTTGGGCGAGAAAGGTCGGTTCTTGCTTGGCCCATCTGTCCAACGCGAGGCTCAGCACCAGCTACATCCCAAAAGCTTGGTTTGACCGCTGACATCTCACACCAGTGTCTGTCTCACCCGCAAAGGGCAATGACCATCTGTCCCGGCAGGCGAGATTTAGATCTGACCTTTGTTTTCTCTCGTCATCTCTGTGCTCCTTCGTATGGATGAGGGTTCTCAGTGCTCTATGGTCGAGAGTACATACATGTAAAAGGCCCTGCATAACTGCGGGCACATCCCGCTTCATTCGACGGAATACAATACAATGCCCACATAAAAATAAAACATCAACCTCAACCGAATTCCTTGGTCATGCAAAGAATTCGAGCGCCACACAATAGCATGCGTGAGCATCTGAGCCACAGAGCTTAGCATCAATGCTGCAGAATCCCTAAAGCAGAATCTGGAGACGAGATCCTCCTGAAAGAGGCCCAATTGCAGCTCAAACTCCACAATCTGGAACCATCACCACATTCCTTCGATGGACTTCCACTTACCTCCTCGACAGTTCTTCTCTGACTCTTCAGAATTTAAAGACTCAGCCGCCATGTGCATCCCTCCCTCCTGCTATGAAGTCTTCGCTTAGGTCTTCTCCACCTCTCCACCTCTCCACAGCACTTATGCGATCAAAGACCAAATATCTCGTCTCGGCCAGACATAAGCCGCTATGGCGCAGTGGTAACGCGTCGCACTCGTATTATACCACTGAGACAGTCCAACTGTCTGGATAATCGTTATGCGAAGACCCTCGGTTCGACTCCGAGTAGCGGCATTACTTCCATTGTGTTCCTTTTGAAGCTTCAGTCGTTGCCAGTCTTGGCTAGAGGAGAAGCACTGTGGTGGGGGATGATCCACTGCAGTCTGGACCACATAGCAGTCTGCTCCCACCTGCTCTTGGCATCTGGGATGTGAGCGAGAAAGAGAGGGCGCTGGCTTAAGTCCTTGCTATGCAGGATCAAGATCTGTCTGGTCTATCATGTCTCTGGCGACTGAGACAACGTTCTAGTTCATGATGAGACTTAAACTTTTTATACTTTCGTCACTCAGACGGACACTGAGCATCCAGGACAAAGATTGGGGCAATACACATTAAGAAAGACAAATTTGAAATCTAATCTCTATATTTTTTCATAAATAACAATACTGCTTTCTCTCTATGATGTGGGTATAATTCCCATGCTCCATGCATCCCAAGGGAAAAGAGAACAACCCCACTGTATATACAGTCCATGCTATGCCGACCACACCCTTGTTCTCAGTTTAACGATTACGCCTCGCGTTCTAAATCCTTCCCCTTAGCCTCGTTCAGCGTCTTGCTGTGCTCGTGCCAAATACTAGCTAAACTAATCGCCAAGGCCGTCAGGCACGCGACAAACGTGACCAGGTACGCCTTTCTGTAGCAGTCGAGGCCCCGGTCGCACTGTCTCTCGCCGTCTTCGCCGATGATGCTATGCGCGTCATAGACCATTCCATAGAAAAGATTAAAGACGTTGCCTGACAGGATTGGGGCAACGGTCATGCATCCCCAATTCGTGGACAGGCCATGGATGCCGAACGCCTCGGCGACGATAGACGGAAAGACGCCGAAGAGAAAGCCGTATGCGAGCCCACTGAAGGAGGAAACGAGAAAGAGCTTATGCGGGTTGGTGATGGAGAGAGCGCTGATCTGCGCAAACGTGAAGATGAGAGATGCGATGGCGAGACACCATGTTCTGCTGGCGTGAAGACGTTTTGCGAGGAAATCGGAGCCGACGCCGCTCAGAAGGCGACCCACGAACGAGCACACAGATAGAATGGAGACGTGCATCGCTTGGCGTTGGATGACGAAGCTGTCGGAGACGGAGTCATCGTAGTGATGCCACAATGCTGTTGCGTCGTTTCCAATATTGCTAGAAATTCAATGTCAATTTTTTTTTCCTCAGCGACTGAAGACTACATTCTTACTTGATAGTCATCAACCCGATTCCGGTCAGGAGTCCCATAAGGGAGAACAGGAACCAAAACTGGCTATGCCCAAGCATATTCAATCCTCGGATATCTATACGATGCGAACGATCCTTATGAGTATTGCTTCCTTCCAAGTCATGATGAATCGACAAAGAGCTCTCCGATATCAACGATGATGTCTCGCTAATCTCGGCTGGGGCTTCAACGATGTCGACGCCAGAGTCTGGGAATTTAGGATAAGGATGTGCCTTGTTTGTGCAACGAAGCAAAGGAGAAAAGACATACCTGGTTCGAGAACTTCATGTCTGCCTGTAGCTTTCCGCTCTTCGGATCGGGTGCGGATCAATGGGTTGGAGTCGGTGCGTGAGAGGCTATCTCTCGTTGGGATAGAGGAATATGCTGGATGTGGTAGGACACGGAGGAAGAAGAAGGAAACAAAAGTCATGCCAAACGTGCCAGCCGCAAGCAAGAGTAGGAAGTCGCCAGTACTACCCTTGAAGACAAATTGGGCGAAGACAGAGAAGAAGAAGGCGCTGAGACCAAATGCGGCGAGCGGAAATGCAGTGGCGGTTCCTCGATGATGAGGCCAATTGAGCGCCGATGTCTTCACTGCAGCAGCGAATGCGCAGCAGCCGCCGAAGCCACTACAAAAAGAATAGAAGCACAATGCGGCTATCGAGCCTTCGCCTCTCTCGTATGCTTGTCGTAGAGGGAAATAGCCCAGTGCCAGAAGCATAGAGCCGACGATGACAGAGGGTCGAGGTCCCTTGTTGTCGACAAACCTGAAAGAAGGATCAGCCCCGTGGTCAATTCACCCTTCGCGTCGCTTGCCTACATCCCAACCGGTATACCCATAGAGTACATTCCCAAGTTGCCAGCAACGCCCTATATATATCAGCTAGAGCTCAAGGACAATCAATCATATGGCGGATCTTACAATCAGATTGCTCTCCGTCGAGGAGAGCTTCAGCTTCTCAGCGAATTGCGGTCCCCATGCCGAGTAGACATACTGATGAGGTCAGTTTGATACATAATTTGTTGGTTCTTTGTTGGAATATATACATTGCTTCCACAGGCTAAAGATATGACAGTCGCAGCAATACTCGACACGACGCGAGCGGTGACGAGCGACTTCTCGGAGACCATGGTGGTGATGGGCGGTTGGATTGCGTGATAGTTTGATAGATAAGGTTGTAGCTGTAGATGATTTACGCGGCCATATGGTGTTTAATTGATTATGCCGGGCTCACAGAGTCGTCGGCGTTTTGCTTATAATAGCATACCGAAGCGTAAAGATGATAGTTGAGAGTGACAGTTGATAGACAGAAGGAGAAGGGTGATGGGAATTGAAGAATTGAAGGAGTCCCTGAATCCGTTATGTGACATTCCAGGCCATCTTCTTATCCGACGCGGCTATTGCACGATAAGACGTGGCGGATTATCCGTTTGCGGTTAGTATCCCTGTAGATGTCATCGGCCGCTGTCAGCCGCGTCGTCAGCCAAAGCCGGCGCTTCCAACTTCCAACTGTGATACCAAACTCATCACCTCTTCAACACTGTTCTTCGTGAAGCTACGCAACGAAAAGCGCAGAGATGGGCGCGCTTTTATCCATCCCGCTGTTAGCGGTACCAAGTATCGGCACTGTAAGCCGTCGAACCACCCGTCCCAGCCTCGTTGGATGCTAACCGCCTCTCAAGGTTTTGGGCTTTGCCGCAAGTTGTTGCGGCGCAGCGACATGCTCTGCGATATGCAGCATGTGTGGGAAATGCGGGAATAGGTGAGATAGCATGGAAGTGAGATCAGCGATATATCATGGTGCTAACTGTTGCTCATAGTGTCGCCACTCGCATTGCCTACGCCCTCATCCTTATGGTTAATTCGATATTTGCCTGGATTATGCTCACGCCATGGGCGATAAACAAATTGCAACACTTGACCCTCGACTACATGAAGATCAGCTGTCCCGAGGGGGCATGCTACGGATGGGTTGCGGTTCATCGCATCAATTTCGCCCTCGGCATGTTCCACGCAGTACTGGCATTGCTCCTACTGGGCGTCAGATCGTCGAAGGATCCACGAGCCGGCATTCAAAATGGATTCTGGGGTCCAAAAATTATTGCTTGGCTTGGCCTAATCGTCTTGTCGTTCCTCATCCCGGATGGGTTCTTCATGATCTGGGGCAATTATGTCGCATTTGCAGGTGCCATGCTCTTCCTCCTTCTTGGCTTGATTCTCTTGGTGGATCTTGCGCATACGTGGGCAGAGTACTGTCTATCTCAGATTGAAGAGTATGACTCGAGGGCGTGGAGGGGAATCTTGATTGGATCAACACTTGGGATGTACGCGCTCTCGATCGCCATGACGATTGTGCAGTACATCTTCTTTGCCGGTGGCGGATGCTCTATGAACCAGGCAGCCATCACGATAAACTTGATCCTTCTGTTTATTGTGTCTGCTATTTCTGTCCACCCTGCTATTCAGGACTACAATCCGAAGGCTGGGCTTGCTCAATCCGCCATGGTCGCCATCTACTGCACGTACCTCACCATGTCCGCAGTGTCTATGGAACCAGATGACAAGCACTGCAATCCACTTGTAAGAGCACAAGCAACGCGGAGGACATCAATTGTGATCGGTGCGATAGTTACTATGCTCACATTGGCATACACAACCACTCGGGCGGCAACACAAGGCATCGCACTTGGCGGCCCTAACAAGGGCATTAGACTGTCGGATGATGAGCATGGTCTTATTACCACTCAGCCCGATAGTCGGCGCGAAATGCGAGCCGCTGCACTCCGTCAAGCAGTTGCCGAAGGCAGTCTCCCCGCCGACGCACTCCTCGACGAGGATAGCGACGACGACAGCGATGTAGGGAATGGTGGGAAGGATGATGAGCGTGGATCGACACAATACAACTATTCGCTATTCCACGTCATCTTCTTCCTTGCCACAGCTTGGGTGGCGACGCTCCTGACGATGAACTTCGAGGAAGACTCTACTAACGGAGGTGACTTCGTACCAGTTGGTAGGACATACTGGGCCAGCTGGGTCAAGATTGTGAGCTCCTGGGTGTGCTATGTTATTTATACGTGGACATTGGTCGCGCCAATCGTTCTTCCTGACCGGTTCGATTTCTCTTGAGATGAGCGTCGAGGGTGTTGATGTTTCCGACGCGGGTAAAGAGATATCCGGCACCGCATTCTATGGAGTAAATGTTTATGAGTTACATGTGTTTTTGAGCCGCATTGTTTATATATCAATTGGAATCGGTGTTATTATGCCTATGTTCATCTAGTGCGGTTCATGTAGTGCGGCCCTACGGAGCATATGCGTGCATGTATGTCGTGCAACTTGACACGTCATCGAGCCCAATAACTTGGCGCTGGGTGGCTGGCCAAGGCATGTGATGATGATATATTTTGTGAAGTTTCCACCAGATGTCACACGTTGGGATAGCGGCGGCAGGCAAGCGCCTTCGAATACATATATGCATGATACATCAAGAATGTAGGTCAATGCCAACGAGCCTATTATATTTACTAGCAAGCCGCCCAGAGCACTTCCCCATACCCATACCTATCAACGGGTCTGCTCGGGGCCGGCCTGCTCAAGGTCTGCTCAAGCTTTCCGGCACATCTGCTGTGGAACGGGGCATATCACTTCACGTGAATTGATAGGTCGATATGTTGTGGATGTATGACAGAGTGGCCAACGACAGTCGACTCGACTCAACTCGTCATGAACTTGCGAGATTTGGCATTTTAATCAAGATCATAAGTTCGTATTGCAACTTCATCGTTCTTTAAAGCGCAGTATCAGTATCGGTGAGACAAGGCGCGGACGGATCTCTAACCCGATTGACCAAGCTTGACGCTTGACGCTTGACGCTTGACGCTTGACGCTTGACGCTTGACGCCTGACATCTTGAGATTCTACGAGTTTACTCAAGGTACCTACATGTATAATGTCCCAAGACAGTAGTAGTGAGTGGTCAGTGGAATCCTCTCTCTGGATTCTCGTTCGCTTCGTCCTTCAGGGCTAGAGCCGCAGTCTCACGGTAGCTCCTCCACAGTGGGTCTCGCGCCAGACGCGCCAGATCAGATCCTAATATTGACGACCTTTGATTCACCTTAACAGTACCTAGGTTGTAGTAAACAATATCATCATTGATTATTCATCTTTCTTTCTTTCGTTCTTTCTTTCGTTCTTTCTTTCGTTCTTTCTTTCTCTCTTTCTTCATGCAATGTCAGCGAAGGATAACATCGCAAAACACTCGAAACCGAGCGTCTTGCCCATGCCGCCCCTATCTAAGGTTCGAGGATCTATCTGTTGCATACACTGGAAAACGTCGGCCAACATCGTGATCCCCGTTGCCAGTGATTGGGATCATATACTAAGAAAGAGTCTGTGACAAACGAGGCCATTCTCAACAGACATTATAGACTCATCCAAAGCAGCTGGCTGTGCCATTGCTATTGAAAGCTACGATCCACATGATAATCGCTGTCAGGACCCCGCAGGACATGATAGAAATTGGCGTCTCAACCATTGGCGTCCTTGGGCAAGGCTTCGAGATGCGTAGGGTCTGCGGATGGGAGAATGAGTCTCTGTCTTGATGCATGCATCTGTTAGCAAGGTCGTTGTACTGCAGACGCTGTACGATACTTGTATATGTAGTATCGTTGATTATGATCAAACATCCCCCGTCCATTGGTCTGCTGATTAAATTCTCCGTTCTAACGATTCAAGGAAAAACAATGAACGATGAGTTACAGTCTTCCTTTGAGAATTTCACATACTTCAGCCATCGCTCAAGCCTCAAGTTTACGCCATAATAATCTGAAGCAGATCGGTGACGTGGTCGTGGACTTGGTCTATAATGTGGCGGTGCATAAAAGTCCAATCTTCTGCGACCATGGCAATCTCCCATACGAAGTTTGGCTGCATGGGTAGCAAATGGCAATGTCAACAATGGCCGCGAGCACAACGCATCACTCAGCGCCGCGCCGCGCTGCTGTTTGGTTTCAAGTCTCCATACAATGCATGAAGACTCCTGCCCATGAGGGAAAACAGCAGTCTGCCTTGCGAATTTGTGTCCTCCATTGCAGGAAACTGCACCGGTCACAGGACAGAGCCTCCTCCTGTCCTGGTTCGGCGTCAGCGTTCCCAAGGAGGGAGGGGTTTGAGGGGATCAACGTGCGAGACCTCCCCCGCGCCCTGAGTGAGTGTGGGGCCTCCCGCTGCCGTGTCTTAGTGGGAGAAATTTTTCACGGGCTGCAGATGTGAGATGAGAGATGTGACGACTTGTGCGATACATGCAAGTGATTGGGACTCAAGGGACGAAGGCTGGCATGGCTGGCCAGGATGCGCCTTGAGCGATTTCATTTGGCGGCTCCTTAAATGCGATTGCGGCTTGCAGTTTGGGCTGCCGTTGTACGTGGGATGTTTCCCCATACCTTTTGCAATAATACCTTGCGCAATGCACAAGCAAGGCTGCCACGTGGAGACGGGGGCAGCTAAATTGCTCGGATGCACTGCATATCGAATCCCTGATTATGTTCTGCGCCGGGGAGATCTGAGCAAAAAACAAAGAAAAAAGGCCGCTTTGCTGGTTCATGTCGTGTCATGTCGCGTGCTTCAATGACATTTGCTGATGTTGCATTGATAACTGAGAGGAAGAGCGAGGCGTGCATACCTAGATAGGTAAATGGCTGGATGCAATCATTCAACATTCAACATTCAACATTCAACACACATAGACAAAGGTTCTCAATGTATCTTCCTTTCTATTTTTGGATCATGCCGTATTCTGGCTTACTTCCGTGTGTATATTAGATTAAATTATATGCTTGTGGGTTAACTTAGTGTGCAGCTTCGCTATCTTCTCTACCTTATTCCCTTCCACACACCGAGAAAGGCGTTTCGTCAAGGCTCATCAGATATAAGGAAGGCCATATCCTTTCATTTTGCTGTAATCCTTCATCTTTGAAAGGCCGTCTTCTTTAATTCTCCAAGTCTCAAATTCTCACACGCCTTTTCAGAATCTGAGCGTTGAATTGAAAATCTTCATTGTATACGGAGATTGAACATTCCCTTCATATCTCAGAAGAACCTGCAATGTCGAGTCCACAGTCCTCGAGTGGTGGAAATAACGGGGAGTATAGCGCCAACAACAACAGGTATATTAACGTTCTGCATCTTACCTTTTGCTCTTTCCCTCTTTGCTGGACCCAATTTTGACTGCATTTGTTTGCGGCTCACGCGTAAAAAGGGCATCATATGAAAACGCATCATTTACAATGCTAAGCGACGCGTGTGCTGTGGATGAGCTTTCACAACACAACATCTGGAGTACGGAGTACAGCAGGGAGCGCCTTCCTGTCTCGGAAGTTCTCGTCCAGATAGCATACGGATGCGAGATTCTGAAAGAGCCCAGGCCCAAGCTCTGACCCAGACGTCGTTTAGTATGTCATGCGCGGCCTTTCACTGAGATCTATGCTTACAATCATAGTCCGACTATAGTGTTGTAAGAGTGTACGATAGTCAGAAGGAAGAGAACGTCCTTACTATGAGAATTATGCAGCGTTTTAGAGCGGGAGTGAATTATTCATGACTTCAGAATGTTATAAAATCAAAAATTGAGACGCTTCTCTGAAATGACGGTGAGGAGCGTCCATGCACCACCAGGTGATGGTCTTCCAAGATTCTGTCTCCACCACTCTCCTCTTCTCATGCACACCAGGACGAGAGTGAGAACGGCTGCATATGTGCAGTATCTAAAGCCAATGCGGGAATGATCAGTGTAGTCGGCATAGATTGCCTCGACAGTTCTTCTTCTTTCCGAATGTCAATATCTCCTACTAATCAAGTCCGCCTCACTTTTTTCCGACGGAGACTTTAAGGAAACCCTTGTCTCCTTGTTATTTGAGATAATCCTGGCCTCCACGTGGCATTCCAGGTCGGAAAATCGGCAGGGATGATATGTCAGGGAGGAGGATATCAGGGAATCAGGGATCTTCCGCATGTGAGTGGCCCTTTGTGGAGAGAGAGGAGGAATGCTGGCGTGGCTTTCTAAGCCAGATGAGAAAGCCAGAAGTAGTTTGTGAAGAGAACTCAGAAACTATGCCACCCTTGAACGTTGGCATGCTTGACGAAGGAGAAGCTGGGCTGGAAAGGGGCTGGCAGGGTGTGTCATTAGGTATTGCACTGAACAGACAACAGGGACTGACAAGGACAGGGACAAGGACAGGAACAGGAACGAATAATCTCAGCTCCTGATACATACCTAGGTAGGTAGATAGACAGCACTGAGAGTGGACAGACATCCATCCGTCTCTTACTGCCACGGCATATGCTTCAAGGCGCGCTTCTAGAGCCTTGTTCGTTGTCGGGGGCCTCTGGGCTTCATGGATACGGACCCGATCATTTGGAACCGACTGTATTTGTATGTAACTCACTCTCACTCCGCAATTCGACGGCGCTTATATGTCCCAATGTGTCGACATGCACAACAATCCCAGCACACCGGTGCTGCGAAACATGCTCCACGAGTGTTCATCGTCGAGGCTGTGGCTTTGCGTTGACGAAGAAGCAATCCGCACGTGTAGGTAGGTACATACCCGTCGTGGGATCAGGAACATAGCCAATGCAGACTCGATAGGATCCCAACAACCCAGAGACAGATGCTGGCATACTGTACCTATGTACTTGCGTAAATCTCCGTCGTACTATTGAATGCAGGTGCCCTTCGTCACTGCCATCGCTCCCTTCCCCTCCAAAAAAAAATTCTGCTGCTGGCTGATAACAAGGCATTATTCGAGACCTTCAGAAAGGAGATTAGATTGCCCAACGATTTCACGATGCCTTTGGTTGTTTCTGTATCCTTGGCAGGTTCAATATGTAGGTACTGTACGTTGAATTGAATCTGGGAACAGCGTTTGTACGTGCATCGATGCCCAAGGGACCAGGTTGCCAGGGCCAGCCACGCGGCGGTCCAGTCTCCTGTCCTGGTCTCCGAGCTTCGATCTCAAGCCGCCACCTCCACTGTTCGTGCCGGCAAAGCTTCAGCCAAGTTACTTGGGTATTTCGTGTATAAAGCGAAAGAAAAAGGGGCAAAAAAAAGGGGACAAGAAAATCATTCCTGTATGAGCTTTGGCCATCTCCGAGCTTGGTTTAAAAGGAAGAATTAAATAAAGTAAATTGATGATGTTTTGTGGCATAAATTCAACGAATATCCATCCATCGTGTAAAACTTATTTCACTTTCCTGGACACAGTACAAGTCAGCATAGTCTTTCAGATGAGACATTTGCGTTTCACATTACCGAACACGAGCGTCGAACTCTTAGCATCCTTCACTTCCCAGGTCGCAGGAAATCAACCACCGCCGGGAGCAGCAGTCGCAGGGAAGGGGAAGCTCAAATTACAATTCCGCCTCCTCACCGGTCGTCTTGTATGCTATATGCGTCAATTGGAAGAAAACCGTGCACATGCATGTCGTGCCCTGCCAGATGGCCCACGCTTGGAGATGGCTTCATGAAAGAGCCGTGAAGTAGCAGCACGGGTGAGAGACCATTGATCTATCTCACACATCTTTTTCTTTCTCAGGCTTCTGTATTTAGATGGCCGCATGCGGGCCACCCAGTCATGACCGCAGACCGTCCAAGTGAAAAAGGACCCATCTCGATGATCACAGTCTGCAAGACTGAGCGAGTTTGACAGAGAGCGTGTTCCGATCACTGAAAAATCATTTGTTGTGAGGGCATCTCAACGCCAGACTACAAAGGAACCAGTTCAATCACGACATAAAAAACGACTCCAGCGGTTTCAGGTATGTGGATCTACGCACAGCGTCGGAGATGTGTAAAATGTCTGTTAGGAGGAATGGTTGATGGGATCGTGAGAGAATTAGCAACAATATTGACTATGTGCCATTTGAAGCCGTGTTTCCAGTGCGATGAATAATGCATAACTGCCATCATGAACTCTACATCCAGGATTGGCCTCAATGCCTCTGAAGACTGTTTGAATCTGTACACTGTATTGAAGGTTTGCCTGATCATACCTAATCCGTCTTCCCGCCCTTTCCTCCTCTCGCACCAGTCGCCCCATTCCTGCCACTACCCGCGCTAGATACAGCAGACCTAGACGCGGCGGCACTCGGTGTAGGCTCAAAGCCTCTCCCGTCATCACTCCCCGTCCCATCTAATAACTCTATAAGGTCACCCATTTCCTCCACAGGCCTCCCTCGTGATCCAAGCTTTGGCGTACTCGGCTTCGTCCTCAGCCTCCTAATCCAGCCCTCAATCGCCGCCGCTGCCGCCCCAACATCAATCCCCCCTCCCCCTTCCCCTCCCCCTCCACCAGGTGTCGCCACACCACCCCCCAACGCCCCCTCCTCGATCCTCCCAAGTTCATCCCTAAACCCAAAAGAGATCGCATCCTCTTTCCCAACCGCTGCCGTACTTGGCAGATCCCCAATCGTGAAACTCGGCACATGCTTCGCAGCCCACGAGTTCAGTCCATCCTGCGCCGGCCCCGGCTTACGCACGTTGGCCGCCAAGGTGCCCACGCCGCCCGGGCCGCGGAGCCAGGCCGCGCGGCCAGTCTCGCTTGCGGAGTCGCGGCGGCTGCGGGTGACGGAGGTGCCGCGGGAGGGGGCGGCGGACATGGGGGGTTCGGGGAAGTAACTTGAGCGTACGCTGCTTGAAAGGTTGCTGAGGCGGCGAGCGGGTGTGCCGCGCACAGCGGGACCGGGACTCGCCGCAGGAGAAGAGGAGAAATCGATGGATACTCGAGGACTAGCGAATGGGGATAGCGTGCCCTGGCTTTTCCTCCGTCGAGGCGGAAAGTATCCAAGTGTTTTGCGTGGGAGACGTGCGATTTCTGTAGGTTGCGCGGAGGGCGAGGAGGAGAGGAGGAGCACCCAGCGGACGTGGGCCCAGGGTGAGGCGCCTTCATCTGGATTATTTGGGTTTCTCTCGTGAGATGTGAAGGGTGATAATATGCTGTTCGCCCATGGCGACTCTTCTGATATTGCTAGATTTGGTGGCTCCTCATCATTTGATGTAGGTGCTAATAAATCCACCGATTGGCCTTCAGTTGGGGGATCACAAGGCTTGCCTCGTACTGCACAGGCGTCCACTGGCACCAAGACTACCTCGCGGACTTGTATAGCGTCATTGGGCCATAGTCGATTTGCTTTCCTGAAGACGGCCGGGTCGCAGTTATATTTCAGTATAACCCCGGCCAGTGTATCTGTTGGCTTCACATGGTGCACATAGACCAATGCATCGCCTTCGTCATCCGCATTTCCCATGTCCGCAAGATCATCAGACATCCTTCGTTTATGATTCGAGACAGAAAGGCCACCATTAATCCCTTCATGGCTTTCAAGAAGTGACGCCGTCTTCAGAGCATCGACTGCAGAATTCCTGGCTGCGAACATTGCCGCTCCTGTGGCGTCTTTATCCTTCCCCTTATTCGATAATCCCGTCGGTCCCCATTCCGTAAGCGCTGGTGCCGTCGCCAATCCATCCTGCTTCCTTCTTCTGACAGCTTCCTTGCCACTTGACTTTCCCGTCTTGCTTATCCCTGAATTGCCCTCTGCATCTCCTCCCAAAACTGAGCTGGCGAGACCTTGTAATGTTGTCCAACTGCCGGTCCATCCTCCCTCCCAAAGCCCCTTTCCAAAGCTCGGGATCTGATTCCCATTCCCACTCGCTCCGTTATCGCCACTACTCCCATTGATCGTCCCTGCTGTCTTGGCTTTCGCCCTGCCACTCACACTTCCGTTGCCGTTGCCTGTAGCAGCACGGCTGGGATGTGTCGAGGGCAAAGGACTAATATAGCGACTCGGCCCGCCATCACTCGCTGATGATATAAGTTCCTGCTCCGTACTGATAAGGCGTCGATTCCGCGGCCTGACCGTCGAGCTGGATTGGGTCGCACTGCTCGCATTGCGCTCACCCTTCGCCGACTGAGATGTCGAGGAGTAAGGCGAGGTCATCCTCGTGTCGCGAGGCGCGGGCGAGCATCAAGCCTTCTCCCTGCTCTCTGTGTCCTGGCAATTCATGCGACCAAAATTCGTCTGCGGGAGTTCACATATACATATATTATATATATACAGTAGTACTGTGAAGGGGATCGAATGAGTATAAGAGCTCTTCCAAAAATCGTGGAGCAGAGAAACAGCACTCACTGGTGATTGCGCCTTGGCGGCTATCGAAGGTTGGATGTCCTGAGGTGTCCTTATCCCACGGCTCGGAGCGGCGGCGTCACCGCTCCGCTAGCACAACCTGGAGATTGGACCCGCTGTCAGTCGTCACCGCCTCCACAATTCAGTGTCCTCAAGTTAAGATTGGATCTCACAGGTATTTTCACTTTCAACTACAACGAATAGCCTTAAGCGTGACTAAAAGCAATATGGAAATGTACACACACACACACACACACACACACATATATATATATATATATGTATTATATGCAAGGCTTGAGCATTAGCAAATGGCTTTTAAAGCTTTCAAAGCTCCCCGGCAGAGCACCACACAATGTGATAATAGTCAAATGCAAGTTCTGTATCGACACTTAACCCTCCCTCCAATCCACGCTGACGCCTAAATATAACCTTCCAGCAGCAAATACCTTGTTTCCCACCTATATAATTCCCTTCTATATTCAGCCCGTCGGCGCATTAATTATATCCCCCCCATTCATGCTCATATCGCCATTAATCCCAAAGAACTGGAACCTGTCATCTTCATCAGTAAACGTTCTCCATATCCCCATAGCATGAGCGAAAAGGGGTCTTACCAGTCCTCAACATTAAGCGTCGCCGGCACCGCACTAGCATTACTCCACGAATCACTCGGACTCTGTCCATCCGGTGGCACAACATCAAAAGCACCCTGCCACATATTCGTCTGCGCGCCGGGATACATCGGCTGCTGCATGCCTGGCTGTGCTTGTCCCTGCATAGCCCCTGGCACCTGTGTATGACCCTGTAGCGGACTGCTCTGTCCCATGCCTGGTCCGCTCCGCATACGCTGTGGTAGTTGAGTCGGCATGCCGGACATATTCTGCATTTGCAGGTTCGGATCGAGGTTCTGGTGCATCTGGGGAGAAGAGAATTGTGGGATCGACATGCTGGTGCTGCCCTCGGGGAACAGTTGGTCTGGTTGGAAGTTCTCCCAGAGGGATTGAGAGATGTTAGGCGAGTTTCGGGTGACGAGATAGAGATCTGGTGGGGTGGCAGGGACGGAGAAGGATGGATTGAAAGGCGTAGGTGGACGAGTATGAGGACGCGAAGCTGTGCCACCCATGAAGGTATCGTGGTTTTGTTGCCTGCCGTTTGGTGATTGAATAGGGGGCGGCGCTGACATTGGACCTCCCGAGTTGCCGGGCAACTCTCTTGGTGTTTGACTCGGCGTTTGTGGTCTGGATCTCTCATATGATTCTTGAGGAGCGAGTCCATTGACGTTGAAGTCCAAGGCCATATCGTCGTACTTCCGCTTCTGAGCCATATCTTCTCGTCTCTCTTGGTTGGCCTGGTTCTGAAGCTGACTCCAACTTTGGTGTGTCTTCTTGTGTCTCTTTCCAGCAGCCTTCTGAAGACGTTCCTCCATAACCTTGTTACCAAGAATGGACTCGAAGAGGGTATATACCATCTTTGCCACCATCCAAACCTTCGAAACATCCTTCAATCCTTGCATACAAATGCGAATACGTTCTTGCGTCGCCTGCACAACGGAAGGAATCGACGAGCGGTTTTGATACACGTGCATGATCAGGGCAGAAAACAAACTGTAAACCATGAAAGCAGGAGAATACTGAAGCTCATTATGTGCCGTGAGATTTTCGATAATCAACGTAATCATGCCGGCAGCTTGGAATGCGATATTCCTCGATGGATAAGCGTGATCTTCTGGAAACCCGCCACGACTGGTTGTAGCGGGAGGCATATGTGCTCTGTGAAGCAAACACAATGTTGTGTAGTAATTCGAGTGCAAAAGAGCTGCCCAGAACTGATGCCGTGATGGTTCCCAGTATACCTCCTTGGGACAATTCTGTAACCAATCTGCCAAGGCCATGTCGCTATGCGTCAAGTCGATCGCATTCTGACGCCGAGCTTTCGAGGCCACCGAGTACTGTTGTGACAAGACCAAGCCCATAATCTCACAGAGCTTGACATATTGCAGGAAGAATTGAACGTGCAATGCATCAGGCGGATATTCGTTTGGCTTCAAATCGTCATCCTCTTCCAGGAAATCCTCCTCAGACAGCATCTCCACGTCCGAATCGTCAGTGTTGATGTGTACAGGACGACCGAGAGCCACCGCAACAGATCGATCACGGGTAAACAGAGTCCACCAGATGCGTTTCCAGAGTCTCTTGTCAGTCTTGCTAAGCTGTGATTGCTCAACGCTTCGATGCATTCCCGAGCCCTGAGCAACAATGGTGGCGACACGACTCCAGTAGAAGACGTTCTTCGTTACATCTTCTGGACCCTCCCAATACCATCCCATGAGGACAAGGGCTTGTACTATCGTAACACGGTCGTCTTCGTAATTTGCATCGTACAGCGCCTTCGCTCTCTTGTAGAAAGTCATTGCAGCTGGGGTAGTCGAGCCATTCGCATCCATCAGCTGTGGATTATTACATACCCTCGAGCCAGCCAGCAAGATAGACTGCAGTAGCAGCAACGACGGCGGATTCTTGGGATCCTTATACTGTCGCATAAACCTGGTCTTGTTGATGACTGGGACAATGGGCGCAACCCATTTGAAGTAGTTGTCGATCAGCTCGTCGCATAATGCTCTGGGAGGCAGGAGAAAGGCCCCCCTTTGATGCAGGATGTCAATCTCAACGTTGTCCAGCTCCGTCAATCTGGCCCTTGTCCCTCTCACATTCTCCGGCAGCGGATAATGCACGACATCAGCCGTTCCATGCCGATCATGAACCAGTAGTGTGAGATTTGAGGACTCGCCCAAATATGCAACCCGTCCAGCCTCCTTAATGGGTGCCCTCGAGAACTTTGGCTTCATAAAATGCAAATATATGCCCTCGTCCCGTTCCGCCTGGAGCGCCTGCGACTCGGTGACCTGGGTCGTCGGCGTACCATCAACAGCACTATACGCGCTCATCGTCAACCCCCCATTATAGCCGCCGGGTGAATCATTTCTGGGTGAGGGATCCTCGTTCGTGTCGCCACGATCGCTGCACGCAGTCAGCACTCTATCGCTCGCTCCCGTTCAGCACACCGAAGAAACAAACGCACCTATCCGAATCCTTCGTTCGTGAGCCCGCTGGCTGCGTCTTCTTGCGCTTCGGCGTCGGGATCTTACACTCAATCGAGAAGGCGACGCAGTTTGTGCACGGCACGCCTAGGCTGGCGGCGTCGCATCGAACCTAGCATTCGGGTCAATCACTCAATTAACCAACCGACGGCGACGGCGATGGTGTCGCCACACAGGAGTCGTGATGCAGGTGAAGAGTGATGTTTACATACCTTTCTCGCATGACAGGTCTATATCGTCGGGGTCTTGATCAGCAATCAACAGATCGTGGACAGGTCCTCGGTGCCGAGGCACGCTGAAACCATTCAAGTACAAAAGGTACTCGGGGCCTCATCTGCTCACCTCACACGCTCTCGACGCACGCTGCCTGCAGAAATTGGGTCAGTCAACATATACGGATGAAAAGAAGGATGCGACAAACCTCCTGAAGCTCGGATGACCAGGCGTCTGGCTGTTCGGGGCAGCATTGCTTCCCTGTGGTGGAGCGCCGGTCATGGTCGCGGTCGCGGTGGTGAAGGCGCTGGGTCGTACGGTGGTGGTGGGTGGTATCTGCTGGTGCTGGTGCTGTTCGATGGAGGCCATGGCCAGTGGGTGCTCACTCAGCAGCTCATACAGCAATATAGTCGTTGGATGCTGTGTCGTCGCCGTCGCTGTCGAAGTCTGAAAATGTAGTGAGTGTTACATTGGTGGGTGTTTTCCGTCTGGCTGGATTATCTGGGGTTTGGGGTTTGGGGTTTGGTGTTCGCTGTTCGCTGTTCGCTGTTCGCTGTTCTGTCTAAAGGTACTGTCTACCTTCAGCGATCTTGGCCTGTGAGCGCCACCGTTCCGTTCCACTAAACGAAGGGATTAGCGTAGGCTGTTGGTAAAGACAGGTAATGTTCTCCGTACAGGTACTATAGGTACTGTACACAGTATGTACCTACAGCGTGCTGCCGTGTCGCTTTGCTTACCTATCTATCTACCATCCTGAGCATTCTGCGCACTCTGCACATTCTGATTTAAAGCCTGGGGTAATATGTACTATTGTAGTACTACTGTACTCAATACACTATATGTCCTCTATGGTACCTATTCTGCTATGCTAAGCAGGTATGTGCGTATGTATGTATGTATGTATGTATGTATGTATGTATGTATGTACCTACCTACCTATCCTATCCCACCCTACCCCGGATTCTCCCAGGCCCCAGGCTCCAGACTCACTCCAGACTCACTCCAGCATGCTGCACTCCATGCCATCATCCATGCGCCGTCCTCCTCCGCTCCGTGAAACAGGGGGCGCCACACAACCTCTCACAAATTCATAAATGGCTCCTTCGGCGTATTAGGGTAGCATTGTATTGCGATGTCGATGTCGGGGATCGTCGCCGGGACATGGGCTCACGCCATACGACTCTACGACTCTACAACTCTCGAACAGAACATCATGTCATGTCATGTCATGTCATATCTTATGGCTGTGCTGATGCCGTGAATCGGGGGAACCCAGAACAGAACAGTCAATTAACCCTTGGACCTTGGACGACTTACTTATACTATGGTGTTGTATATATATGTATTTTATTTTATTTTATGTATATATATATATACATTACACTCCACGTTATTCCCACGCAGGTCGGTTCACTCCAGAGACCTGGAATTGCCTCCTCGGCGCTCGCACAGCATCCGCATCCGCATCCTCATCCGAATCCGAATCCTCCTCTTTCTGACTCTCTCCACACTCAGGTCAACGGGTCAGCATTTCGGAGCAGCACTTTCACATGCTCTCTCGCCCCATCCCCCTCCTCACGAACCCCGCATCCACCAAAGCCAGAACAAAAAAGCAAAACAAACAAAACCTCAACCCCTCATCGCATCTCCAAGAGCCTCATCCCCCGAAGCCCGAACAACCCGCAGACGCCGCATCCATCTCCAAGCGGCGCTCGCGAGTCGCGCGCCCCGTCTCCCCCACTCCCTCCCTGCCCCGCGGCCTCCTCATCCACGAGACTTACGCCTCAGTCCGACTGCGCGCTCAACAAAGCTCACTCACTGCGCCCTCGCCGTGCCGCTCCGCGGGTCAATCCGGAGCCTCGTGCCCCATCTCTCTCTACCCCTCCGCCCATCCAGAGCAGTGTTCTCGCAGTCAATCTCACGAGCCTCATGCCCATGTACCTACGTACCCAGGTACCTGCGTTGATTTCCCCATCCCTTTCGTAAGCGCCGTGAGCTAGCACTTCATATTCATAAGCAGATCCAGATCTGCGGGGAAGTTGCCGAGGCATTTGATAACGACCTTCCTTGGCGAACTTGTATCGCTCGACGGCTCGAACGGAGTGAGAAACTGTACTTGTACGGTATGATTCCGAGACGTGAGAGAGACCATCTGATGCAATACATGGAGCTGTTTTTTATATTATATACTTCCCGTCCTTCCCATGCGTGACCCATTCCTAGATTTCCCCGCTGTTCGCATCACCCACCTTCTTCGCATCGCCATTGCTTGTATTCTCTTTTTCTTCCTCCTCCTCCTCCTCCTCCGCCACGACAATGCCACCGAGTTCCTTCTCCGCGGGAATCTGCGCATCATCGACCTCCACGCCCCCAATGAACAGCTCACTAACCCCCTCCAGCATCGCCACGAACACGCACAGCAGGCTCGCAATCACAAAGTGGCTGATCGTGCTCCCAATCTCCAGCCACGACCCCTCATCCCTCACCACCCAGAAGAAGTGCATCGTCAGCACGTCGCTCACCGCCATCACCACCATGAACAGCGCCGACGGCGCCACCCCGATGCGCTTGTTCAGGATCCCCAGATTCGCCGAGATGAGCGCGAACGGTATCATGAGTTTGAGGACCAGCAGCGCGCCTTGCGAGAACGGATCGAAGATGGGGATCAGCCGGTACACGGAGTCGAGACTGAAGCTGGACACCGATGCGACGTTGCCCGTGCTAAAGAATGCCGATTGCAGGAGGGTGAGGAAGAAGAGGGAGATGCGCGCGTCCGTGAGAGTTAATGAACGGTAGGTCGGAGTTGATAGTGATGCTGGGAGATGGACTTCTGCTGAGCCATCTACTTCCTTCGTCTCTCCGTCGCCCTCTACCCTCGCCTTACCATTTGCCTTTCCAGCGGCAGAAGGCGACGGCTTCGTAGACATGTAAATCTGATGCTCCATCCTCACCCACGTAACCAATGTAACGCAAAACGCAAAATAAAACAATCCCTCATATGAGATCGTCAGAATCACGAAAATCGGCGAGAAGGTCAGGAACAGCACCATCAGTCTGTGCAGATAGTGGTTGTTAGGCTGCAGTCTATGCAGGAACGGCATCGCCAAGGATATCACTGGGATACGGATTAGTCTTTGCTTTGCTCTACTTCCAGAACAAGCACCCTGACACAATGCGATGTGATGCGAGCGCCGGATAGTATGTCTACGTACCGAGAACTGCCCAGCCTACAGCCTGGTTGCCAATGGGCAAGCCGCGCTTGGCTTGCAGTGAGAGTGCAGATGAGCGGGTGACGATCATGGATAGCACGATGAGTCCGACCTGCGGTAGCCGTTAGCTTAACTCGGCATATGCCAGAGGGGCACGGCATATACCTGGACGCCAATGAGGATCCTTGACAGGACGTTGTCTGCAGCCGAGCTGGATTCGCCCTTGAGAGCAGACCTTGCGAGAAGTCTCTTCTCGAAGATTAGGTATGCTAGGCCGATTATGACCATTAATGCGCCCCCATACAGACTTTCGAATCAGCGAGAAATTTGGCGGGAAGGGTCAATGGGAACTCACATTAACTCGACATCCTCAACTTTAACCACAGGGAGGACAGTGAATGTGCTCATCGCAACGCACGCTGCAAACCATGTGGCAATGAGAACTGTGTTTCGCTTGATGAATTTTCCTCCATAGAAGAAAGGCCAGAGCGCGGCGCCGATATAGAGTGCTGAAAAAACTTCACGATGCGTGTAACCTAGAGCCTGGATCCTTGTGAGAAGAATGTCCAGAATTGAAGAATGAAAAACCTTACGACAGACTCCAAGAATGCTAATGATGCTACAGCCTCAACAAAAATCCCAATGACTCCTCCAGCTGTTGTAATGTGTCCAAAAAGCACGGCTCCGCCAGCCTTCAAGGCTTTTCTGCGCGCATATACTTCTTCCCAAAATGCTACCGGGAATATAGCGTAGAAGTAGTAGGTAATTGGTGACTTCGACGCAATAAACGAGCCATACATGGCCACAAGAAGGGATGAAAAGAAGACTGTGCTGAACAAAGTCCTGCTAGTCTCCGTTTTTCCATGTAAAACGTGAAGGTCAATGACAGTAGTCAGAGCAAAAGCTATCCATCCTAGATAGCCAATCGTCACAAGCGCCCTTAAAAATAACCAGTCGTAGGTTTGCAGATATCGCAGTCCCTCAAGTCCAACTTTTAGGAGCTGGGCAGATTCCTTGATGGAGTCTTCATATCGCCCCTCGTCAATAAGCTTCCTGATACTCGCGATTCTGTGCTCCACAGAATGTGCGTCGTCGCCTAGCCCAGCATATGGTCGATAACGCAATTCGCTGGCCTTTTTCTGCTCTTCCTTGACTCTGTACATCTCCAAGATTCCTCTTGCATTCAGCAGAGCTGCCTCGGACTTCTCGGCCAGATCGCGTGATAAGAATGAAAGGGGTAATTCGCCAACAGAGTTCACTGGGAATGCCAGGCCGGCCAGATACGCCATCAACGCGGCCACATCAGCCTGTGCCACATCATGACGTTGGATATGGTCGAGATCCCAGTCAGAAGATAGCTCATCATGACCTGGTGCTATTCCCTCTTCCACAACTACTGGTTGTGCAATTCCCGATCCCCAGGCAATAAGGGGCGTTCGAGTATTATCTGGGTGCCCATCGCCGTGACTTCCAAAGTCACTCATGCCATGGTCTGCCGTAAAAACAAAAGCGGTCTTGCCATCGTCATAGAAATTCTCAATCAGAGTTGTAATCTCCTGAACACCCTTATCCACAATCTGAATGTTATGGAGATATTCCTTCGAATATGGCCTGTAGGCATGCCCAGTGGTATCGAGTCCTAAAAGATGAAGGAAGAACACCAACTTGTCCTCCCTCAGCTGCGCATCCAGTGTAGCGTTCTTCGCCGCTTCTGCAAAGAGCTCCTTCACCTTGTCGAAGACCCAAACGTCCAGCTGCGTAGCATCCTGAGAGAAATCCTCTGCTTCATGTCCATATGTTGCCGCATCCACTCGTCCTGGCACAGCACCCTCCTGAAACATGGGCAAGATATCCGGACTTCCCCAGCTCCACGTATGCCTGCTCCTGTTGAAAACGCTGTCGAAGTTTACCGGGTTGAGCTTCCACCCAGTCGTGACGGCGGACACATCCTCATATAACCCTGCAATGAGCGCAACGTGCCCTGGTCTCGATTCCGTAGGAACCCGCGTATGCGATACTCCAAATGTGCCGTGCTCAAGCACTCGAGAGCGCAAGTAGGGGGCAAGGTGTCTGGGCTCTAAATCCTCATCGGAATTCGGATATGGTTCAGGGAAGGATTGAAATGCTTTATCCGCGCGTAAACCGTCGCCTAGCAATCAAGATGGTCAGTCAGATCGAATCTCCAGTGACTGAGACTGCGCACATACCAACATAGAGCACCAGTCTCCGAGCTGGAGCTTCCACACCCTCCGGCCGCTCGAGCTCGAATTGTCGCATCCCAGAAACGATTGGACTGACAAAATAGATGTCGAAAATGGAATAGATGTAAACCAAGTGAAAGATCACCGCAGTGGCTAAGAAGCCAAAGCGATTGACCCTCGCCATCTTGCTGGCTGCGTTTTTTTTGTCGTCGTTGAAGTTGCGCCTGCGTCACTGAGAAAGCTCGTTCATTCTCTGATGTTGACCAAGGCTATCTCTGGAAACCACAGTCTTTGCAAATGAGCGGCACGTCCAATACAATGTATGGACAGACATCGACCTTCGTCGAGAGATGAGGCGAGAGGAAGCTAGCAAAGCGATTGATGAGACAAACAGACTCCACGTGCGAAATAATCCATCAAGGTTGGACGTGTCTTAAACGAAGAGGTACAGTATCTATATTTGTGCAGGGGTCAATCGCGATCTCCTGAGGAAGCGCCATCACGAATCGACCATCAACGGAGATTATTTGTAGACCAATTTAAGACCAACTTAATTTCAGCAATTGTGCTATAATCCTTCATTCTTCCAATTCATACTTTAACGGGATCAAACATGGCTATCCGTAGAAGCATACATGATATAATAGCCCGCTTCCTTCAAACCACTCAAAACCAAACTCCAATAACTCCCATGCCTCCCCTCATGATAATCCTGAAAACGCCAGAAGTCCCCATAGTCTCCCCGACATTCAGGTTGGTCTCTCCGTCAAAGCTTTGACAACGCGTGAATAGAACTTCTCAACTTGTAGTCTTGGGAAAACAATCTCATCTATCAGATAGTCCGGTAGCAGGTCTTTCAATGCCTTGTCTCTGCTGGGGTCTAACTGAGGAATATATTGGCATTGAGCATCGTCGTAACCATCAACGCTTTTGTCGTTCACAACAGCAAATTTGAAGTGTAATGCTGGAAATATGTCAATACTGTAGCCCACAAAACATATATCAACTTGGGGAAACTTACTACCATTGCGGCCAATCTGGATGCAATCGAAAATATCCTCCTCTTCCTCTCGCTTGACACCACGAATTATCAGTCCCGTCAGATCCGCATATAGGTCTTCTTTCAATTGAGCTGCTTGTGCTGCTTGGGCCGCTTCAGCACTTCCCATGAGACGAATCGTTCCGGCAGCTTTCACTGCACTTCCAGGTGCCTTTGCGTTGATGCTTTCCACAGAAGCGGCAGCAGTCCGGTTCGCTGCCAACTTTGTCGACAAGGTCTTATTCTCAGTTTGGGCTTCCGAGAGAGAGGTGCTGAGCTGGGCAAGTTTCGCTTGCAGATTCGAGATCTCCATATCCTGTGCTTCTAATCTTTCCTTCAGCGCTCGAGACTCCTTTATCTGAACATCTCGACTATTTATTTCTCCTTTGAGCGTGGCAATGAGAGAATTGGCAGCTGTGCTTGGTTAGAGATATTCCTGGATTTTGATTCGGCGCATACTTGCCTTTCTTGCTCTCCTCGCTTTGCCTCTTGTACTTTTCAAAGTTGTGTTCCGCCTCTTGGATCCCAACCTCACGAAGGTTTCGATATTTGAGTTCCAAATTTTCAAACTTCTTCGTCAGGTCCCCAACTTTGCGACGCAATGCAGGATCATGTCTCTCTGTATCCGACACACTGCCAGCTCTATGTCTAACTACCGAAGGCTGACGAGAATGTGATGTCGAGCGAGCCACATTTGTCTTGCGCACAATCGGCTTCGGAGTTGGCTCTTCAACTTCCTCATCGCCGTGATCGTCGATGTCCATAGCTGCTACTTGTGTTTCTTGGATTTCTTTATCCGAGGATTCCGCCTCTGCTTGCCGTTGACGTTTCCGTTGGACAGGCTTTTTCGACACGGCGCATAGCTTCGATCCGTGTCGCGGCGCAACTGGTATATTATCGTCAATCGAGTAGTTTGTAGAGTTGGCCTTGGATATTTTGGTAGATTTCGCGGGAGCCTTTGCTTTTGTAGGACGTGATTTGCTTGGTTTTGGTATCGGCACTACAGATGCATCTAGCTCATCCACGGACATCATGGTCTCATTAATGGTCGGATCCTGTTGTTCCTCAAAATCGTCGACCTCTTCCGTGTCGCTAGCACTCGACTGCGCGTTCGTCCGATCTTTCAATGCCGGACGCCGGCCTTTCTTCGCAGGAGATCTCTTAGCTTTTGTGATCTTTGTTACGGCAGCTTTCGCACGACCGCCCTTCTTTGGAGGCACCATGTTTTCCGCGCCAGAATCGGAAGTGATCATTGTGCTCCGCTGGTCGTAGTGTGCGTCGTCCGAGTCGGATTCAACGAGCGCAGATAAAGTAGAGCGCGAAAACAATAATTTTGGCATCAAGAACTTTTGATTCCAAGAGGAGTGACGTCCAACAATATTTTGCGTCTAAGGCTGGCTGTGCTAGCAAATGGGCTATAGATTTTGAGATATTGTCGCGATAACCTGCTATTTTCCGAAATTAAAAACAGTATCCCCGACTAATTGCTACTGCGACCCTGATTAGACGCGTTCAATTTATCGAGTCCGCTGGAATGGTGCGTCTGTTGACTTCTCTCAAGGTGGGGATGGATGTGAGAGTTGATGGTGTAAACAGAAGCTTGCGCTAACGATGTAATAAATAGTGCCTCATATGGCAGGCTCAAATATTAAGCCACATGTCAAAGCCGCTCCCTGTGGCGTAACACACAGCCTTGGTCCTTGGTCCTTGGCTCCGAAGTGACGAGGTTGTTCTGCTCTGACTTTAGAATTCACGTATTCTGCACTTTGCGATACATTCTTGCTCATAAAGATATTTTGATCCGAAGAGTCTGTAAAGATGGGCGACGGACCAGGAAGGAAGTATGGCTTTCTGCAAGATATCATCCTAATCGTATTCGCGGTTCGTACTTCTCTTCAACCTCTTCCCCAGACTTATCATTGCTGACAAGCGTTTGTCGCAGAATGTCTCCGTCTACTATCTCGCCCGCCATGTCCTTGCCAGTCTTCCATCCGCGGCGGATCCGGAGAAGGAGCAGCATGAGCAAGCACGACTAAAAGCGGCTGCGAATTTACGGCGTCTGGACCGTATTAAAGATGGGTCCAGCGACAGTACTGATGCGGAAGTGGATGGAAAGAAGGGTGCCCCACGGCCTCCTCGAAAGGAGGACTTGGTTTTAAACCAATATGAAAGTCAAATAGCGATGGAAGTGGTTGCGCCGGAAGATATTCCCGTCGGCTTCGAAGGTGAATCAGCCTGTCTGGATGGAGCCGAGGTCTTGCGACTAACGGTCGACAGATATTGGAGGTTTGGACGATATTATCGAAGAGCTCAGAGAATCTGTTATATACCCGTTGACCATGCCGCACCTATATTCGCAAGCATCCTCGCTTCTCTCGGCGCCTTCGGGCGTACTGCTGTACGGTCCGCCTGGGTGCGGCAAGACCATGCTTGCAAAAGCGTTAGCACACGAGAGCGGCGCCTGCTTTATCAACCTTCACATATCCACCTTAACTGAGAAATGGTATGGCGACTCGAATAAGCTTGTCAGTGCCGTCTTCTCCTTGGCGCGAAAGTTGCAGCCAAGTATCGTCTTCATCGATGAGATTGATGCGGTGCTTGGACAAAGAAGAAGTGGCGAGCATGAGGCAAGTGGAATGGTCAAGGCAGAGTAAGTCCCTATATTATCCAGATACGGTCCAGGACTGATGGCGGCTAGGTTTATGACTTTGTGGGATGGGCTCACTTCCTCGAATACCGAAGGTCTCCCAGCTCGCATTATGATATTGGGGGCAACGAACAGAATCCAAGACATTGATGAAGCTATCTTGCGGAGAATGCCAAAGAAATTCCCTGTTTCATTACCGAACACTGGTCAGAGACGACGAATCTTAAACTTGATTCTCAAGGACACAAAGACCGATCCTAGTAACTTCGATGTCGAATATCTTACCAGAGTCATGGCAGGTATGTCGGGTAGTGACATCAAGGAAGCATGCCGAGACGCCGCCATGGTCCCTGTCCGCGAATATATTCGTGAACAGCGCGCAAAAGGTGTCTCCATGGCTGGCGTCACTCATGAAGAGGTCCGAGGAATTCGGACTGAGGATTTCTTCGGCCGAAAAGGAGGTGGCCAGATTCTCACAGACAACCACGAGCATCATGAGCGTCGAGCCGGCAAGCAATCGGACAAGGTGCGGTCCGTTGAATCCAGCGGCGATGAATATGAAGATATGGAAGATGGCAGTCAGGTTGCGGAGTCGATGGACTAAGGCTTAAAGGAAGAAGGCGGCGTCTGGGCGTTTGACAGAGGGCATGTATTGTATGTACAGTAGGGAGGGCATGGCAAGGGGCGATCACGATCACTGTATCTGCAGCGGACATAAAGCGAGATGGAGTGATCTTCACCTCGTCGTTATACTTGTAGAGGCCATTTAATGTATATCATTATAGGTATCCAAGGGCTGGAGAGCGAACAGAGAGCATCTTGGGCTCGGAATATACATCGCATCTCATGCTGTGCAACATATTGTATTTCTCAGCAGTTAAAGCTTTACGGAGTACACCTTTCAACATGGACAATCTGTACAGACACAAGCACAACGACAAGCAGTATAATAATACGGACCGATCTTAATTTCTAAAATGAGTCCTTGATACTCCGTACACGGCAATCACGATAGACCGCTCCTCCATCACGTTATCACCTGTATGTATATATGTATGTACAATATATGTATTGTGGTCCGTATTCTGCCTCAATACCTATGCATGTCCTGGTGTAAGTTATGGCTCGACACTCTACACTTTGGAAGTATCACCATATCTAGTAATAGTAATATAGTAACAGTGATAGTGATAAATCATAATGATAGTAATAGTTATAACGATAGTAATAACGATAGTAGGTACTGTAGGTACATAGGTACATAGATACCTACTAATACCTGATAATGCCCGTCCATCGCCAGAACATTGAACAAAGCACGCCATCAGACGCTAACCTACAATTAGTAATACCACCCATGACACCGACCCCACGATTATGACTGGACAAAGCCGACGTACATATGTACATAGGTACATAGGTACATACTCTTCCGTTCGGTGCAGTGCCCTTGTGTTGCGTTGAACTTGCGCCATCCATCACTTTTCTGGAATATCTTTCTCCTCTCCGCACTCATATTCATATTCATACTCATACCATCGTAATTCCTATCCTATTTCACATTCTGAGCTTCAATTGTATCACGTCAAACCCTTCTCATCTACTCTCGAACTTCTCCGTGTCAGATATCTCGTAGAAACGAGAGCAATTGGAAACAGTTAGAGCAGACCGTAACCTGCCCTTGCCTTGCCCGCCATCGCCCACCACAGCACGACAGGAAGATATGTCTACACCGCCAGGATCCTTGGGCAAGACCAGCCCTCTCAGCAAGATTGTGCCGCATATTGACCTCGACGGGCACGATTTGCCGCCTTCTCCGGCTCCATCAAGCCCTCGCAATGGCAAAAAGTATGCTTTCTCCACCGAATTGGTCTACACCGACAGCAAAGATCAGTATGGAGCTTCGAGCATGCCCATCTACCAGTCAGCGACGTTTAAGCAGTCGTCGGCAGGAGGCGGTGGAGAATACGATTATACTCGGTCGGGGAATCCAACCAGGACACATCTTGAGAGGCATTTGGCGAAGATCATGAACGCTTCGAGAGCACTGGTTGTCGGATCGGGAATGGGAGCCCTGGATGTGATTACCCGGATACTGCGACCGGGAGACGAGGTCATCAGCGGCGACGACATCTATGGAGGCACAAACAGATTATTGAAATACTTATCGACCAATGGAGGCATCATCGTTCACCACGTCGACACCACCAACCCAGAGGCAGTTCGGAAAGCCATAACCCCAAAGACTGCTATGGTCTTATTGGAGTCACCCACAAATCCTCTGATCAAGATCGTGGATATTCCATCCATCGCAAAGCTCTCGCATGAGCTGAACGAGAATGCCTTGGTGGTTGTCGACAATACCATGTTATCGCCCATGCTCTGCAATCCACTGGATCTCGGGGCGGATATTGTCTACGAATCCGGAACCAAATACCTCTCAGGGCATCACGATATCATGGCCGGTGTTCTTGCCTTCAATGACCCAGCTATCGGAGATAAAATGTACTTCACCATTAACGCGACCGGCTGCGGTATCACACCAAATGATGCTTTCCTGCTCATGAGAGGAGTCAAGACTCTGGCTATCCGCATGGAGCGCCAACAAGCAAACGCACAACGAATTGCCGAGTTCCTCGAGGACCACGGCTTTAAAGTCAGATTCCCAGGATTGAAGTCCCATCCACAGTACGATTTGCATTGGTCTATGGCAAGAGGCGCTGGCGCCGTGCTGTCTTTTGAGACTGGCGATATCAATGTTTCCGAGAGAATTGTCGAGGCGGCGAGATTATGGGGGATTAGTGTCAGCTTTGGGTGTGTCAACAGTTTGATCAGTATGCCATGCCGCATGAGCCATGCGAGTATTGATGCGAAGACGAGGAAGGAGAGGCAAATGCCAGAAGATGTTATTAGGCTGTGTGTGGGCATTGAGGATGCGGATGACTTGATTGATGATCTAACCAGAGCTGTAAGTACTGTTCTCCGTTTACTTCAGAAACTTTGCTCACTATTTCTAGCTTGTACAAGCCGGAGCAGTCAACGTAACTCTGGATGGTTTCCACGCGAAAGGCGTAACAGAAGAGTTGGCAGACCTTTCCTTGTCGGAAGAATCGTCAGCAGCATAAAATAAAAAAACATTGGGGTGGCTGGTGTGGTGTTCTGGCGCGGTGTTAGTGGCGTTCTTGAACATTGGAAAATGGACTCCGATGCGATTGGGAAGTCTGGCTAAACGCCGATGTATTATGAATATGAAACTAAAATTCACCATCTTTCGAGATATTACCTGAATACCGTCATGATGTATAGATGGCAAAACAGATTCTGTTCTGGTGCAATCGGTGATGAGGATCCTGCGGCCTCGAATTGAATCTGGTTATCGGAATAAATGAAAAGCGCTTTCAGGGTCTGAGCTGTTTACTTCCCTCCTTAATCTCTATTAGCTTAGAAGTAGAGAAGGGGGTTCCAGGGACCCTGATTAGAAGGGAAATCGGTTTTGATGACGTTTCCTTTTCTCCTTAATTTCTACTGCCTTGACCTTATTTCTTCCCCTTTCCCTTCCCTTTCCCTTTTCCCTTTCCTTTACCCTCCCGCTCACTCTTCTCCGTCGTCTTTCCCATCCCTTCCTCCGCTTCGGCACTACCCTCCACTCCACCATCCTCAGACCCACAAAGCAGCTCCTCCTCCATCTGCCTCTTCAACTCATTCGACTTCGTCAGGCTTTTCAGTGCCTTCTCTTCCTTCCTCTCCATCCTCTCCTCCCACCCCTCCTCCATCCTAGCCACCCTCTCAGCCAACACCGCATACCACTCCCTAGCATCCAGCCTCGCCTCATCCATCATTGTCATCGCATCCTGTCCCATATCCTCAACTTTCTTGACCTCCTCATCAAACCTCCTTTCCATTTCGTTCCTCACACCCTCCACTCTCTTAATCGCCATTTCCATATCCCTCCTCACGCTCCGCTCCCTCCTTATCCAGTTATGCGCCAGCAGCTCCACACTCTCCTCTAAAGTCGTCATTCTCAGTTCCAGGTCTCTGTACGGACTATTCTCCGACTCTTCTATCGCATTCTTGAATCGGTCTGGATAGCGCCTCGTCTCCGGCGTTATCACATACACCATCGACTCCAAAGCACTAATTCTCCTCAACAAAGTCAATCCTGACGCATTCAACACAACCTTCCCTTGGCCCTGCTCAGCCACATTCCCCGGTCCTTCCCCCACAAACACATTTCCAGCCCCCGCCGCCTCATTTGCCAATCCCGGTGGCGCGCTGCCTGGATCCGGAACCTGCGATGGACCGGCTGGAACTTGCGTCCATGGCACACCGGGTGCAAGCCATGTAGCCGAACGCCCAGCGGCGGTGAGCGCGATGGATGTGCTTGCTCTGAAGATTACGTCCAGCAAATGCGGGCCGTGGATCGGGTCTTGCGATACGAGTTCGATGGCGAGAGTTGTGAGGCGGATCTGCTGGGTGATGGGGATGGAGGTGCCTGGGACGGTGGGGGCGGGTGGGTGGGGCTGAGAAGCAGGAAAGGTTTGGGTCGATGGCAGCTGCTGTTCTCCTTGTTGTTGGTGGTGCTCTTGAGAGGGTGATGAAGCAGGAGAAGTGGGGCCAAGTGGTTTTATCGGTGGTAGCTGCTCCTCTTCCTGCTCCTTCTCTTCCTCTCCTTGATGTTCTCCCCCCTCCCTGATCAGCTGCGAACTTGGAGAACTGAGTGAAATACTACTAGAACTTTCTATTGGCGATGACAGCTGCTCCTGTTCCTCTCTTGGGGGTGGCGGACCTGGCGGAGGCGGAGGCGGCGTGCCAGGAGGAGGAGGAGGAGGAGGAGGAGAAAGAGAGGACATCTGGTATCTTCCTTGTTCTTCTTGGTCCTCTTCTCTATCTTGATCCTGATCGTCCTGTTGCTGTGGCAGCGATAGTTCTTGATGAAAGTGGTAAAAAGTGGGCGAAGAAGGAGGCGATACGCTGGGAGAAGTAGATAGGATATTATTTGGGTCTTCCATAGTGGAAATTCCTGGAGAGTGTGATACTGGTGTGCGATACGAAGGAAGGAAGGAAGGAAGGAAGGGAAAGCCATGCGGCTTATAATCTTGAAGTTTACAAAGGAAATACAGAATATGAAATTTTTCATGGAGAGAAAAAAGGTACAATGCATACTGCATACTGCATGGTGCATGTTTGTTGCATGCTTGGGCACAGAAAGCCGTAGGCACGTCTTTCATGGAGGAGCAAATGAAGAACAAGGGTTGCGGCAATGTGTATTGTTTCATATACATGTACGTGAGGAGCTGTTACCTACAGTCAAACTCTGCATTATCTCTTCTGACGAGTGGGATATAGCCAGATATGATTACACAGACGCAGCTCGTTGGGCCGTGACCATGAGTGGTTAAGAGATTCTAGTCCCTTGCCTTCACAAAATGAAGCACATAGAGAAGTGACCCATAAACCCCGCCTTTTTCTTTATTCTTTAACAGCCTCCTATGTTCCCTTTTTCTTTCCCCTCAGATGCCAGACCAGCGTGATGACGAAAGACATGTCAACAGAGATTGCCATTATGATGACTGTGTGAGATTGTGAGACGAAGAATTGGTTTGAATTCTAGAGAGAAGAGATATGAAGACAAAAGAGAAGGGGATATATATATGGACGCGAAAAATTAGATGCAAGAGAGAGAATATAAACTGTGAGACACATGTAGTACTCTCAGTTGCAGAGGCAAAGAGTGCGATTGAGAAGCATAAGAAGACCAAACACCATGAATCTATTCGCAACACTTCGCAGCACTTCCTGAACTCCATAAGATAGGCCAGGCCTTATAGGAATAGGTAATTGATGTTGCGGCCGACCCGCTGCAGCCGCTGTGATCAACGTAGCTACATGACTGGTAGTGGGAAAAGGGGCAATAATACATATGTAGGCGATTCGACATAATGAGAGGAGAACATAGCTATTTGCATTGGGATCCGAGATGTCCGAGTTATATTCCCGAAATGAACTGCCAAGGTTTCACGGTCGACGGTGTTGAAAGACTCTTTTCGTGTTGCTTTAATTGCATTTCGAATGTTGGCTGGTAGAGTAGAAAGCGACGACTACGTTTGCATCAGATACGCAATTATGTATCACTACAAACTGGATATCTATCCTCCGAAACTTCAGCGCTGCTTTATCGCACATCCAAGCCACGTTTCTCGAGAACTTCCCAGGCAGGAAACTCGAGTTGCTCAGTTTCTGACTGACTTGAGTTTGAGTACAGACTCTCAGTCACTGAGTTGAGTCTGAGTTGCACGACGAATCCTCAATTGCTCAGCCCAGTTAGACCCTATGGATGCATTGATGACATCTCAGTACTTCGCAGCACGCCCAGCACCTCCCGCAACTGGCGTTTATTGTTCATCATCGTCGTCATCATTGATCATTCTGCTTCTTCCTCCATGACCTGCTCTTTTTTCTGTATATATTCTGCATATCCATAGTCGTCCATTTGCGTAGCAACTATACCGTCAATGCGAGATTAATAATCGACAGCCCAACCATTCTCCTCTAAAAACGCCTCACAGGCTTCCCTTAAAGCCAAGTTCGGTCGTAAGTCATCGATTCCAAGCGGTTCGCGCGTTAGTGGATCCGTCGTCGAGCGGCGCAGATGTTCCATTATCGAAGCGCGTTCATAAGAATTACCCGTTTTTGTCTGTGTAGTGTAAGTATATGTCTCTCGATCGGATAATGTGAGATATCAGCGAGAGGAAGGAAACCTACAATAACAGGATCGACCATAATAGCAAACGTGATATCATCAATCATCCAGTCCGGCACCTCCCGTTTCTTCTCATCTCCTTCTGCCGCCTTTTGCCACACCCGCTTCACCTCCTCAATTTTCTCCTCGTACTCCTTCTTCAATTCCTCTTCGGCTTCGCCGGCTTTCGCACCCTCCAGCTGCTCTTCCATCTCCTTCCTTAACGCCGCAATAACTTGATCTCTCAGCTTATTCATCCCCTTTAGCCGCTTCGCTTCCTTCTCCTCCCATGCCACCTTCTTAATCTTCAGAATCAGCGCAACAATGTTGCCCAAGCTCCTCTCCCACCCCCGATCTCCGCTCAAATACGCAAGCCGGTACGCCTCCTTCGCAGCCTCAAGGGCTTCCTGCGCTCTTCCCAATGCCAACAATGCTTGTGCGCGGTAATAATGCGCTTTCATGTTATGCGGCAGCAGCTTCAAGCTCGCCGCGCAATCTTCTATCACAGCTTCGTGCAGCGAGAGTTTCAGGCGTGCCATGGCGCGATTGGTGTAGAGGAGAGGAGATTGTGGATCGGCATTTATGGCTTTCGAATATAGTGCTTCGGCTTGAGAGAAGTCGTTGGATTGGAAATATCTACCCGCGGCTTTCGTATCAGTAACTGGTTTGACTTTTGGTATCGCGTTGTCGGTCTCATTTTCGTTTTCATTTTCATGTTCATCCTCAGAGTCGACTTCATCCTCGGACGAGGAGATAAGATCTGGCTCGTCCGGAACATCATCCATATCTGGGTCAGAGTACGACTCGGCTGGAGAGGCAGGAGGAGAGTATATTATCCCAGCTCGGCGAGGGTCAAGGTAAAGAGGCATGTGAAAATGCAGAATGGTGAAGGGAAGAGAGAGAAGGAAGGCAGACGACGTACTTATTACCCTCCTCCTTGAGCTGCAGCGCGCGAGCGGATGACATGGTCTCAGAGTCAGTCAGGCGGCGTTAGGCAGCTTTGCTATGAAACAGGTGAGCGAGTGTGATTCCGAAGGCGAAGGGGAAGGCGACAAAAGAGCCAGAGAGGCTGTGGGGGATGTACATACACATACAGCTGTGCAAGGCTGCCAGCAGGTGTTTCGAGCCGTGGGGGAGGGGAGAGGGGGAGAGAGAAGTTTGGTTGAGGGACGCTTGCCGTTGAGTCTGAATGTCTCTCTGTCTCGGTGTCTGAATGAGCCAAGTACTGTGCATGTGTGTGTATTTATGTGTGTATGTATGTATATGTATATATAATACAATACAGATGTACTGTAAGTTGATGTACCCTGCTGGATATGCTGGGCCGCCGAGATATCGCAGACAAAGGTATAGCTGCGCAACTCCCTACTAAACAGGCAGATTGCGAAAAGGGTGGCTGTGTGTTGTCCGCCTGTCGTTGGGTTGGTTGATCGTGGCGCTGATGGATGAGTCTATGTGATATGAGATCTCAGCCTTGTATGCGAGAACGCCCTCCCCTTCGCAGCTGGCATGTATAACACGAAAGTGTGTGAGACGTATATTGCAGAACAGAATCGACTGACTGCGAATTCGAATCTGAATGGACTCCTAAAGGGATTTTGAGCTCTGATTGTTGATTGTTGATTACAAATGAAGCAGCAGGGAGAGGAATGACGATTGAGGGGTTGTGCATTCAGCCTTGCGATGCGGTGTCGGGTGTACATAAAGCAGAAGCTTCTGGAAATGGTTGGCGGAGAGCCCGGAGAATGCGGAGAATGCGCTCGGCTTCCCGAACGTAGAGCAACGAGACAACAAGATGCACATTAATTATCATGATATGTATGTACATACAATGTAGTGGAGCACATATGATTTTGTTGTATAAGTAGGCAAGGTTGATCTCCCAACATTGAGGGCAAGACAAGATTCATAATTCAGTCACAGACAGCAAGCAATTGGTCGCCAAGAGTTCATTGCCGACATGAATCACCCGCTTTCTAGTTTATGGAGCGCTTAATGTACAATGTCCAAACACGGCTCTGCTCGGTCTTCACTTCCTGGCCCATTGAGGCTCCGCTCCTTCACATGAAGATTGGTTAGAAAGATTAGAAAGGCTGCGACATCGTTAGCATATGAGCCAGCCAAAGGTAGTGAGTGCACAATAGGATGGATGACAGGGGCAGAAAATGGGTATAGCAGAGAAGACATCTTGACACTCTTCAGCAACAAAAACCGGGACAACAGAATGCCAGAGACCAGAATAGCCACTGGCCGCTGGACCTCCATAATTCCTTCTTCGCAAAGATGCCAGTGCCTCCAGATATAACAGGACTCGGTACGTACATTGTCGGAAGCCGGGATCTCCCTTATGAATTTGTGTCCGATGAGTGGGACTTTCTGGATAGCTATTAGCATATTCCCCCTCGTGTATCCTGAACTGTATTGGCATACCGAGAGGATGTCGTGGCGGACTCTTGGGACCTCGCCGAAGAAGAAGAGGGCGAAGAAACCCGCAGTTGCGCCGAAACCAGCGAGGGTGAAGCCACTTATAGTTCTGTCAGCACCCTATCGTATAACTCGAAATTCTCCCCTTATATCTGCCATTGGCAAGCTTCGCGTCGTCTGCTAGACTGGGACCGAGAAAGTGTGCACGGAAGAACGTACAGTTTAGTCGCGGCCTTGAGAGTCCAGCCGTTAATATTTGGCTGAATCTTGTACCTGAAGATCGTTAGGCGTGTATTCCATCGAGATTGACCAGATCAATTGACGCACTTGGGGCCGTATGGAGAGATGTATGTGCGGTAGTCTGGTCTGACAACCCATGGCGCAACGCCGGATCCTACGCGGTACTGAAGTCGCAGAGAGGTTAGCAGAGGTTAAGAGCTTGATGGACATGTGCGAAGCAATAGGAAGATGCGACGAGTTTTTTCTTACCTCTCCCATTTTGAATGACTGGTAGGCAAAAGAAATGAGGTTCGATTGGGGATCGTTGGATATGTCGATGTGAGGCCGATAGATCTTGGAGAGCTCAGGCTCAGGCTCAGGCTCGGTTTCGGGAAGTCCCGTGATTTCAAAATTTTGAGCCTGAGGTTGAGAATCAATATGTATGTAACTCTACTCAATTCTGCTTCTGCTTCCGCGTCTTCTCCTTGCTCTTCTTCACACAGCCGCTCATACATAACATTTTCAGCTTCATTTTCCAATTCCCTTCATTTCATCTCATTTCATCTCATTTCATCTCATTTCATCTCATTTCATATAGCTTCTCCTATTGCATATAAACATATAAATAATGATCGTGATCGTTCTTCCTAACCTGTGACTGCTCCTTCTGAGATCACCATGACTGCTCCGTAGGTTAGGTACGTACATACATTATTATACTGTGCACATGCTGCCTATCCAGCGCCCTTTGATGAAATGCAACTAACACATGACATCGGGAAGAACAGGAGTGGGAGATTCACAAGCTGTCGCCTCCTCACAAGCCAACATCGCCGATTCATGATACATAGGTACATAATAATACATGCATCTATCCATGACATTATTGTACCTCACGTCAAGTCAAGAGTACCAGTATACAGAGTATTGACCAGCCCTTTCGTGCGAGCGGAAGTTGAGGTGAATAGTAGGTATGTACATATCACTCTCATGTTTGTTATAAAAGGGCATATTTCCAACTTACAGGTTCTCACCATAGGTACGGTACGGTACATAGGATAGATGCCAGGTCAGATTGCCCAAAGCATCACATCTAGATGTCTATGGTGAGGTCTCTCCAAAGTTTCCCAAAGATCTCCAGCCTCAGCCTCGGATATCCTCGGAACGCATCCTCAAATGCGACGACCCCTCTAACCCACAAAATCCACCCCAAACCACAACTCCGTCATCCTCCCCGCGATAACACGGAAATCAAGCGTCTCAGCGATTGACATACATACATACATACAACACCAAGGATCACATAACATACCTACCTGGCCATCGATCTTCCCCGCCAAATCACAAATCCACCCGAGCCATTCGTCCATGCCAATCACCCCGCATTCCATTAGACGACTATTACGCGCATTTACGACCTTGAGACCCTGAGAGCTACAAGTTGACGTAGATTCCGACATAGCCGCATCTGGAATCACTGAAACTCGCAGAGGACGTTTCCATACTACTACCGAGCCACCAACGTCAACCTGAGAAGTTGATCTGGTGGGCGCATGCATCTCCTCCCGCATCTTAGGACCTAAGTGGAACAAACGAAATATTAATACATCGACGACGACGGCGGCTACGACTACTAGATACACCGCAGTGGTCCAACGCCACTTCATTCTATCTGGCACATACATCAGCACTCAATACCCATCAAAACACACATTTCCACCACCTCTGAGGACTCGTCCTCAACCCATCAAACTGGATCCCTTCCCCACCTCCCCACCTCCCTCCACGATGCCAACCCAACAATCCACCCGTCCTTTCTTCTCCAACTTCCTCGCCGCTTTCCGCGCCCACTCGACGCTACCCCAAGCTCAAGCATCTTCCTCGAAATCCGCTGCTGCATCTGCCGGACCTTCAAATCCTTCTTCCGCCTCGCAGCCCTCGCACCCACGCACGATAGCCGCAACTTCCAAATCTGGTGCCACGACTTCAGCGTTATCCGCCTTGCATTCCCCGCCATTGTCGAGAAGTCCAGGCACAAGTCCGGGATATATGACGCGAGAGGCCATGGGGGCGGGTATTGGAGGGAGCACGGGGAGGAGGAGAGGCAGCGATTCCTCGAGCGAGGGGAATGGATGGAGGGAAGCCGGCGGAGCTGAGAAGTGGTACGTCGGTGGCAGGACAGCGGCAGGGGAAGAGAGATTTTTCAAGCTCGGCGTCGTGAGGAGGGATAGGAGTTTGGACCGGGTTAGTGCTGATAGATTGAGCTTATGAGGGACGAAATGAGGAATACGATTTGATGATTTGGGAACAAGGGGATCTGGAGTGTTATAACTTGGCTGGTTTTCACGGGAGGGTCGATGCCCATTATAAACGACCAACTCGGGGAAGGAATTGTGGAATACGGCGTCCAGGCGTACAGTGGGACCAAAATCGGTAGGGTTTAACGATTAGAGACATTATCCTATCAGCCAATTCAGCAAGAGAATGCAGTACTCATCGCACATTGATCACCTCGTTTGTCGTGCGTAGAGACGTATTCTACTCCTCATATTCTCTCTGATATACAAAAGAGCAAATTGGAACAAAGTAATGCCTCTCCTCGACTCTTTTCTGTTGCTGCCCCAGTGCCTCGACTCCGAGGAATGATGCGCGGTTGTCTATCAAGAGAAAGACTTCAGAGCAGTAACTCACAGCTGAGTTGCAGGTTGAAACATCCACAATAGCTCGTCATCAACTTCTCCTCTCTTACTCTAGTCTTTACATTCACACTTACCCTATGCATCTCCTGCAGCAAGATCAATGCCAACCCATGCATCTTCCAGACACAACTCCTCGACCACTGCGGGCAGAAAGCAAAATCATCACGCATTTCCCGCCTAGCCATTTTTCCGTTCTAATGAAGCTTTCGAGGGAAATGAGGATACCCAAATATAACTTCTAAGGACCGAAAGCGGAAAATTCGAGAGGGGTTCTTTTAATGTCTTATGCTCTTTCATGGCCAAGTCTAGCACATCCCAGCCCAACTCTTAAAACTCCTTGGCGCCATTCCCCCCTTCCCCCCTTCCTTGGATTCCATCAGTATTCCATACTCTGCTCCATCTCCTCATCCTCGTCCTCGTCATCCACCCCACCCAACCCACCTCCACCTCCCCCGCCATCTTCCCCCTCCCTCTCCCTCCTCGCACTCTCCCTACTCTCACCTAATTTCCTTAGCCCTCCAATAACCCCCGTCACAAACCCTCTCTCCTCAGCCACCTCCAGCGCCCCCACACCACGCAACGACACGACGCCCCCACCCTCCAGATCCCCCATCGACTTCCTCATCTTCGCCTGCCTCACCTCCCTAATACTCCTCAGCAGCGTCGACAGCGTGCCCAGCGCCCCCGGCGAGAAGCTGCTCTGGCAATGCGTCAGCAGCAGGTGGCTGAGCGTGAGGTAGTGGTACGGCAGCGCCGCGACCGCGGCTCCTGCGGGATACTCGTGCAGGCCGTGCGTGAAGGTGTCGGGGCTGGCGATCTCGTTGGCGAGGATCTCTTCGAGGCCGCTGACGCTGAGCCAGGGGGGTGGGAGGACGGTGGCGCGGTTTTGGCGGTGGAGGAGGAGGGCGAGCCAGAGGGGTAGCGGGGAGGGGTGGGGCGGGCGCAAGGCCGGCGTGGGGCCCTGTCTGATTGTTAGCACGAGTGAAGGAAGAGAGGGTGACGATGGGCGAAAAAAGGGGGGGAGGGGAAGAGGGCAATGAGAGAGGAAAAAGGGTACGTACGGAGAGAAGAGGCAAAGAGTCCATTCGTTGTCGCGGTACAACTTCGATGCTCTCATTCTCGCATAGGAACGCCACTTCTGCCGGCGTCAACCCTGATGGGAGCGGGAGAGCCATAGCTATCTCCCAAGAGTGGCCTCCCTATCCTAATTCCTTATCCTCGATTGAAGGTTCCTAAATATTCCTCGAGTGCTTCTCACTTGTATGAGTCGTTCGTTGTCGAGCGCGTGAAGGGCACTTCGCGATTGATATGCTAGATTTCGAATATTTCACTACATTCGAGGAGGAGACTGTTGCCGAGCCTTGACAAGTTCGTATGAGACTAAATGGCTCCTATGGCCATACTCTGTATGTTTTTGAGGCGTCTTGAAGGGCGATAAAGTGATTTAAAGGAGGGGAGAGCGTAAGGCTGCGTGAACTTGACGAGGCTGAACTTTTCGCGCTTATTGCGGGGAATCCAACAAGGCTCGCGGACAGCGAGAATAGTATATCTGACATATGTAGGATTCAGCACCTTGAGTTGAGTTTTTATCATTTTAAAATGCAAGTCTATGTTAAAGTAACTAGTTATTATTTTGTAGAACTTTACATATTATACAGACGATACATCTTAAAACTTTATACTAGCACCTATATATAAGACCTAACCTTGCAACTTTTTTTTAGAAACCTGTTCTTCTCATCTCTAACATTTTAATTTAAAGAGTTCAGAAGCTGTTGAAACTATTCGTTATTAGCCCCTGCTGATGCATAAGAATATGGTGATGGCTAACGTTATGATACTTTGCATGGAATTACAGAAACTACAAGACATGGAACAACAAGACCCTAGTCATAAATCTCTCACCCATAGATGATGAAGATTAGAGATAGATATATATATTAGACGGGAATATGTAGTCTCTATGAAATATAGACCAGACCTGAAAGATATACCTAGAGGCTAGAAACCAGAACCTAACCCAAAACGCACCTCAGCTCCTGACCTTTCCTATCCCTTTCCTTGCCTGGATCTCTTGTCGAAACTCCTCTGCTCCTGTATGTCCCTGCCTGTGCCAATTGAATTGATAGTTCGCAGACCTAGCCCACGAGATATTGCCAGTCACTTTCTTACATCCATCGACAGAGCAAGATCCGGCTCCAGTTCCCATACACCACCTCCAATTCCTGATCCCCAAGTTACAGCCACTATTCAAGAAGGAAATTCAAACAGAAATGATTTGGGGATCTATAAGATCCTCCCAGCCTCACTACTCACATCACTCCCAACCTCAGTCCAGCTACCTGGTGTACTCCTTCCATTTTCACTTCCACTATCGACGTCCTCAACCCTCTCATCCTCCCCAATAATAGACATAGAATCCATCGTCTTCGGCGTTGCCATGCCCTCCTCACTCGAGTGCTCATCTTCTACCAGAGAATCAGAAACAGAGCCAAAATCTCCATCTGAAGCCTCTGACAAGACTTGTGGCGTGGTAGGCAAAGGAGAGTAGAAACCGGCTGCGCTCGCGCTGCCGGAAGCGTTGTCGTTCCATGCATGGATAGCGGCGTATGCATCCGTCTCCTGCTCAGACGGATATCTGCCAGGTGTCGCATACTGCGTCTCCTCTTCCTCCGGCTTGGGATTAACCTCCGACACATCCACCAACAACTCCGGTTCAGCACCTTTATACGGCTCCGGAACCCCTGCAATGCTAGCAGGCACACTCACTGGCCTGCGAAGTGGGCGGATTCGATTATCCTCAGCGCCATAGAGATCCTCACTCTCCATCCCGCTCGTCACAGAGACAATCTCATCTTTGCTAGGAGTCATGAGCGACTGCGATAAATCGACTTGCCCGCCCCAGCTTCCGTCTCGTTCATTGAGCTCGATGCCATGTTCGTCGTCGAAGGGGTTCGCAAACATAGCGCCGCGATTGATACCGCGGGAGCCAAGGCGGCGATGAACGAGATTGTCTGCATGGGCGGTCTCCACACCGCTGGATGTGAAGACATATGTGCCCGGCTCTGCGGAATCATCTTGTTGCAGAAAGTCACCGAAGCTGGATGAACGTGTGCGTTTTCTCGTGCCTTCTCCAGCATCAGACTCGGCCTTCACGGTCTCGGATTTGATGGTCGATTCCCGTAAGCGTTGCTCTCGAAGATGATTCCAATATGCCAACTCCTCCCTCTGTCTCCTTCTGCTCGCTTCATCGGCATCGACGTCTCTATTCAGCACCCCATGTGCATCTTCGGGTCTATTAAATAGCGGCTGTCCTTCATTCTCCTCCTGCCGCCTACCTCCCCCCTCGATATTATCACCTAGCGCCCTCAAGCTCTGCGCAATCCGTCGACGCAGATCCTCTGCAAATTGTCGCACTTCGGGGGACTCATAGACAGCGAAAGCAGTCGCTGCGATGACGGAGATGGCGATTATGGCGCCTGTAGAAACGACAGTGTGAGTAGATGGCATGGTAGATTGGAAACGACGGTTATTGTCTGGATTCATGGGTGCTGTGGTAGGGGTATGACGCAAACAGAACTGAAAAAAATGTTCCTGGGATGAAGAGGGAAGAGGGACGGAATACTGGGAAATATGTGAATGTGAATGGATCAGAAGATGAAGCGTTTGATTAAATGGCCTATGATCGGGCCTCACTCAAAGCCTACGTAAACAAATCGCCACGTTCAACCCGGGCTTTGCTCTGCGCTGCACTGGTCACAGCCTTCTCTGTGCCTCACTCTCGCAGCGGAACTTAGAAGAAGCACACGACGTACCTTTTGCAACATGAATCGGCATATTGTGGTCCTTCTTGATCGCTCCCTATTCTCGTCGTCGCCTCTCCTACAGTTCTCGGAATCCTGAAGCTTCTCGAAAGTAAAGAAAGACTCTCGCTGAAGAGGTTGCTGGTTGTCGTGAATGGATGCCGGCCGGTTTACGTAGAGACTGACGAGGCAGATAGATGTATGGTGCCACATTCAGCCTTCGACCGACCCCGCCTTATCACTGTGGCGAGGTACCTAATCGCAATCGATAAGAGACATATGACCTGTGGCGGTGCAGGCGGTGAGACATTTAGAGACTCGCGAGGAGTACCTATGAGGCTCTGTGAGAATGCAATTGTACTTTTGGATGAGTATTGAGCATAATTGAGTAGCAAAGAATAGATCTGTGAACATTCCTCTTCTGCACATGAATTTCTAGGTCTTCCGTCAGAGGCGTTTATGATATTTGACGGCTTAGCAAGGAAGGCTTCTCCAGAAAGACCACTCTAGCCGCCCAACGTACCCAATTTAAACGCCTTCATCTATAATACGTTGCAAGCATATATCATAGCCTATCCTCAAATTTTGGATTTCCCATTTCATGTCCAGTACTTAAGCAGTCGCCCCATCCTCCTAGCACCTACCTATCTCATTCTAACCTTCCATCTCTTGTTCTGAATATCCCAATTGTCCCTTTTCCGCCCTTCTCCTGCCACATCTAAGTGCTCTTCTTCGAGTCCCTCTCAATCTTCTTCAGCGCTCTGGCCCTAATATCCTCATGAAATTTCTTATTAAGCTTCACCGTTGTCGGGCTCGCCAATCCAACCGTATTCTCAATCCACCACTGCATAATGCCATGGCTCCAGAACGGCGTGCTCGTGTATGCGATGTTCCTCGCGCCACCCGCAAGTCCAATCTTGGCCAGTACGACCTTGACGAAGTTGCGCGCGTTTGGAATCGTAGCCGAGGGGCGGCGAATCTTGGACATGGCGGAGGTGACGAGATAGGAGACCACGAACTCCACGTCCACGCCTTGGGGCTTGAGTTCGGCAGCGAGGGAGGTGGACCATTGTTGGAGGAAAGCCTTGGAACCGGAGTATGTTGCCAGGAGTGGAGTTGGAAGGAGACCGCCGAAGGAGCCCATGGTGAGGATGAGACCGCGCTTGCGCTGGGCCATGCCTGGTGCGATGATGCGGGTGACCTCAAGCGTGCCAAGGCAATTGATAGTAACAATATCACGCATCTCCTTATGTGGGGTGATCGTGAATGGGACGGGGTACGAATGACTCTGTCCGACGTTGTTGACGAGGACACCGATATCCAGGCCCTCCGTGAGAGCCTTCAACTTGGCATAATCGGCCTGGTCGTCCTTGGAGAAGTCCATAGCGAGGATCTTGGTCTTGATCGCCGGGGTCTTAGCTTCAATGTCATGAGCGAGGGTGACGAGCTTGGATTCGGTGCGGGAGACGAGGACGAGGTTGAAGCCCTTGTTGGCGAGTTGGAGGGCATATTCCTTTCCAAGACCATCAGAGGCGCCGGTGACGACGGCCCAGGTGCCCTTTGGACCATACTTGCGCAGCTAGAAGGCATCAGTATCAATTGGCCTTGGGATCCATAACGAAGCAGGATATACATACATTGGTTCCCTTCAGCACAAAAAGATCCAGCAGGAGAGCAATATAGCTCACAACCTTCCGGCCCAACCAGAGCACACCCAGAGCCGCAAAAGCAGCCAGCACGGGCTTCGGCACCGCCGCCAAAATCTGATCAATGGCCATTGTATATACTCGTGGTCGAGTCCCGACGTTGAGCCTATAGTGAGTGAAGGACTGAAGGCTATAAAAAATTGGTGACGAAACTGGAGCAGTGCGATACTTGCTTGTGCTGTGGAAGGACAACCCAGCTTCACATGTGAAGATGCGAAGTGCTACCTTAGGTACTGTAGCAGTCTGCTTTTGCTGCCAAGGGACGCTATCATAGCCTATATTCAGGTATCTTTAGACAGTGCCCTCCCTGGCTCGGCTTGGCCCCTGAGCTGAGGCTCTCCAATGGTACATATGTACATAGGTACCTATGTACCTATGGAAACTCTCACGCAGTGCTCATGGGTATAGAGCTGTGACGCTGTCGTAAATACGTAAACACAAACACAAACACATAGGGAGCAAATTTTACAAGAACAAGAGGCCATTTAACAGCCAAGCTCTTGCAAGAGTCCAGTACACGATGGACGCCGTTCTCTCCTATCTCCCCCAGCATCCGGGTCTGCTCCCGAAGTGGATGCTCCTGGTATGTATATGTATTGATAGCATGCTCTTCAGCCTCGCCTTCACTCCAGTCTCCAAGATCACCAAAACACTCCTTCAGCCACTGACAACTCCCATAGGTCTCGATCATCTCTGTAGGCAACTCCATCCAATCCTACACCACCCTCTACTACACTCGCCGCATCTACAGCCTCGACCCGACGAAGCCCAAGCCCACGTCCCAATCGACCATCACTTCCCCTCCTCAGTCCGGCGCCGGCTCTCCCGCCTACCCAGATACTCCCTCGTCGCTCGTCACACCTCTGTCTGCGAGGACCTTCGGCACCTGGACCTTCCTCACCTCAATCGTTCGTCTCTACGCTGCATATAATATCGACGATCCGAGCTTCTACACCCTCGCCCTCTGCACGTATCTCATCGCCTTCGGCCATTTTGCGAGCGAATGGTTCATCTTCAAGACGGCCGAGTGGGGTGCTCCATTGGCTGGGCCGGTGCTTGTGTCCACGGCCACGATCGCGTGGATGTTGACCCAGTGGGGTTACTACGTCGCTGCTTAAGTGGCTGATGTGCAACGCAGGTCAACGACGAGTAAGCACCACTTGGCTTGGTGTTTGGCACAAACGAGGTAAAATGGGAAAAGATGGAAGGGAATTTGGGATTCTCAGGCAGCGGCGTTGTAGCTATGCCGGTATTGCCGCTCTATTTTCTCACGATAGACATCTAATGACAGTATGCTTGGATCGATAACCTCGCGTTACCCAGCATCTAGATATGTGCCCGATGGCCATGCCCTCCTCAGCGCCTTTGGCTCCTTTGGCTCCTTTGACTCCCTCGTCACCCTCCATGCCATCATATCATATCATATTCCGCAACACCTCGCGTCACCCTGCCACTAAACCAGAATCCGTGTCACACCGTTTTGGGGCCCATTCCTGATCAATCCCTCTTCGTGCACTTTCGGCATTTATCCGGGTGGTCCCCTCTGACAGACACAGTCCTACAGCACTCTCAGCTTCAGTTCCGCACCGATTCATCCCCCACCCGAATCCACACCGAAATCCACGCATGTATTGCATCACCGACAGATGCGCGCCAATGCTGCCGCCGCCTGTGAAGACATCAACGGCCATTCCAGAGCGGTCGGCTGATTGAAGGTTGATCATACTCCCTAGAGAGGCCCATTCAATGACCTACATGACTGTGCGGCCGTCTTCGGTGCAGTAGTCACCTATTATCCTTGTGTGAGCATAACTCTCATCGCATATCATACCCGATATCGTTTCTCATCTCTTTTTAATGTCCTTACGTCGGAAGAGAAAGATGAGTTTTCGCACAGATAGCGCAGGTCTATTCCGAGACTGAGACCCAACTGCTCAACTATCCTATTGACAACATCGGCCCAACCACGACGCCGGAGCCAATCATCAAGCCTGTTGAATTACCTGACTGTTGCGCCTGCTGTGCGGCGCTCTGCTCGAGCTTCAGCAGAAGCTGGGTTGTTTTGATAAGGACCTCCACGTATTCAATGGAGTAGACGATGTCCTCATCCTCTTCTTCCTTCTGGAGTATGGGCTTAGGCGGTGATAAATCAGGACGCTCCGTGACGCGCAATTTTAGGCCGACGTGCTTGTCATTGCCGAGCCAGAGGATGGCATCATCTTGATTTATTTCGTCCGCTTGGCTCTTTCCGTTATCAATGTCCACGCCATACTTAGTGGCGCTCGAATATCCTGTCTCCGCGTCCATAAGGGCTCTTCTGGCAAGCCAGTCTCTGAAGACACGCAGGACCCCCTCGTTGACAGTTACGCAGCTCACAAACAAGCCCGGTCTCGGGCTCAGTCTGACAAGATTGATGATCGTGCAGAGCTGGCTGAAAAGCTCATATGACTCGAGCGTGATGAGCTGCGACGGCCGCTCAAGGATTGCATTTCCTTCAGCATTCTCGGTTGGAGAACTGCTCGCTCCAACGCTAGGCGTAGGAACAAACCTCCGCCGAATGCGACGAAGTGAAGCATTCGGTGACGGCAAAGGCTTGAAATGCGAATATAACGTTGATAAATTGGGAAGATCCCGTTGGTCCGCTGGTGAAAGGGCTGGAATTGTTGGTGAAGTCTCGGAAGATGGGATGAAGGGATCCGTGCAGAGATACTCGCATGTCATGCTTGGTGCGGAGAGCTTCTCGGAAGGGTGGAAAGCCTCCAGGACGAGGTTGTGTGCTGGGAGGGAAGCGGCATCGTGAAGACGGTGAGACAAGACTTCGTAGACTAGGGATTGGAAACGTGTGGAGATGGGCGCGAGAGAGAGGAGTTTGGATGTCGAGAGGGGGAAGAGGATTTGGAGGACGATCTGAGAGTACGTCAGAATACATCGTCCATATAATTATATAATTCATGTAGAAATGTAAAAATGTTGGGATGTACCTCATTCGGGACGTCATTGATCCCAATAGGCTGGACAAGCATGTTGTTTGCCGACTCAAGCTTGCAATATTTATATATGAGAAAAACAAAAGGCACAAGCAGTGTACAATTCTCAAAAACGGAAAAGAGATCGTCGTTAGACTCGTGTCTCTTATATTTCAGCGCCGTAGGCTGATGCGTCGAGCTGATGCGAGATGTAAGCTATCTCGGTTGGCTATGAAACTGGTTACTTATATAACCAAGCCTGGGACTTACGGGCGTACAGATACTCGTAGTCGCAGATATTCGCGGGCTATTGCTAAGGTCGGAAAGCTTAAAGGCTGAGAATGAATGAATGATGGGAAGATGGCATCGATACTTTATAAGACAGGTATGGTGTGAGTGGTTGGAGGTGAATCAGGTGATATATATAGATTGTGCCATATCCGTTTCCAAGCCTCGAAAGAGATGTCCTGATACGGAAAACAAGTTCAGCGCCCGCCTGTCGTAGATGATCAGTCAGACCTGAGATTATTGCGCATCTTGAACGGATTTGTATATTTCTGACAGATACATACATTAGAGAAATATATAATATACAATATACATATGTATATATATATATATATATATATATATATAGAAGTCGTACGTTACGTCAGCCTCGGCCGAGATATGCCAAGGGTGTGGTTCAGTAGCTGCAGTGGCTCAGTGGCTCAGTGGCTCAGTGGCTCAGTGGCTCAGTGCTTCAGTGCTTCAGTGACTCAATCGTTCAGTGGCTCAGTGCTTCAGTGGCTCAATCGTTCAATGCTTCAGTGCTTCAGTGCTTCAGTGGCTCAATCGTTCAGTGGCTCAGCGCTTCAGTGGCTCAATCGTTCAGTGCTTCAGTGCTTCAGTGCTTCAGCCTCGCGGTCCTAACGCGGTGCAATTGTGGGAATCCAGCGCCTTCTGGTTGGAGCGCAAGTGTGGCCGGCCGCTATTGCTATTACCCCACCCACCCCCCCAAACCTCCCTCACACCCCTCCCCGAGATTCTCCCTTCCCTTCTATCGCCATGACAAGTTACGCAGTCCATCCTGCATTATTCACCTCTATGATGGAGAACCCCAGAACCCCACCTATTGTCACTTCTCCAAACATTTCTCTTCTTTCCTTTCCTTTCCTTTCTTTTCTCCTTCTTGTTGTTTATTCCAGCTCTCTCTACAATACCTGTGGTTGTAGAGTTTCCATGTGTTTTACTGTTTTACTGCCCTTTTCTTTAGAAATTGCTGACTGAAGGATCCAAGGATCCTCTCCTCGCTCCTCCCTCCTCGCTCCTCCCTCCTCGAGTCCTTACTACTTACTTACGTACTTCACCACCAAGCTTGCTAGAAGCTCGACAAATATGCCAGACGCTATTCTCGACGATATTTCGCATCGTCGATACAACCCACTCAGAGGGAGCTGGCTATTGGTCTCTCCACATCGTACGAAGCGGCCATGGCAGTGAGTTTCTCTCCTCCCCCACTCCCCATCAGCCTCCTCTCCTCCCAAGAGTCTTCTCCATTACTGTTCTCGATTAACCTCTCCAGGGGCCAGCAAGAATCAGCTTCCAAGTCGACCCTGCCCGAATACGACCCAGCATGCTATCTCTGTCCGAACAACAAGCGTGCCCAAGGTGATCAGAATCCCGACTACAAGAACACGTTCGTCTTCGTGAACGACTACAGCGCCGTCAAGGAATCGCAAGCAAAATACGAGCCAGAAGCAAAGGATGGTGACCTCTCATCTGTCCTTCTCAGAGCAGAGCCGGTAACAGGCAAATGCTATGTCCTCACATTTTCTCCTCAGCATAATCTCACCCTGGCCGATCTGTCACCAGCACAAATTCTTCCAGTCATCCAGATGTGGACAAAGATCTATGCCGCACATCTCTCGCCAAAATCACCCTTATATTTGCTCCAGCCGCCAGCCACTGAATCCTCGGATCTAGATTACGGTGTTCAGGCACCCAATGCACAATATCGCTGGATGCAGATCTTCGAGAACAAGGGTGCCGCGATGGGTTGCTCCAACCCGCATCCACACGGTCAGATCTGGACTACCACTGGCTTGCCGGAAGAGGCGGGAGAGGAGTTGACCCAATTACAAAAGTACCGCTGTGATCATTCGGGCCACAGCTTGCTTGAGGACTATGCAAAACTTGAGATGGAGAAGAAGGAGCGTATTGTCTTCCAGAACGACACCTTCCTTGTGGTCTGCCCATGGTGGGCTGTCTGGCCATTTGAGACACTAGTTATCGCCAAGACCCGTAAACGCGCTCTTGTCGACTTGAGCGACGCAGAGAAGCTCGATTTCGCGGAGGCTATTGCCGAAGTTACAAGACGCTACGACAACTTGTTCGAGACAAGCTTTCCATACAGCTCTGGGATTCACCAGGCACCATTGGAGGGCACAGAGGAGGAGACCAATGCTTCCCATCTGCACATGCACTTCTATCCACCACTTCTCCGCAGCGCAACCGTCCGAAAGTTCTTGGTTGGATACGAGCTTTTGGCTGAGCCACAGAGAGACATCACCCCGGAGCAGGCTGCGGAGAAGTTGAGAAATGTTGGAGGACCACTGTATCGCAACGCTCTGTGATTTAGACATGAGAACTGAACTTGTTAATGTACATAATTGACACCAAATTTTGTGGTGGGAAGGCTTGATGATCCGTCGATGATGTATCTCTCATCCTTCCTGTCACATCGTGTTGTGCGGCATGTTGTGTGGCATCCATCGGTTGAAGTATCCAACCATCCGCGTCTATGGCCATGCACCTGGCCTGAACTTTAAACTTTCGACAAACAACTAAACCACAAGAAAGCGCCCAAAAGCGCCCGAAAGTGCCTCCTCCACTCATTCACTGCTTGATTTCTGGGGATGGACGTTATCATACCATTTGCCTTGTACATATATGCCAAGTATTGCCGGCAGACTGATTCTTGAGATGTTATCGCGACTTAGAACCAGATACAAAATGCTTTCTGCAAAGGTTGATGAGCCTATTATCTCTGGCGCTCATGAGGTCGCCGTCGAAGAGGATGACCACGGCCATGAACATAGCAGCTCAGGGTCTCAAAAGTTTCTCCACTTTCTAAATCGCTCTGCCTATCCTGGAGCGCTCTCTTTCAACATCGCCGCCTTTGCTCTCCCTGCTCTCTATGGCACTCTCTCAAAGTTATGGATCGCCAACATCGATTCCTTACAGGTCGTTACTACAGACATCTACACCTATATCGGCGTCGTCGCAGAAGTCCTTAATGAGGGTCTTCCCCGCACCGCATGGCTTCTCATCGGCGACAAAACGAACCGTACCATCTTATCTCGCATTTCTCTCTCTTACACACTCATCACTGTGCAAGCTCTTCTAGGTCTCATTATGACCTTCATTTTCATTGGCGCCGCAGATCGTGTCGCCGCTGCATGGGTGCCGGAAACAGTCCGTGAAGCCTCCCTCACATACGTGAGAATCTCAAGCGTCCAGGCTCTCTCCTCGGCCGTCGAAGTCGCAGTTGCCAGCAGCACTCGCGCACTCGACAAGCCTAATGTCCCGCTATTTATCAGCAGCATGAAATTCGTGGTTAATATTGCCCTCGATTTACTACTCATCTCCCGGTTTCACGTAGGAACGGTCACGCCTACCACTACGATACAAGCTCTCGTTCGTATGTCCTGCGATCTTACTGCATCTCTCGCCGGCCTTCTCTACTTCCTCGTCCTTTCACGGAGAATGCAGCGCATTTCTTCTTCCCACCACGTAAAACCACGTCCCTCCTTTAGCGATCTTAAAATTCTTATCCCTCCTGGGATTTCCACCTTCCTCGAGTCAGCCTTGCGCAACGCCCTTTATCTGTGGCTCGTACACGGTGTTGTCTCCATGGGCGCCGACTACGCAACCGCATGGGGTGTCTTTAATACCATTCGCTGGGGAATAGTGATGGTTCCTGTCCAGGCCCTCGAAGCGTCGTCGCTTGCATTTGTAGGCCATGCATGGGGAAGATGGCGGGCTAAAGTCGGAATAGAGATGCAGCAACCGAGGGCGTCATTTGGTGATTTACGAAGTATCTCGAAGCCAGCGGCCACCTCGGCTTCATTGGCTTTGCTTGTTGAAATCCCGCTTTGTATCGGGTTGAGTTTAGGTGGAGTGAAGAGCTTTGCGTACTACTTATCACAAGCCGAGCCTGTAGCTCTAATCACTGAGAAAATGTGGAGAGTAAGTCAATTCGCCATTCCCATCTCCCTTTCGACCTTCCCACAGTTATAATCATCCTCTGTCTATTCCCACTGTCTCTGTCCCTTTCTTCTCATCCACTAATTCACAACAGTCCATCCACTGGACCTACATCCTCTACGCGCTCTCCACCCAGCTCGCTAGTTTCCTCCTGGCCACCCTTCCACGTTTCTACCTCCTCCAATCCTTCGTCGCAAACGTCCTCTGGACCTTGCCCTGGGCCATCGCCGTCTCCCGCATCGGCATCACGCCTGACACGGCCTGAAAATGGCATGCTATCGTCTTCGGCGGCGCGCTGGTCGTGAGTTTCGTCTGCGTGCTCGTCGTTCTGGCATCTGTGGCGTGGGGATTGACGAGAGGCAGGATTAGGGTGGGAGCAGTGGTGAGAGCGGTTGGTGGACCATAAGACCAGGCCAGCATTATTGTTGTATTATTTTATTGGATATCGAGATTTATAATACTTTGCATAATTTTACCACATAAATCTTTGGATACTCCCTGGTTCACTCTCCCACTCGAATCCACGATGTAAAAATATCGCACATGTGGCCAAGTTTATTACGAGGAACCAGATCGTCTCGCCCCATAACCTAATTTTCTCTGTACTTGGATCGCGAGATGCAGGGACATTAAGACGCCATATCACCCATGGAATAATGAAGTAACGCGGCTCCACGAGCGGTGCTGTGATGAGAGAGAGTGTTGTTGTGAGAAGCCAGATGAGGACGAATGACGCGGAGGTGCCTGCTTCATGCGTCTTTGGGATATCTACTGCTGCCTGTATTTTAGGCGACTTCAGCTTCCCATTTGACTTCGATGCCTTCAATGACGAGTTCTGTTGAGCACTGCGTTCCAATGGTGGCATTCCGGCGAGAGAGCCAAGGACGAGCCACATGCAGAAGACGTAAATTGGCACGAGCGTGTACTTGATGAGGTGGTGGCGGAGGATAGTATATCGGAAGACATAGAACATGTAGTGCCGATTATCCGCGAGAGTGAATGGGTGGATAATGGTATTGTAGTTTACGATGACAAGCCCTATGCCACAGGCAAGAAGATACCAGATGATTGTTCCGATTCTTGGAAATATGGCCGTAGATTTGCCACTTGCCGGCCGGACGATCGAGAGTGCGGAGTCGAGGAGTTGGAGAAAGGTCGGGTAGAAGAGCGGGAAGGAGAAGAAAGAGACGAAGATCCAGAAATAGAGCATTTGAGGTAGATGGATTGTGGCGACGTGGTTTGATTTGTCACCTATTTCGCGTTAGTTTTTGAATTGACTGAAGGAAAGGTGAGAGGCAGACCTAATACAACGCCGCCGTTCCAGAGAACAAAGCTGGCGAAAGAGATGAGGAGGGCCAGGTATGGCCATAGCCTGGAAAGAAGGAGAACCGGATAGCTGATGGCAGAGACTCCAATGCTAACAAGGCACCAGAATAAATCTTAATCGTCAGCCGTGCCTTTGTTGTGGTGGATTTAGATACCTACCCAAAGGACTAGATTGGTCAAGTGATGGATCATGCAACTCTCCACGAGTATAGGGAACGATTGTCCTTTGGATCCAGCTATCCTGGCGGGTTTTGGATTCATTGGAAGGTTCTGGGTGTGAGATATCCTTGCATGTCTGTACCCAGGCCAGTCCAGCGAGGAAGATGCCGACCCAGAAGATATTCGTTTGTCGCATGAAGAGTGCCACAAGACCAAACACATACATGGCCAAATTGATAATAATAGAGCTTCTCGAGGAGCTGTTTTGGAGAAAAACATAATATGTCAAAATGACAATGAAAGTAGACAGAACATCAGTATAATACAGCCCCGAGAAGAAGAAGAGAGGTGGAAAGAGACAGATGTTGAAGGCTGCATGAGCTATAGTCGAACAGTCCGCTGAAGAGCCTCGTCCGTTCTTTTCAGCTCTCTCTTGATTTCGCTGCAGTGATGACCGAAGCAGATAGCACAGCAGCAATAGGGCAGCTAGAGTAATCAGGCCAATGGACCTCAAATCCGGAACTTCACAGCTCCCAAAAGCCACCACCTTCAACAGCAACGAAAAACTATACAATCCCGGCGGCGTGGTGAGTTTCGGATCCCAGGAGCGGAAATCTCCCTCACAATATTTCTGGGCTTGTGGGATGTGAAAGACTTCGTCCTGCAACCATGTCAGCACGTGTCTTGAACGACTTCAAGATGAGAAAAGAGAAAAGAGAAAAGAGAAAATACCATATACGACTCGGAAATGACATTATTGACTGCTTTCAGCCATATCGTACATAGGGAACCCAAGCAACCTGCAGCGAGTGCGAGGGGCAGATATGGTTTCGTCATGCTGGTGGTGTTGTGACTTGCGGGCATGTGGACAGCAGTTCTAACTTCTGCCCGCTCCTCCCTCCCCCTGAAGACAGTTTGCAGCAAGGTCTCAACAAGTCACGTGATTGTTCTTCCACTCACGAACTCCAAAGATCGTCACTTTTTGACATCCCTTACTTAACATTAACACTTCAGCATCTTCATCCTTCATTCATCCTTCACTCGCTCATTAACTCATTCGCTCATTCACTCATCACATATAAATCTTCATCATTTCACAAAGGTAAATGTCATTAATTGTTACGTGGATTGTAGTTGCGCCATCGTCAATCAATATCCCAAAAGAAACAATCCTCGTCATACAAATCATGTCTCCAGCGCCACAAGGTCCGAGCAACATTCTTCATTCTTCTCCCTCCCCTTTTCAATCTCCATTTCACTCTTCTCAATATCTCATTTCCCTTCTCCCACTGCTGTACCGTCTCCAGAATGCTCTTGTGGCTTGTAATTCGCTCGCATTTCACATGTCGCTCAGCCTGCGTTGTTACGAATTTCGGGCTTCCTATTTCATCCTCAGGTTCATACACGTCGTCGGTAGAATCATCGCTGATGACTGATGGGGTGTTGAAATGGCTTAAATGACTGACGCTTGATGTTTTGGAGGCGAGCTTCGGTACGGCCTTGTTGACAGGCTGAGAGCTGAGAGCTTGACCGATTGGCATGATTGATTGCTCCGTGCTTAGAGTCTCTGGCAGAAGTGTTTGCTTGTTTGGTTCCTCGAGATTTGTCTGCTATTGGATATATTTTGATAGCGAGGTGGATATGTGAGCTCTCGATTATGGAACTGTGATGGCAGACCTGGACGGAGATGAGGTAGGAACCAACGTGGCGACGGCATAGTTATTCTCATCAATCCTGAAATGGACTGGAATTCTCATCTGCCTGAAACAATCATTTTGAACCTGACAACGGGTAATGACAGAGCGAGTTGTGGGTTTAAGGTTTCCAAAGTACCATATCGGAAGCATCGAGACACAAATACTGCCACAAATATCATTTTTAAGTCTCGATCATGTCGACAAAGCTGTTGACAGATATTGGATTTGAGCCCTTGACGTGCGACCCACAACATCAAGGATCGGAAACAATATCGTCATAATATCGATTCAGTATAATCATCGATCTATTAACATATCGTACAATCATTCATTATATCATGAAGTCTACATTATCTAAATTCAAATTTTCAGATTATTTGTGCAACTTTCTTCTCGTCCTTCTCAGCGACGCTCTCCGCCTGCTTCACAGCCTCTTTGGCAGCCTCAACTTTCTTCTTTTTCTCCTCCTCGGCTTTCTCTTCCTCCTTCCTTTTCTTCTCTTCGATCCTTTCTGTCGCCCAGCTAGCCGCCTCCCGGACAGCACGTTCGGGATTTCTCTTATGCTTCAAGAGATAACCTTGGATTTCCGCCGGACTAAAGACACCCTCTGGCATTTTCTTTGCGAAGGATTCAGCCAATACCGCTATCCTCTTAACTTCTTGCTCTTGTATCCCTTTCTCCTTCTCCTGGTCAATTTCGGCAGTGACGACCTTCTCCACACTTCCTTTCTTTGCATGGCCATTCTCCTTTGCTGCTGCAGTGCCATTTTCTGCAGTTACAACCAGAGGAGCCTTCTTTACCTTTTCAGGATAATCACCCTCTTGCGTTGTGAATATGCTTGTAAACAGCATGTTCATCATAGCCAAGTCCGCAAGTTGGAATTTAATAGTCATGTCGACTCTTCCAGGACGAATAAGCGCATCGTCCAGCTTGTCGATATGGTTTGTCGTCATAATCAAGATACGCCCTTCTTGGCTAGCGACACCATCGAGAACATTCAGTAGAGCAGACAAGCTGATTTTTCCTGCTCTTTGCGTACCTGTGGCAACGGCTGATGGAGGCTGACTGGGATCTTTCTGGACATTTGTGGCACTTGGTTCGGCAGCTGCGGGTTCCACGGCGGCGTTTTGATCACCGCGGGTATGAGTCAAGCCAGCTGTATCGATGTCCTCAAGCAGCACTACACAGCGTTGAGGAAGCTCAGAGAAGAGCATTGCGAGGCTCTCTTCGTTCATCATCGGCGAGTTGAGACTGACTATGTAGATCTTCAACTTGAAGTATCCAGCAATAGCAAGCGAAAAGCTCGACTTTCCAGTCCCGGGTGCGCCATACAACAAGTATCCACGGCGATATGGGATACCGCGATTCGAATACCATCGCCTGGTGTAAGGATGCAGATAGTCGCGCATATCGTCCAATAGGTCTGCCTTGACCTTCTCATCCATTACAACTGTCGAAAAGGGACGTGTTACTCTCGCCATACTCCGCACCCAGGCAGTCTCGTTCAAAGTCCCGGGCTTGTTGGCGCCGCGAAAAATTATAGTCTTATCGTCATCGTATTTCATAAACTTTGCGCGACACTCGTTCAACAAGTCCTTCAGTAACATTGGGTCGCGTCCAAAACTCGAAATGGAGATCTCCTCCCGCTCGGAGACTGGGATATAGCTCCTCGAATCCGGTGCACTGCGACGGAACAAGAACGGCCAATTCTTATACCAGAATATATGCGTCCCAAAAGCCGGCGTATACTGCAGATGCTTTTGGTTGCTCTTCAGCCTTGGGAATCCGTTCTCATCTACCTCCTCGTCCACATCGTCCTTCTCTTCCTCCCTTGTCCTGGCATCGATCCAGAGATACCAGTTTCTCGAATTGACATTCGTACTTGCGATGAATTGTCTGCTTTCCTGGGCAAATTTCTGCTGTGCAACCCAGCCCATGACATAGTTGTACATCTCGTCATCAATGCGGATGTCGGCTGTCGCCATGAAATAATACGAGAGCTTTGCTGACAAGTAGTCCCAGACATAATTGGATGCGTATATGCCAAGACCGCAGATGACAATTAATGGGAAATAAACTGAAATATCAATTTGAAGATATTTAAATGCAGCTGTGGACAGGGCGGAGAAACCAGGGATGAAGATATCGAGGATGGCGAGCTGGTTGGCGGCAGGAGGGAAGTCAGCAGAGATGTTTGCCATATTGTGAGATATTGCGATCGTAGTTTATTGAAGTTTATGTATGAAAGATGATATTGGACGCAAATGGCATAAACAGAGCGCTCCTATATGTCGTTGATACACGAAACAATGAGGATGGAAGAGAAGAGAGGGAACAAAGAGGGGGCAAGAGCTATGCCCCCGAATAGGCGGATTGGGATGAAGAAGCAATGAAGCTGACGGGGAAAATGGAGTATTTATACTTCTTCTTCTCGCCATGCTGCGTGTACGTGGATACCTAGAAGTTTAGACTATCAAAGACAAGCCAGCAAGGCAGCCGCGGGGGGACTGTAGCCTGTACATCATCGGGGCATAAGCTGCAAGTCAGCCGCCAGCAGGGCAGGGCAGGACTTTAGGTGAGGTGAGAGCACTGCGCATGAGGTGAGGTCGCAAGATATGTGCGTGTGGTGGACAGAAAGCAAGCCGGCAATGAGAAACATCAACCCCAAACCTGCTGAAAGGTCAATCGGAGGGCGCCTCATCCGTCTGGGGAAACAGAATGATAGCGTCCGTAAGGCTGCGTTCAACGAACGGCCTTGCCGAATACTGGGGGTGTATTGGGCGAGGCTGTGTTGTTGGATTCGGCACCAAGTAATCGTCGGATCCTTGACTGCAAGGATCCGACGATTAGAAGAGGAGATAGTGACAAGCATCCGCCTCTCTCATCCCGCCTATGTATGTACCTACACAGTAGTAAGGCGTAGCATTTGCTCCCGAATGCTTGATAATCCATCTCCAGAGAGGAATATCCGGATGCCTACTATTGTCATACATACCTCCTTGGTATGTAGGTATGTAGCTGCTGTTAATTGGCGGTTTCGGCGTCTTCCAACATGTCTAGCTGATGTCCGAGTGGCTGTGTGGCTGTTACTGTACTGTATGTGCATATTTTTCAGCATAGCCACCGCGAGACGCACCTCGATAGATAGGAGGGGACATAGAGTAGGCTTGGTCCTCAATAGTGAGGGGTATCGATAAGGCGGATGGCTGAGGCGCTTGCACCGGACAGACCAACTCATTTTCGACGTCATCTTTCATCAAGACATTGGAGTATCCTCCAAGTTTCCGAACATGTAGCAAATAAAACGTCTATGCGAGCTTTTGCTTGGACATAAATAACTTGCTTGCATTTTATGAGGGAACTCGGCCATTTATCATTGGTACCGCGCTATGCTCTACGCACATAAAAAGTCCTTGCAAAGTAGATAACCCCCTTCCCAATATTCAAGACCTTCCAAAACCAAACCATCCCTTCTTTGCTTCCTGCTTTTCTCCTCCCTGAGAAGCTGGTTGTTGTTGCTCTTGCTCTTGCCCTTGCCGTTGCGGCGGTGCTTGTGAAGTGCTTCGGCCAGGGTACTCTATATAGTTCCACGCAACGTCGAAGAAGAGCGGCTTGACAGGTACTGCCTCGAGCTGCGGCGGGTATGTTACCAGGAGGCTCAAATCAACTTCTCCACCAGGAGGATAGTGCTCAAGAGTCTCCACTAACGGTGACGTCTGTGAGGGAAGCTTCGCAGTGGTGCCGATGATCGTCGCAATCTCCACCAGGGCGCGATGACGTTGCAGCTCCGTATCCAACGCGCCTGCTAGAAATGAGGCAGATGCAGGGGAGATGTCGATGGTTGGTGGGGCGTTAGGTGATGGAATTGAAGCAGCAGAAAGTAAAGCAAGCGATGGGGTGAAAATTGAAGCGGCGCGTGATAGGAGGCTGAGTGCTTCGAGGTGAGAGGTCAGAATGGAATGAGATCGAGCAATAGCAAGGCATCTGCAGATCAAAAGGTCAGTTGAAAATCACTTGCATTGTATGAAAAGTGCCGAAGGAAAACTGGAAATAGAGATGACAGACTTCAAGGCACGGAAGTAGTTGTATTTAGCATCAAGCTCTTCCAAGAATTTCGTGTCCGAGGCAACACCAGGCAACTCCTTGATAGAATCTAGGCTTTGGAGGGTAGAATCATAGAGAACAACGCGTTCTCTCAGTTTGGCGAGTTTTCGACCAGTACCTTCTTCCTTATCCAACGGCGTATCGACTGTCTGCTTCGAGTTGAGATATTTCGCGACTGGCGCACTGTCAAGCAAGACGCCGTCATGATCTCCAGTCAAGACTCGATTTCGACCAATGCGCCAGCTGATCAAATTAAATCCGATGGCAGTGCGTGTAATTTGGAGGCTCTGTATGCGACTGTCACCCTGAGAAACACCTTCAGCAACCAATTCGTCGATTGCGTGTTTCGTCGCATCAACCGCATCTTGACTTGCGATGAGAATGTCATCATATGCAGATGCACGTTCTCTAGGATGCGACGTCTTGGTAGATGATAATGTCGCCTCTAGCTGCTTCGCTGCTGTTGTAACCGCTGACAGGGCGACAGCAATCGAGGCGTCCTCCAGCTCCACCGTTCTTGACCTCCAGGTGATGGTCCTTGCACCAGCTTCAGTCTCGGCCGACTCAGGCCTAAGCTTCCCGGTGTCTTTCAAGATGGAAGGATCGAGCCTCTCTACCGCTGACACAAGACGTCTATCTTCTATCGGAAAGTATTTCCGTGCAACGATTGGAATTGCGATTGTTCGCGGCAACTTCATCTGGTAGGCTCCATAGCGTATGCTCGGTTCGATAGTCGTCGAGATCAACTCTTTGAAGATATCACTCTTTGTCGATGAGGCAAGGGCACTGTATATAACCCAAACGGTTGCATAATCCTTCACACATGTTTCCCAACTCTGTTTCTCAAATTGTTCTGCAGCGCCCAGAGATGTCGTGTAGGCTTGCGCCTCGAGCAGATCCGTTTCTGTTGCCCCAGATACAGATTGATTTGATAGAGCATTGAGCAGCCCTTGCTGCGTTCTGTAGGCCTTATGTATTCGAGAGATGATATGCGACCGTGCGGTGCCTGTGATTCCCTTATTGTCGGCAGAATGGGCGGACTTCATATACATGGCATGGGCCCAAGCACGCTCAGAGGTGAGCAGGAGAAGATGGACGAATCTGCCCACAGTCAGTAATTTACAGGGCGCTGTCATTCTCTAAAGCTTCAGCATGTACTTACTCATGGCTGTTTGCGATGTCCTCAGCTGTCACTGTCGCTTTGTTCGCATATTTGGCTCCCTTCTTCGTCGTCCTTCCTAGTTTCTTGCGGATGGAAAGTATCCGACGTGATAATTGAGCACGGTATGTGCTGTAATCACCATAGAGAAGGGCTTCATCACGTCTGGAGACGACAAACCTGGTGATATCCATGATTCCCTCTCCAGCTCTTTCTTTGTGGTAACGTGGGGTTATCGTGGAGATGCTTCTTGGTGGGTTGCGGCTGACTAACTAACTGACTAACTGAGGGTCGGGCAGCGGACCACGGACCACGACTGTGCTTCTTCGTGCTTCTTCGCAAAATGGTAATTCCGGTTTCTGACGGTCGGCGAACACGCTAAATTTGGGTCCTGATCAGTCGATGGCGCCTGGTAATTATTATTCTTATTCCTCTACTCTAGCTGCAAGGAACCCTTATTATTTGTGAGTCCTTCACGCCTCAATCCACGCAACGCACACACGTCCCCCTTCCTTCCTCTTCCCTTCATCTCTCTCTATTCTTTCTGGCGATTCTCTCTGGCGACTCTTTCGACCAATACCGATACCGATACCAATACCGGCAAGAACCATCCCCGAACCCTTGCCGCGCCAGAATTGGCAAAGCATGCACTTTTGTATGTGCCTGGAACACAGTGGCTACAAAACCCTCTCTAATAGACCTCTGTAGATCCATTCTCGGTGTCTTGCTCGATTCCTTAACCTCTCAGGCCCGCCAGAACTCGGCGTCTGCCGTATTTCGGACCACTTGGGGCATGCTCGAGCGCACGGCAGGATGTCTCGAATCTGGCAGTCTCCGACGTTTTATTCCTGGATCTAAAACAGTGAATAGTCGGCGTATGCTGCATTCTACATTCTGGAGCCATGGGGCAATCGAACTCGAGCTGTCACCTCTGTGGCAAAGTTTGATGCAAGTATCGGAAGTCAAAGAACCGGCGGAAGACGATAAGACGACAAATGCCGTGCTATCTAATTCTGGCGCAGCAGTTCTTGATTTTTTATATCCATCTGGCGCTCTTAATTTTATTCGGCAATGCTCGCCATGGACAGCGGACGGGACGGAACGCAGACGTTCCAAAGTTGCATTTGGTAGACTTGGACACAGGCTATATACATCGGCCGCTGGCGATAGCAACCCAAGAGCAGCAATAACTCCAACAGTTGGCGAGGAGGATGAAATTGAAGAGCAAGATTCGAAAGGATGCAAGGCAGAGATTTCTGGCAACTACCCGGCGGCCTCCTTGCAGGATCTCATGGGATCAGAGAGGCCGGATGACTATGAGGAGGCATGGCGACAATATGAATTTGCCGACATCGTAATAAAACAAAGGCTCACGCCCCAGTTGGTGGAATATTTCATAACATCAAGTCGGCGGATTGATGCGGAGCGCACAGTTGCCATTTTCGAAGAGATTAGAGGTTCTGCGAATCAAACGCACTACGAAGCGCTTATAAAAGCTCATCTAGTTTTACATAACTTTGATGATGCTGCAAAGGAACATCGGGATGCTCTGGAAAGATTTCAGGTGCCCCTAGGGTCGGATAGGCTTCTCGGCGGCCTCGTTGAGTCTCGTCAATGGGACTCGGCATACAGGACGTGGCAAGAGCTCAAGGATTTCCAGAAGGAACATCCCAATATCGAATATAACCTTTGGACATTCGCAGTTCAGCTGCCAGACATTGCCGACAGAGCGCTGGAGTTTGTCGCACATCTAAGAGCTGATATCGAGGCGGACAAAACATCAGTCAGGAAAATTGCCACGGAAATTCTCACAGTAGCGCTATTTCCTGCCCAAGGGTTCACCGAGGAAAAGTTATGGTCAGTTTTTAAAACAATTGAAGATATCGGAGCGACGGGTCCTATTCTTAAGCCGCTTTTTGAAATGAGTATTCACAGGGTTCTGGACATGGGGCATACCAAGGTCGCGGTTCATCTGTACAGGCACTTTCGTCGCCGTTCAGATCTCAAGGTTAGCCGCCTCATCCTTGATAAGCTCCTCCAGATCTTTTGTACACATCATAGTACCCTGGGCATTAACCAAATCCTTGAGGACTGGGTCAGATATCATAGTCTACCTTCGTCTCCTACGTATAGAATGTGTATGACGGAGTTTGCATCTCGAGGCGATGCAAAGACGGTCAAGTCATTGTGGTCCGACTATGTCAAAAGACAAGGACCCAGAGGAATTCGTAATGCGGACGATTTTCTCCCTTTGATGCATGCGCACGCCAAACGCGGGGAACTTCAGAGTGTCCTCCAAATCTTTAGAGAGATTGAAGAAGCTTACGGCCTTCCCCGAAACATAAAGCACTGGAACATCTTGCTGAATGCCTTCGGGAGGGTTCATGCTATTGATGATGGTTTCGAGCATTATCACAAACTTCTCGATTCCGATATTCGCCCAAACAGCATTACAGTCGCGACGATGATGGGCATGTGCATTCGATATGGAGATTTCAAATCAGTCTACGACCTATATTATTCTGCGCAAGATATGGGCATACGCCCAAATTCAGCTATGGTTGATTGCCTTGTTCTTAGTCATGTTCAAAGTGGCAATCTTGACAAGGCGGAAAAGGTATGCGTCAATGCGTTGCGTATGGTACTGGATAAAGGTACGACACGGTCATGGAACTATCTTCTCGTTGCCTACGCAATGCGACGTGATCTTGATAATGTCAATCGCATACATCAGTATATGATAGATTGTGAAGTTCCCTACGATGGCTTCACGTATGCGGCTCTTATGCAGGCGTTGGCAGTTGGAGGTCAGCCAACTCGTGCATGGGAGATCTTGACAGAGGTGATGCCTCAAGCGGGTATACCGGCCACGGAATTTCATTATGCGGTCGTGATGGGCGGTTTTATCAAAACCAAAGAAATTGATAAGGTTTTCACCGTTTATCGCCATATGTTGAAACGTCCTTTGTCCATCAGATCAGGAGTGTCAACCAATATGGAAGTTTTGAAAGCTGCTGCTATGCAGGATCAATTGCTTATGAGAAACGGCTCAAGTGAAGCAGCACGGTTCGAAAGAGCACAAGAATACTTCTCTGAATTCTTGATGAACACAGATAAACAAGATATTGCAAGTAACGCGACAAAGGGAATTGGACGAAATCCCATCGATGTCGCTCATGCGTCTGCTTATTTTGAATTCTACATCTTCATATGTGGTCAGAACAAGGCCTTTGACAAAGTTAAACAACTTTACGAACAATTTCTTGACCACCTACCCGACGAGCGTCGCTCAGAAGCCCCCATCGATATGTTGAGTGCGTTGATGGTCTCTCGATATAACGACGAAAATTTTGAAGGTGTACAAGAAGTATGGGACTTCGCATTTCGAAGTGCGAAACAGGTCTGGAAGGCGAAGCCTGAAGCAAACAGTTTCGTTCTATATTCCCATCGCTTCGACCTTTGCCGCGCTCTCTCAACTCAAATTAGATCGCTCCGAGACCAAAACAAGTGGTCCCAGCTGAAGGCGACCGTAGAAGAGGTTATAGAAGAAGGATTCCAGTTGGACTCGCACAACTGGAATTTGTATGTGCAAGGGTTGACAAGAGCGAGGCATTATTTGGAAGCGTTTGAGTGTTGCGAATTGCGTCTCATGCCAGGTTGGACGGGATGGCATAAAATTCGTCTAACTGAGCCGTGCCGTAACCGCCTTTCCATCGTGCAACGAGCCCGCAAGAAGGATCCGGCCTATCTCAGACCTATTTATCACACTCTTCTTTTCTTAGCGAAGACGTATATAGATCTGGAGGGCGCACGCGAAATCGATGGCAAGTACTCCCATCGACTTAGTATGATAGAGGAACGTTGTCCAATGACTGTGGGGGCTATCAAGACAATGCGCAGGGACCAAGATGAACTGGAGAGGACTGTTTTTTCCGACAGCTGAAGAATGGTAGTCACGGTGTATATGTGTAATTATAGTGTACAATCAATCTCATCATCATAGACTGACTGTCCTTGCTTGGCTTGTAAGGCAGAGCCAGTCGATTTCTGTGTACACCTCCAGATATGTAAGTAGTGTTCCGCTTGCGCTTAACAACAACGCACTTCTCTGCGCGGATGCCGGGCCAGATGCCGTCACAACATCAGCATCAATCAGAATTCGTAAGTCCGAATGAGCCTTTCAACATGTCTCAAGCTACCATCAAATATAAAACATTCCATGGCGATTTCATATTTTCTTCCTCGGCTACTTCCATCGAGATTGTCCAAAACAGCCTTGTCGTTGTAGGACCAGAAGGCCGTATCCTTAATATCATCCACCATGTCGCCGCCGACGAGATTGATGGAGTCCTTAATGACCTAGGAATTTCTCCTTCGGAGTCTCAAAGAACCCTTCTTTCAGATGGTGACGGCAATGTCAGCTTCATGATACCGGGCTTCGTCGATACGCACAACCACGCTCCACAATGGGCTCAAAGAGGCCTTGGCCGTGGTCTTCAGATTCTGGATTGGCTGGACACAATTACATTTCCTAATGAAGCAAAGTTCGCCGATACAGGATACGCCAGGAGAGTATATGAGTCCTGCGTCGATGGATTCATCAAGCAAGGAGTCACCACAGCCTGCTACTATGGGTCGCTTCATGGCGAGGCCACCAAAATACTCGCCGAGATCTGCCTTGAGAAGGGCCAGCGTGCATTTGTCGGGAAGTGCAATATGGACCGAAACAGTCCTGTCTACTACACTGATGCGACTGCTAGCGAATCTCTCCTTGTTACCGAGGACTTCATTTCCCATGTCCGGCGCATTGATCCCGACTTTGCTCTGATAACGCCAATCCTCACTCCACGGTTTGCAATCTCCTGCACGACTCATCTTCTTGATGGACTCGGGAATATTGCAGCGCAGAACCCCGACGTTCCTATCCAGACACACTTCAACGAAGCTCGATCCGAGATCGAAGCTACGCTCTCGCTGTTCCCACAGTTCAGTAATGAAGCAGACCTGTATGAACACTTTGGCTTGCTGACAAGACGGTCGATCTTAGCTCACTGCTGCCATATGACACCATACGAGACGGAGCGTCTCAGATCTCTGGAATGCGGGGTCGCGCACTGTCCCATTGCAAACACCACTGTGGGCGGCGGTTTCATGGCGGCTCCCATCAGGGAGTTCCTCCGGCAAGATATCAAGGTTGGACTTGGCACGGACAGTGGCGGTGGCTTCTCAAGCTCCATGATGGATGCCATGAGGCAGGCGTTCATTGTGTCGAATGCGCGAGAGATGATGACGAATGGTGAAGATAAGAGCTTGTCTTTGGAGGAGTGCTTCTACATGGCTACGCTGGGAGGAGCTAGAGTGTGTGCCTGGAGGAAGAAATTGGAAGTTTTGCCGTTGGGAAGCAATTTGATGCTTTGCAAATCCGAATGGGTTTGGCGCAAAGGGGGATACATCGCTATGTGAGTACACCTGTGGAGGACGAGGACGATATCAAAACCATCTTTCGGAAGTTCGTTATGACAGGCGACGATAGAAATATTGTGCAAGTCTATGTCAAAGGCAGGCAGCTGAAGGATATAACGGTGGATTAAGGATGGTTGTGCGAAAGCAAATAATTGCTATAGCGTCTCGTCTCGTCCCAAAGTGGCAAATGTGAGATTCGTCGAAAGGAACGGAACCATGGCGAGTATCACGTGATATGATCCCAGTTTTCAGATATTTTAGACCCTAGTAGAAGATTGGGGTTTTGATAAATCCAGTCAATGCGGACGACAGTACAAAGAGTTCTCAGCCACTCAGCTACTGCCTTAGACATGAGCCAAAGTGTGGCGACTTATAAGGCTCGCCGAAGTCCCGAGAATCGTGTGAGAATAATAATGCGAGGCTCACAGAGGGAGATCCAAATCGAGATTTTGAGGAGGTTGAGTCTGATTGGTCTTTCAGATGCTTAGCAGCTTAGGTAATAGGACAAAACAATTGCACGGGTCCTCTGCTAAGTGCTCCTTATCTGTTTTCATACATATATATCGCACCGCCGTGATCCGGGTCAATAATCCATCTGCATTATCACAGTTGTAATTTTGATACTCTACTTACAGTCTACTCTACACGACATTATTACTGACATTGTTGATAGACAAAAGCACGTGTGTCTGAGACTAGTCCATCCGCAGCGGGATTTGATTTTCAGAGGTACATACCATACATACCACACACACTGGACACAGTCTCCGGCGTTTGGATAAGGCGTCGCCACAGTCGATCAAACACCGACAGTAAGTACGGAGTAGACAGTATTCGCTACTACTGTCTCACTTCTGTGCTACCTGGCCACCTACCTGCTACTCGCACGTGCTCGTACCTGGATCTTGATCACATGATATGGAGATGGAGTCTCAGGGGCTTCAGGGGCTTCAGGGGCTTCAGGGACCTCGCAAAAGATTCGCCAAGCCGCCGGTCAAACTTGCATGCTTGTCATGGTAAGGCTTGCCTTGTTCTGCCCTGCTCTCCCCTGCCTGCTGCAAACTTTTGCGCCCCGCAGAACTGCCAGTGCTGATGGACACCATTTTAGTCGGGCCTCCCGCATTCGATGCGATGGCAAACGACCATGCGTGAATGTGAGAATCGCCGAATCCTCATGCAAAGAAGATGCCGAAACGGCTAACTGCCATTCAAGTGCGTTGATAAAGGCAAGGAGTGCCAATACACCCAGAGTAAACGAGGCGGGCCTCGTGTGCCTCAACACGGCCGGCGGGCCAGGGACAAAACCCGCACATCTACTGTTGAGGTTTTGAAGCAGGAATCACCTTCTCTGACCATTGAAGATCGTAGGTACTGTTATTGAATTCTTTTCTTCTACTAATCGCGCCATGTAGAATACTTCCAGGCTAGCACACTCGGTCTTGCTGGAGCTGGGCTTCGACATCTCGATGTGGTGCCAGACGATGATGTTGTCTTTCCAGACACCTCGCTCACAGCAGACGCGTCGTTCTTCGATGACTGCAACTTGAATCAAGCACCCGATTTCTCGGATGTTCAGTTCGATCACACGGTCGATGATAGTGGAAGTAGTGGTTGGGATAGCTTCAATGAAGTCTCTCTGGTCGGCGAGTTGGAAGGAATGCAAAGTGATATACGCACTTATGAGACCGAAGCTGATATGTAAGTCCTGAGATCCTCAGTGATATTCCCCGCTCGGAGAGTGTAAAATTGACACAGTTCGCGCCTCAAGATTGGATGCGTATTACGTATATATTCATCCATACTTCCCTGTGCTACCCCCTCCTGTCCGATCACCAGTTGATCGGCCTATGCACCACGGATCTGTTGCCGGCGATTACCTATCAACCACACCGCTACCACTTGCACTTTCAGCCATTCTGGCTCTCATTCCTCTGCCCGATGATACGGATGCAAGAGGCGAGAAATCAACTTGGGACAGGCGAGTCCAAGCTCACAAGTTTGCTCAGGCATCTTTTGAAGCATTAGATAATGAATCTGAACTGATAGATTCCATGATTAACCCGAAAGATGCCCTGTCGAATGGAGCCACGTGCTCTCATCGCGCACTATTCCACCCTGGCGTACCGTTGGATTTAGAGACCAATATCACGCTCTTGTTATTGAGTGTTTATGAGTATATCCAACGAGGAAATATAAAGAAAATGATGAACCGCGGTGCGCAGTCCCTTATGCTGGCGCTGGATTCAAGACTATATTCGTCAAAGGGAGAAGAGGACCAATTTGCTGAGGCAAGACGTCGAGTTTGGTGGACAACAGTAAGTCTATTTAATAGCATCAGAATTTTGCTCACAAAATAATAGTACAGCATTGTGTGCCAAGGATCAATTGCGAGCAATACTGTAAGTCGGCCAGTCATTGTTATGGATGTGGCTTTGGCTTACCTTTGTCATTTTAGAGTGTTGCTATTGATCTTCATGACCCTAAATTTACCATCTCTTATCCTAACATTGCATCCGATCCCGAGGTTGGTGTCACTCGAACCATTATTTATAGTCAGGCATACTTACTTTGACAGGCGTTCCCGTTCTTCATACGATGCCAACAATCGATTGTCAATGCAACCCAATACGTCATTGACCTCAACGAGATTCTCGACAAAGGAGGTGACTTGTCAGCCATGTATATGCGAACGCTTGATATGGAGGGCAGTCTTGACTCCTTAAGTAAAATATCAGATGCATGGTTTAATAAAACTCCTTCCAATATGCCGGTTGACTCTGGCGAAGCCGTTGTCGCTCAGTCTCTCCGAGCCATTGGACGATTGAAGCTAAACAGGTATGCCCTAAGGCTCATTATGAACATTTTTGAATGCATAGAGACTAAGCTTCATATTCGCAGTGCCAGGATCAAGATTCATCGGTATTCGGCCTTCGTTGACACCCCGATATTTTCAAAACGGCATTGCGACCTAGAACCTACAACTCCGATGTCATCAGTGCGTAGCGCCTCAACTGCCTCTCACAGCAATTTGTCTGCCGATTGCTCTTGCAATAATTTACTTCAGAAAGCAAGCGACAACTTTGCTAGCATTCCAAGTGGAGCACCTGCGCCCTTCTTGCCCTCGCCGCCGACAGAATCTAAGCTCCCATATAATTCCGCCTACTCTGCGAGAATCTGCTGCAAAGCGGCCATGAACATTGCGGAAGCATTCGATGTCCTTCCTTACCCAAATCCCTCGGGTGTAATTGATCCTGCTGGTTTTCTCGTTCTTCCAAATACCAGCTTGCCACCGCGGACGATGCCGACCTTTGCGTGTTGCGCGATGCAAAGTGCCTACGCCTTGCTTATGCTTTTGTATAAAGCGTATGCGGGACAATTAGAGTCTCGTGACGATGACATTGATATTGCCATCACAACTTATGTCGGTAGCCTGCGGCATAACTTGAGTTTGATCTTAGCAGCGCTGGAAAACTATGCAAGCGCTTTTGAGGCCATTGATGGTATGAGAGGTATGTTGCTGCTCCTCGTTCTTGGCTGAAGGAAAATCTTGCTTACACCTGGAACAGAGGAAATTGCGAAAGCGCTGGATGTATCTTTCGTTTAATCGACGAGCAGGCTGGAGATAATTTATTGTACGAATTGGAGTATATATCACATGGGAAGGAAGGATTCAAGGACAGGATACGCATGTATGGGCGTGCAATGATTTATGAACTGGTCATAACCTTAGTACTATTGGATATCCCAACTTTCGTGTGTGTCAGGGGCCATAAGAAATACCATCTCAACTTCGAATATTGTTCAGCGTGTCCTTGTCCTTTCATTAGATGTGTTGTTTGTTAAAGCTCCAGAAGAGTGAGAATGTCTCTAGATATCTGGGCATTTTTGGAAGAGCAAGAAAGGTTTTGCGTTGAAACTGCCGGAAAACTGCATTTTGCTCATCTCCTGCCCTATCGTGCTTCCTGAAATTCGACATGTGTCCTCGTTCATAGAAGATTCCAAGCCATGGATTTGTGCACTATTTGTAGTATTCGTGGTGTTGAGACTTTGAGCCATTGCCATTTTCTAGCAGTGCCATTCTTCTCTTGATAAATACATAACATATATGTCAAACTCTATTCCTCGTCCTCCGGCCTGCCCCTCAAATGGCCAATCTCCTCCGGTTCATCCTTGCTCAGATCAGTCAGTGCACGCGGATTATGGGCCTTGGTCCTCCCCTGCTGATCATGAAAAATGGCCTTTGGAGGGCGCTTAACACCGTATTTCTGCGCGTCGGCCTGGGTGTAGGCAATCTTCTCGACAGAGCCCTCATGCCACCCGCTGCGGATCGGGGTGTAGACGTGGTCGCCAATGGAGATTGGGTGGCCGTGCTTGTCGCGGATCTCGGGAGTTGGGGCCATCTTTTGGTGAGTTTCTTCACTGAATGAATGAATGAATGAATGAATGAATGGATAAATAATCAAGTAATTAATGAATGATGGATGTGAGCCTGTGGATGTTATTATATTACAAAGTATTGTATTATATTGCAAAGGATTGTATTATATTACAAAGTATTATAATGATGTAAGCACAACACAATGTCAATACCTGGGTAGGTAGATACATACATACATAGATAGGTCCATCAGCCATCGCGAGTCCACGACGTCAGCTCCTTCATCCCTATGTATGTATGTATGTATTCATTCCCCCGCCTTCCCCCTTTTCTCCTTTTCTCCTTTTCTCTCTCTCACAGATTTATATAGGTACATACTGTACATAAATATATACATACATACATATATACATACTACATACATATATACATACGTGCATACATGCATCCCTTAATTCCTGCCTCCCTGTCCTTATCAGAGATAATATGAAATACATACTAAGTAATCATAGGTACGTACAATACATGAATACGAGATGGACACGACGACATACATACAATACGCATACCATACATGCAGCCGTCTCGTCATCCAAAATGGCCATCAGCGACGACTAACTCTTGATTGCTCTTCACTACCCTGCACTACCCTCCACTATCCCCACTACCCTCCACTATTCTCCACCACCCCCTCCTCTAACCCTTCAGTCCCCCCTCAAAGATTGACATCAAACTTTACATCTTGACATCAAACAGCCGTCTATCAATTACCTATACTTTATACCAGATCATTTGGCCCACCACGCGAAGAAGACGTCAACTCGTCATTTCGTCATTCAGGCTAGAAAGATATCCAGCACAGCCGCGGTCCACCACGTGCTGCACTAATGGCGGTCGGTGAGAGCGGCGGCAGAGCCAAAGTCATCCTCTCCATCAACGCAGGCTCGAGCTCCGTGAAGATCAGCGTCTATAACATTCCGCCCTCTGGAATTCCACACGAACTTGCAGTGGCGCAGTTGGATGGTCTCACGGCGCCGCCTGCGAAGCTGAAGTATGTTCGCGGCGTGGAGACCGTGTGTAGGGGCAAGGTCCTCGAGGAGGAGATCAAGGACCAAGACGCAGCTTGCAAGTATCTGGTCGACGAATTGGTTGATGACAAGGAGCTGAAAGAGATCACCAAGAGGGAGGATGTCACGCACATCTGCCACCGCATCGTGCATGGAGGGAGCTTTAGCAGGCCTCAGATCGTCACCAACGAGACATATCATGTGCTCGAAGCCTTGACCGAGTTGGCGCCGCTGCATAATTCCCCAGCATTGGCAATCATCCGCTCCTGCATCAAGGTCCTTCCTCACGTGCGAAATATAGCATACTTTGACTCGCAATTTCACCAGAGCATTCCCGAGCATATTAGAACGTATCCTATCAATTTGGAGATTGCGAAGAAGAACGAACTGCGGAAGTACGGGTTTCATGGGATCTCGTATGCTTTCATTACCAGGAGTGCTGCCGAATTTCTGGGAAGGGCGGAAGACGAGACGAACATCATAGCCTTGCACCTTGGATCAGGGGCTAGTGCCTGTGCCATCAAGAATGGAAAGAGCTGGGACACCAGTATGGGATTGACGCCTCTTGCTGGACTTCCTGGCGCGACGAGGAGCGGAAGCGTGGATCCAAGGTATTTCCCCTATTTTCTCCATGCCTATTCCTATCCCGTGACCGCTACCGTTTTCACTTCCTCTCGTTATCAGACCATCCCCCCAACCACAACATAGTCTTGTCTTCCATTACGCTTCCGACGTCGGCAAGCTCTCTCCCGCATCAACCAAAGAACTGCACATCTCGCGCGCCGAGGAGATCCTGAACAAGGAATCCGGCTGGAAGTCCCTGACTGGAACGACTGATTTTGCAAAAATCTGTGCTGGTTACGACTCAAATCCCTCCATGAGACTTGCATTCGACCTCTTTGTCGATCGAATCTGCGGTTTTATTGGCACGTACTACGTGAGCCTGCGCGGGCAAGTTGATGCGCTGGTGTTTGCAGGCGGGATCGGAGAGAAGAGCGCTGAGCTGAGGAGGCGAGTGGTTGAGCAGTGTGAGTGCTTGGGCTTTGCAATCAGTGATGAGTTGAATGGGAAGGGGGTAGAGGAGAGCAAGGTTGTTTGGGATGTTAGCGCAGAGGGGGTGAGACATAAGGTTCTTGTCTGCAAGACGGATGAGCAATTTGAGATGGCGAGAGGTGTTGCTGCCGATGCGGGATTATTTGCGTTTGGATTCGATGATGATTTGATCCTGTAGGACTTTACGCTTGCTATGTGCGATGAGCGATGAGCGATGGGAATTGAGCGACGAATTATGAGGTTTGAGCAAAATATTGAGTTGCGTTAATGATCCAAGGAGGACACAGAATTGTTGATATGATAAATGTAGATCCTTATATTGTAAAGCTATCTAATCTAGTGTAAGCCTCTCATAATATAGAGTCTTAAACAGATAAGATCAATAGATTTCTCCCAACATATGTGTCGCGTCCAGAATATAGCTGATATTTCCAGTCCTCTTCTATCTATGACAGGATCGAAAGACCCCTGATTGCATGGTGAGAAGTAAGAGGATCGAGAACCACAGCACTTAGAGGCAGCAATAAGTCTCAAAGATGCACCACACAGGCAGTGAATGTTGATTTATCTCAGCCTTGTCCTAAACGCGACTAAGCGAAGGCACACTAGCGCGAGGCGCTCGTCTTAAAGTCTTGAGGCTTTGAAGCTCGACAACTTCTCCACATCTTTTAAACTTCATCGCGCTCTGTCTGGCCTGCAAGACGTCAACATGTCCACTCTAGCAGACGAACTCCTAAACGACTTTGAAGACTCGGGATCAGAAGGCGAAGCTCAAAATGGCGGCCTCTTTCCAGATCACAACGAGGCGACGACAGGCCTGGCGCATGCACCCAAAGTCAATGGCCATGGCGCCATGGAACTCGATGGAGACGAGGAGAATCTCGAAGAGGACGAAGAAATGACGGGCGTGAACGATATAGATGAGTTAGACGACGAAGAGGCGACGAAAGCCAAAGTTGAGAAGATGCAGCTCGGTGGCGTTGATGATGTCCGTAGTGTTGCAGGTCTCATGAAGACGCTGGAACCAGTATTAGAGGTCAGTGCCGTTTTTATTTCCCATCTTGTGTTCTATGAGCGAAGGTTTACATCTTCTTTGTGCAATAGCCCTGACTATTCCTCGCGCCTTACAGAAAATTGCATATTTTCAGTCACTCCCGCCGGACAAGCAGACTACACATATCGGCTCGATCGAGGATAACCCAGAATACCATCTCTTAACGCAGTCGAATACCCTGTCTACCTCCATCGACAATGAAATCATCCTTGTGCACAAGTTTATTCGCGACCACTACTCCATACGCTTCCCCGAGCTCGAGACGATGGTCCAAAACCCACTCGACTACGCCAAAGTCGTCTCCATAATCGGCAACGGCCCTATGGACGGCGAGAGCATCAAGAAGCTCCAGACTTCCACCGACAACATCCTTGGCGTGACCCTGCGCTCCGTCCTCGACGGCCCCTCTCTCATGATCGTCACCGTTGAAGCCACCACCACAAAAGGCCGCGAACTCACAGACCAGGAACTCCAACGCATCCTCCATGCCTGCGAAATGACCATCTCCCTTGACAAGGCCAAAAAGACGCTCACCGACTATGTCCAAAGCCGCATGACTCTCTTCGCTCCTAATCTGACCGCCCTTATCGGCTCCCTCACTGCCGCACAACTCCTCAACTTTGCTGGCGGGCTCACCGGTCTTGCCAAGACGCCTGCTTGCAACCTCGCTTCCCTAGGCTCGAAGAAGAACACCGGAACTGGCTTCGCTACGAATGTCGGAGTCAGGCAACAGGGGTTCTTGTACCATTCACCGATTATCAAGGGCATCCCAAGTGATCTGAAAAGGCAGGCTATGCGGATTGTAAGTGCCAAGTTGGTGCTGGCGGCGAGGGTGGATAGAGTTCACTCGAGTCCCGATGGCTCAACAGGCGAGGAGCTGAAGGCGGGTTGCTTGGAGAGATTAGAGAAGCTGACGGAACCGCCACCAAATCAGGGACAGCGGGCCCTACCTGCTCCTGATGACAAGCCGAGCAGAAAGCGGGGTGGACGCAGAGCTCGGAAAGCGAAGGAAGCAACAGCAATGACGGATCTGCGGAAGGCGCAGAACAGGATGGTGTTTGGGAAGGAGGAGAAGGAAGTTGGCTACGGCACGGGAGAAGGGACGAAGGGATTAGGCATGATTGGTGCGGCGAATGATGGCAGGATTAGGAATTTGCAGATTGATCAGCGCACGAAGGCGAAGTTGAGTAAGAAGAATGTGGGATGGGGAGCTGCTACACCTATCTCTGGCTCTGCCTCGTCGTTACGGGGTTTTGGGCAGAGCGCCGGGGCGATGGACCTCAGGGGCAAGGGATTACGCGCTTCGGGCGTTGGATCTACGATGGGTGCGGGAAGTGGAACAGCGTCCAGCTTGGCGTTTACGCCAGTCCAAGGTCTCGAACTTGTGGATCCAAAGATGCAGGCGGAGATGAACCGGAAGAGGAAAGCGGAGGAGGATAGGTGGTTCAAGGGCGGAACATTCACACAAGTTGGCGGACTTAGCTCAAAGCCGCCCGGAGAGAATGGTGGGTTCAAGGTGCCTGATTTACCGAATAAGAAGCAGAAGACGGGGATGGGACCGCCGCCGCCGAGGTCGTCATAAAGAGGGAAGAGAGGCTACAGGGTGTATGTTTGTGTATGATTTTGGGTTGGTCAAAGGGAGCGGGGCGTTTAGCATTGTCGGCGTTAAAGGAGAGGATACCCGAGAGATTGATCGTGACCTCGAATTCTCATACAAATTCAAAGGTTCGAGAGAGCTGAAATGATAGAATTATGGAGCAGTGTCTGTCATCCATAAATATCTTTGTTCCTGCTCCTCCCAGGGCGCTGCATGTATCTGACCTGCTTTGCTCCGTAGGCAGCCAGTTCTCGGTGCTATCCCATATATATGAGAGTAAATTTTCTTTTAAATGAAGTCCTTAGATACTATTTTATTCTCGGATTTATTGAATATATGAAGATAGAATAGCAAAGAATTTAGAAGTAATAAATTTCATATATCTTACTATTCTACTAAACTCTTTTATTTATCGAAGCTGGCCCCAATTCCAAGTTCAAAGAGACCCAGCCAATGCCCCTCACTAGTCTGCCAATCACCACGAACGTGGGCACAACGATACCGACATGAGAGCGAAGGGGGAGAGGGCGAGAGGAGAGGTATATGGTGGTGGGGACTCCGATTCAGCTGTGTTAAGACCACTGCTGGTTCTCTCGCCGCTCTTGTTCCATGAGCGGCGGAACAGTCCGGAGTAAGTTCTATCTTGATCTCGCAGTTGTTGAGGAAGAGGAACAGCAGGTGGACAGTGTCGAATGATATGGGACATTGCGCACAGTTAAAGGAAAGTGCAGGCAGGGCTACAAAAGGTAAAGATGGGACAGATTATAACGAAACAGACCTGGGACAATGAAGATAGTTAATAGTGAGCTTATGAATGAAACTTGGAAGTCCCAGACTACACAATCCGCCATCGGCTGTGATTCGCCTGGAGAATGAAAATCACACACGCTGTTGCTGACACTTGAGCATTTGGAAAATGAGTATAGAAATTGCACTGCCCCCCAAA
>Ga0209512_1000110_pt1 | contig 185430 bp, 133 predicted proteins | sample frozenSSSSmetaG_FD_184142 | JGI IMG/M metagenome (GOLD analysis project Ga0209512, IMG submission 184142) | Glacier valley bacterial and archeal communities from Borup Fiord, Nunavut, Canada, to study Microbial Dark Matter (Phase II) -... | ecosystem: Environmental > Aquatic > Freshwater > Ice... | reverse complement strand
ACGCTGCAGCAGGCCAGCGCTGAAACCTGGGTGTATCCGCCGCTGTTCCGCTGATGAAGAAACTGCGCCAGTCATCCCGAGCGAAAGCATTCACCCTGCTGGAGGTGATCATCGTGCTGGCGATCACGGCGCTGGTGCTGGGGGCGGTGTATTCGCTGGCACAGAGCACGCTGCTGCTGGCGGATGATGTGCGCCGGGCGGAACGCCGTGACGCACGGATGCAGGCCTTTACCACGTTTTGCGAGCATCTGCTGGCGGAGGTGCCCGCCACGGCGGTATTGAAGCTCACAACTACCGAGGAGCATGGGCAGTATCTGACGCGGCTAGAAATGGAGCATGTGCGCTCGCCGTTTGATGAGACGCCGGACTGCCGGGTGGCGTTGTTAACTCAAGGGCTGCCTGGTGGTGGGATGCGGCTGATGCTGACGTGCCAGGATACGAGCGTGGTGCTGTTTGAAGATCTGATGCAGTGCGAGTGGCGCGTGCTGCAAGCTGCCACGCAGCAGTGGGCGCCGTTTTGGTCCGAAGGTGGGAAGCCGAAGCTGATGAAGCTCATGATGGCGCAGGCGGGGGGAGAGGCGAGCGAGCGGGTGTTCTGGATCGTGCCGGCGGCGGCGGTTGAGGTGACGCCGACGGTGCGATGAATTCACTTACGGCACATGTGGGCGTAGAGGGTGTAGCCTGCGGCTGCCACGCCTGTGAGCGCGGCGGGGATGTAGAGGGTGTTGTAGGAGTAAACGTCGAAGAGCAGTGTGCCAAGCACGCCGCCGAGCATGAAGGAGCTGACGAGGGTGGCGTAGAGCCTGACGCGTTTGACATCCACGCTGAGGCCGCGCAGCCAGTGGCCGAAGGCGGCGCCGAGATCGGTGAACATGCCGGAGACGTGCGTGGTGCGCAGGACGGCGCCGCTGTAGGTGCTGGCCATGGCGTTTTGCAGGCCGCAGGCGGCGGAGGCAAAGTAGCTGGCGAGGCCGTTGTTTGAGCGCATGAGGGACGCGGCGACCATGAGCAGCAGGCTTTCAATCAAGAGCGCCACGCCGTAACGCCGCCCGAGTTTGAGCGCATCTTTCTGCACGATGAAGCCGCTGAGTGCAGCACCGGCCACAAAGGAGAGCAGCACCATGCCGAGGTCCGACACTGCCGCGAAGTCATGGTGCGCGACGGCCAGGGTGAACAGCGTGGTGCTGCCGGTGACGTGGGTGACGGCCTGATGGGCGTAGCTTTTCAAGCCCACGGCATTGACCATGCCGGCGTTTCCCGCCAGCAGCGCCCCACCTGCCCAGGCCCATTTTTCGAGTTTGTTGATCATTCCTTTGCTGCTTTCCCCGCCAGCGCGAAACCGAATGACCGCGTGCAGGCGGCGGCACTTTACACCCCGCGCGGCTGGCGTCCGGTGAAAAATCCACCTCTCTTGTCATGAACGCGTTGTTCAGCTCTGCACCTAACCTCGGTAAGCCAGATGCTGATTGACTCAGGCGTGGCCATTCAACTAGGATTTTCTTAATTCCAGACTTTCAATTGAAGAAAATTCCAAGCCATGCGTTCAACCCCCACCCGCCTGTCCGCATGAAAAAGCACTCTGCTCTCATTCTTTGCCTGCTGCTGCCTGTGTTACTCTGCGGCGCGGATGCGGCCAAGGTGGGTGCGCTGGGGAGCGCGAGTCGTATGTTGTTTGAGGGCAACAAGACCTTCAGCGCCGAGGATCTCCACCGTGGCCTGCGCACGCACGGCGACTGGCTGCTGGCGGCGCACCCGGAAGCTCCGCTGGCGGACTATGTACAGGTCACCCGGGCGGCGCTGCTGCGCGGCTATCAGCGTGCGGGATTTCCGCATGTGCAGATCACCGAGACCCGCTGGCTGGCAGATCCGCAGCGGCTGCTGTGTGTGATCGCCGAAGGGCAGCGCTACATGGCGGGGCCGGTCACGGTGACGGGGCCGGAGTCGGTGCCGGCGGCGCAGATCATCGCCAGACTGACCACGAAGGAGAAGAAAGCGGAGGATGATTCCTCCAAGAAGGACAAGCCCGAGGAGAAGAAGACGCCGCCCACTCTGGTGGATGTCTCAGAGACGTATGCGCCGGGCCTCTCCATCAAGACGAAGGGGAGCGAGGTCGCGGACGCCGACTCGCAGGACATCGCGTGGGAGATCGGCAAGCCCGCTGCGCTGGATGCACGCCGCCCCGTTGATCTGCAGGACATGGTGGTCAAGCAGCTTGCGAAGGCGGGGCGGATGCAGGCCAAGGTGGAGGTCAAAACCGTGCTGGATGACACCGCGCATACCGCCGCCCTGCATGTGAATATTCTTTCGGAAGGACCGTCTGCCGTGCTGGCAGGGATCACCTGCACGGGCCTGAAGCGCGACTCTGAGGCGGCGCTGCTGAAATACCTGGGGCTGGAGAAAGGCCGGCCGTTTTTGTCCGGGCAGGTGAAGGAGATCGAGGACCGGCTGCTGAGCAGCGCCCGCTACACTTCCTTCAAGGTGACGACCACTCCGCGCCAGACGGACCACCCAGAGATGGACCTGAAGCTGGAGCTGGTGGAAATGCCCGAGGCCCCCAAGCTGGGCGAGCCGCTGAATGCCACCTGTGAGATCCTGCTGAAGGCGCGGGACTGGTGCAATGAGCTGATGCGCACGGGCAGCGAAGATCTGGTGATCACGCTGTACTACCAATCCAAGAAGGAGCCCAGCGGAGAGATGGTCTTAATCTACAATTCGCAGCACGGACTGCAGGTGACGCTGACGGTCTTCGACGATGCGGAGGGCCGGAAAAATCCGCGCCGCTGCATGCTGCGATACACTCCTGGGGAAGTGACGGCCTACTTTTCGGCGCATGACGGCGCCGTGAGGCAGTGGCTGCGGCAGCCTCTGGGAAAGACCTTGAAGACGAGTCTGTTTGTGAGGATCGAGACGGATGAACCGAAGGACAACCGCACGGCCGGCAAGGTCAACTTTGGCGGAGCATGGGGGACGAAGGAGGGAAACGGGCTGCTGGACTTCGAACTGACGATGAAGCCGGCGGCTGCACTGCTGAACAGCCTGAAGTACGCGGATCAGTGGGAGCACAAAGATGGCGTGCTGGTGATGAAAACGGAAACGGCGGATGGACAAGGGAAGTATGGTGCCGTCATCGACGAGGCCACGGGGCGTCTGCGCGAGCTCGGGAACGGCAAGGGAATTTGGAACAAGGATCACACGGAACATTCCCGGTGCAGCATCACCACGGCCCAAGGGGCCTGGGACAAGGCCACGAAGGAGCTGGAGACGCAGACCGCCGGCGTGGCGAACAGCTATGAGCCCGGGGAAGGCTTTGCCTCCTGGGCAGGCTGGCTGACGGCGGGCTTTCTGAACGCAGGCTTTGGCAAGACGGCGGCGCTGACGCCGGAGGAGGTGGCGCGTCGCACGGCCGCAGCACGGGACCTCGGGCGAGGGGTGGACATTTCGATGACGCAGCTCTCCAGCGCCTTCACCGGCACAGAGGATGCGCGATTTCACGTGCCGGACGCACCTGACAAGCCGCGCACGACGAGGGCCAGCACCACGATGATTGCGCAGATCGGCCTGGCGATCGTGGACAGTGTGGTGAGCGAGGGGAGCTGGCCCTGGCTGCTGGCGCGGGAGGTGTACTACAGCACGGCGGGGCGAAACGAGTACACCGGCCGCATTTTGCAGCAGGTGCGGCAGGACCCGGAGCTGGGGCCCATGGGCTGCTACTTCGCGGCCTCGCTGCTGGACTGGACGCTGCCCGCCTCTGCGGGTGAGTTCCGCGAACTGGCGCTGAGCAAGATGACGGCGGCAGATTTCCGCAAGGACTGGGGACTGCTGGTGCAGAACTGCAATGCACGCAAGCGCACGGCCATGGCGAGGCTGCTGGAGAAGGTGCGCGCGGGCGGGCAGAATGCGGAGACGGATCTGCTGCGCGAGGTGTTTGGCGGTGCGGAGGCTGGCACGAAGATCGGCTTCACGTCCATGATGGAGTCTTTTTTGCAGGAGCTGCGCCGCGAGCCTGACCGCACGCTGGCCACTGCCACGACGGCAGCGATGGACAGGATGTGGGATGAAACGCTCTCTGGCATGCTGCGCGACAAGCTGACGCCGAAGGGCGGTGATGGCAAGGCGGTGGATGCGGCACGGGTGGCCGCGATGGTGGGTGGCACGGAGGTGACCCGGAAGGAGGTGACGCTGGCGCTGGAGGTATTCCGCAAGGATGCTGCCGCTGCCAAGTCAGGGGCCACAGAGGCGGAGCTGGAGGATGCGGCGCTCAAGGCCCAGATCGAAGTGGCGCTGCTGCATGCGGCTTTCAAGGCCATGGGCAACAACGTCACAACCGAGCAGATGGACGAGGACGTGCGCCAGTTCGTGGCCCGCAATTTCAAAGGCAGCCAGCCGCGCTTTTTGATGCAACTGGCCAAGGACGGCTACACGCTGGAGGAGTATCGCGCGATACGCGAAAAGAACCTCGTCGCGCCACTCATGAAGCAGAAGATCCGGGGCATGGCTCCTGCGCCCACGGAGCAGGAGATCGCCCAGCAGATGGAGAAGAACAACGCGCCACCGGAGCGGCAGGTGAAGCTGCACACGCTCTCCATCCTGAAACAATCGGGTGGCCAGAGCGAGGCGCAGCAGCGCAAGCTGACCGATGAGCTGCATGCGAAGCTCAAGGATGGGCAGGACTTTGCAGCGCTGGCCAAGAAACATTCCGCCGACAGCCGTGCCGCAGATGGCGGCACCATGGACTGGATGAACGCCGCTGCGCTGAGCCCCGCGATCTCCGTGCCGCTCGCTGGCATGAAGCCCGGGGGAATCAGCGGGGTGGTGGACATGGGCAGTGTGTGGATCATCGTCAAACTGGACGAAGAGCGCATGCTGAGCAAGACGGCGGAGGAGAGGCGGCAGGAGACCACTGCGGAGCTGAAGCAGCAGAAGGCCACCGAGTTTTACGATGCCTGGCTGAACAATGTGAGGGGGAAGATCAAGGTGCAGATCCTGCCGATGCCGGAGGCCGGGCGTTAGAGATGATGCCATGATCTGTTGAAAACTGGTCTGCACGTGAGCCGGTGAAGCGCGCTGTGTCTCGGAACTGCATTCAAGTTCTTCGTTCGGCGGGGGCTTTTGATGCTGCTCATGGCAGAGCCCTTGCCCCGCAGAATCATTTCCGAAAGCCCGGAGTGCTGGCTCAACAATAGCCGTGGGTACCAACCCACCCACCGCTCGCTCTCGTGGAACCACGTAGCGGTGACACAAAACCGTTGCCGCCCCCATCTGAGACAGCCCCCAGTTTATAACGCGACCTGAAACAGACCTAAACCACGCGCCGGTGGTACCAGCCCCTAAAGCACGTGATCGGTGGACGCCGGTAAAATGGAGCTTGCCCGCCTCGGTTTGACGCTGTTTCCTATTCGTCACAATCTGATCCCGGTTCTCATGACGAAAGTCTCCAACAGCACACTCGGAACAAAGAAACTTCCTGCCAAAGAGCTGCAGCGGCGGATATTGATCGTGGATGACCATCCCATCTTCCGCGACGGCATCACCCAGCTCATCAACCACCAGCCGGACATGCTTGTCTGCGGCGGTGTCTGCTCCGCAGCCCAGGCCATGTCTTCCGTGGAGGAGCTCAAACCGGACATGCTCATCGTGGACATCTCCATCAATGGCACCAACGGGATCGAGCTGATCAAATCCATCCGCGCGCAATACCCCGCGCTGCCGGCTCTCATGCTGTCCTCACATGACGAAAACCTCTATGCCGAACGCGCCCTGCGCGCGGGTGCCCGTGGTTACATCATGAAGGCCGAGCCACCTGAAAAGGTGATCGAGGCCATCCGCCGTGTCCTCGACGGCGCGCTCTACCTCAGCGAAGCCATCGGCAGCCGTCTTCTGGATACGTTTCTCAATGGTCGCACGTCCAACGGCAGCGGCTCAGCCGTGGACCAGCTTAGCGACCGCGAACTCGAAATTTTTCACGCCCTCGGGGAAGGCCGCAGCACTCGCGAGATTGCCCTGACTCTTTTCCTCAGCGTCAAAACCGTGGAAACCCACCGTGCGCACATCAAGGAAAAGCTCAAGGTCCAGACCGCCCCTGAATTGATCCGTGCCGCCGTCGAATGGGTCAACAGCCAGTCGAACCAATAGCCAGTCGTTCGTCTCCCGTTCGCAAGATCAGGGCATCCGCTTTCATCACATGAAACGATGACATCATTGAACAGGCTGCGAAGAGAAGACCTCCATTCCCTCCGCTCAAAAAAACCCACCCAGCTTGTTCTCAGTCCTGTCCGGCAGCATGCCGGACAGGGCTCTTTTTCTTGAAGGCTGTAAATCAGGCTGGCATGACGGAGCCGCCCCAGCCAGCTTTTCTCACGGGTCAGGAGTATTGCAGGCTATCCATCTCATTCCGGCAACGAAAGGACGACCGCAGCTTCTTCAAGCCGAGTTCCATCCGTGTTTTCACCGTCCCAAGCGGCGTGTGCGTGACTTGTGCCACCTCGCGCTGGCTCATTCCCTTGAGGAAGGCAAGATCAATGACCTGCTGCTGGTGGGCTGGCAGCCGGTTCAGGTGCTGATGCAGAACCCGGGAAATGTCGGCATGCTCGCAGTCGACCGCCGCATTCTGGGTGAACGGCCTCAGCCGGGCCTCATTTTCCATCCTGTCCTTGGCGTTGTTATAGGCCTGGGACCGGCGCAGATAGTCAATCGACCGGCGTTTCGCCAGAGTCACGATCCACCCTAGCGCCCTGCCTTTCTCAGCGGAAAAATGATCGGCATGGTTCCAGACCTCCAAAATGCATTCCTGCAGGACGTCGTCCACGGCGGCGGAATCAGGCACAATTCGCAGGATGACACTTCGGAGCAGTGTCCGGTAGCGCTGAAACAAGGTCTCCATGGCCAGTGGATCTTGCATCTGAATGGCACACATCAGTTCCTCATCAAGCGGTTGCGCGTCATGGCCGGGGACATCGCTGGATGACGAGACAGTGAAGGATTGAAATGTTTTCATGAGCAAACACTATGAAACAGCATGAACCTCACAACCCGACCCGGACCTGCCCAGCCCCTCAGGTAACACCTGATGTTTTCACTCAGACATCAGGGTGCGCCCTGATGCCTGCAGCAGGGGCCTTCGTTCCCAGCAGCAGGCAGGCAACGCTTCAATCCGCCCCTGTGAACCAGACCCCACCTTTTTGAATGGCGCCCACAGCATCCACGAGACGTTCGAGCGAAGCCTCCTTCCCAATGAAGCCTTTGGCACCGCAGGCTTTGGCCCGCTTGGGATAGCTCTTGTCCGTCTGCGCAGACACCATCAGCACCGGCAGACGTGGAAACTGCTCCAAAACCTCAAGGATGAATTCAAAGCCGTTGCCGTCTGGCAGTTCCACATCCATCACCAGAAAATCGGGTACATCTCTTTCGAGTTTAGCCCGTGCTTCAGTCAGGGAGGCGGCCATCCAGGCCATGGTGAGATCAGAATCGTCCTCCACCAAGGTCAAAAAAACGCCACGGATGATGGCGTGGTCGTCCACCACCGCAAGACGCTGAGGTTCATTCTGGATCTTTGGAGAAGTGGAATCTGGCATGGTCAGAAAAGCGTTTCGACATCCATGGGATTTTTCAGTCAGCTGCGGCAAGATTCATGTTTGCGGGAGTCCCCTGAACCCGCCCCCTCTTCTCAATTCATTCCGCAGATCGTGGTAATATAGACTTCACAGCATTGGGATAAGCACGCAAAAGGGGCCATGCCGCCCGCAAAAAAAACGAACGATCATCCTCCCCTGAGCTTGGTAAAAAGGGCCGTTTGAGAAGCGTGTCGATCATCATGAGGCAATCGTTTGCACCAAGCTCTTTGGTTGTATGAAACTGACGGCTTGGTGCAAAACACGCCTGCGCTGTTCTATCAAGGCTTGTGCGATAGACTGACAACCTTGTCGTGAAGTTCTGACTTCCTCGATTGGCGGCGGGTGGTATCAACACCTCACATCACGGCTTGCTGGCACCGGTCTTGGGCGGCAGTGAAGCATTGTCCATGGGCCACTCGTCAGTTCGAAAAGGGGCCGCAGGCTGGCTGGCGGCATTGATCAGATTGACCTCGGGATTGTTGTCCCAGGCATAGCGCACCGCCACGGGCTTCTGCATGCCGCTGTGTGACACGATGACCTGCTGGCCCTTGATGCGGGCATCCGCCCACTGCCAGTGCTGGGTTTCATCGGCAATGGCAAAACCTTTCACCACCGCGCCGCTGTCGGCCGTTTTGAGCCCTTCAGCATGCTTAAATTGTATCACGACTTCACTGCCCTGAATGGCATGACTTTCATACTGAGGTCCGCTCCAGAGGATTTTTTCACCATAGACTTTGGCCCGTGCCCACAGCGCGAGTCGGTGACCGATCTGCAGCTTGTTGGCGGGGTGGATGTTGCCGGCGTCGCCGATGTCGAGATTGACCGTCATGCCGGTGTTGGGAACGGTGAGCGCCCTGGCCTGCGCCTCGCGCAGCCGTGCCCACGTGGAGGGGGCCGCAGGCTCAGCCTCCCTTTTTTGAAAATTGGGCAGCTGCACCCAGGCGAAGGGAAACTCCGCTCCCCAGCGCGCACGCCAGTCGCGGATCATGAGCGGGAGTTGAACGGCATAGAGCGGGCCATTGCCCGCGTTCGACTCGCCTTGATACCAGATCGCTCCACGCAACGCGAAGGGGATCAGCGGGGCGATCTTGCCGTTGAAGAGGTTCGCCGGGCGGTTGGCGTTGAGCGGATCGCTGCCCAAATAACCGGGCTGGGGTGGTGCGGGTTGCTTGGCCACGAGCGCCGCCTTCGCAGCCTCCTGCCATTGTTTTTTGGCGGCATCATTCTTCGCGCGACTGTCTGGCAGTTCGAACAAATCCACGTCCTTCTGCCACCGCTTGAGCAGCGGCTGCAGCTGCGCTTCTTTCTGCATCGCCTCCATGCTCGTCCAGGATTCAATCGCGGTGCCACCGAAGGATGAGTTGATCAAACCCACTGGGACTTTCAAAGTCTGATGCAGCTCCCGCCCAAAGAAATAAGCGGCAGCGGAGAAATTTGAAACCGTCCGCGGGGAGCAGCCCTGCCACACACCCTTGCACTGCTCCTGCGGCGTCGTGGCGGTGAAGGACTGAACAAAGAACATGCGGATCAGGGGAAAATCTGCGGCAGCCATTTCCTTTTCGGCATCAGCCACCCCTTTGACCGTCATCGCCATGTTTGACTGGCCGGAGCACAGCCACACTTCACCCACCAGCACATCTTTGACCACCACCGTGCTTTGGCCGGATACTCGCAGGATGCCAGGATCTTTGCTGGCTGGCAGCGGATCAAGCACCACCTTCCAATGACCCTCTTTATCAGCCTTGGAGATCTTGGTCTGTCCCGCAAAACTCACGTTGATCTCCTGCCCCGCCTCAGCCCAGCCCCACACCGGGATGGGCTGGTTACGCTGCAGCACCATGTGGTCTTTGAAAATCGCCGGCAGGGTGAGCGCAGCGCGGGCGCTGAGCGTCAGTCCGGCGGCAAGCAGAAGCATCAAACAAGTACGCATGGCACAAGAGAGCGGCTGGTTAATAACAGTACGGCTGCGGTCAGAATTGGGTTTCATGTTGAATCAGTGATACTGCCCCCTCCTCTCATCAGTCCTGCTCGATGACGGGGTTGTCAATGCCCAGAGCTTCGGCCAGATCCATGAAATGCTCCTGCTCCTGGGCGATGATTTTGCGCAGCACTTCACTCAGCGCATACTCCCCCATGGCCTCCGCCTGGCGTATTCTCTGACGATAGTTGCGGATCGTTTCCATCTCATTGTCGAGGTCGAATTTCAGCATGTCCTTCGGCTTGTCGGAAGTCTTCACTTCTTTAGGAGTCGTCGTCGGAGTGCCGTTGAAGTAGTCGATCTGTTTCGCGATCTGAATGGCATGACTGAGCTCCTCCGCAGCATGCAAAGCCAGTTCGTCCGCGATGCTCTGGTATTCGGCGCCCTTCAGCGTCTGGCTGTAAACCACATAGGCGATGATGGCCTGGTATTCGCGGGCAAGATCCTCATTCAGAAGGTCGATCATTTCCTGACGGCTGGGGATTGGAGCGGGTTTGTTCATGGGGATTGGTGGTTACCCCAACCATCGCTTTCCATCCGGCGCATGGATGTGCTCAATTGCAGCCCTCCGTTCAGCCTTCGTGCTCGGACGGGATTTTTTTGCATGCTTCAATTCGTGCTGCCGTGGCTGCTGGTGCGGCGAAGAGTGGTCTCTCTTTTTTGCACAAAGAATTGGGCCACGCCCAGATCCAGCCGGGTGAAAATGAAGCGGGCCAGCTTTTGCTTCAGTCGCTGCCACCAGTTGGACGGCTTCCGCCATGACAAGGGCTTCACCCGCGCACTGTGGTCGAGATCCCTCTCAAAGGTGCGGCGCGCCTCCTTGGCGAGGGCTGCACTGCGAATCCGCAGCATGACTTCAAAATTGATGACCAGGCTGCGTGGATCAATGTTCGAGGAACCGATGTAAACGATGTCATCAAGGATGAGCACCTTGGCATGAAGCACCTGCGGCTGGTATTCGTGAATCTGCGCTCCACGGCGAAGAAAACGCGAGTAAAGCGCACGCGCCGCGACCTGCAGCAGCGGCACATCACTCTTTCCGGGAAGCAGCAGCCGAAAACTATGCGCACGTCTGGCCGCGCGCAGCAGCATCTGTTTGACGCGCCCCACCGGCAGGAAGTACGCGGTGGTGATGGCAATGTCACGCGCATGCTGCAGATCACTGTGCAGCGCGCGCTGAAACGCCCCCTGATGCAGCCCCGGTCGCACGAGCAGCAGGGAGACGTCCCCGCCAGCCTTCACCCAGCCGCTGCGGCTGTTTTTTCGCACGCGCCATATTTGATTCCCGGCGATCTCGATCTGGGATGCAATGGAGGCAGCAAGGTGCCGCACCACCGGCCCAGTGATGGAGATGCCACCATCCCGCCAGCCTTCGTGGATGCCATCCCCTGCGTATTCAGGAGCGATGTTGCACCCGCCGACGAATGCATGGGCGTCATCCACCACGAGGAGCTTGCGATGATCCCGGAACGACCAAAATCGCCAGTGCACGGGATTGAACCAAACCACCTTTCCTCCCAGGCGAATCAGTTCGCTGAAGTAATTCCGATGCAGACCCCAGCACCCCACGTCATCAAGCAGCAGCGTCACCTGCACGCCACGACGTGCTGCGTCTGTCATGGCATCCCGAAAACGTTCACCCACCTTCGATGCGCGAAAGAGATAGCACTCAAAGAGGATGCTCGTCTGTGCCGTGGCGATGGCATCGAGCTCAGCGTTGAGATACTTCTCTCCCGAGTCATGCCAGCGAAAAGCATGCCCGTCCGGCGTGATGAGGGGCGGTTGGATCGGCACATCCATAGGTGAGCCAAATAGGGCACGATGTCATCAGATCATTCCACCAGCTTTTCCAGCACCTCCCGCGCTTCTTTGAATGAAGAAACCACCCAGGTCGCGCCCGCTTCACGGAGCGGCCTGGGGTCCTGCTCCTGTCCTGGAAGCCTCCAGCGGCAGACGAGGATCTTGATATCCGGCAGTTTGCTTCGCACCCTGAGGCAGAGATTTTTGGCGTCGTGCCGCGCACGCAGGGGCATCGCGCTGATGCAAAAAACGGCCGGCTTTTCCAGTTCCAGCTCATTCACCAGCTCGCCAATGAGCCTCGGCCCTTCATCCACCTTCAGCGCGATCCCACCGGGCAGAATCGCTGCAAGCATCTCCAGCGCCTGCGCATCGGCCTCGCCATGCAGGGCTCTCCCGTAAATCTGCAGCGCCTGCGGTGCTCCATCCACCTGCGCTGCATCCACAGCGCCACTCTCAGCACTCTCCTTCAATGATAGAAAGGCCGAGCGCATGCTTCGATAAATCTCTGTCGATTCATCCTTGTCGAGCTTTCCCAGAACTTCCTCCCGCCGTGTCAGCGCCAGCGCAGGAAGGGCTATATCTTCCAGCGTTTTTTCATACCCTTCTTTTCGCAGCGAGATTTCCACAAGGTCCTGCGCAGCATCTTCATTGCCGGCAAGATGGTACTGATAGTAGCTGAGGTGCGGCTGCGGCAGTGGATTTTCCCCCATCAGAATGTCCACCCACTCGAGTGAAGGGATATGCTTGCAGAACACCACGATGCAGACCGTGAGTGGTGTGGCCAGCACCAGCCCCACGCCGCCCCAGAGCGACGTCCAGAAAGCGATGGCCAGCAGCAGTGCAAAGTCTGACAACCCCACGCTGTGCCCGTAAAGCTTGGGCTCCAGCAGCATGTTCGTCAGCAGCTCAAGGGTGATGATAAAAGCGACGACCACCAGCGGCTTCGTCCATCCGTCAAAGATGGCAAGACTCAAACCAAAGAGCAAAGTGGCCACAATCCATGAGCCAGCATACGGAATGAAACGGGAGATGGCGGCCAGCACGCCCCACAGCAGCACATAGGGAAGACCGATCACGGTGAGCCCTATCCCAAGCACCAGTCCATAGATGGCGTTCACGGTGCTCTGCATGAGAAGATAGCGGCTGGTCCGGTCACCTGATTCATCAATCGCCTTCGTCGTCAGCGTCAGCCGGCCATAGCCCACCAGTCGTGCGACACGCTGGCCGATGTCGTTCAGCCGCAGGAGCATGAATACCACAAACAAAATCACCACCGCCGCCATTCCCAGCGCATCGGCCAGCGTGGACACGACCATGTTGAAGGCCTTCATCAGCACGCTTTCCCCATTAAACTGAGATGCGAGCGGAGCGGCGGGAGGCACAGACGGCGCAGGTGCAGCAGGCATGGCCTCCGGGGCTTTTGGCTTGCTCACATCTCCCACCATCTGACGCAGGCGCGTGATGAGCTGGGTTTCTCCAATTTTATGGAAGGAATCCATACGGCGCTGAATGTTCTGCTGATGGTTGGGCACATCATTCGCGAGATGTGCCAGTTCTCCGCCCAGCAGCCAGGCCACCAGCGCCAGGCTGGAAAAGCACACCATCGTCACCATCCCAAGACTCAGCACACGGGGAACACCCCAGCGGCACAATCTCTTGACCAGCGGATTGAGCAGGAAGGTAAACAAACCGGCAAGAGCCAGAGGGATGAGCACCTCCCTGCCAACGTAGAGTGTGGCAATGACCAGCAGCGCGCTGACGAATTTCAAAAAGTGCGACAGCGTGCGATTATATGTGTCCATGACGGTGGTTGGGAGGAAGCCATGACAAAAACGTCTTCCCTGCGCTTGTTAATCATGATCCGCACCGCTTCTGGATGTGTCCAAACCGTGAATTGCCCAGATCGTCCCGGCGGCGCTAACAATGGCTCGACGGTTCCCTCGGGGGATGTCACCACGCCCACAACGCTGCCATGCTAATTACCTTTGCACCGGATCAACATCAGAACACCCCCAATCACAGGCGGCAGGTAAACGAAGTGCCGCTTTTCAGCAGTCACCTGGATGTGCCCAAGGTCGATGGTCTTCACCCTCGTTGTATAAGTCGAGCCCTCATAGGCAAGCATGGCGCCGCCGATGACGATGAGCAGGATCGCGATGAAGGGCGGCTTCATGGCGTGGTTGGTTGGGCAGGTAAAAATCGGGCGCTCCAAGTCATGAACCAAGCGTTGCATGAAAGCCTCGTCGGCTTCATTGACAACGCTTGATTCAAGAACGTGGGCCTTGGCTAACGCGAGGCGCGCTCAATGTGGCCGCCCACATGTTCAACGTCCTGGCCAAAGCCACGAACGGTGCGGCAGCTGGTGCCGAGGAGCGTCCATGCGGCAGAGGCGAGCACGAGAAGTGCGAAGCGTTTGATGGATGTTTTCATAGTATTGTTGAGCTGTGAGTTTGCGGAAATGGGCTGCATTAAAAAAGAGCAGGCTCATTCGGTGAGCCCGCTCCGGGCATGAGCCTTGTTACTTCTGCTCAGCATCCACTTTGGCCTTGGCAGCCGCAGCGTCGGCATCGGCTTTCTTCTTCTCAGCATCCAGCTGAGCCTGATCAGCTGCCTTTTTGGCTTCGATGCTGGCCTTTTCGATCTTGGCATTGATTTCTGCCTGCTCTTTGGCCTCTTTGGCGTTGGCGTCCACCGCATCTTTCTGATGCTCGATCGCGGTTTTGGCCGCATCGTTTTGCGCGTCGATGGCTTGTTTCTGCTTGTTGCAACCGACGGTCAGGACGGTCGCAAAGGTGAAGATGATATATAGAATGTGTTTCATAGGAATCAGGGTTGGTGATTAAAGAATCGTCTGTCAGAGCGCGGATGGATGGGTGGACCTTTGGGAGCAGGCGTGAGAATCGTTGTCCTTCACTTGTCTCTCGAATGCCCGTCCACCTGGGCCGACATCCTCGATTAAAAGGTATGAAACAGTACATGGAGCGCCTGCTGGCCATCGCTCATCTGTTTCTGTTCCTGCTTCCCTGCGGACTGTTGAGCTGCGCTCAGTCTTGCCCCTGCCCCGCGCAGCCGCCGCAAAAGCATTCCTCCTGGCGGGCCATCTTCTCCCGGCGCTGTCCCTGTCCTCAGCCGCCGCCGACACGGCGCATTGCCGTCAGCGTGGAGCAGCAGGTCATAAACTGCCCGCTCCGGAGATGCTCCCTCAATAAGCAGGCAGGTCGCGCCCTTTGCATGCATGGAGAATGATCCTGCATTCTCATGCAGCCGGTTTGTCACTGCGCGGCGATGTGACAGTGCCAGCTTCACCATTCCACCCCTCTTGATTTATGACCTTTCTCTGGATGCTTCTCATCGGACTCTTCGTCGGCGCCATCGCCAAATTTCTCACTCCCGGCAGAGAACCCAGTGGTTGCCTGGTGACCATGCTGCTGGGCGTGGTGGGCTCCATGCTGGCCGGATACCTTGGCCGGACTGCGGGCTGGTATGCTGAGGGCGAACCCGTTGGCTTCATCGCCTCGGTCGCCGGTGCCATCATCATCTTGCTGGTGTTTCGCATGATCAAAGGCCGTTCTTGATCTGGCAAGACCAGCTCTTAAACCTTGCGCGCCGGTGCCAGGATGCGGGTCACCGTCGGTGGAACCGTCAGCCGCTTTTGCTCCGCAGGCACCATTCCATTGATGAATTCGGTGATCCATGGCCGGGAACATTGCACTTCAGCAATCTCCAGCACCGTCGGGCTTTGCACTCGGTAATGCAGGGTCAGTTCGATCGGCGCCTGCTCACCGTGAAGATCCAGCACCAGAAATATCTCCTGCGCGCTGCTGTCTATTTTCAGATCCGTGATGCGGCCCAGCCTTTTGAGATGATAACGATTGGCCAGCCACTTCGCCACCTGCTCCAACGCTGCATCCTTGAACTGGCTGGCCCATGAAGAGAAATCCATGCCATGAAAACGTTTCTGGGCATGCGTTCGGGTGCCACACCGCTCAATCCGTTAAGATAGTTTCTCTGCCTGCATAACCATGGCAAAGAATTCGACAGCCCTCAGGAAATCAAAAGCTCAGAGCCATTCTCTTCCGGCGCAAAATCTTCTGCAACGCCCTTCAAAGAAGGATCCAAATCTTCCGGTATGCCCACACGACTCACCATGCGACGAAACTTGGCCGTGCGCGCATCGGTTGTCAGGTGGGGCACTGACTCCAGGCGGATGTCCAGGTCTTGCCACAATCCAGCCAGTTCCAACCGTTCGTCCAGCCGCTTCCGGTCTGCCACCAGATCAGGGGTGGCTCCCGGTATAGGCTCCAGCCGGACCACAATGCGGTTCCTCTCCACCTGCTCGGCCTGCCATTCACTCACTTCACGCCGGTAGTCGAAGGCATGCTAGACTTGATGTTGCAACTGAGAAGGGCGCCAAAGCGTGACAAGGAGAGCCCCTGCCCTCCCTGTTACACTCCAGCGTAGGCTTCTCTTATGGCAGACGGTCGAACACCTTGATGGATTCCGCCTGATCATCCATATCTCCAAGGTTGGAGGTCGTCGTGTTGGGGCCGATGACGATGCTGGCATCTTTGAAGTCCTTGTCCTTGTAGAGGACAAGCCAGCAGCCAGGTCCGGTTTGCACACTGCCTATCGTGTTGTCCCAGTCGCGACCCTTCAGGTGCTTGAGGGAAGAGTAGGATGACGGGCCTTGAACTTGCACCACCTCGCCACGGAATCCCGAATGTTCGTAGATGTTAGCGTAGCAGTTGGGATTGTAGTACGCAGGAGATGAGTTTGGCAGATGTCCCGCGCAACTCGCCAGGGTCAGCAGTCCAATCAGAGCAATAAGAGTTTGATGCAGTTTCATGGTCTTGGGGGGGGGTAGGTTTCCTTCACTGTCCTTATCGGCTGGCTGCATTCACGTGGATGGGGCAATTTCTCCCTGCGCCATTCCGCATCCAACCATTGATGATTCATCCGTCCGCCCATGCGTTGATTTACGAAACAGTGGCATGCCCAAACAACGCACCATCGACCTGGCACGCCGCGACCAGCGGGAAGGCAAATCGGCTTCGACTCAGGCCGGCGAGTTCGTGCGCGAGGAGATTGAATTGCTTCGCAAGGGCGCGCATGGCGTCCGCTCCACCAAACAAGCCATTGCCATCGGCCTTTCCAAGGCACGACGCGCAGGCGTCAAACTGCCACCTCCAAAAGCTGGCAAAGCATCCGAGAAGACCCGTGAAAAAGCCCGGCGTGATTTGGAAAAGGCCAGACAAGGCGGCGGCCAGCCCGTCTCCCGCAAACGCTCGCGAGCGACGTTGGACGCCTTGAAACGCGAAAGCAGGGCACCAGCCTCCAAGACCGCGCTGGCAAAGCAGTCCCGTGCCGTGGCACGCCAGCGCACACCCGCCGAACGCTCTGCCAGCGCCCAAAAAGCGGCACGCACTCGTGCCTCACGCAGCCACTGAGAAGCCCGGCTGCCTTATGTTCCATGAATTTTTCCGCAACGACTCCACTGCCCCTTATGAATACCGAACCCACCCCCAAACCCGCCGAAATGTTTGTTCACCGTCTCGTGCATGATGCCGACACAATGGTCCGAAACGAACCCGAGAAAGCCATGGCCGCAGCCGTGGGCCTTGGACTCGTACTTCATGTGCTGCCCACACGCTTCCTCGTGGCCAGCGTGACCGCCGTCACTCTCACCCTGCTGCGTCCCGCGCTGCTGACTCTCGGCGTGGTCAAAGCTTTTGAACTTTGCTCCAACCCCACCAAACCCGAAACAGTGCTGCCATGATCGATCCCTCTGTCATTCCACCCACCGACGAAGAAGTCCCTGTCACCCAGGCCTCCCCACCCAAGCCCCTCAGCCAGATCGAAAGTCTGATTCGTCGTCATCCCGTCGCTGCCGCCTTGACCACTCTCGGCTTCGGCTGCGCGGTCGGCATCGTCGCACGGGATTTGATGGCGCCACACTCCACGCCGAAGGATCGCGCGCTGCAGTTGCTGGAGGATATCCAGAGCCGTCTCTCTGAATTCGCCGAACCCGCCTATGACCGTGCCGGCCATCTGGCGGACGATGGCGTCACAGCCGTGAAGCGCGGGCTGCATTCCGTGGGCAGTTCCAAGCTGGGTCACCGGCTCAGTCATCTCTTTTCGTGACAGGGCTTCGGCCTTGGAATATTGCAGAACTGAACCCCGCGACCATGGCGTGCCTTTGTTTGCTAACGATGCAGCCGCCAAGAAGGTCAGAGACGATTCCGTTATACATTCCAACCTCTGAATGAATCATGAAAACACGCTCTATCATCTGCCTGTTGTTCGGCTTCACGCTGTCCCTATCCTCCTGTGATTATCCAGTCTATCCAGTCTATCCTGTCGGCGGTGTCGGCATGGGCGCAGGTTATTACAGCACACTTCCTCGTGGGTATAACTCGCCCTACTACCATCACAACAACCGCTACTACTATGGCGGACGTTATGAAGCCGGCCGGTTCAATTACAATGGGCACCCTCACACAGGCCGCTACTATCATCGAGGCCAGTACATCTACGGCGGCCAGCATTACGGCCACCACCACCATTAATCGCAGCTTTGATGCCGTCAGCGTGGGTGTTTCAAGTCATGGACTCTTCTGAACCTGCCTGAGCACCCAAACAATGCATACATCGGATGAAAAAACATTCCTGCATCACCGCTCGCGCCTTGATTTCAGGAATGCTGCTGGCGGCTTTCATGATGGGCTGCTCAATGGAGGATCATCACGCCAGACAAGCCCGCCAGCATGCCTTCATCGAGTATCATCCGCTGCTTGATGATAGCGGCCGCCTGCGGCTGGCGGTTAAAGACAACATCGACCTCAAAGGTGAGGTCACCTCGGCCGGCTCCGAATATCTGTACCGCACCAGCCAGCCCGCTGCTCATGATGCCCTTGTCTGGCGATCGCACGGGAGCGCCATGTGCCGATCGTTGGAAAAACCAATCTCACCGAGTTTGCGGTGACTGTTTCGGGCGAGAACAGCCATTTCGGCACCCCTCGCAACCGCTTCGATGGCAAACATGAAGTGATCCCCGGTGGCTCCTCCAGCGGCTCGGCAGTCGCGGTAAAAACCGGCATGGCGGACGTGGCCTTCGGCACCGACACCGCCGGATCCATTCGTGTCCCGGCCGCATGCTGTGGCGTGTATGGCTTGAAAACGACATTCGGTCTCGTTCCCATCCAGGGGGTGGTTCCCATTTCTCCCAAGTATCTGGACACCGTCGGGCCACTGGCAAGAAACATCCCCGATCTGGTACAGGGCATGGACCTGCTGCAACGTGGCTTCAAGGCCCGCTATGCCGCAGCACGTGCGGCTAGAGCCTGTTATTAACTTTTGCCGAATAGAGAAGTGGGCATGAGGGTTGCGAAGGCCAACCAGTGCATGCCCGTCAGAGTCGAAGCCAGACGCTCGTAGTCCCTGGAGAGGCGTTTGAAGCGCGCCGCCCGGCCAAAACTGCGCTCCACCACCCAGCGCTTCGGTAGCAGCACAAAGCCCTTCTTGGCTTCCGAGAGCTTGACTACCTCCAGCTTGATGCCGTGCTGTTGTGCCTGGCGTGCAGGCTTCTCACCGGTGTAACCTTGGTCCACATAAGCCAGCTTCACATTTTCTCCTGTGGCCTGCTGGATGTGCTCAGCGAGCTCGCCGACCTGCGCACGCTCCTGCTCGTTTGCCGCCGTCACTTTCACCGCCAGCAGATGCCCGAGAGTATCCACCGCAATGTGCACCTTGCTGCCTTTGCGGCGCTTGTAGCCATCATAGCCGGCCCGGCCGCCGCTCTCTGGCGAGGACTGCAGTGTGCGTCCGTCCATGATGGCCGCCGTGGGCAGTGCCTTGCGTCCCTTGGCCAAACGTGAGAGTTCGCGCAGATCATGAGCCATGGCCTCAAAGCAGCACGCCTTCATCCAGCGTTGTGCCTGCTGATAAACGTTCTGCCAGGGCGGCAGATCATGGGGCATCATGCGCCATTGGCAGCCGCAGCGCACAATGTAACGCAGCGCGTTGAAAAGCTCCCGCAGCGGATAGTCCCTCTGCGGCGCATCTTCTTTCATCAGCACCAGATAGGGACGGCAAAAGCCCCATTCTGCATCGCTGACATCACTGGTCTAGGCAGTTCTTGGCTTGGTGGTCGAAGGTTCCATCCCAAGCTTATTGCTTGGACCCTCACCGGTGTACAGCACTTTTTAAAGTTAATAACAGGCTCTAACAATGTAGAACTAGCGAGCATGGTGGGCCGTTCGCGTTGGGGGCCGCTGCTGAAGGCAGGAGTGCGCATGTATGAGTATGGTCCGGCGCTCTACCACTGCAAATACATGGTGGTGGATGGGTGCTGGTCATCCGTGGGTTCGACGAATCTGGACAACCGCTCCCTGCGTCTGAATGCCGAAGCCAATTTGAATGTGCATGATGCGAAGTTTGCCGGGGGCCACGAGCGGTTGTTTGCCAAAGACAGAGCGGTTTCAAAAGAGATCACGCTGGAAGACTGGCGGCGGCGGCCCATGGGTGAAAAGATGCTGGGATGCATCGGCAACGTCCTGCGCACCCAGATGCAGCTCAGCTCAGTTCCAGATCGGCGATCACCGGCAGGTGATCGGAAGCCAGCCGAGTCAGCGCCGTGCGGGGGACATTCACAGCCAGCACGCGGACATCTGGGCTGGTGAAAAGATAATCCAGACGCATGAATGGGAAGCGTGATGGAAAGGTGGCGCGGCGCGTTGTCTTGACCTGCAGCGCGGCATCCCCCAGCAATGCGGCAAAGCGACGATAAACGGAAGAAATGGGGGGCGTGTTTAAATCTCCGCAAAAGACCACCCGCTGCTGGCACTCAGGGTGCCCCAGCCATTCAGGCCCCAAGAGAGCCTCCATCTGTGCGGCACGCTCGCGGCTGCTGAGGCCCAGATGGGTGTTGAGGATCTGCACCTCCAAGTCCCCGCACTCTGCGGTGACCCACAGTGCGCCACGCGGCTCAAAGGCGAGCAGAGATTTCACCGTGGGCAGCTCTCCGGCGTGGCGGAGCTTCAGCGGCCATTTGCTCAGGATGGCATCCCCGTACATCTCCTCCTTCACGCGCAGAGCCGGATGAAAATGAAACCTCATTTTCAACTGCTCCGCAATGACCGCAGCCTGATCCAGGCGGCCGCTGCGCATGCGTGAGAGATCCAGCTCCTGAATGGCGACTATGTCGGGATCATGCACGGCGATGACTTCCGCGATCCGCGCATGGCTGAGCGCGCCATCCGTTCCCACGCAGCTATGCGCATTGTAGGTCATTACTCGCAGCCTCTGGGTCATGCCAGAAGATCGCGGCAATGACAGCGGACGGATGCGACAAAAAAAGGCGTGCCGTCTTTGCAGACGCACGCCCTTGGAGAAGGTCTCCATTTTAAGCCGCCTGGAGGGTATGGATAGAACTGCGGGTGCGGAAGGTCTGACGCAGCTTTTTCAAACCGAGTTCCATGCGGGTTTTCACGGTACCCAGGGGGGTGTGCGTAACCTCGGCCACTTCGCGCTGGCTCATGCCCTGCAGGAAGGCCAGCTCGATCACCTGCTTCTGCGCTTGTGGCAGCAGGGACAGATGCTCATTGAGCACGCGCCCCATGTCCGCCTGCTCGCAGTCCGCGGCCGAGTCCTGCGTGAAGGTCTCTGTTTTCTGGATGGATTCTTCCATGCGGTCCTTGGCGCGGCAGTAGGCCATGGAGCGGCGCAGGTGGTCGATGGCGCGACATTTGCCCAGAGTCATCAGCCAGGCCAGCGGGCGCCCTTTGGCTGCCGAGTAATGATCCACCTGGCGCCACAGTTCGAAGAAGCACTCCTGCAGGACATCTTCTGCAGCGGCGTCGTCATTGACGGTGCGCATGATGGCGCTCTTGAGCAGACGGCGGTAGCGCTGCATGAGAATTTCCAGCGCGCCGGCATCGCGCTGCTGGATGGCAGCCATGAGTTCTTCGTCCGGTGGCTGCTGGGTGTCGAGTTCGTTGTGGCAGGGCGACTCGGTGAAGGATGTGGTGGTGAATGTTTTCATGGTGAGATGAGATACGAAAGTTCATCCCCCCTCACAACCCGAGCCCACCCCGCCCATCTTGTCAGGTGATGCCTGATCCCTGAGCAAAACATCAGGGTGCTCCCAAATGACCACTGTCAGCCGTGTACCATGAGTGGAAAGCTTGCTACAGCCGGGCAGTGTTGCATGCTGAGGCTCACGCCTCAGCAGCACCTGTCACAGGAGTGTTCATCGTCGAAGCCGGAGCAGTCGCCGTGCGTGGCGACATAGCGGGCTGCGGCGCTGGTTTGGGTGGTGGTGCCTGCATTTGTCCGGCCCAGTTTTTCGCGGCGACTTTCACCATTTGATGGATGAACAGGATCTTCCGAGCCGTCTGAGGAGTGAATATAAAAGGATACATCGTGGCATGTCCAAGGCTGGCGGCCATTTCATTCAGTGCTGGCGAGAGTCTGGCCCAGTCATTGAGCGTGCTCAGAAAGCTGACATCCGCGTGCGGAGTGTCAGCCACCACCTGCTCCGGCAGCAATGGCGTGAAAGGTATAGGCACGCTCTGACTCGTCGTCAGCAGCACTCTTTGAAAAAAAGCGGTCCCAGTAATAATGCCCAAGCTCATGCCTGAAGTGTCCCACGAGGGTGCGGTAGGGCTCCCCCAGGTGGTGCCGCTGACGCTCGCGGTAGAGATCATCCGCCTCATTGAGATTGAGAGTGATGACTCCGTCCTTGTGTCCGGTCATCACACACAGCGCAGGAATCGGGGTGAGGAAGTCAAAAGCCAGACCGTCAGGTTGTTTCTTCCTGTCTGCAGGTGTGATGCTGAGGCGCGCGAGAGTAAAAACCGCCCGTCGTTTCGCCGTCTCCATCTTGTGCCACGCGTCCTGGTTTCCCGGAACGCTCAGATCCGGCACCATGTGGTTCAATGCGCAGGCCGTGCAGTATTCGGGCCCTGGCACGGGGACCAGCCAGTTGCAGACGCCAAAGTCGACTCCGTTGCGACACTGCGCATAGACTTGCGTCACAGGCTTCATGGCATTCTCCACCAGATCATACCCCACCATGCTGCCGCACTTCAAGCAGAGGGTGTTCTCAAAATACTGCGTGTTGCCGCAGGTGCAGGTGAAGTGGATCATGGGGCTGAATGGGAGTGTTGTTCGGGTGCCAAGATCATCGAATCCGGGGCGCCCTTCGGCCTTGCCAGTTAGCTCTATCACTTTTGGTGCACACTGGAGCGAAACCTCCCTCGAAAACTGGATGCTATGAGTAACTTCCAAATGCCCCGTTTGCAGCATCAGCTTGTCAGTGACCGTCATTGAGAGGAGTGCTGCTCCCGCATGCGTCACTCACCGCAAGGCCCGCAGCACGCTGCTCGATTTCGACCTGGCTTCCCTGCCCGAGTCCGGGAGATGAAGCCCTGATGCGGTTCGGTAACAGTGTGTCTGCACTCATGCTTGAGCATTGTCGGGTGAAGTTACCGGGGTGGCGGAGTGAGCCAAGGCTTGAATTTCTTCATGGCTAAAGATGCCTACGATGCGCATCTCCCGGTCCACCACTGCCAGATAACTGAGGCCATGCTCTTCCATCAGTCGTTGGGCGCTCGCACATTCTTCGTCCTCATAGCAGAAGACCACCTCGTCGCTCATGATCTGGCCCACCTTCCAGCTTTTCGGATCGTGCCCGCGCCCTCCCATTTCCCAGTCGGGATTTTTTTGGTTGATCATGCCCACCAGCTTGCGGTCCTGCGAAACCGGCCACTTGCTGGTGTCATGATCGCGCATGCGGACGCCAGCCGTCTGCACGCTGTCGTCCGGATGCAGGGCCCCGGCGGCCTCATCTGTCAGTGATTTCAAGGATGGTGCCGGGACTTTGGGCGGATCGGGTATGTTTTGATCAGGCATCAGATGGGAAGGGGTGATTCTTTCCTTCATGCATGCCATCGACACGGAGCCATGGGCGGATGTATCGCAATGGATGGCACTGCTGACCTTAGCCGCCAATCAGCAGACAACCTGTCCCTGAAGCGCAGCCAGGCAGGAAGAGCCCACTTTTCCGGCACCGACTGCCATGGCCGCATCCATGCATCCGGCACTGCGGCGAGGCGCGATGTTAGCACAAAGGCCCAATCAATCTAAAACGGTGTCCTTCAGGCCAGCCAAACACTGGCCGGACGGCAGTCAAAAATGAACGCCGTCCCCCACTGCACCCACACCTCAAACCACACCATGAAAACGAACCTGAAAACCATGCTCATCCTGCCGTGTCTGGCGCTCTGCATTGCGGCCTGTGAGAAGCAATCATCCACCAAGGTCAGTGAAGAAACCAAGGAAAAAGCACACGAGGCAGCCACCGACTCTCCAGCCCAGCTCAAGATCAAGGGCAACTGGAACGAGGTGAAAGGCAAGCTGAAGCAGAAGTTTGGCCAATTGACCGATGACGATGTGATGTATGAAAAAGGCAAGGAAGACGAACTCTACGGACGTCTGCAGCAGCGGCTGGGAAAATCCCGCGAAGAAGTCGAGCGCATTTTAAACGACCTCTAGCACCACAAGACATGGCTGGTGCGATTCAACAAACCACAAATTCTTAACCATCACTATTATGAAAAACACACTTATCAAGCAATGGCAGCGCATGGAACAAGGCAAGATTGGCTATGCCCTTCTCTGGCTTCTCGGCATCCCCCTCCCCGTGCTCCTCATCTTCTATTTGCTGCGAGGCGGAAACTAAAACCAAGCGTTGAACGAACAGCCTGACGATGCGCCCCGCATGCCAGGGACAATCAGAAACACGCCCTCACCTCGGTCGCGCCTTCGCACGCACGGTGCGGAGGAACCAGATCATGTCTTTCCCGCTGAAAGCCACTCATAGGGCTGAGAGAGCCACCAGACCTGATGCCGCTATTGCTATTAACAGCAGCATCAGGTCTAAACGGAATCAGTTTGTAAAACTGCCATTTTTTGGCATGTGCAGAACCTGACTGCTCGCAAACAGGCTGTACAACACAGCCTTAACCTGCGCTGCCAGCTGACCAGCGCTCTAGCGCCACTTCTCGCAGTATAAGCGGACACCGTCAGCACACATCGAGGTGACATTGGCGTCTTCACCTTTGCGCCAGAGTTCTTCACTCACGCCTGCCTGCATGGCGTTGGTGTGCTCGGCGAGCGCGTAGTTGCGGCGGTTTTCCTCTGCGCTGACGCCCGCCTGGAAATCGGCGGCGACGCGCTCGTAAACTTCGGCGACGCGCTGGCGATAGGTGCTCAGGTGCCATGCCACATCGCTCACTGCTCCAAAGTGCGTGAGATAGAGTGTCTTGAAGTTTGCGGCCAGGAGACGATCCAGAGACTGCCCATAGGCGACAGGATCAAACTGCGGAGGCGCGGCGGTGACGGAAAGATAACGGCTGCTTTCCAACCGCATGCCGGCCACGTCGCCGGTGAAGCAGATGTCGCCAATGATGAAGGCGTGGTGATGCCGTGCATGGCCCGGAGTATCCCAGGCGATGATTTCTATCTCGCCAAGACGGACGCTCTCCTTGTCCTGCAAGGCGATCACGCGATCCGCAGGCGCAGGCAGCATGTCGCCCCAGAGTATGTCCATGAGATCGCCATAGACCATGCGGGCGCTGTCGATGAGCTTGGAGGGATCGACCAAATGCCGCGCGGCATTGGGGTGGCAGTACACAATAGCCCCACGCTGTGCGAACCACCCGGCAGCACCGGCGTGGTCGAGGTGAATGTGGGTGACGAAGACTTTTTTGATGGCGGATTCATCAACACCGACGGCACGGATCGCGGCACGCAGCGTTTCCAAGGTGGAGCCCGGGCCGGTTTCGATCAGGGCAAATTCGCCGCCGCTCTCGATGAGGTAGGAGGCGATGAGTCCGGGGATGTTTTGGAAGTGGAGATCGAGCGTGTGGATGCGCATGGGGGAGGGAGGCTTTGCTTGCTATCGCTCAAGATGGCTTCGCCAGTCAAGGCCTCTGCGCAGTCAAAGTGTTGGATTCAGCCATCTTGAAAATTCAATCAGAGGCACGAGCCAGTAGTGGGGACCTCTGGAGGACATGTGTTGCTGCACCTGGCTTAAACGAAGGAGGTCATAGGTATCATGTTGATCATTTCCACGCGCATGGATGACCTGCATTTTGAGCTCTGGATAAAAGAGCTGCAGGTATCGAACGGTCCCAAATGAAGTTCGGACCAAACCACGACCTTCCCATTCATCCGGATGAGCAGTGAGAGCCACATCCACAAGTTTTCGGGCGCATTCCAATTCCGCCCACGTGAGGGGAGCCCCCATCGGAGAAGCTTTTTCCATCACTGCACAGGCCTCCTCCCACCGCACATAAACCGGCCTGCCTGCCAGCTTTAAGATGTCTGCGTCTGAAACAGACGGCTTTGCAGAACGATTTAGCATACCCAATCCAACGAGGCTCAGGGCGGCATAGATGATGAGTGTGCCCACCACAAATCGGAACAGCAATTTTCGAACAGGTGAATTCATGGAGAGCTCGCACTGTGGGCTGGAGTGCCTGCTTTAATTTCCCATACAGCAAAAAGCCCCGCCTGTCATGGCGGGGCTTGAAGTCTTGACCACGCAACCACTGCACTACCGCATCGCTTCGAAGCGCTTCTTCAGCACGTCCTTCTGCGAGACGCCGCCGAGCTTGGACTGGGTGTCGTCGATCCACTTTTGCTCTAGGGCATTCTTGGTGGGGCGGTTGACCTGATAATACACGCCGAATTTTCCGGGGGCGAGGTTTTCGGCCATCTGGTAGGCGGCCACGTCGTTGGTCACGTCGTGCTGCGTTTCGTCGATGGTTTCAAAGGTGCCGCCTTTGCGGGGAGTGCTGTCGTCAAACGCACCGGCGAAGAACATGACGCACTCGCTGAGGCACTCGACGACGCTGAAGCCGTCATGCAGAATGGCGCGCTCAAACATGGCTTCCATGTGCTTCACCTGCGCGGCGTGCGTGCGCGCGATGAAGGTGGCGCCGCTGGCGAGGAGCTGGCGCATGGGGTTGATGGGGCGGTCGATGCTGCCGGTGGGGTCGGTCTTGCTCTTGAAGCCGATGGGGCTCGTCGGGCTGGTCTGCTTCTTGGTCAGGCCATAGACGAAGTTGTCCATGATGACGTAGGTGAGCTTGATGTTTTTGCGCGCGGCGTGGTTGAGGTGGTTGCCACCGATGGAAAAGCCGTCGCCGTCACCGCCGAAGACGAAGACGTGCACGTCAGGACGGCTCAGCGAGATGCCGGTGGCCAGGGGCAGCGCACGGCCATGGATGAAGTGGATGCCGTGCGTGTTCATGAAATACGGGAAGCGGCTGGAGCAGCCGATGCCGGCCACGCAGACGATGTTTTCATGCGGGTATTGGAGCTTCTCCAGCACGCGGTAGAAGATGTTCAGCACGGCGAAGTCGCCGCAGCCGGGGCACCACGTGGGATGGTCGGCGGTGAGGGCTTTTTTGGTGAGCTTCTCCGTGGCAGGAGCTGCGGGAGTGACGAGGGCGGTGGACATGATGATTTGAAAATGAAAAGGTTGGTAATGCTGCGGGGTCGGGTCCGGACTAGGCGCTCATGATTTTTTCCACGCCGGTGACGATCTCGCGGATGCGGAAGGCGAGGCCGTCGGTTTTGCACACGGACTGGATGCGCGTGTCCGCGAGGCTGGCGCGCAGCAGGGTGGCCAGCTGGCCGTAGCCGTAGAGGCCGGAGTCGTTCATCTCCACGCAGACGACGTGCTTGAACTTCTTGAAGAGTCCGTCCAAGCCGTCCGGCATGGGGTGCAGGTGGCGCAGGTGCAGGGCGCCCACTTTGTGGCCTTCGCTGCGCATGCGGTCCACGCTTTCCCGGATCGGGCCGTAGGTGCTGCCCCAGCCGATGACGAGGACGTCGCCAGTCTGGTCGCCATGGATGACGGGCAGCGGGAGTTCTTTGGAAAGTTGCACCAGCTTGTTGCGGCGCTTGTTGGTCATCAAGGTGTGCATCTTGGGGCTGCCGCTCGGGTGGCCCATTTCATCGTGCTCCAGACCGGTGGAGACGGGGTATTTGCCACCTGCCATCTTGGAGCCGGGAGGTGCGTGCTGCGTGATGGAATCGAGCGGATAAGGCTTGAATCCCTCGGGGCGGGTGGAGATGTCGAGGGTGGGTTCGACCCAGTGCTTGTCGAGATCGGGCTCTTCAAAGGCTTCGATGCGGCTGCTCAGGGCCTGATCGCTCAGGATGATGACGGGGCATGAGTATTTTTTGGCCAGCTTGCCGGCTTCGAGGGCGATGTAGAAGCAGTCTTCCACGTCCTTAGGCGCCAGCACAATGCGGGGGCTGTCGCCATGGCTGCCGTAGATGGCCTGCATGAGATCGGACTGCTCCACGCTGGTGGGCAGACCGGTGGAAGGACCGCCGCGCTGCACATTCACCACGATGAGGGGGATTTCCGCCATGCTGGCGTAGCCGAGCGCTTCCATCTTCAGGCTGAGGCCGGGGCCGGAGCTGCCGGTGATGGCGAGGTGGCCGGCAAAGGCGGCACCGATGGTCATGGACACGGCGGCGAGCTCGTCCTCCGCCTGCACGTAGAGGCCGCCATACTTCGGCAGCTCGACGCGCAGCGTTTCCATAATGGAAGACCATGGGGTGATGGGATAGGCGGAGCCGTAGCGCACCCCGGCGGCAATGAGGCCGAGCGTGAGCATCTGGTTGCCGTCTGCACTGATACGGTGCGCGCCATGGGCCTCTCCGGGCACGAAGGCAAATTTTTCGACATCGCCCACCTGATAGCCAAAGCCGGCGTCAAAGGCCAGCAGCGCATTGCGCAGCACGCTTTCGTCCTTGCGGCCAAACTGGCGGCTGACGATGCCCACGAGCTTTTCCTTGTCGAGATTGAAGACGGCGCAGACCATGCCGAGAACGAACATGTTCTTGCCGCGATCACGGGTGGAGCCGCCCACGGCCTCCACGGTGGCGGAGGTGAAAGGCACGCCGATGTGGATGATGCCGCGCTCGTTTTTCACGTCTTCCGGGCCCATGTCTGCGGTGTCGTAGAAGCAGATGCCGCCATCGCGCAGCGCGGCGATGTGGTTTTCGTAGCTGTGCTTGTAAAAGGCCACGAGCACGTCGGCTTCGTCGCCCTCATGGAGCACTTCACCGGAGCCCAGATGCACCTGGAAAATGGAAGGCCCGCCCGAAATCGTGGACGGGATGGTCATGTAGGTCATCACTTCCTGCGCCGTGCGGCCGGCCAGACGCGCCAGGAAACCGCCGATGGACTGAATGCCGTCCTGGGAATTGCCCGCGAGTCGGATAACGGCGTTGCGCAGGGAGGTGGGAGATGACGACGAAGGAGCGGAAGCGGTGGACATGGTTGGGGTACGGGCATGCACGCCCGCAGATTGGTTGGCTGAGGAAACGCGATTTTAGAAGGGCTTTTGCAGCCGTCCATACCGTTAAGTGGCTTTTTTCTGCGGTGGCGTGCGCGTGGCAGACCGGGAAAAGGCGCATGCCGGAGGTGTGGCCCTTGATCTCTGCTATGGCGGTTGGCGTGATCCGGTGGTTCCCGCTCGGCAAGCTTCGCTTCACCACCGGTTAATGCCTCCCCCGCCCTCTCCCCGGGAGCGTTAAGATCAAACACCTTGCTATCTCCCCCTATAGGTGCCAGTATGACACCCCTCAAATTCTGAGGGATACGTTTCGTTTCTGTTTTTATGAGTACCCACACCTTCCCTGAATTGGGAATTTCGCCCGAGCTTCTTGAAGCCGTTAAATCACTCGGCTTCGAGCAACCCTCCCCCATCCAGGCTGAAGCTATTCCTGTGGCCCTTACCGGACGTGACGTCGTGGGCCAGAGCCAGACCGGCTCCGGCAAAACGATGGCCTTTGGCATTCCCGTGGTGCAAGGCGTCGATGGCACCAAGCGCGCAGTGCAGGCTCTGATCCTCTGCCCTACCCGCGAGCTGGCCATGCAGGTCTGCGCGGAAATCCACAAGCTGGCCTCCTTCAAGGAAGGCGTGCGCGCCACGCCAGTCTACGGCGGCGCTTCGTATGACCGCCAGATCCGCGCTTTGCAGAGCGGCTCCCAGATCGTCGTCGGCACCCCCGGCCGTATCCTCGACTTCATGGAGCGCGGACTGCTCAAGTTCGACGCCCTCAAGACACTCGTCTTTGATGAAGCCGATGAAATGCTCGACATGGGTTTCAGCGACGACATCGACCGCCTGATGGCCGCCGTGCCGAAAGAGCGCCAGACCATCTTCTTCTCCGCCACTTTTGAGCCGCGCATCCGCCGTCTCGTGGAGAATTACACGACCAACGCCGCGACGATCACCATTCAGCAGAAGGCGCTGACCGTGGCCACTGTGGAGCAGCGCTACTACGAAGTGCAGGGCCGCTCCAAGCTGGAAGTGCTCTGCCGCGTGATCGACATCGAGGCCCCGCGCCTTACCATCGTTTTCGCCAACACCAAGCGCGCCGTGGATGACGCCACCGACGCCCTCGTGGCCCGTGGCTACGCCGCCGACCGCCTGCATGGGGACATCAATCAGACGATGCGTGAGCGCGTGATGCGCAACTTCCGCAGCGGCAACGTCGAAGTCCTCGTGGCTACGGACGTGGCCGCCCGTGGTCTGGACGTGAATGACATTGATCTCATCGTCAATCTGGAGCTGCCTTATGACGCGGAAGACTACGTGCATCGCATCGGCCGCACCGGCCGTGCCGGACGCAGCGGCAAGGCCTTCAGCCTCGTGGCCGGACGTGAAATTTACCTGATGCAGCGCATCCAGCGCTTCATCAACATCCGCGTGGAGCGCGCCAAGGTGCCCTCCCAGGAAGAACTGGAAGCCACCCGCGTGGACAAGACCTTCGACAAGGTCAAAGCCGTGCTGGAAGGCGCCAGCTATGCCAATCACGAGCACAGCATCCAGCGCCTGCTGGACATCGGCTTCTCCCCCACGGAGATCGCCAGCGCGCTCATGGACCTGCTCATGAAAGACCAGGTGCGCGAGACCGAGCAGATCGTGGAAGACCGCGCCGGCCGGAAGCCCGACTATCCGCAGCGCGACTTCAAGCCCCGTGCCCAGGCCACCGCGCCAGCGCCAAGACCCACCCCTCAGTCCGTCGCCGCTCAGGCCCCGCAGGCATCCCCTGCCCCAGCCGAAGGCACTGCCGAAGCCCCAGCGCCAGCCGCTGAAGGCTCGGAAGCTCCTGCCGCTGTTTCGAACGAAGCATCTGCTGAAGCTCCGTCCGAAGGGTCTGCGCCTGCCGAAGGCTCCGCCCCGGTGGAAAATGCAGCGGCTCCAGCTGAGGGATCCGCTCCCGCACAGCGCGAAGAATCTGGCCACGAAGAAGACTCCGGCCCGACGAATCATCAGGCGGCCGCCCCGGCGACACGCCCGGCCAAGTTTGACAACGAATTCGAGAGCGACCACGAGGAAGAACGCGTGCCGCGCAAGCAGAGCAGCTACGTGCAGAAGGGCCCGCGCTCCGGCATGGTGCGCCTGTTCATCAACGTGGGCGGCATGGATCAGGTGCGTCCGCAGGACATCGCTGGCATGCTTTACAACACCATTCAGGACCTGACCCCCGGCAGCATCGGTGCCATCGACGTGCTGGAGAAATGCAGCTTCGTCGAAATCCCCGGAGACTCCGTGGAAGCCGTGCTGGAAGGCGTCAAAGGCGCGCAGCTGCGCGGTCGTGACGTGCGCATGGACCATGCGGACCGTCCGGACGACATCAGCGGCATTCGCCCCAAGCGCTTCGGCGGTGGCGGCGGCTTCATCAAGAAACCCGGCTTCGGCGGCGGCGGTGGCGGCTTTAACAAAGGCGGTTACGGCGGTGGCGGTGGTGGCGGCGGCTTCAACAAAGGCGGCGGCCCAGGCACTGGCTTCAAAGGCTACGGTGGTGGTGGCGGCGGCGGCGGATACCAAGGCGGCGGTGGCGGTGGCTTTAAAAAGCCCGGCTTCGGCAGCGGTGGTGGCGGCGGCGGCTTTGGCGGCGGCGGTTTCAAGAAGCCCGGCTTTGGCAGCAAACCCTGGCAGCAGCGTGAAGGCGAAGGCCCAAGCCCCGGCTACGGTGGCGGCGGTGATGACGGCCCACGTCGTGAAGATGCAGGCGGCGGTGGTGGTGGCGGCGGCTTCGGCGGCCCACCCAAGCGCCCCTATGGCGGCGGTGGCGGCGGCTTCAAGAAGAAGTGGTAATCGCTAACAGCCCTTGAGGCTCTTTTGAGGACCCATACGACCTGTCTGAACGGCGGTGCGTCTGGGTCCTTCTCTTTTCGCTATGCCGCAACCCGCTTTTGGTTCTCAATCCATTCTCGTGAGACGGTGGGTTTGAAATCAAAGTCCGGCAGGTGGCGGTCAACGACTGCAAACAGCGAACTCGCCAGCGCAATCACCACCTCGGTGCATTCCTGGCTTTGGAAATAGCCCACCGACACGTTGTAGGCGGTGATTTTTTCCTTCAGTGCTTTGAGTGCTGCCTCATGCCGCCGGGTCGCCTTGCCACGGATGTCCGCCGCCTCTTTGCGAAAGATCACAGCCAGCAGGGGGTTCGGCCCTGAGAGCGGGCTGCCAACGGTCTCGGTGCGTTCAGCCAGCTGCTCCTGGGCCAGGGCCTTCCGCTCGGCTTTTGCCAGAGCATTCTCTGCAGCGGTGACTTCCTGCTCCTTGAGGAAGAGGTCTTTGAAAATGAACACCAGCGCATCAATGGCACGCCTGGACATGCCTTCCTGCGTCTGAGAAAACGAGTTGAGCCGTTTCACGCTTTCCACCGCTTCCGAGAGTCCCGGCTGCTCCGCCAGTCGTAATGGTCTAAGGCAGAGTACCAGGGTCGGCGAATGCAGAGGGTCACCCGTACGATCTTCCGCCGCACCCGGAATGGCCATCCCCAGCGCCAGTAAAAACAAGAAACTCATTTTCATCGTCATCCAAGGCAGTAACCCCAAAGGAAATGGATCGTCACAGGCAAACTTCCAGATCGTTCGACCGGCTTCACACCACGGGTGGCAGCCGGCCTGCAGGTCTTGAGTTGTACCAAGAAATCATTGGCGGCATGCTTCGTGCGCTCTTAAATCTCAGCAGGATCACCCCGGCGGTGGTCTATCATTAAACCCATGCCAAACTCCACCGCACTCCGCGACGCCCTGACCCAGTCACCGAACAACTTGTCGTTGTTGCTGCTCTACGGTCGCGCGTGCCTTGAGGAACTGCATCTGGACGAGGCGCGTGAGGTCTTCACCCGTGCCCTGGAACAGGACCCGGACCAGACCGACGCCATGCTGGGCATCGCCAAAGTTTTGTTCATGGAGGGAGACACCTCCGGTGCAGCCGTGCGTGCCGAGCGCGTCATCTTTCTGGAACCCACCAATGCCCAGGCCCACCTGCTGCTGAGCCGTGTGTATCTGAGCGAAGGCGACCGCCCCAAAGCCATCGAGCATTTTGACCGTGCCGCGCAGATCGACGGCACCATGAGCGATCCCGCCCTGGAGCGTGAGCTTGGCCGCACCGCACGTGATGCCCGCAAAACCGCCCCTGCCCCGGCGCCGGAACCGCCCAGCCAGGAACCGCAGATCGCGGGCGGCCCCGATCAGGATGATTTATTCGAAGATCCCTTCGATGACCCGCCCTACGACTGGCGCCCCGAGACCTTCTATGCCCCGGGTGATCCCGAGCGTGGCAATGTGACCTTTGCCGATGTCGGCGGCATGGAAGAGCTGAAGGAGGAGATCCGTCTCAAGATCACCTACCCGCTGCAGTTCCCCGATCTCTACAAAGCCTACGGCCGCAAAACTGGCGGCGGCATACTCATTTACGGCCCACCCGGCTGTGGCAAGACTCTCATTCTCCGCGCCGTCGCGGGAGAAGTGCCCTGCAATTACCTTTCCGTCGGTCTGCACGAGATCTTTGATCCCTACTTCGGCAGCACGGAGCGCAACCTGCATCAGATCTTCGAGACCGCCCGCGCCAACGCGCCCTGCGTGCTCGTCTTTGATGACATCGATTCCCTGGCCCAGGACCGCCGCCAGATCCGTGAAAGCCAGATGCGCAATCTGGTGAACCAGTTTCTGCATGAAATGGACGGCATCCGCAGTGAGAACCAGCGCATCCTCGTCATCGGTGCCACGAACCAGCCATGGGCGATTGATCCCGCCTTCCGCCGCCCGGGTCGTTTTGACCAGGCCATCTTCGTCGCCCCTCCGGATGCCCCGGCGCGTGCGCAGATCATTGAGCTGCTGGCCAAGGACAAGCCCATTGCCGAATTCGACAACACGGAACTCATCGAAGCCACCAACGGCTTCTCCGGAGCCGATTTGAAATGGGTCTTTGACCGTGCCGCCGAACTCGCCCTTTCCGCCGCCATTCACACCGGCCAGCCTGTGCCGATCACGCTTGAGCTGCTGCTTGCAGTTGCCAAAGCGCACTCGCCCAGCACCGCGGAATGGTTTGAAGGCGTGCGCACCCATGCGCAGTCGCAGGAGGGGCCGAACAGCATCTTCAACGACATGCGCAAATTCCTCAACGCGCCTTCGAATACGAAGAAGGAACGGTAGGAGGAGCGGTATCGATTTGGAGTGTGGTCGCGGAGTGAGGAACGAACGCAGCTACCGCTTTCGCGGGCCGGACGGCGCGCGAATACAATGATATACCCGACAGAACCCGGGCTGCGGCACGCGCAGGCTGGTCACCTTCTCGCGTGCCACAAGGCGCTCCAAAGCGGTGGCTCCGATGCAGGCTTGCGCCTTGCATCTGCGCGACCGCATTGATTCGCTACGCTCACCCTTCGGGCAGCCTGCGGCTGTCTACCTCCGCTGCGCTTCGGTTCCAAAAACGCTGGTGCGCTACTCTTGAGCGCAGCCCCCTACCGCGTCAGCACACCATCCACGATGCGCATGGCGCCGCGTGGGTTGGCGTCTTTGAGCAGTTCGGGAAGCGCTTCTTCTGGAAAGCCCTGATAGGAAACGGGACGCACGAAGCGGTAGATGCTGCCGGTGCCGATGCTGGTAAAGAAGCTGTGGCTGGCGGCGGGATACGGACCGCCGTGGTGCATGGAGGGACAGACTTCGATGCCGGTGGGGAAACCGTTGAAGATGATGCGGCCCACCTTGCGCTCCAGCACACGGATGAGCGGGGCGAAGTCACGCAGATCCTGCTCGGTGCCCTGAAGGGTGGCGGTGAGCTGGCCTTCGAGGCTGTTTGCATAGCGCAGCATGTCTTCGAGCGTGGCGCATTGCGTGATGATGGAGCACGGGCCGAACACCTCGCGGCGCAGTTCTTCGTTGGCTTCCAGCACGTCGATCGTCGTGGTGAAGATGCGGCACGCGGCCTGGGAGGCGGTTTCGCTGGAAGGAGTTTCGGATTCACCGACAAGCTGCAGTCCCTTCACGGTCTGCCACACAGCGGTACCGGCGTCATAGGCTTCGCAGATGCCGCGATGCAGCATCGTCTGCGGCGCCACTTTGGCCGCGAGGGCCGCCGAGTTGCTGATGAACTGGTTGAGCTCGTCACTCTTCAAGCCGAGAACGACGGCGGGGTTCGTGCAGAACTGGCCCACTCCCATGGTCACGGAACCCACATAGCCTTCAGCGATTTTCGAGGCACGCTCCTTGAGCGCCCCGGGCAGCACAAAGACCGGATTCACCGAACCCATTTCGGCATACACTGGAATCGGGTGCGGACGGGCAGCCGCCACGTCCATCAGCGCACGACCGCCGCGCAGGGAGCCGGTGAAGGCGACGGCTTGCGTGAGAGGATGCTTGGTCAGCGTGGTGCCGATGTCATTGCACTTCCCGTGAAGAAGCGAGAAGCAGCCTGCTGGCAGACCCACCTTGTGCAGGGCGTTCAGGACCGCACGCGCGAGCATCTCGCAGGTGCCGGGATGTGCAGGGTGGCCTTTGACGACGACTGGACAGCCAGATGCCAGCGCACAGACGGAATCCGTGCCGATGACGCCGATGGCGAAAGGGAAATTGCTGGCGCCGAACACCACGACGGGGCCGATGGGCATCATCACGCGGCGCACATCCGGCTTTGGCAGCGGCTGGCGGTCGGGGATGGCGTGGTCCACGCAGGGATTTGCCCAGGAACCTTCACGGATCAGGGCCGCGAAGAGCTTGAGCTGGCCGATCGCACGACCACGCTCGCCGGTGAGACGGGCCACCGGCAGCGCGCACTCGGCGTGGGCGCGCTCGATCAGCGCATCGCCCAAGGCGGTGATTTCATCGGCAATGGTGTCGAGCAAAGTTGCACGAGTTTCCGGTGTGGCGAAACGAAGAGCGTCAAAGGCACCGTCAGCTGCCTGCATGGCTTCATCAGCCTCGGCATGGGTGGCATCTCCAAACGCAGGCTCAAGCTGGGCGCTGGTGGTGGGATTGAAGGCGTGAAAAAGGTGGCCGTGGGGAGCCGCCTCGCGGCCCGCGATGAAGTGATGTCCGGTGAGTGTCATGGTTGGGGAGTCTCTAAAAGAGAAATACGGTTTCGTCCAGCATTCGTGCGCCATGCCAGAAGCGTGCGATGCCGACTGTGTTTTCGTCTTTGTCGTAACGATAAACTATTCGATAGGGATAGACGACGATCTCCCTAGTGATGCCGTCATCCAGCTCTGGAACGATGCGCCCCCGCTCAGGCATCTGCGCGAGTGACTCGGCGGCACAGACCAGCTTTTCGCCAGAACGATGGGCAGCCTGTGGATTGTCCATGGAAATATAGCGAACGATCTCCTTCAAATCGAGCAGCACACGCGGCGAGATAATCACCCGACAATCCATGACGCCATCAGTTCACGCACGTTCTCAATGGGAATGCCTTCACCCCGTTCCAACTGGTCAAAGCCCTCACGAATCCCGGCCACGAACTCAATCTCACGGGCCATGTCCGTAAGCGACATGTCTTCTGGAAGTTTCTCAAGGAGGTCGATGGCGATCTGGCGATTGCTCATAGCTTTAACCTGCCTGATTTACATAGCACGGCAATACAAATTCATTCCTCAGGTTTTGCGCCCCCATCACTTCGGCAGTCGGGCAATGGCACAGGTGGTCATCCGTTTCATGATCTGAGATTCCGTGGGCGGCAGCGGCACACTCGGTGGCATGGGAAAGCCGGACTCGGATGAGGATGAGTGCACATTCGAATCGGACCGCAGGGATTCGGCCTGCAAAACCGTCTTGCCGGAGGCTGTGTCCAGCAGCGTGTAGCTGGCCGCGATGCTGCGTCTGGCGATCTCACTCGTCGTATAATCCGTCACCGTGGTGCCGCGTCGGCAGGAGCTATTGCAGCCACTGCAGCAAGAGCCCGTGCTGCAAGTTTTGTCGCCGATCTTCCCGCAGGAACATGATGAAAAGACGGTGCGCGTGTTCTGCCGCTGCCTGCTGGAGTGATCCACCGAATTATCGCGCAGGTCGATCCACAGCAGGTAGTGCAGGCCCTCCGCGTGCGCTTTGCGGATGAAGCCCGGACTGAGCTTGCTGCCGAGGACGATGGGCACGCCCGCGCTGAACTTGGAAGGCGGAAACCCCACGGCGGCACGCGCAGCCTCAGTGGTGAGCACCGATGAGCGCCGCAGCCGATGCTGCAGCGCTTTCTCTGCCTCCTGTAGAATGAGGCTCTCCTCTGTCCGCCCCGGATAGACCATCACTCCCTGAGCCGTCAAACCACCCACGGCGAGAGTTTTGCCCCGCAGGTCATGTCTGCCCAAGGTGCTGCTGACGGCCAGGGTGGGGTCTGCGGCACAACTTACCAGCCATGCAGCGACGAAGATCAGGAGAAGGGCATGAGGTGTCATGGCAGCGCATAACCTCAGACGTAGCCTTAAACGGATTATTCAAATTCGCACCCCATGAAGGGAATGGCGACATGCTGCCGCCATTCCATGAGTGTGACCTTACCCGATCGGATTCACCAGCGTGCCGATGCCGTCGATGGTGATGCTGATGACGTCGCCGCTTTGCAGGGTGAATTCATCTCCGGGGACGATGCCGGTGCCGGTCATGAGGAAGGTGCCGGTGGGAAAGGTGTTGTCGCGGAAGAGGAAACCTGCGAGCTCGGCGGGGGTGCGCTTGAGCTGGGACACGGTGGTTTCACCTTCGAAGGCGGCCACGCCGGCGCGGTCGATCTGCAAATGAATGCGGGTCGTGGGCGCGGGTGGTTCGTTTTGAATCAGGATGGCGGGGCCGAGTGCGGCGCAGAGTTTGAAGCACTTGGCCTGCGGCAGGTAGAGGGGGTTTTCGCCTTCGATGTCACGGCAGGAAAGGTCATTGCCCACGGTGTAGCCGATGATGTCGCCACGGCTGTTGATGCACAGCGTCAGCTCGGGCTCGGGCACCATCCATTTGGAATCGCTGCGCAGATGCATGGCCTGACCTGGGTGAGCGACGCGCTGAGGGGTGGCCTTGAAGAAGATCTCGGGGCGTTCCGCCGCATACACGCGGTCATAAAAACTGCCGCCGCCTGCGTCTTTGCTTTCTTCCATCCGAGCGGTGCGGCTGCGGAAGTAGGTGACGCCTGCGGCCCAGACTTCCTGGGAAACGATGGGAGCAAGGATGGTTTCCGGCGCGGGGGCTTCCATCACCGGTGTCGTCGAGGCAATCTGCGAGAGATAGGCGGAGAGGCCCACGACTTCCAGAAGTGCATCCCAGTTCTTTTCAGGCACGGCGTGCCATGCAGTTGGGGTCTGAATGAAGTTGCCGGTGGAGGTACGGTATAAAAGCATGAGAAAAGGACACTAGAGAAAGTCAGCCCTCATGCAACTTGGCTCACGCCTGATTCTTGCATAAAGCTTCGTCCAAGCCGTGGAGGCAACTGACCCATTGAACAGCGATGTCAGGCAGCTCGGCACGGTAGCTTGCCGCCGCGCGACCGCCTACGATGAGGCGCATGGCAGTAGGCAGCAGTTCGCGCATGCGGCGCAGCTTTTCCACGATGATGGAGCAGCCCTCAGGATACACCAGGCTCAGCGCCACCGCCGTGGCATGCCGGGCGATGGCGCATGCGGCGATTTCTTCCACGGGCAAGTTGGGGCCGAGGTAGGTCACGTACCAGCCCAGATCCCGTGCGGAGGCGGCCACGAGCAAAGCGCCCAGCTCATGCACTTCCCCCGCAGGGGTGGCCACCACGAGCTCCGGCGCATTCGGTGGCGTCTGACTGCCGGGCACCGGGGTGAGAAGCATCTCGCGAATAATCGCCGTGGCAATGTGTTCGTGGCTCGGGCGCAGCGCCCCCTGTTGCCAGCTGTTGCCCATCTCGATGATCAGCGGGCAGATGACCTGATGCAGCATGCCGCGCTGGCCGAGCTGCATGCGCGCCTGCAAAAGCACCTGGCGCACCCCTTCGCAATCGTAGCGCTTCGAGGCGGAGATGGCGTTGTCGACATACTGCGCCGGCTCCATCGGCGGGCTCTGCGGTGTGAGACTATATGCGGGAACGGGCGCGGTGGGATCTGCGGGGAGGATGGATACGGGCCGTGCGACGGGTACGGTGCCCTGGGCCAGCTCCTCAAGCTCCGCCGTGGTCAGCCGTGCCACACCGCCGATGCGGTGACCATTTTCCGTGAGAGCCTTCAGCAGTTTCAGCCGTTTCACGGCTTCCTCACAGTACATGCGGCGGTTCGTGCCGGTGCGGCTGGGGCTCAGGGCGCTGTAGCGCCGCTCCCAGATGCGGATCACATGCTGGCTGAGGCCGCTGAGCTTGCTGGCGAGCTGGATAGGACAAGGCATGAACAAATGTATGGGAGTTGCCACTTGAGGCTGGCGCAGAAACGTTTACGCATTGCTGCCGCTTCTGGCTACTACGTTGTCACATTTTCCACTACGACATGCTGAACTACATCTGGGCCACCCTTCTTTTCATCGGACTTCTCGTCGCCGGCCTGGTCGGCCGCGTTTCTGGAGACGCCAGTGTCATCGACGCCGCGATGAAGGGCGCTGAAAAGGCCGTCATGGGCATCGCCCTGCCCCTGGCGGGCATGATGATGTTCTGGCTGGGGGTGCTGCGCCTGCTGGAAAAGGCGGGCGTGCTGGAGGCCGTGGTGCGCCTGCTTTCTCCCCTGCTCCGCCGCCTTTTCCCCGATGTGCCGACCGGCCACCCGGCCATGAGCGCCATGGTGATGAACCTTTCTGCCAACATGCTGGGCCTCTCCAACAACGCGACGCCGCTGGGGCTGAAGGCCATGGGGCACCTGCAGGAGCTGAACCCGCACAAGCAGAGCGCCAGCAATGCGATGATCACCTTTCTGGCCCTGAACACCGGGGCCTTCACGCTGATCCCGATGACGGCGATGAATTTCCTCAACGCCGCCGGGGTCAGCCACAGTTTTCGCGTCATCGTCCCCACCATTCTTGCGACGGCCTGCGCTTCGGTGGCGGCGGTGATCGCGGCGAAGAGTTTCCAGCGCCTGCCGGGATTTGTGGCGCAGCCGGATGAATTCATCTCTGAAACGCAGAGCACCGCCGTCAAACCAGCGGGTATCTCCCCCAAGGCGAAGTTCTGGCTCACGCTGCTGGGCACGCTGTTCATCGGCGTCTCAGCCTTGGAACTCGGCCCGCCCTCCTGGCGGCAGACGGTGCTGGATCAGACGGGACTGTCTGCTGTGCTGGCCAAATCGGCCCAGCGCAAAGCCGAGGCGGAGAAGACGCTGGCCTTGAAAAAGGAGGAGGCGAAAGCCGCTGCGGCGACGCAGGTGAAGGCCGAGCCGCCCGTGTGGCGTCGTGTGATGGATGGGGCCTCCGGCCTCGCCATTCCGGCCATCCTGATCCTCGCGGTGAGCGTGGCCTGGGCACGCGGGGTGAAGGTGTATGAAGAATTTGTGGATGGTGCGAAGGAGGGCTTTCAGGTGGCGGTACGCATCATGCCCTACCTCGTGGCCATGCTGGCTGTGCTGGCGATTCTGCGAGAGTCGGGGGCGTTTCAACTGCTGGAATACCTGCTGGCCCCCTTGCTGAACATGCTCGGCTTCCCGGTGGAACTGCTCTCGCTCGCGCTCATGCGTCCCCTCAGCGGCTCCGGTGCGCAGGGCATCCTCAATGAGATCCTCACACGGCCAGATTTGAGCGAGATGGTGAAGTTCACCGCAGGCATCCTGTATGGCTCCACCGAGACGACTTTTTACGTGCTGACCGTGTATTTCGGCAGCGTCGGCATCCGCCGCTTCCGCCATGCGCTCGTCGCCGGACTCACCGCCGACTTCATCGGCATGGTGGCCGCCGTGTTCTTTGGGCGGCTGCTGTTTGCGTTTACGTGAGGCTACACGTGAAATGAATTGGCATGCATGCTGCGTACGTTTCCGCCCTCTTCGACTCTTTCCCATGAAAATCCTCACCGCGTTGCTCCTGCTCGCCGTCGCAGTTCACGCCGCAGATCTTGTCGAACACGCGCGGGCCCATGCCGATGGCAAAGCGGCTTTCACTTTTGATGCCAGTGCCTGGGGCGATGCGGAGGCGGCGCGCCATCTGCCGATTGGGGTGTTTGATTCCGGGATCGGCGGACTCACGGTGCTGGAGGCGCTGCTGAAGCTGGATGCTTTTCATAATGACACGCTGCAGCCCGGCGCGGATGGGGTGCCTGATTTTGCGCAGGAGCGCTTCATCTACTTCGGCGACCAGGCTAACATGCCCTACGGCAACTACTCTGCGGTGAACCGCACGGACTACCTGCGTGAGCTGATCGTGAAGGATGCGGTCTTTCTGCTGGGTCGCCGCGCTTATCCCACGATGGGCACCACGCCGCACTTCGACAAGCCGCCGGTGAAGGCCATTGTCATCGCCTGCAACACGGCGACGGCTTATGGACTCGAAGAGATCCGCAAGGCCATGGCGGCATGGAAGGTGCCGGTGATCGTGGTGGGCGTGGTGGAGGCGGGAGCGCGCGGTGTTTTGGAATCCAAGGGCACGGGTGGCATCGGTGTACTGGCCACCATCGGCACCTGCGCGAGCAAGGTGTATCCGCGCACCATCGCCAGCACGCTGGGGCGCGCAGGGCAGAGCGTGCCAGTCATCGCGCAGCAGGGCAGCGCCACGCTGGCGGGTGCGATTGAAGGAGATGCTGCGTTTCCTGATTCTGTGGCTGCCTATGCGATGAAGGAGGCACGCGCTTTAGCGGAGGCGTATCGCGCGGAGAAACCCACCGCGCCGCTGCAAACGATTGTACTGGGCTGCACGCACTACCCGCTGGCCCAGGAGGAGATCGACACGGCATTCACGGCACTGCGCCAGGAGGATGCGTTTCGTGATTTCGTGGCAGAGCGCCGCACGTTTGTGAATCCTGCTGAAGCGACGGCACGTGAGCTGTTTCGTGAACTGGCGCAGGCGAAGCTGCGACTGAAGACCGGGGAGAAATGTGTCTTGGAACAAGGACAGTTTTACCTCTCCGTGCCGCGGGTGGAAGAAGTGGGCATCCAGCTCTCCGGTGATGGCAGCCTGGACAAGGACTACAAGTACTCGCGCAGCCCGGGCCACCTGGACTTTGAGGATACGAAGAACGTGCCGCTGACGACGGAGCTGATTCCGGTGAACAGCGCGAAGCTGGTGAGGGAGAGACTGCCGGCAGTGTGGAAGAGTTTGGGGAAGTGATGGGCGGGGCGGACAAGGTTCAAGATCCCTGCGAGCGCTGCTGGTAGGTGTTGGTGGAGACCTCCGACCAGCCGTGGGGCTGAATCAGGGCCTCCATCGCGGCGCGGAATCGCTTCCGCCGGCCAGCCACCGTCTGCTTAAAGTCAGTCCCATGCGGGAGGAGTGCGCTGATCATGACCTTCACCCGACCATCCGGGTACCTTTTGAGAGAAGCAGACTCCTGATTTTTTAAGATGGCCTCCGCAATGATCGCTGCCGGTTGTTTGACGATCACCCTCTTGGCCATGGCGTGGAGCTGGCGTCTGCGGGTGGATACGATCTCAGCCGTATGAGCTGCAACGTCCACACACCACTGCTGCATCTCGGCATGAGTGGAGCCGTTCACGGTGCCGCCGTGACGTTCGATCTCGAAAGTCAGCTGCGGAGGGTTCCAGCACAAAGCTTCCGCGCGTCCCCGGATCTTGTGCGGCTGCATGCCACCCGCACGCGAACCGCGCAAAGATGGCCAGGCTTGGGCCAGGAGGAATTCAATTTGTTCCCGGTCGAGATCCGAGCCGGGAGGCTGACTCATGAGGAAGTCTTTGAGCTAAGCGTCCATGACGGAAGTGAATGATGCGACATTTGATGGCATCGGTTTCAGCGTCCGCCAACTGCAAAAATGTCATCACTTCGAACCTAGGCGATCAGACGTGGCTCTACATGGACTGAATGACGCGGCAGCCAATGTTCATTTCCTGCGGCGCTTTAGCAGCAGAGCAACGCCGCCGAGCAGCATCAGCAAACCACGCGCAGGCTCTGGCACGGCGACGACGGTGAGAGTGAGGGCTCCGGCATCCAGCAGGGTGCTGATTTGCCAGAGGCCGAGGCCGGTGATGTCGGGGAGGTCTAGATTGCCTTCATCGCCAGCGGCGTTGGCTCCGGTGCGCAGATTGGTGCCGGTGGTGAAGCCATTGGTGGTCAGGACACCGCTCCAGTCGAGGAGGGTGAAGGTATCGCCGACGGCGGCGGTGTAGCTGGTGCCGTTGACGAGAATGTTGCTGAAGCTGTTGAGGGTGAGAGTGCCGGTGATGATGATCTGATCGGCAGCGAGGCTGGTGCCTGCGGTGGAGCCGGTGATCTGCAATTCTGCGACGGTCGCAGCAGCCACGGGGACAAAGCTGAGGTCGTGGGTGTTGAGTGTGCCGGTGCCTGCGCCGCCGCTGTCTCCGGGTTTGATGATGCCCTGAATGATGGAGGTGCTGCCTGTGATGGAGCCGGTTCCGGCAAGGACGGCGGTGGCGCCGTTGACCGTCATCGCACCTGCACCGCTTTGGCCGGAGCCTGACATGCCCACCTGCAACGTCCCCTCGCTCACCGTGGTGGTTCCGGCATAGGTGTTTGTGGCGGTGAGGGTGGTCGTTCCAGCGCCCACTTTGGTTAAGCCACCATTACCGGAAACCACGGCATTGATGGTGAGATCTCCACTGCCGCCGACGCTGGAATCGGTGGCGAGATTGACGGTGGTGAGGTTCGCCGTGGCCGTGGCAGAGCCGCCGCTGATGCTGACGGCGGGGGTGGTGGTGTAGCCGCTGCCAGCGCTGTCGAGGGTGACCCCATTCAGCACAAAGCTGCCGTCATTGACCACGGCGGTCGCGGTCGATCCGGTGCCGGCGCTGATGGTCACCGTGGGCACGGAGGTGAAGCCGGTGCCCGGATTGACAATGTTGAGCCCCACCACGGTGTAGTTGTTGTTGTTGCCCGCTGCCGTGGGTGCCGTGCCCGCCACGAGCACGGTGCCGCCGGTGAAGGAGGCGGTCGGCGTGACGCTAAAGCCGCCGCCGGAGCTGGTGACGGTGATGCTGACCACCTTGCCGCTGCCGTCGATATTGGCCACGCCGGTGGCACCATTCGAAAGTGTCACATTCGGCGCGACGCTGTAGGTCGTGGTATTCGATGTCACGGTATAAGAGGCACTGGTGACTCCCATCGAGGCAATGACCACCGCCCCCGTCCCGCCATTGACGGTGACCACCGGGGCCAGCCCGTAGCCGGAACCGCCGCCGGTGAGGGAAAGACTGCCCGTGCCCAGCCCGAGCTGCGCCGTGGCCGTGGCACCCGTGCCGACGGCGGGAGCATCCAGCGAGACGGTTGCTGCTGCGGACCATCCTGTCGTGGTCACGGCGGAAAAATTCAGCGAGGCCACACCATTGCCGATGCTGGCGGCGGTCGCGCTGTTGTTGACCAAAGCCCCTGCACCGGCCACGCCTGTGCCGTTGAGTGTGATGACCTCCTGCACATTAGTCTGCCCATTGAGATCCAGCGTGGCTCCGGCATTCACCGTGGTACCCGCAGCGCCGGTCTCCAGCGAGGCGCCGCCACTGCCCAGAGCCGTGGCGCTCCCCAGCACGAGCGAGCCTTGATTCACGGTGGTGGCACCGTTGTAGGTGTTAGCTCCGGAGAGGATGAAGGTGCCTGCGCCATCCTTGATGAAGCCGAGATTGTTGCTGGCATTCGTATTGGCCGCCCCGGCGCCGCCTCCCAGCGTGCCGCCATAGGTCTGCGTGCCGGAGGCGACGATCACATCCAGCAGGCTGGTGGAGGTGGCGCTGCCGCCGATGACAGCATTGGCCGTGCCCGTGCCTGCCGTGGTCAATCCGGTGATGGTCTGAGAGAAGCCATTGAGCTGCAGGACACCCGATGTGGCGCCTGTGCCAAGGGTGACACTGGTGCCGGTGGGCAGGCGGTCATTGCCCAGATCAATGCGCAGCGTGCCGTTCTGGATTAACGTGCTGCCGGCGTAGGTGTTGTCGCGCGCTGACAGCGTCAGCACGCCATTGCCCGTTTTGTTCAGGCCGCCCGCACCGGTGACATTGCCCGTGATGATGAGCTGGGCCGTGCTTCCAGCGGTGGCCGCTGTGCTTTCCACCTGGATGCGCGAGGTGGTCTGCAGCACGACTTCATTCACGATGGTCGTCTTGGGATCCGCGAATGCCGAGCCGGTCGTTTGGTCCGTGACACGGATCGCCCCATTGCCGCCAAAACCATTGCCGTTGATCAAAATACGCCCACCCGTGGACATGGCGCCAAATGTGGCTGTGGAGTCATCATTGACTTCATAAGTTCCGCCGCTGTTCACGGTGATGGTGGGCACGCTGGTGAACTGCTGGCTGTTCATCCTGACCACTCCGTTGTTGATCACGATGTCTCCGCTGAAGGTGCTGGGGCTGGTGCCGACGGCGATCCCGCCGATTCCTGTCAGTGTCAGTGTTCCGGTGCCCGTCAGGCCTGAGCCCTGGATGGCCTGCATGATTGAGAAATTGAAAGTGGCTCCTGCAGACCCAATGGTGATGATGTGCCCGGGAGCCTTGCTGTCGTTGCCCACGGTGCCGATGGAACCGCTCGCGATGTTAAGCGTCGCCCCATTGAGGGTCAGCCCCGTCGTGCCGGTTCCAATGTTTGCCGAAGCTGTGACAGACAGCGAGCCGCCATTGATGATGGTGTTGCCCGTGTAGGTGTTTGTGCCGGTGAGCACGAGTGCGCCATCGCCGGATTTCGTGAGATTGGTGCCGCTGATGACGGAATGGATCGTCAAGGTGGAGCTGCTCTGCTGATGCACGATCAGCTCCCCCGTGGAGGTGGCGATGACACCCCGCTTGCTCGTGGTCCCAATGCTCGTGGCACCAGCGGTGGAGGCCACGAGAATGCCGCCGCTTTCCAGCGTCAGGGTGTCCGTGGCGGTGGTGAAGGCGATTGCGGAGGTGCCTGTCAGACGGAGTGTATTCGAAGTCGCGCCGCCACTGGCCAGCGTGGTGGTCGCGGCACTCAGGCTGGTGTGCAGACCGCTGCCGAAAGAGGTGGTGTAACTTCCGGCCGAAAGAGCGGAGGCGTTTCCAAAGCCGTCATTCGAGGCCCAGTCATTGAGCATGTAGGTGGCGTAGGCTCCGAGGATGTTCATGGCATCATTGCCCGTGCTGACGCTGGTGTTGTTGGCCGCGGTGGTGGTGATGGCCGCCATGCCGGAGCCGGTGCCGACCGGATTAAAATTGACCGTTGCGCCCGTGTTGCGCGTGATGCCATTGAGAACTAGGCTGATATTCTGATCCGTCCCGCTGGTCACGGTGATGCGAGCAGCGCCGCCCAGTGCACCGGAGCTGTTGCCCAGCGTGAGGCTGGCCACCGTCTCCGATGAACTTGAACTGCTGCTGCCGCTGAGGCTGAGCGAACCGCCGTTCAAGATCAAGGCTGCCGTGGCGCTCAGCTTGCTGGCATTGTTGGTGGTATAATCCAGCAGCAGGGTGCCGCCGCTGACGGTGGTCGCGCCGGTGAAGGTATTGGCACCGCGAAACGCCACCGTGCCGCCGCCGATCAAAGTCACCGCATCCGCCGTTCCCGTGGCCCCTGAGGCCCGCAGCAGACCGCCGGTGAACTCGACAGTGCCACCGCTGACCGATGCCAAAGTGATGGCCTTGGCCACACCGTTGTCCGTCCCCAGAATGAGATTGCCGCTGTAAGTCACCGTGCCGGAAGCATTGAGTCCGCCAACCGTCAAGACGCCCGTGTTGCCGGACTGCAGGCGCACATTCCGGCCGATGGTGACCCCTGCGGTATCGATCAGCAGTTTGGCTAGGTTGGCGCCGCTGGTATGTCCCACCAGCACAGCGGAGGTGGCATTGCCCAGAGCACCCGCGCTGCCGCTGGGGGCATTCGCAGACACGATCAAGCGACCGGCTGTGACCGTGGTGGTTCCCACATAGTCACTCGTGGATCCGGACAGCACCAGAGTGTGGCTTGCACCCGTCACCGTCAGACTCGACGTGGAATCAGTGCCCGACAGCTTCCCTGAAAAAACATAGTAACCCGCCGCAGAAACAGAGATGCCCCCCGTGCCGCCCGCACCGTTTTCAATCAACGTGCCCGCACCGGAAAAAGCACCAAAGGTTTCGGCATTGAGGTTGAAATCAAATGTGGCTCCGCTCTGGACATTCAGCAGCGTGGAGTTGCCAAACAAATCCCCGGCGCTGCCGCTGAAACGCACCGTGCCCGTGCCGCCGATGTTGACCGTCGTGTTGGTCAGCCCGCCCAAGTCACCGATGTTGATGAACTTGCCAGTCGTCGAGTTGTTGATCAGATTGATCACCAGACCGGTGTTGGAGCCGGAATTCGCATAAGTGATCCCATCGGCCAGGGTGAGCGTGCCTGTGCCGCCATTGATGAATGTCTGCTTTGTGCCGTTGGTATAAGATTGCGTACCACTGAGCAGCAGGGTGCCGGAGCTGGAGTTTGTGATCGTTGTCTCGCCAGCCCAAGTGACCGGCGCGGACAGGGTCGCACTACCCGCGCCCGAAAGAGTGATGGCAGACAACATCGCCTTGTCCGCATTGGCATTGACCATGTTCAGCACATTGGTGGTGGGCGAACCCGCCAGACTGATCGTGCCGGCCGTGTTGGTGAACACCAGCTGATTCAGCATGAAATTGCCGATGTCGTTGATGCTGGTGTAGCTCGAAGCACCGCCAAAGACCAGTGAGGCCGCGTTGTCGCTGGCGGGTACGCTTGAGGGAGACCAGTTCGCCGCAGTGTTCCAAGTTCCATCGGTCGTGTTCCAGACCGACTGGGCGTTTGCGTGAGGGGACAAAACCAGGACCAGGCTGCAAAGAGCAGCACGGGGGGACAACAAGAGAGACGCACAACGACGGCCAGGGGCCGTCAGGCGGCGTGCGACGGCCGCTTGAGAACTGAGATGGGGCATGGGGGTCCTTTTTCATAAGCAACCCACACGACTCCAGCCACAGCCCGCTGGTGACCTTATCGTTTCATAATTAGATGGTTATGAGCGCGATAGGAACGAAAACGTCACACGAAATACATGGTTCATGGCTGACAGTTCTCCTGGCAGCGATTCTGCCCGTAATGAGCGGGCGAGAACACGCCAAACCACCCCAAATCCGCCCCCGATCTTTCAAAAGTGCCAAAACGGGTGCAGCGAATTGGTTGCCTATGCTGCGGAGGCTGCTATCCTCGCGACCCCCCTTCCCTCAAAACTGCCCATGACCCCTGATAAAATTCGCAACATCGCCATCATTGCCCACGTCGATCACGGCAAAACCACGCTCGTTGACGGCCTTCTGCGATCCAGTGGCAATTTCCGCGAAAACCAGGCCATCGCTGAACGCGCGATGGATTCCATGGATCTCGAAAAGGAAAAAGGCATCACCATCAAGGCGAAGAACACTTCCGTTCATTGGAACGACCACATCATCAACATCGTTGATACTCCCGGCCATGCCGACTTCGGCGGCGAAGTGGAGCGCGTGATGAAGATGGTGGACGGCGTGATGCTCGTGGTGGACGCCTATGACGGCCCGCAGGCGCAGACCCGTTTCGTGTTGAAGAAGGCGCTCGAGCAGGGCATCAAGCCCATCGTGTTCATCAACAAGATGGACCGCCCGAACATCGAACCGCAGAAGGTGCATGACAAGGTGCTCGAATTGTTCCTCGAACTCAATGCCACCGAAGAGCAGTTCAATGCCGCCTTCCTTTATGGCAGCGCCCGTGCAGGCTGGGTGACGGATTCCCCGACCGGCGAGCAGCATGACATGACCTTCCTCCTGGGCAAGATCGTGGAGCACATCCCGGCCCCGAAAGCCGAAGTCGAAGGCAGCTTTGAAATGCTCGTCTCCAACATCGACTGGGACAACTTCGTCGGTCGCGTGGCCATTGGTAAAGTCACACGCGGCAGCGTGAAACTGGGTGACCGCGTTTTCCTCCTGGGCAAGACGCCGGAAGAGAAAGCCAAGCCGGTGAAAGTCACCAAGGTGTTCCAATACACCACGCTGACCACTTCGGACTCCGTGGAAGGCATCGCCGGTGACATCGTCGGCATCAGCGGCTTTGAAGACGTGGACATCGGCCAGACTGTGGCAGGCGCAGCAGACGCCCCCTCCCTGCCCTTCGTGGCGATCGATCCTCCGACGATCGTCATGCAGTTCGCTGTGAATGACGGCCCGCTGGCCGGACGCGAAGGCGACCACGTGACCTCCCGCAAGATCCGCGACCGCCTGGACCGCGAGCAGAAGATGAATGTGACGATCAGCGTGAAGGACACCGACACCGCCGGCATCTTTGATGTCAGCGCGCGTGGTGCGATGCAGATCGCCGTGCTGGTGGAGCAGATGCGCCGTGAAGGCTTCGAAGTGCTCGTCTCCCGCCCGATGGTGATCATGAAGCGCATCGATGATGTGCTGTGTGAGCCGTTTGAAACCCTCTTCCTTGACGTGCCGGATGAATACCTTGGCCCGATCATGAAATGCATCAACGAGCGCAAAGGCAAGCTGGAGGACATGAGCGCCCACGCCGGACGCACCACCCTGCAGGCCGTGGTGCCGACTCGTGGCCTGATCGGCTTTGAGTTTGAATTGATGAACCTTTCCAGCGGTCACGGCATTCACAGCCATCTCTTCAAGGAATACGCCCCGCATGCCGGACCGATGCAGACGCGCTCCACGGGCACTCTCGTCAGCACCGAAGGCGGCGAAGCCACCAGCTACGCCCTGGATACCATCCAGATTCGCGGCAAGCTCTTCATCGGCCCCGGAGAGCTCGTTTATGACGGCATGCTCATCGGTGAAAACCCACGTGCAGACGATCTGCCGGTGAACCCGACGCGCAGCAAGAACCTGACGAACTTCCGTGAAGCCGGCGGCACCAAGGCCATCGCGCTTTCCCCACCGGTCCGCTTCAGCCTTGAGCGCGCCATCGAGTACATCGCCCCCGATGAACTCGCCGAGTGCACGCCGAAGAGCATCCGCCTGCGCAAGCGCACGCTGGACTCCAGCCAGCGCCAGCGCGAGAAGAAGAAGAGCGAAGCTCAGCTCGAAGGCGCGGCGTAACCGCCCGCTGACAGCAGATTTGGAATCATCAAAAAGGCCAAGGCGTGATACCTTGGCCTTTTTGCTACTCTGACGCAGACATGGCTGAGGCCGGAGAGCATCTCCCGCCTCATCTATGGAGTGCGGTCGCGAAGGGAGGAACGACCGAAGCTACCGCTTTCGTAAGCCGGACGGCTGGTGCGTATCACATGCCTTCCAAACACAACACCTGCATTGGTTACACTCCAGCCCTTGTGTTTACGCCCGTCACGAGACACTCGAAAGCGGTGGCTCCGATGCAGGCTTGCGCCGTGCATCTGCGCGACCGCACTCCAAATAGCTCCGCGAGCTCATTCCTCCGATATGGAGTGCGGTCGCGGAGGGAGGAACGACCGAAGCTACCGCTTTCGCGGGCCTAACGGCTGACGCATATCACATGCCTTCCGAACACTACACCCGCCTGGTTACACTCCGGCGCTTGAGTTTACGCCCGTCACGAGACACTCGAAAGCGGTAGCTCCGATGCAGGCTCGCGCCTTGCATCTGCGCGACCGCACTCCAAAAAAACGCTGGCGCGCGCCTAGCTATCATCAATGCGTCAGCGCGTAGAAGATGATGTTGATGCCCAGCGGATACGCATACTTCTCAGAAAATTCGCGGAAGTACCAGGGATCGCTGCCTTCCTGCTCCCATCCCTCCCCGGTGTCGGTGTTCCAGCAGATGACCATCATGAGGCGGCGTTTGTCGTCGAAGTAGCCGCGATAGTGGACGTGCTCGGAGCCCTCCTTGTCGAACTCATAGGTGATGCCCTGATTGATGACATACTCAGCGAAGCGGATGTGCGGGATCTGGGGTTTCACCTTGATGGGAAAGACCATGTGGAAGATTTCGTGCTCCAGGGGGATCTCCTCCATTTTGCGGTCGGGCCAGATTTGCTTGAGGGCGACTTCGAAGTTGTCCCACTCACGCGTGCCCCAGAAGTCGTCGACCATGATGAAGCCGCCATTGAGCATGTACTCGCGCATGGTCTTGGCTTCGTCATCGGTGATGTCGATGTCGCCGACCTCGATCATGTAGAGGAAGGGAAAATGGCGGAACTGCTCGGGATCGATGTCGACGATGGCCCCGTTCGGATTGACCTGCAGCGAGGTGAGCTGCTGGAGGCGGTAGGACATGTTCATGTCGGAATCGGGATAGTCCGTGGACCATTTGCGATTTCCCCTGCCCCAGCCGCGCCCGCCATGGCTCATCGAATTGTAGCGGATGCGGGCGAAGGTGAAGGTGTCGTTGGGCAGTTCTTTGTTCACCGGCCAGGTGGGGTAGCCCTCCTCCTGGCCGCGACGAGTGTCACGCGGATCTTCGGGCACGCTGCCATCCTTGACGCCGAACTGGGTGGGACGCCCGCCTTCCCTGCCCTGCTCCACCGCCCAGACGACACAGCCCAGCAAAGCCAGGGTGAGGAGAAGAACGGGGGTGGCTCGAGGTTTTCGCATGAGTCTGATAACGTGGCTCGTCGCTGACTCCTGCGCACTTCTTTTTCATCCGATGGATCTTGCCTGAGTCCGGCGGCGGCGGAGGAAGAGGGCGGCGAGACCGAAGAGCATGAGAACCATGCGGCCGGGTTCGGGGACGATGACGACGATCCCGTAACTGGCAAAGGCGGAGGTGTCCCAGAAGAGGCCGGAGCTGAGTTCGGGAAGAACCAGATCGTTTGCGGTGTCGAAGGCGGAGCTGCCGGATGGGATGCCGATGCTGCCAGCGGTGCCGGAACCAACCGAGGACCAGTCCATCAGCTTGAAGATGTCTCCCCAGGCGAGGGTGGCATCTCCTGCGGTCTGAATCAGGACCGTGGGAGTGCCGCCTACGCTGGCCCCGAGACTCAGGGTCTGGCCTGTGAGGCTGAGCGAGCTGTAGGTGCCGCTGACGGTGTTCCACTGGGTGTAGATGGAATCAGGTGAGCTGCTGACTCCTGCCGTGGCGTGGGTGCCGAGGTAAGTGGCGGCGCTCACGTCCGAGCTCCAGCCGGAGTCCAGGGCCAAGGCATTGTGATTGCTGGAGGTGACATCGAACTGGACCTGCGAACCGGAATTGACGGTGAGCGCCCCGGTGAGGATGAGCGTACCGGGAGTGCTGCCAGCTGCATCTCCCGGACGGAGAACGCCAACCGTGGAGAGACTGCCCAAGGCCACCGCACCGACGGTCCCGGTGCCGGAGAGTGTGGGAGCAGAGAGCTGGTTCGCCGAAACAGTGGAAGTGGTCAATGGTGTGCCGGAGACCCCGGAGACGGTGGTCGTGGTGCCCGTGCCTGAGACTGTGACGGCGGAGGAGGAGGCCGAACCGACTCCACCTGAGCCGACCTGAAGATTGCCACCGGTGACCTGCGTGGCTCCCGAGTATGTGTTTGTCGCGGTGAGGAGAAGCTTGCCGGAGTCTTGCTTGGTCACACCGCCGCCGACTGTCTGCACTGCGGCAGCGATGGTGGTGTCTCCCGTGCCAGCGACGGTGAGGTCCATGCCTGCTCCCGTGATGGTGGAGCCATTGACCACGAGGGCATTGGTGCTGTCATTGATCCATGTATGTGAGGCAGCGAGAATGACGCTCATGCCGAGGGTGCTGGTTCCTGAGCCGCTGCTGTGGGTGATGCCGCCTGCGCCGATGGTGAGGGTGTTGGCGTCGCTGCCGTTGTTGCCGATGGTCACAGCACCGGTGGCGGAGCTGGTGAAGGTGAGGCTGGCGATGGAGGTGGCGGTGGTGAGATTGCTCGTCGTGAGGTTGGAGGCCTCCGGAGTTGTGGTGTTGAAGAACACATCCGTGGTCGAATCCGGTGTGGCCTGGGTGTCCACGTCACTCGTGGCATCCGTGCGCCAGTTGGTCACGCCACCGGCGTTGTTCGTGCTCCAGCTGCCATCGAGAGCGCCGGACCAGTAGGCCGTGGTGGGAGCGACAATGGTGACGTTCAGCGCGGTCTGCGAGGTTGTGTTCTGGTCTCCTGCGAGTGTCACGTTGTAAGTCTTGCTGCCCCAGGCACCGGAGAGTGTGAGGGTGGATGAGGACAGCGTGAAGTTGTTGGTGCCCGTGCCGGTGAAGCCGCCGCTCGCGGTGATGAGCGGGATGATGCCGGTGGTGATGCCCGTGGCCCCAGTGACGGCGTTGAGATTGATCGTGGCACCGGAGGTGATGGCGGCGGTCTTGCTCACGTTGATTTTGTCAGCACCGCCATAAACGCCCGAGACGGCGGACACGCTGCCGATGTCAAAGTTGAGGTTTGACGTGGCGGCTGCCGTCAGGCCGGTCAGCGCGAAGGTGGAACCTTCGAGGATGTTGAAAGTGCCGAGTGCATTGTCACGCATGTCGAGTGTGGATCCTGCGCTCAGGACCAAGCTGGCCCCTTCGGTATTGATGGTGGTGCTGCCGATATTGATGACCGTGGTAGGAGCGCCGCTGGCCACTGTCGCCATGAGTGACACACCGGAACCGACGGTGATCCTTGTGTTGCCGAGTGTCGCGAAGGTGCTGCTGCTGCTTGTATTCTGAATCTGCAAGCCGCCTGCGGTACCACCGATGGTGGTGGCCCCGGCGTAGGTATTGGCTCCGGTCAGGGTCTGCAGTCCGGTGCCGGTCTTGGTCAGCAGCAGATTACCGGTGACATTCGTGCCGCCCTTGGTGTCGGTGAGGATGCCTGCGTAGGTCGTGCTGGTGTTGTCTGCGCCGATGGTCAGCGTGGCCGAGGTGCCAGCGACTGAACTGGTGATCATGCCGCCCGTGGTGGTGGTGTCGCCAGCGAGCGAGCCGAGAGTTTCAGACTTGCCATTGAGATCAAGTGCAGCGCCTGCGGCCACGATGAGAGCCGAGGCATCTGGAATCACCGCCGCGAGGCCGAGCTGGAGCACGCCGCCGGAGACCGTGGTGGAGCCGCCGTAGTTGTTGGCTGTGGCGCTGCTGAGGATCAAGGTGCCCGCGCCCGCTTTGGTCAGGTTTGTGCCGCCGGTGATCTGACCGCTGATGGTGGCGGTGACCTGCGGGCTGGTGACGGTGATGGTGTGAGCACCGGCCGCCAGGGTCATGGTGTTGACGAGAGTCAGATTGTTCGCGGTGGCAGTGCCGCCGAAGGTGAAGTCTCCCACAACGCTGGTGGCATTGCCAATGCTGCGCGCGGCAGTCCCTGCCAGGATGGTGGTGCCGGTGCCGATCGTGATGGTGCCCGTGCCGTAGGGAGTGGTGGCTGCGGTGTTGTCGAAGATGACCGTGCCCTGCTCAATGTTCAGACCGCCGGTCAACACATTGGCCGTGGCGCCGCTGAGAACGAGCGAGCCCGTGCCGCGCTTTTTGATCGTGCCACCGCCCGTGGTGGTGAGCGGTGCGGAGATGATGAGGCCTTCGGGCGAGAGGCCGTTAACCGTGATGACGGGAGCCGCATTCGTCAGCGTCAAACCTGTGCCGCTGAGGGTCGGAGTGCTGGCCAGATTGTCATTGGTCACGGTGATGGCGTTGGCCGCGCTGAGATTGAGCATCGTGGCGGTGGCGACCGTCGGTGTGACTGTGCCGCCGTTGCCATTGAAGGTCAGGCTGGAGAGCGTGTTGGTGCCGAACATCGTCAGCGTGCCGCCGCCATTGATCAGCACGCTGGCGCTCTGGGCGATCTGATTGGCGACTGTTTCTGTCACCGTCGCGCCGTTGTTGATGACCAGGCTGTAACCCGTGAGGGTGGAGCTGCCATTGGTGCCCGCACCGGCGGTAATCGAAACGTTGCTGGTGCCATTCGCGCTGGCGTTGCTGAGGGTCAGCGTGCCGGCATTGACCACCGTGCCGCCGGTGTAGGTGTTGTTGCTGATGCTGGTGATGGTGAGGCCCGCCGTGCCAGATTTGACGAGGGTGACCATGTTTCCGCTGACGCCTGCGCTGTAGGTGCCGTTGTCGGCGATGACCAGGCCGGTGGCGAGCGTCATGAGGCCGGTGTTGTTGGCATAGATGTCCAGCTCTGCCGCAGTGCCGTTGTTTGCGCCTGCTGTCAGAGTTCCGTTTTGCAGGGTAGTGGTCCCCGTGGTGCCGATGCTGGTGCGCATGATGCCACCTGAGGTGATGGTCAGTTTGCCAGCTCCCAGATCGAGAATCTGCGCTCCGGCGGCGGCCCCGGTCAGTTGCAGGGAGTTCACCGTATTGCCACCTGCGGCGAGGTTGATCGCAGCGGTGATCCCGCTGAACTGGTAGTTGCCGCTGGCGGTGGTTGCAGTTTGCGCGCCGGTGGTGCTGATGACTGTGTAGGCCGCAGCGTTCAGGGCGGAGATGCCTGCGGCGGTGAGCGTGGCATTGCCGGTGGCGGTGGTCGCGGAGGCGTTCTGCGAGATCGTGAACACCGTCGCGCTGGTGATGCCCGTGATGTAGGAACCAACGGGGATCGCCGTGCCGGTGATCTGCTGGCCGATGATCATGTTGGTGGTGTTCCCTGAAGTGAGGGTCACGGTGTTGCTGTTGAAGATCGTTGCGACGTTTCCGGTCAGCGTCTGCGCGGCGACGTTGGTGGCCCAGTTGTCATTGGTCGCGGCTGTCGCGCCCACCGTGGCCCAACCACCAAGCAGACCGCTGGCGAGCGTGCTGCCATTGAGGCTGTTCACAAAGATCTGCGCGCTGCCGGGCAGCGTCTGTCCAAGGGTCGTGCCATTGAACACCGCGACGGCGCCCGTGCCGTTGGTGCGCGTGAGGTTGTCGATGGTCAGAGCAGCAGTGTTGTTGGTGGCTGCCAAAGGAGCGGTGACCGTGATCGTGTTGAGGCCCTGATTGAGTGCCACGCCTGTGCCGGTGCCGATGGTTTCAGCGGTGGATGATTGATTCGCGCCGGTGAGGTTGATGGTGCCGGAGTTCAGGGTGATCGCCGCCGTGTTGGAGATGCGATTATTGCTGGCAGAGAGGCCACTGTTAACGAGAGAGAGCGTGGCGCCGCTGACAGTGAACGCGGTGCTGGCGAGGGTGCCGCTGTCCTGCAGGACGAGAGAGCCGCCCTGCACAGTGGTCGTGCCGGTGTAGGTGTTTGCGCTGGTGAGCGTGAGGGAACCGGTGCCTGCCTTGTAGAGGTTGATGGCGTTGTTGCTCGCGCCGCCGCCGATCACACCGCCAAAGGTGGTGGCAGTGCCCGAGGAGGTGAAGAGGTTGGCCGTGGTCGCGCTGATGATCGAGCCACCGCTGCCGCCAGCGGTGTTGTTGTTGCTCAGATTGGCCACGGCCTGATCCTTGCCATTGAGATCCAACGTGCCGGCATTGACGAAGAGATTTTGCAGCGTGGCCACGGTGGCCGTGGGCGCGACGAGGAGGGTGTTGGCGAAGCCGCTGTTAAGCTTGAGCACACCGCCGTTGATCGTCGTCGGACCGGCGTAGTAGGCGGAGTTGTTCAGGTTCAGCGTGCCACCGTCCGCCTTGACCAGACCGCCGGTGGTGCCGAGGAGGAAGGCGTTCAGATTGAGCACGGAGGTGCCGGTGACGTGAATTTGGAACTGCACGTTTCCAGAGGTGTTGATAGAACCGGCGTTGATCGTGCTGGTGCCATCGTAGGTGTCGAGGATGCCGCCGGTGTTGAGGGTCAGCGCATTGATCACCCCGGTGTTGGTGTAGTTTTGAATGACCGAGCCCTGTGCAGCTTGACCACCGCCGGTGGAGGTGATGGCGAAGGCGGTATTCAAGGTGAGGCTGTTGAGCGAGGTCGCAGAGTTGTAGTTCTGCGTGGCGCTGAAGTTGCCGAAGTTTGTGGTCAGGCTGCTGGTGAGCGTGGTGGCCAGTTCACTGGTGGTGAGAGGGCGCAGGAAGCTGCTGGTGGTGTCCTTGGTGAGGAAGCCAGTGCCCGTGCCGGTGGAGGAAGCGTCTGCGATGATGTCCGCGCGGATAGTCATCGTGCTGGCACCATTAGCTCCGCCGCCTTGAGTCACGCCAGTGATGGCCACGCCAGCCGTGGCACTGAAGGCGCTGGCTGTGGTCATGTTTGCCAGACCTGCCCCGGTGGTGGTGGACAAGCCGCGGATGAGCAGGCTGCCGCCGCTGGTCAGGGCTTCTGCTGTCAGCGCGGTGGCGGTCAAGGTGGTGTTTCCGCCTGTGCCGCCATTGAGTGTGAGGATGCCGCCGCCATTGGAGACGGTCAGAGTGGCGATGGTTTCAGCCGTGTTGGTGCTGGCCGCGTTGGTGCCGTTCAGAATCACCGTGCCGCCTTGGATGGTCAGAGCCTTGCCACCGAGACGGTTGGCCAGATTGCTCAAGGTATTGTCAATGGTGAGCGTGCCGGTGGAGGCCACGGTGTTTGCAAAGGAGATCATGCCGAAGGCGCCATTGAGCGTCACTCCGCCCTGATACACGGTCATGCTGCCTGTGGCGGTGTTCAAGTTGGTCAGCGTCAGCGTGCCGTTGCCGATTTTGGTCAGGCCGAGAGAAGTGCCCTGCGCCAGGATGCCATCAAACTGATAGCTGCCACTCGCGCCATTGCCCACGGTGAGCACTGCCGTGCCTGAGGCCGTGACGAGACCGGAACCCGAGAGAGAGCCGATGGTGGTGGCCACACTGGCAATGTCAAAGACGCCGCCTGCGCCCACAGAGACAGCACCGGTGAGAGGCAGCGCATTGGCCACGCCCATCTGAAGCAGACCGCCGCTGACTGTTGTCGTGCCGGTGTAATTGTTACCACCGCTGCTGATTTTCAAAATGCCGTTGCCCGCCTTGCTCAGTCCGGCAGAGCCGGAAATCGCGCCGCCGAGCGTGGAAGTATTCTGTGGGCTAGTGACGGTGATGATGCGCGTAGCGCTGCCCAGATTGACAGCGCCATTGAGGATCACGCCATTGGCGGCCACCATGCCACCGAAGCTGAAGTCGCCATTGACCGTCACGTTGTTGGAAACGGTCTGAATGGCGGCACCGGACTGCAGAGTGGTACCACCCGCGATGGTCAGCGTGCCGATGCCCAGCGGACCCGTGCTGCTCTGAATGAGCGGAACGCCCGCCGCCGTCAGCGAACTGCTGGTGCCAAGGATGAGCGTGCCCTCATTCAACTGCACGCCGCCATTGAAGGTGCTGGCACCGCCGAGCACGAGTGAACCTGAGCCTGCCTTGATGATGCCTGCCGCAGTGCTGGTGCCGCCCATGAGGTTCTGAATGACGTTGTTCAGAATCAGATTGATCGGCGAGAGACCGGAGGTGGTGATGGTGCGGTTCAGGGCCGCGAGCTCCCAGATGGTGGCACTCGAAAGTGTGGGCGTGCCGCCGTAATTGTCATTCACCGCCGTGATGGCATTCGTTGTGCCGCTGAGCACAAAGGTGCCGCCGGTGATGTTGGTGGCGATCTGTGTGCCGCCGGTGCCGTTGAAGGTCAGAGAGGCAAAGGTGTTGGTACCGACGAGGGTCAGCAGGCCGCCATTGCCATTGAAGGTGATGTTGCTGCTGGAGGCGATCTGCCCGTTGAGGGTTTCCGTGACGTTGCCGTTGTTGAGGATCAAATCTCCGGGCACCTGAATGCTGCCCAAGGTGCCGCTCAAGGTCAGCGAGCCTGCGCCCTGATTCACGATGGTCGGCCCGGAGTAGGAATTTGAATAACCACCCATGGCAGGCGCACCGATCGTGGTGGCCACGTTGGTCCCGGCGGTGACGCCTGCGCCCGTGGTGATGGTGAAAGTCGTGGCGCTCGTGATGGCGGTGATGAATGCACCGGCGGGGATGCTGGGATTGCCGGTGACCGGCATGCCGACATAGAGACCACTGGTGCTGGCCACCGTGACGATGGCTGAGCCCGCCGAGGTGCTGGCCTGCACTCCGGTGATGCTGCCGCTGGTGGGATTGAGAGCCGCACCGATGGTGAGCGGCGCGGAGGTGACGGTCATGAGCGCAGGAACGGAGAGCACAAAGTGCGTGCTGTCCGTGATGCTGCTGACCGTGGCCCCTATCGGGATGCCAGCGCCGTTGACGCTTTGACCAGGAACGAGCCCGGCCGTGCTGGCCACGGTGATCGTGGCGCTGGAAGCGAGCGTGGCAGCCGCCACCGTGAGTCCCATGGGCTGCAGACCGAAGTACTCATTCGCAGCACCGGTCGCCGTGGCATTCTGGGAGAGGGTGACCATGGTGACACCCGCGCCCTGTACGATGCCGGTGACCGTGGCTCCTTGTGGGATGCCATTCCCCTGCACCGACTGACCGATGAACAAGGTGGGCGTGCCCAAAACGGTGACGGTGTTGCTGCCATTGACCGTGCTCGCGGTGAGTGACTGCGCCACCGGAGCCAAACCCGTGGTGGTAATGGTGGTGGCCACACTGCTGCCGGAGCCAGTGGCGGCGGCAGAGATCGTGAACGTCGTCGGACTGGTGATGGAAGTGATCGTTGCGCCGACGGGAATGTTTGCATTGCCGGAGATGACCTCGCCGATGTACAAACCACTGGTGGAGCTGGAAAGCGTCACGACACTGCTACCGGCGGTGGTGCTGGCAAGTGCGCTGGTGGGGGTTGCCGCAGCGATGGTACCAAACAGCACCGTGGCCGCGCTGGTGGGCAATGTCGTGAATGAACCATTCAGCGTCACGGTGTTGCCGGAGACGCTGGCCACCGTGGTCGCGGTGAGCGCACCACCACCGGCAGCGGCGGCTGCGAGGCTCACGCTCATGCCCGGGTAGATGACGCTGCCGGCAGGAACGGTGATCGTGTTGCTGGTGAAGCTGCTGTTTGAAATCGTCAGCACCTGTGAGGTGGGCAGAGAGAACTGAGTGCTGGCTGCCGTGGCGCTGCCCGTGACGACATTGGTACTGAGGGTGTAGCGTGTGGCGTCCGTGATGCCGATGATCACCGCGCTTGCGGTCTGCCCCACACCGGCACTAACGATCTGCCCGATCGCCAGTCCTGCGGTGCCCGTCACCGTCACGATGTTCGAACCTGTGGTGGTTGCGGTCGTCCACACCGTCGGCAGAACATTGAGCGTCGTTGTGCTGGCACCGGACTTCACGAGCGTGAGCAGGTTGCTGTTGCTGTAGTTCGTGATGGCGCTGTTGATGGTGGCCGTGTTGTTGGCGTAATTGTAAAGAGTGGAGCTCGTGTTGGTGGGGGCTCCGGCGGTGAGACGACCACCGGCGATGACACTGGCCGCGCCGTTGGTGAGCAGACCGCCGGAAGCGATGTTGATCGCATCGCCCAGAGTGCTCTGCGTGACGGTGGAGACGGCGGAGATGCGCAGAGAATTGATCGTGCGGCTGGTGACGTTGGTGGCGCTCGCGGCGATGGTGATATTATCCGTGGCCAGGCCAGCGGTGAGCAGGCTGGCGGAGTAGGCTCCAAATGGCGTGGTGCCATTGAGCGAGAGGCCCAGAGCTCCCACGCCCATGGCTCCGGTCACAGGATCAACGGTGGAACGATAGGTGGCGAAGTCTGCGCCGCCCACGACCGCCCAGCCACCGATGATGCCATTCACCAGAGTCGGTGCGGAAGTGAGGATGATCTGGGAATTGGACGACGCCGAGGCCGGCGAGAGACCATTCATGCCGAGGACGGAAGCTCCGAGCGTACCACCACCCACGGTGAAGTTGACAGTCGCGGTGCCGCTCTGATTGAGGCTGGCGAGCGTCCAAACCGCAGACCCAGTGCCGGTGGCGCTGGCACCGAAAAGATTCGCGGTGATGATGCTGCCACCGGAGACCAGATTGAGAGCGCCGGCAATGCTCATGGCATCCGTGCCCTGCTTCGATGCAAACGTCAGCGTGCCACCGTTCAGATTGATGACGGAGGAACCTGTGCGCGAAGACAGCGCAGAATAGCCGGCGTTGTCCAAGGTCAGCGTGGAGTTATAAACGTTGAAGGCACCGCCATTGGTGACCGTGCCGCTGTCCTTCAGCGTCAGCGTGCCGCCGCGGATGTTGGTGGTCATGTTCGCGTTGCGACCGTCCGCATTGGTCAGCACCAGATTGTTCGCGCCCGATTTGTCGAGGGTGATATTTCCAGCAATCGTGCCGAGGAAGGTCGTCGTCGCCGTGCTGGGAATGGTGTAAAGCGTGGCTGTCGTGCCCGTGTTGGTCACTGTGCCAGCACCACCCGGAAGGATGTTGCCGTTGGTCTGTGTCAGGGAAGCAATAGCCTGGCTGAAGCCATTGAGATCCACGGTGCCGCCGTTGAGGTTGAGTGCGGCGGTCGTGGCGACGGTGGCGGTCGGGATGACGAGCAGGGTGTTGGCTCCGCTGGTGAGATCGAGCTCACCGGCATTCACAAACGTGGCACCGGAGATGAGGCTGGATTTTTGCAGATTGAGGATGCCGCTGTCCGCCTTCACCAACACGCCGCTGCCGACGAGGTAGGAGTTCACGTTCAGCGTGTCCAGGGTGTGGAAGATGAGACCTGCCGCGCCTTGAGTGAGCGCGCCGCCCGTGAAGCCGACGTTGCCCGTTTTGGAAACGATGGCCCCGCTGGTCAGTGTCAGCGTATTGAGCGCGCCCAACGCATTGAAGAGCATGGTGCCCGTGGCAAGACTGGTGGCGTAATTCACGGCGATGCCACCACCGGTCGATGTCACCCCACCGCCGCTGTTCAGGGTCAGCGAGTTGATGGTGGTCGATGTGTAAAGATTCAAATTTTGCGAAGTGGCAAAGACATTCGATCCGGCGGCAGCATTGGAGACCGTGCCGCCCAGTGCGGTGATGGCTCCGGGAGTGGCCGTGCCGAGATAGCTGCCGGTGGCCGCGAAGTAACCGAGCGCGGTGTCCGCTGAGGTGAGGAGGCGGAAGCCGTTGGTGTCCGAAGTGACGAGGCCTGTGCCGGTGCTGTCCGAGCCAATGATGTCGGGGCGAATGTTGCCAACCAAGGTGGGAGTGGTGGCGAAGACATTGACGCGGCCCGTGCTGGCTGCAGCACCGCCGAGGATGCCCGTGGTGGAGATGACGAGCGTGCCGGTGTTGGTGGCGCTCTGAGCGGTCACCGTCGTGATGTTCACCGTCGTGCCGAATGCGCCCGTGCTCGGTGTGAGGCTGAAGAGGCTCTGGCCTGCCACGAGGGTCATGGTGCCAAGAGTCTCCGTAAGCGCCGCGTTGTTGTTGGCCAGGTAGTTCAGTGTGCCGCCCTGGAAATTCAGGATGCGGGTGGTGCCGGAGATCGCCACTGCGCCCCCGAGGCGGTTGTTGATTGCATTGGCAACCACGCCGCTGTTGTCCAGTGTGAGCACGCCGCCCTGGGAGAGTGTTTCAAGGGCGAAGCCGAGCTTGCCGGTGGTGCCGTTGACCGTGACCGTGCCGGCATTCACCAGCAAAGTGCCGCTGATGCCTGCGCTGCTGTCGCCGGTGAGCACCCAGTTGCCGGAGCCGATCTTGGTCACATTGAGCACGCCGCCTGTGGAGCCGGTGGTGAAGTAGTCGCTGTTGAACGTACCCGCGAACGTGCCGCCGGTGCTGTCACCGGTGACAAGTGTGCCCGCCGTGGCCACGCTGAAGTTCTTGATGATGGATCCGGCGACGCCGGTGATCGTGCCGACCTGAAGATTGGTCTGGCCGCGCATGTCGAGGATGTTTCCGCTGTAGCCCAGATTGATCGTGGTGCTGCCATAGTTGGAGTTTGCGCCGAGGACGATCACACCACTGGAGCCGTCGGTGAAGCCAAAGATGTTCGTGGCATAACTGACACCGCCAAACTGCAGTGCTCCGGTGCCAGCCTTGAGGATCGTGCCGCTGGAGAGGATGTTGCTGTTGATCGTGAGGCCGAGCTGATTGTTGCCGTTCACGGCGGCATTGGTGACGGGATCCACGGTGACGGTCGTGGTGCTGGCGAGGCTGAGCAGACCGAGCAGGGCCGGAACCGCGCGCACATCATCGAGGCTGGTGGAAGTGATGCCGCCCGTGAGAGTCAGCGTACCAGCGCCGGTGAGGACGATCGGTCCATTCCCGGCGGTGCCACCGCCCTGGCTGTTGAAGACAAGATTGCTGATGGTTTCGTTGAAGCCGTTGAGCGTCCACTGCGCGCCACCGCGCACGGTCACGGTGGCGGTGTCGGCGATCTGCTGAGACGCCAGATTGACGACTGCGGCGTTGGCGATGGGCATGGAGTCCGTGGCGTTGTTGTTGCCGCCGCTGATGATGAGGCTGCCGGTGATGGCGTTGCCTGTGCCGGTGAGGTTGTTCAAGTTCACCACCATGGCGTTCACATAAGCGGTGCCCAGATAGGTATTGGCTCCGGCGAGTGTCAGCGTCGGTGTGCTGGTGCTCTGGCTCATGCCATCCATGACCAGGTTCAAACCACCGCTCACGCCGTTGTCGATGATGGCGGAGTTCACCGTGAGGACGTTGGCACCCACATGCAGGAAGAGTTCTGACTGATCGGAGCCTGCGGTGAGCTGGCCGCGAACCGCCGTGCTGCCGATCGACGTCGCAGCGTTGTTGGTGCCCACGAGGAGGCCGCCGCTGGTGAGCGTCAGCGTGTCGGTGCCCGCGCCGAAGGAAAGTGCGCGTGCGGCGCTGAGTCCGTTCCAGGTCAGCGTGTTTACGATGGCACCGCCGAGCGGCACGGTGATGGCCGTATCCCCAAAGCGCAGATTGCTTGTGCTGGTGGAGGTGGCGAAGCTGGTGGTCTGCATGGCAGCGGTCAGCCCACGCACTCCGGTGACGGGATCGTAGGTGGCAAATTCAGCATTGGCCGTGGTGCTGGCCACGGTGGAATCCAGCCCGATGACGGTGGCCCAGCCGCCGATGATGCCATTGGTCAAAGTGGGTGCGGTGGTGAAAAGGATGGATGGATTGTCGCCCATCGTGCCGGAGCCGGCATAGAAGTTCAGCGTCGCTCCGAGGCTGCGAGAGAAGGTGCCGGTGATGTTCAAGGTCGCGGTACCGATGCCCGTCCCTGCCCCGGCGCTGGCGCCCACATCCAGCCGCAGTGCATTCGCTGCGCCGGTCAAAGTGAGATTGCCGATGGAAGCGGAGCCTGCGGTGCCGCTGCGGCTGATGAACTGGAAGGCACCGCCATCGAGTGTGAGCGGCACGTCTGAGGCGAGGCGGTTGCTCATGGCCTGGATGCCGGTGTCGTTCCACTGCAAGACCGCATTGCGGATGGAGATGCCGCTGGTGGCCGAGAGCCTGCCCTGATCAATCAAGGATACCACATTGCCTTGGATCGTGGTGCTGCCTGCGTAGCTGTTGTTGTCACGCATGGAGAGCGTGAAGGCACCGGTCTTGACGAAGTTGATGACGTGCGTGGCGTCTCCGGTAATCTGCCCTGCCCAATCAGATGCGGCGCTGCTGGCGACGGTTAGCGTGGAGGCCGTGGTGGAGGAGTTCGTCACGATCCCGCCTGCGCCGGGCAGCACGCCCACGCTGGTGAAGTTGCCGGTGGTCTGGGTGTTGCCGTTCAGGTCCAGCGTGCCGCCTGCGTTCACGGTGAGTGCGCTGGCAGTCAGCGTGGAAATGAGCGAGGAAATCGTGGGGCCGGTGGTGGCAAGGTAGAAGAGGCTGTTCGTTGTCGCGGACGGAGCGGCGAGTTTCAGCGTGCCCAGATTGATGCGCGTCTGACCGGTGTAGTTGTTCTGCGCCGCGCCCAAGACGAGAGTGCCATTACCGCTCTTGGTCATGCCGCTGGTGGATGGGGCGATGATGCCGCCGAGGGCGGCATTGACCGTCAGCACCGTGCCGCTGCCTGCGGTGTGGATGATGATTTCACGAGTGGTGCCGCTGGCATTGGCAGCATTGATGAAGCCGCCGCCTACCGCGCCAATCGTGGAGCTCACGGTGGCCAGGATGCCGCCGCTCTCCACGGTCACATTGCGGCCGGAGTTGATCGTCAGTGTCGGATTCAAAGCCGTGCTGAAGGTCAGCGAGTTGACATTCGTCGATGTGTAAGCAGTCGCCGCCGTTCCTGCATAAGAGGCGATGGTGGCACCCGCCGTGAGAGCCGTCGTCGTGTTGAGCAGGATGTTGTTGGAGGCGGCGAAGGTGGTGTCCATTTCACCTGCGGCCAGCGCACGGATTCCATTCGATCCGTTGAAGCCGAAGCTGACACCCGAGCCGATGATGCCCGTGTCATCCACGATCATCCATGGAAGGATGGCGGCGCTTTTGGCGCCAGCTGCTCCCGCCTGACCGATGGCCGTGGGCGCTGTGGCGAGCACCACGTTGGTCTTGCCCAGCGTGAGAACAGTGGCTGTGCCCAGACCGGCACCGCGAATGAGCACGGTGCCCGTGTTGGCTGCACGCGTGATGGTGCCCGCACCGGTGGTGGAAAGCGCCAGGGTGGAGGTGCCATTGACATCCAGCGTGATCAGATTGAAGCCGCCGGCAATCGTCAGGCTGTTGGCCCCCAAGGATTCATTCTGCGCCGTGATGTTGCCGGTGTTGGCCGTGAGCAGCAGCGAGCCGCCGTTCATGGTGATGGCGTGGACATTGAGCCGGTTCACCGAAGTGGCGCCGAGTCCGGCGTAGTCGAGCTGAAGCGTGTTGGAGGGAGTGAGTCCGGACACCGGACCGCCGTTGATGCTGATGGCCGTGGTGGTTGTGCCCAGAACCGTTGTCGATGCACCGGAGATCACCACTTTGCCCAAAGCCACGGTGAGTGTAGTCAAAGTGGAGGCGTTGGTGACGCCGGTGAGCCTCAGCGTGTTCGCGCCCACCTTCGTCAGCGTGGTGCTGCCGGTCACCTGACCACTCAGAGTGAGATCGCCAAAGGTGGTGCTGCCGAGGCCGCTGGTCGTGTTGATGTAGTTCGTGCCGATGCTTGTTGCGGCACCCAGTGTGACGGTGCCTGCATAGCTGGCCGCCGTGGTGGAGGTGTTGATCAATGCGCCGAGTGAACTGACGGCGCCGGAGCCTGTGATCGTGCCGCTGCCGCCATAGCCGACGCCCGTGATGGTCAGTGCGTTGGCATTGACCACTGCGATGCCGTTTAAGTCGAGGACGGCACCGCTGGCGATGGTGAGTGTGTTGGACGCAGCGCCGAGGGCTCCGGCATTGCCAAGCTTGAGCGTGCCGAGTGCGATGCTGATGTTGAACACCTGGGTGCCGTTGCCAGCATTGAGAGTCAGAGTGTTCGTGCCCTGCTTCGTCAAAGTGATGCCGCTGCCGCCCACGATGGAGTTCAGCGTGAGGTCGCCATTGCCACCGACCGTGGAGCTGGAGCCCAAGGTGAGAGAGCCGCTCAAACTGGCGGCGGTGAGGCTGCTGTTCCACAGCGCACCGCTGGAGCCAGCGGCGAGAATGGCCGTCGGTGTGGCGGAGGCCGAGGGAATGAGAGCACCCGCGCCATTGATGGTCACATTGCCAGCCACTGCGGTCTGGCCATTGAGATCGAGCATGCCTGAGGCATTGAAGTAATAGGTGCCGGAGGCGCTCGTGGTCGCGGCCTGGGACAGGGTCACCGTGGTCCCGCTGATGGCGGTGATGTAGGTGCCGACAGGAATGCCTGCACCGGAAACCGCCATGCCGACCTGCAGAGAGAGTGTGGTGGCTGTGTCTGCTCCTGCCAGCGTGAGCGTGGTGGAACCGCTGGCCACGGCTGGCAGGGAGGTCGTCGCGGTGTTGACGTTCCGAATGAGCGTGCCGCCGAGGCTGGCCGTGGTTCCCGTGCTCAAGGCTGCCGCGTTGTTGAGCTGAACAAAACCGGACTGAATGACGAGGTCACCAGTGAGGCCGGAGTTGCTGCCACCAAGGATCAACGTGCCGGTGCCTGCCTTGAACATGGCATTGGCTGCGCCGCCACCGGCATGAGTGATGGTGCCGATCAAATTGAGAGTGCCCGCGCCCTGGCTGGCGGTATTTGTCGTGGCGATGACCACGCCGTTTCCAATTGTGATGGCTCCATCCACGCCAACCCATCCGGCACCGTAGATGCCATTGGTGCCGTTGACGATGTTGAGCATCGAGTTGTTGTTCAAGACCATCGCCGTGCCCGAAGTCGGCGCGATCACAGCGCCCAGCGGCGAAGCGAGCGTGTCGATGGTGGCCGAAGCACCGGCCGCGAGGGTGTAGTTGTTGTTGATGATCGCCGCAAAGTTGTAGCTGTTGGCCGCAGCCGGTGCTGCGGAGGCATAGAAGAGATTGCTGGAGGAGATCGACTGGAAGCCGCCCGTGGCCCCTGCCACGGTATTGCCCAAGCCATTGCCGGAGGTGTCAGCGCCTGCGTAGAGCAGACGGTAGGAGCCGGAGTTGGTGGCGTTGTAGGCGGTGTAAGTGATGGTGTGGTAGCCGCTGCTCAGAGTGATCTGGCCGTTGCCCGTGGCCTCGGTGAGTCCGGCATGAGGTCCGAGGTCGCTGATGAGCAACTGCCCGTCGATGTAAAGCACGCTCGCGTCATCCGAGGCGCTGCGGAAGGTGTAGGTGCCGGCCGTGTTGATGTTCAGCAGTCCTTGAAGCGTGGTGATGCCGTTGGTGTATGCGGCCGAGGTCGCCGTCGTGCGATTGTTCATGCTGGCGTCGTTCATCAGACTCACGGTGCCTGCGCCGGAGAAGCCGATGCCTGCCACGTTGACATTGAGAACGCCCTGCGCGGCGGCCAAGCTGCTGTAGGCCGCATTCAAGCCACCGACCGAGTAGCCCGTCGGTGTGGAAGATGGTGCGGTCGCTGGAGCCTGAATCAGCAGCGGGTAGTAATTGCTGCCGTTGTAGCTTGAAAGCTCAATGGGATTGGTTGCGACGGTGGTCGTTGTGCCCTGAGTCACGATGTCGGGGAAATACAGGGAGCCCAGGCCGATGTTGATCGGCTTGTTGCCAGGCGTGTAACCGTAAACATAGGCCGTCGTGCCAGCCGCGACGTTGAAGCGGGGCGCACCGGTGGAGTCAGTGACGTTTTGGAAGATGATCGAGTAAGCGTTAGCGCTGGCGAGATTCAGCACCTGAGTGCCGCTCATGGTCAGCTGCGGGATCTTGATCGCGTTGCCGGTGCCGTTGCCGGAGACGGTCACGCCGATGCTGGCGGCGTTGCTCACGAAGAGGTTCGCATAGTTGGAGTCTGGATTGACGGTGATCGACAGGCCCTGATAAACAATGAGACCGCTGTTGCTCAGGCCGTTGTTCTGAAGCGCCAGCGTGCCGTTGCTGGTGATCGTGACATTGGCATTGGCCAGAGGCTGCGGAGTATTGCCCGTGGCACCGCCCAGGACCAAGACGCCCGCGTTGACGGTGACGGAGCCGCCGAAGTTGTTGTTGTTGGTCAGGGCCAGCGTGCCAAGACCGGTTTTGATGATGCCCGAAGTTCCACCGCCCGCGCCGCCGTTGTCCGTGATCACACCGCCCAGCGTGAGGAAGGTGCCGGGCACGTCTACATTCACGGTGGTGTTGCCGGAGTTGAGGCTCAAGGAGCCGTTGAGCGTGAGACCGTTTGCGCCTTTGTAGCTCAGGTCATTGCCACCCAGCACCAGCGCATTGGAGATCACGTTGGTGGTTGCGGTCGAAGTCAGGTAAGTGCCGGTGCCGATCGTGAAGGTGCCCGTGCCGAGAGGACCGCTGAGCACCGCACCGCCCACACCTGCGGTGATGCTGCTGCCAGCGATGGCAATGCCGCCAGCGGTCAAATTCACGCCGCCATCGAAGGTGCTGGCACCACTCAATTGCAGCAGACCGTTGCCCGCCTTGGTGATGCCGACTCCCGCACCGGTGGTGCCGATGCCGACGATTGGCGAAGTGATGGAGAGTGCCGCCGTGAGCTGCGTGATCGTGCTGCCCGCAATCTGAATGGGGTTCACCGTGATGGTGTTGTTGCCCGCAGCCAGACCAAGGGATGCGACACTGATGATGGACACGGTGGCGGGATTGCTCGAACTCGCCGTGATGGGCGCGGAGCTCGACAGATTGAGCACGCTGACGGGGATGGTGGCGGCCGTGGTCACGGTGGGAGCGGCTTCACCGCCGTTGTTGTTGAACACGAGGCTGTTCAGCGTCTGCGTGCCGGCCAGATTCACCGTGGACCTGCCAATGATGGTCAGCGTGTTGCTGGAATCGATCTGGCCGCCAATGCCGACCGCACTACCGGCGGAAGCACTGACACCGACGTTCAGCGTGGTGGCGGTGACGCCGGTGGTGCTGCCCACGAGCGTGAGTCCGCCCCCGGGAATCACGATGATCCCGGCGGTGGCGGCAGAGAGGTTTACGGTGCCCTGATTGATGATCGTGCCGCCGGTGTAGGTGTTCGCAGCGGTGAGCGTGAGCGTGCCGGTGCCCGCCTTGTTCAGGCGTGTCACACTTCCGAAGCCATTGTCCTGGATGATGGAATTGATCACCATGTCGGAGACAAAGGTCAGGGTCTGTGCGCCGCTGGTGGAGAGGGCATTGTAGTTGATGGACAACTGCGTTCCATTCAGCACCTGGGTGATGTAAGCGCCATTGGGGATGCCCGTGCCGCTGAGCGCCATGCCCGCAAAGAGGCCGGTGGTCGAGGTGACGGTGACCACATTGCTGCTGGCCACGGTGCCGGTGGCCGCGACGCCCGTACCGGTGACCGCATTTGTGGTATTGAATACCACCAACTCAGTGGTGCCCGTGGTTGCCGTGCCACCGGTGGTAAGGAAGCCCCGGATTCCGGGAGTGCCGATCGTGGTGGAACCCACGCCGCTGTTGCTGTGGAGGAGGCCGCCCTTGATGATGTTCAGCACATCGTCCGAACTGGTGAACGCCAGGTCATTTTCAGCCACGCCGGCAAAGCGCAGGTAGTCCGTGGTGGCCCCGCCTGCATTCAAGGTGATCACCTGATTGATGCCGGCGATGCCGTTCAGAATGTTGGTCACATTGCCCGCACCAAAGCCATTGAGCGTGCCGCCGGAGTAGGTGTTCAGCACATTGGCCCCGGCCACCGCCGTGGTGGTGGTGACGGTGCCGCCGGACATGTAGCCACCAGCGTAGCCCTGATAGCCGACGGTCCCGACCGCACCGATGCCCATGGATGGATTGTAGCCGGCCCAGGTGTCCGAATTAGAAATGGCCCAGGCACCGATGACGCCGGTGGCGGTGCTGTAACCGAGACTGGCGCTGTCGGTGACGAGGATGCGAGGGTTCGAGCCATCAGCCCCCAGCGTGCTGCCGATGAAATTCAAGATGGCGTTCGAAGTGCGCGTGATGCTGGCGAAGCCCAGATCCGCATTCGTATAGGCCCCTGTGCCACCGATCGCCACGGTGATGGTGTTGACACCCGAAGCCGCCGTGAGCGCGCCCAGGCTCTCCGCAGTGTAGGTGTTGGCACGCCCAGTGAGAAAGAGGTTGCCGCCATTCATGGAGATCGACGCCGCATCGTTGACGCGGTCATTGTTGTTGATGAACAGGCCGGTATTGTTGTTCAGGCTGAGGTTCGCATAGTTCAACGTGATGGAAGAGGTGTTCGCGAGCGTGGCGTTGTCCTGCAGCGTGATACCGCCCCCCAGGATGATCGTGGCACCGTAGTAGCTGTTGGCCGAGAGCATCGTGGTCGTGCCGCCGTTGACACGGGCAAAGGTGAGGGCATTGGCCAGGCTGCCGGTGATGCTGCCAGCCCAAATGCTGGTGGTGGCGTTCGTGACCAGCAGGGCGGAACCATTGCTGCTGGTGACTGTACCGCCGGCACCTGGAACCGCACCGCCATTGCTGGTAAAGTTGCCAACGTATTGGACTGTGCCGTTGAGATCGAGCGTGGCTCCGTAGTTCACCGTCAGAGCGCCACCGTTGTCGAACAAGGTGTTGTTCCCGGCTGAGAGCTTCGTGGTGCCGCCATTGAGAATGGTGGCCCCGGTGTAGAACTGCCGGGCGGTGATGTTGAGGTTCCCGCTGAGTCCTTTGGTCAGGCCGCCTGTGGCCACGCTGGCTACTGGACTGGCGGTGTTCTGGAAGAAATTGGTGCCCGCCAGATTTTGATTGGTCACCAGCGTGCCGACCAGAGTTCCGCCGAGATTCAAAGTAGAGCCGCTGGCGACCTGGATGATGGCTTCTGTGCCCGTCGTGCTGGGATTGGTGGCGGTGGTGACGTTCACCGGCGCGAGCACGATGCGTGTGGCGTTCAGCGTGTTCGTGCCGCCGTTCACCAAAATGCCACCGCTGCTCAGCGTGAGTGAGAGATCGCTGGCCAGACCCGTCGCGGCATCGTTGCCCACCCCCACGGTGATGCCGCTGCCGTTGATGGAAAGTGCATTGAGAATGCGTCCGCCCGGGGCAACCCCGGCTGAGTAGAGCGCACTGGTGGTGCCCGTCACCTGCAGCGTGATCGTCGGTGTGGTGATGAGGCTGGCGAGCGTGACGTCGCTGGGCGTGCTGTAGTTCGTGAAAGTGTTGAGACCATTGGCCCCCATGGCCGCCCAGGAGGTGCCGCCGATGGTGATGCGAGGGAGCAGCGAATTGGCGGAAGTGGTGATCGCCCCATAGGAAGGCACACCGAAGGTGATCGCGCTGCCGGAGGCCACGCCGGAAGCGGCCACGGCCTGGCTCAGCGTGACCGTGGTGGCGGTGGTGGCGGTGATCGTGGTGCCGTTCAGGATGCCCACGCCGGTCACGGCCTGACCAGCGGCAAGTCCGGTGGTCGAGGCAAAGGTGAGAGTGGTCCCTGTCACGGCGGCCGCGCTTGTGCTCAACAAGCTGCCAAAGTTCACCTGATTGGTGGCAGTGCCGAGAGCCACATTGGAAGTGACGTTCAGCGTGCTGCCGGCGTTGACGGTCAAGGAGGAGAAGTTCAGCTTGGTCGTGCCGCCGTTGCTGGTGATATTGATGGCGCTCTGACCGCTGGCCCCCATGATCAAGGTGCCCGCGCCTGTGCCTGCCGTCCCTTCGATGGATCCGGCGCTGTTGCCGATGAAGTTGAGCGTGCCCCCTGCGAGCGTCAGCGCACGGTTGGCAAGGCGATTGGCCAGGGCGGATCCGCTGTTGTCCAGAGTGAGCGTCGCGGAAGGATTCACGGTGATGGCGGACGTGCCGGTCAAGGCTCCGGCCGCCCCACTGATCACCGTCGTGCCGCCGTTCAGCGTGGTTGCTCCGGTGTAGAGATTGTTCGCGGTCAGCGTCAGCGTGCCGGTGCCCGAGTAGGCGAGAGCGTTGGCGCCCGTGCCTGCATTATAGGCACCACTGATCAGCGCATTGCCGGAACCGGCGAGAGTCAGTGTTGAGGCGACGGTGTTGGTGATCCCGCCGGAAAAAATCAATGAAGATCCGCTGGCGATGTTGTTGGTCATCAAACGGCTGGCGCCCAGCCCCAGGACACCGGCGAACTCAATGGAATTGCTCCCGGACAGCACCGTCGCGGAGGTGGTGACGGAAACCGGATTGAGGATGGCATTGGCCCCCGTCAGCGACAGAGATCCGGCACTCAGCGTGCCTCCGCCAAAAGTGAAGGTCCCCGTCGCGGCGCCAAAGGGATTCTTGGCGTTCACGACGACGTTGCCCTGTGTCAAGCTCACCCCGCCGGTGTGTGCGTTGCTAGCGTTCAGAGTAACGTTGCCGAGGGTGTTGAAGGTCAGCAGTGAAGTATAGTTGGAAGGCAGGCCTGCATTGAAGATGGTGCTCCCCGTACCGCCGATGGTCAGCGCCGCACTGGAGGTGACGCTGAAGGGGCCGCCGAAGGTGAGAGTGCCACTGGGGGCGATATTGTTGAAGATGGAGCCTGCTGCTCCCAGGTTGATGATGGTCGTGCCGGTGAAGGCAATGGAGTTCAGACCGTTGAAGGTGAAATTGATGCCGGAAGTGCCGGTGAGCGAAACGGTGCTGGCGATGGTGGTGCCGCCCGCAGTCAGCGTGAACATCCCGCCAGTGGCCCCCAAGGTCAGCAGAGTACCGGTGCTCATGCCCAGCGGATTGGCCGTGGTGGCGGAGATGGTGCTCCAGCCGGGGCCAATGCCGAGGAAACCGTCAATGGCAGTCACGCCGCCGGTGAAGGTGTTGGCCGCATTCAGAATCCACACACCGCCGTTTCCTTTGCCCACTGCCAGGGTGCCGCCGTTGTCCGCCAGCACGGAGGTGATGGTGTTGGCGTCACGGCTTTCGCCCGTCAGAGTCAGGGTCTTCGCGCCGCTGAGAAGATTGATGACTTTGGTGATGTTCAAGGCTCCGCTGCCGCTGGAGTCGATGGTGTTGGTTCCGGTGGTCGTGTTGAGATTGATGGTGCGGGTGACCGTTTCGCCAGTGCCGACGTAGAGCAGATAACCGCCGACGGTGGTGCCGCTGCCGAGGTTCAACTGGCCTGTGGCATCTCCAAAGGAACTCGATGCGCCGCCTGCGCCGATGCTTTGAACCGCAAAGGCACCACCTCCGCTGATGGTGGTGTTGCCGGTGTAGGTGTTCGCCCCGTTGATGAGGAACATGGTGCTGGCGGGCGTGGACAAGGTCAGCGAGCTGCCGCTGGCCCCGCTGATGTTACCAGCCAGTGTGTAGATGTCTGCGGCGGTGGTGGCGTTGTCCGTGACGGTGATGGTTCTGGAGCCACCATTGAGATCAATGGGGTTCAGAATGGTCGTGTCTGAGAGAGCGGTGGCTGAGCCCAGCATCAAGGTGCCGTTGGTGAAGCTGGAACTGCCAAAAGTCAGCGTCGAGAGTGAGGAAACGCCACCGATGGCAACGACAAGCGGTGAGCCTGATGCAGCAAAGCCGCCGTTGGAGGTGCCCGCCAGCCACTGCACCTGCCCGGCCCCGGTGCCGAGACTGCGGGTGAAAGTGCCGGAGGTTTCCAACACGCCGCCTGCCAGCACCAGATTGCTGTTGGCAGAAAGGCTGCCGACATTGCCAAAGGTCAGGGTCGTACCGCTGGCCAGGGTGTTCGCGCTGCTCAGGCGGATCTGCAAGGGACCGAGGATGCTGACAATCGTGGTGCCGGGGGCGATGCCGGAACCTGTAACCGTCTGGCCCACCACGAGTCCGGTCGTGCTGGCGAGATCAAGCACCGTGGAGGCGGTGGCATTGGAAATGGTGGTGGCGGTCGTGAGGGTGGAGCCTGCATCCTGAGCGCGCAGGGTGCCCGCAGAGATGGTGGTGGCACCGCTGTAGGTATTGGCGGTATTGCCGAGGACCCACAAGCCCGTGCCAGCCTTGGTCACACTGAGCGCCGTGCTGTCGATGGTGTTGTTAATGAGCTTCAAGTCGATCTCATTGTCTCCCGTGGAAGAGCCCTGCAGCGTCAGTGTCTTGGCTCCTGAAGTGGAAAACGCGATGGAGCCGGTGTTGGTGAACCAGATGGCCGCGTGGTTAAAGGTGCCACTGCCGACGGCGGAGTTCCCGAAGCCACCGGAGGAATCCAAGGCGCCATTGCCCGCCAGCGTAAAGAGTCGGTTCGTCTGCACGGACGGTGCCTGGATGGTCGTGAGGAAGGAGCTGTTGTTTTGGCCCACATATTGAAGCACCCCCGCCGCACTGCCTGCGGAACTGCCGAGCACGAGGCTGGCGGCATTTCCCTGAGCGCTGCCGGTGCCGATGCTGCTGACGCTGCCGTAGTCCGCCAGCAGCGTCACAGCCAGCGTTCCCTGGGCGATGGTGGTCACGCCGCTGTAGGTGTTGTAGCCGATGCTGCCCAAGGTCTGCCCGGTGGGAGTGGTGCTGGAGACTGCGCCGTTGAGAGGATTGAGGTATTGCGTACCCGAGCCATTTTTAGTGACGTTGAGGACTCCGGCACCATCCTTCAACAGTCCGGAGAAAGTGGCGCTGGCTGTGGTGGTGACGTTGTACGAGCCGATGTTCAGCGTGGCTGCGGTGCTGTTTCCGCCGCCACTGTTGGTGATGGTGCCTGCGCCGGTGAGCGCACCGGTCGTCACGGTGTTGCCTGCGCCGGCGGCATTGAGATCCAGCACGGCATCCTGACGGACGGCGGTGATATTGCCAACAGTGGTGATGGCCCCCAGTGTGGCCGCAGCGCCTGAGAGCTGCAGGGTGCCCGCGTCGATGTTGACGTTGCCGGTGAAGGCATTCGCACCGCTGATGATCAGCTTGCCTGCGCCTGCTTTGGTCAGCGCTCCCGTACCACTGCTGATGGCCGCGCTGATGGTGAGGGTGTTGGCGTTGTTGCTGCCGCCCGTATAAACGATGATCTCACTGTTCGCGCCGCCCAGTGTGAAGGCGGCGGAACTGGCGCCGATCGTTGCGGAACCCGTGGAGTTGTCAAACAACACGCCGCTGGTGCTGCCTGACGTGCCGAGTGTCAGCACACCGCCAAGAGTGAGCGCGGTATTATTGCCTGAGATCTTGAGTGCATTGATCGTTTCCGCCGCCGTGGTGGTGACGCTGCCGCTGCTGAGCCAATAGGTGCTGGTGGCCGTGGAGAGCGAGGTGGGCAGGCCGGACACATAACCTGTGTAGGCTGAAACCACGTAGGGGCCCGTGCCTGTGACAGTGGCGAAGTCCACCGCGCTGCTGGCAGGATTGGTGTAGTAGGCGAAGCCGTTGTTGGTGGTGAGTCCGATGATGCCGTTCACCAGGGTGGGCGATGTGGTGAACCGGATGGAGGTGTCAGCGCCGGGACTGAAGTTCAGCACCGCACCCGCGCCGCGCGCGCCGATGGGGGTGGCACTGCCAAAGGTGAGCGTGGGCGTGCCACCATTGGCCGTGGTGATGATGTTCCCCTGCCCTGCGGTGGGAATGAGCTGCCCGACGGTCATCGCCGTGGTGCCTGCTGCCGCCGATCCGAGCATCTGGAAAGTGCCGCCCGCATAGCCGTTTCCTGTCAGCACATCCGTGGAGAACACCAGGTTGTTGCTGCTGGTCAGCGGCGCGGAGCCGCTGCCACTGGCGGCGGTGGGCTGGACCTGCAATGTGCCGCCGGCCACCGTGACCGTGCCGCTGAAACTCTGCGCCACACCGGCCGCCCCAACACTGCCGAAGTAGAGCGTTCTGCCCGCGCCAATGGTGGTGGCGAGGGTGTTGTTGAGCACGATGTTGTTGCCGTAAATGGCCGTGATGATCGTCCCGGCAGGCACATTGGTTCCTGTCACGCTTTGCCCCACGACCAAGCCCGAAGCATTGGTCACGGTGACCACATTGGTGTTGACGGCGCCGTTGAAGGTCAGCGCGGTGGAGGCGGTGATGATGGCCGTCGTCGGGGCACTGAGAGTGATGGTGTTGGTGGTGCTGTTGATCGCGGTGATGGAAGCGCCCGCCGGAAGTCCGGCACCGGCGGTGACGACCATCCCCACATTGAGCCCCGCCGTGCTGGCCAGCGTGACCGTGGTGCTGCCAGAGGCCGTGCTGCCGCTGGTGCTGATGGTGGAAAGGGTGGACGCTGAAGAAGCCTCACCAGCAAAGACGATCGAGGCACCGCTGGTGATGGCCGCAGAGGTGCCCACGCTCAGCGTGACCGTGTTGGAGGTCAGTGCACTGATGAAAGTCCCCGCAGCGATGCCGGTGCCGAAGACCTGCTGCCCCACCGCCAGCCCGGTGGTGCTGGCAAAATTCAGCACGGTTCCGCCACTGGCGGTGGTGTTGTTCGTGGCCACCGTGGCACCTGCTGCGACTGCAGCAGCCACATAAGAAGATGCCGTGGGCGCATAGAGCCAGGTGCCGGAGCCGCCCTTGATCAATGAGGTCCGGTTGGCCGCGAGAACGCCGTTGTCGAGTATGACGCCGGTGATCTGATTGATCACCGCAGGAGTGTTGAGGGTGTTGTTGTAGCCTTCGAGGTAGAGCGTCTTGGCTCCCGCTCCCGGAGCGGCGATGTTGCTGGTGAGCACGAGTGCCGTGGCGCCCGTGTTTGCCGCTGCCTGCTGCTGATTGGCAAACAGGACCGCGCCGCCTGTCGTGCCTGAGAGCAGGACGGCCTTGTTGGAAGTTTCCCCCGCACCGCCTGCGGCTGATCCCAGATAATTCAGAATACCATTGGTGGTGGTGCTGCCGATCTGGATGCCGCCGCTGCCTGTGCCCGTGGTGGTGTTGACGTTCAGCGCGCTCAGGGCATTGACGTACACACTGCCGTTGGTGATGTTGAACACACCGACGTTGGTGGAGGCGGTGCCTTGAATGGCCAGCGCACCGAACCCGGCCTTCGTCCAGATCTGATCGACATTCCCCACGGAGCTCAGCAGATTGCCGGTCAGCAGAACATCACCGTTGGCGGTGATGGTGTAGATCCGGGTGGCTGTGCTGTCCTGGGAGAGAAAGCTGGTGTTCAGGGTGAGCAAGCCGTTGAGGTTGCTGGTGTAGCTGTGGTTGTTCCCCAGGGTGGCAGAGAAGCCATAGGCGATCGTCCCGCCGGATCCGATGGTGACTCCATAGCCGTCATTGCCGCTGAAATTGGTGACGAGCGCGCTGGCGGAGGCCAGTGCTTCATTGAGCCCGGGAGATACGACGCCGTTCACACTAGCGCCCCCAAAAGTGACGGTTTGATTGATGCCCACACCACCGGCGGCACGCCCCGCATAGATGGCGGAGCCTGCGGCGTTGATATAGGCAATGGTCTTCTTGGAAAAATCCGTGTTGCCGGGGTCCACTCGCAGCTCGTAGGTGCCGGCGTAGGACTGAATGGATCTGATGTCAACGGCAGCGCCCAAAGCACCCGGCGAGTAGACACGCAGGAATGAGCCGGTCACATCCACCGCGCCAAGGAAGTTGTTGTAAGGATTGGCCAGGGTGACCTGCCCGAGCAGGCCACCGCCGCTCCAGCGGTAGAAAGAAAGCGTGCTCACCGCGCCGCCGGTCACGAAGCCGTTGAAAAGGAAATTGCCGTAACCGTTGACCATCAGGTGAACACCGCCGGCGACGTTGACGGTGGAGGCGCTGGTGAAGGTCATGGTGCCGGCGACGGAACCCACGCGCGTCTCGGAGTTCGCGGCCGAGGTGAAGATGCCGCTGTAATTGTTGTTGCCGATATTGACCAAGGCATAACCGGCGCTGTTGTTGGCACCGCTGATGCCGTAGCCGGAGACGCCGAGATTGCGGGTGAAGTTGATGCCGGTGGTGCCGCCCTGAACCACCAGCGCACCGCCGGCCAGTGAGCTGTTCACACCTGCAACGTTGATCGTCGTGGTGGAAGCCCCGAGCTGCCCCATGTTGCTGACGACCAGGGTGCCGCCGAGCACGTTCGTAAAGCCGGTGTAGCTGTTGTTGTTGTTGGTCAGGTAAACAACGCCGCCCCCCGTGATCGCGATGGAACCGCTGCCGGACAGCAGGCCGGCAAAGGTGTTCCATGAGCTGGAGTTGGCGATGTTGGTATTCACCGAATAGCCGCCCACCACCGAGGTGAGCGCGCCGCCAAGCGTGAGCACCGCGCCACTGCCCAGCACCACATTGCCGCCCAGAGCACCGCCGCCGGAGAGAGAGCCCACGGATTGATTGAAGCCATTGAGATCCAGCGTGGCTCCGGCGACATTGGCCAGAGAAAGCGCCGAGCCGGAACTCAGGGCGTAGGCGTTTCCTGCTTTCAAAGTACCGGCCAGTATACTTGTAGCACCCGTGTAGGAATTGCTGCCAGAGAGTGTCACGATGCCCGCGCCCGCACTGTTGACGGTCAGACCACCCGTGCCATTGATGCCACCGCTGATCGTCATGCCCCCGCTGGAGGTGTTGGCGAGAGTGAGCAGATTGCCGCCATTGCTGAGGCTCCCCACAATGGAGAGCAGACCGCTTGAGCTGTTGGTGAATGATGCGGCGGCACCCAGCGCCAAAGTCAGATTGCTGTCTCCGATCGTGATCGTTCCGCTTGTGGCCCCCACCCCAATCCCGCCTGCACCAAGGGTGAGAACCTGCGGCGAGCCGTTGCTGACCAGCGTGTAACCAGGGACATCGAAGCTCAGCCCGCCAGCAGTGATGCCTGCGGCCAACGTGACCACACCACCCGTGCCCTGAAAGGCCGCCGTATCCCCGCTGACATTCGTCCAGACGTCGTCGGCTCCGCCGCTCAGCCAGCTAGAAGTGGACAGATCCCAGGTGCCTGCACCGCCGCTGCCTGTCTGATCTTGAGCAGGATCCCAAACGAACACCGCCGCGTTCAATGGCACTGGCAGCGTCATCAGAGGGATCAGCAAGAACAGGCAAAGGCCGGTCAATCGGGCCAGTGGAGAAAGGTGAGACGCCAAAGAACTCGAACGCTCATAAGAACGTCTTTTCTTGAACAGTGTTAGGCAGATCAAGGCATGGGCATGCCGGGTAAAAACAGAAGTGAAGCGCTTCATAGGGGGAGGAACGAGCGCCTTTCACCTGAGCATGGCCTGAACCAATCCCCGCTTCTCCCACACCCCGAATTCCGCGTATTAGACGCTAAATGTGCACTTTAAACAGACAATGATACTTTTATGCTTCAATCCTGTTCGCATGTGCGGCCATGCCAATTCTCTGGCATGAAAGTGAGCCTCATTTATGAGGCCCCGGTAAGGAGCTTTAGATCCCTGTTGGAGGGTCGCTGCTTATTTCAGCAGCCTCTGGATGCACTCAGCGCTCCTCAGTCTGCACTTCTTTGATGGTACCGGCGGTCGGACTCGAACCGACACATCCTCACGGATACAAGATTTTGAGTCTAGCGCGTATAGCTAAAAGGACGTTTCAGGATGTTTGAGGAAGTCGGCAAATATTCCTCATACTTATTTGTGGTTCAATGCATTTGTGCAATATTGGATTCCGCAACTTTCCAGAAACATTGTCAGACATGAACCAGAAAACTGCCATCAGACTGCCATCAAAGGTGGTGCGTTACTCGAAGACAGACAGCCGCTATTGGGGGCAGCCAGGCCGTCTTTTTACTCAGCACGGCAACACGGATTACTGCTGCCGGTTCTCCCATAACGGAAAGCGAGGCTTTTTTGACCTCAACACAGCGGATAAGGCCATTGCCCAGAAACGCGCAGTCGATCGTTACAAGTATGTCGTCCACCATGGGTGGGAAGCCGCCCTTAAAAACCCTGAGTTACGAACCCAAGCACCTCAGAACACTCCAACAGAGCTCACCGTGGGTAGTTGGATTGCCACCGTTCGCTCAATCTCTCACGTTCGGCCATTGAGCCTCAGGAGCTACGAACAAGCCCTCAGGAGGTTGGCCGCTGAAGCCATCCTCAAAATCGACCACTCCCCCAAAGAACACGCAAAATGGCAAACGGCAGTTGAGGCTGTTGCTTTGACCAGGTTCACAGGGGATGTCCTCGCCAAATGGACCAAACGCAGGATGGATTCAGCCAAGCATGACATTCTGCAGGCGGAAAAGGAAAAGCACACCATCAACCACATCCTCAGGTCGGCCAAATCCCTGTTCTCCAAAAAGAAGGTGCTCAAACACATTGCCGGCGATGTTCTTACCCTTCTCCCCTCCCCTTTCCCTCTGTCTGAATTCCAGCTCCTCCAAGAAGACGGTTCCCCACGGTTTAAACCATCTATCCAACCCGAGAATCTGCTTCAGATGGCCCATGGCGAACTGGGAGAACCTCAAAAAGAGGGTGAGTCCGACGAATCGTTCAGTTTTCGTGAACAGCAATGGATCGCCTTCATCCTGAGCTTCTGTGCTGCCCTTAGAAGACGTGAAGGTGACCTCCTGCAGTGGTCTCAGATGCGTCTTGATGCACCCGAGGGACCTCACGTTGCTTTGGAAAAAACAAAGGTGTTCAAGGCTAAAAACAAAGCCCACGAAGGCACAATTCCCCTGGACCAAGAAGTCGCCAAGATCCTGACCGCCTACAAGGAATCAGCCACAGGAGAGACGTTTGTGCTTCGATCTGACAAGGAGGTGGACATGACTGGGCTTAAACGTCCGCGTTGTGACCGGACCTGGAAGGCGCTGACCAAGTGGCTCAAATCCAAGGGGGAAGCAGATCCCAAACCCGTTCATGCCCTCAGGAAATCCATCGGCGCCCTCATGACCAACAAGTTCGGCATCCACGCGGCACAACGCCTTCTGAGACACACCAGCCCCACCATCACCTCGAAGTTTTACTCGGATCGGACAGCCACAAAGCTTCCAGGGATTGGGTCGCTGCTGGCATCTCGATTGCCAAAGGCGTCTTAAAAAGATCAGTTCGCCCCCTTGGCCTGTCCATATTGGATCACCGCCTCCTGCGCATCGCTAGACATCTTTTTATCTAGCCATGTTGAAGTTTATCGCTAGTAATTCAAGATGCAGATCAAGAGCGTGCAAATTCAAAATTTCCGGAGCTTTCGAGATCAAACAGTGCATCTCAACCGCTATTCTTGCTTCGTCGGACCAAACGGTGCCGGAAAATCGTCGATACTTTGCGCACTAAACGTCTTCTTTCGAGAACAAGCGTTTTCGGCAACCGACGTCGTCAAACTGGCAGCTGAGGATTATTACGCAGGGGAAACCGCAAATCCAATTCGGGTAACCGTCACTTTTCATGATTTAACCCCAGAAGCGACTACAGCACTGGGTGCGTACGTGAGGAATGGCGAACTCGTTGTGACTGCGGAAGCAGCATTCGATCCCGCATTGAATTGTGGTCAAGTTCGCCACTTTGGCCAACGACGGGGCATGACAGAGTTCAGACCCTTTTTTCAGGCAGTAAAAGCTGGTGAGAGCGCAGCAGGACTAAATGCCATTTACGATTCGTTAAGAGATTCAACACCAGAGCTTCCGACAGCGCGCTCAAAAGAGGCAAAAGTTGAGGCTCTGCGTCAATTTGAGGACGATCATCCTGAAAGAGGTGTCTTAATTGAAAGTGAGGACGATTTCTATGGTGTAAATTCTACAGGCAAACTTTCACCATTTGTGCAGTGGGTATATGTTCCGGCGGTCAAAGATGCGGACGAGGAGGGAAAAGAATCCAAAGGCGGCGCTTTGGGGAAACTCATCGCTCGAGTCGTCCGTACACGCACAAACTTTGATGCTGAGCTGGAAGATCTCAAAAGAGAAACTCTCACGAGGTATCAAGACTTGTTGAACCGCAATCAAGACAGTCTTAATGGTCTTTCAGACGCCCTTCAGCGGCGGCTAGAATCTTGGGCACATCCCAATGTAAGACTGGGCATGGAGTGGATGTCCGACCCAAATAAATCTGTGCTTTTACAGCAGCCCATCGCTGGCATTAAAACAGGGGACGGCGATTTCCTTGGCAGCCTGAACAGAATGGGACACGGGTTGCAGCGTTCATATCTATTGGCACTGCTGCAAGAACTGGCCGGTTCAGAATCTCCCAACGCACCGACATTAATCCTGGGGTGCGAAGAACCGGAACTTTACCAACATCCGCCCCAAGCAAGGCATTTGGCAGACGTATTTTCTGAACTAGCGAACCGAAACAATCAAATCCTGGTAACGACGCATTCACCATTGTTTGTGAGTGGCGAGGGGTTCGAAAACACACGCATGGTCCGTCGCGGAAACGCCCAATCGGGCAGTTTGGTGACTTCACTCACATTTGAAAACCTCTGCAATCGTCTACGTACAGCGGTTGGAAGCACCGTAAACTCAGCAACTTCAGGCCTTGTCGCAAGAATTCATCAGGCGCTCCAACCAGGAATCTCCGAGATGTTCTTTTCGAGGGTTCCAATTTTCGTTGAAGGCCAGGAGGATGTTGCCTATATAACAACTGCACTGCATTTACACGGCCAATGGTCTGAGTTCAGGAGACTGGGATGCCACTTCATTCCTGTGAATGGCAAGGACAAACTCATTCAGCCGCTGGCAATCGCAATAGAGCTAGGCCTCCCGTTCTTTCTCGTGTTTGACGCAGACGGTAACACTACAAAGCCGGAGCATCGATCTAGACACGAAAGAGATAATACAGCTCTGTTTCATTTGCTGGCGAACTCTAGTCCCGCATTCCCAACGTCGGATATTTGGGCAGTTAATCACACCGTTTGGCAAAGCACTCTGACAGACACAGTCAGAGCTGAATATGCCAATGACCACACCCGCTTGACTGAAGCATCTCGGCTTAATTATGCTCAGGAAGGCGGCCTTGACAAAAATTGTCTATTCATTGCAGACTGGTTGACTGCCGCACATTCCGAAAATCTCGTGTCTGAAACCTTGAGGCGACTTTGCTCTAACATACTCACCCATGCTAGCACATCACGAGGGTAAGGAATGTTGCCGCAATAAGCGTTGTGTTCACACATCTCCCTTTCCTAATAACCGTAAATTCTGACCATTAATTAATCGATGCATTGGCGGAATCGCACAGAAAGAAAAAGATGACCTCTGAAATTATCGACGCCACCCCGACGAAAAAGTCATACCTGGCAATCATTAACGATTATGACTTCAATACCGCCGTATGCGAACTCGTTGATAATGCAATTGATGTCTGGTGGCAACAAGGTCGTAAACACAAGCTTAAGGTGTCAATTCGCATCAGTCCGCCAGATGACTTAGCCATAATTGAAGACAACTCTGGCGGGGTTGACCCCGGTAATCTTGAGCTCCTCGTTCAACCCGGCGCCTCCACAAACACGGGTCAAGCAACGTCAATTGGTGTGTTTGGCGTAGGCAGCAAGAGATCTGCGATATCGGTAGCCAAGCGCATCTTAATTAGGACTAGGGTTCCTGGGAAGCCTGGTCGTCAAATCGAATATGGAGACAAATGGATCAGCGAATCGTCATGGAATCTCCAAAGTGTTCCATCAATTCAGTGTGAGGAAGGCCATACAATTGTGGAGCTGCATCAATTGCGCCGGCATCTGTCGGATGCAGATTTAAAATCATTTGTGCAGCATCTCCAAGAGACATATGCGAAGCTTGTGGTTGATGAGCGGCTCACCATTGTCGTTAACAACAAGCCGATAAAGGCAATACAATTTGATGACTGGGCTTACCCGCAAGGCTATGAACCTTATCGAGTGAACGTAACATATTCCACGCCAAGCTCCCAAATCGTGAACCTTAAAATCACTGCGGGTCTTTTGACCAAAGCGGGTTATGAAAACGGGGAGTGGGGCGTATACTTTTATTGCAATAACCGTTTAATTCAAAAAGCAGTCCGAACATCGGAGGTCGGTTTTAGCAGAGGAGAAATTGGAGTTCCTCACCACAGTCATTCTGCATCACGAGTGATTGTAGAACTAACCGGACCCGCATCTCTAATGCCATGGACGAGTAACAAGTCTGCAATTTTATTCAGCCACGAGACTTATCGTCTAATTCAATCCCACGTGGTCAGTCTTGGCAAAACGTTTGCGAAAATATCTAAAGCTTTAGTCCAAACATGGCAAGATGACGTTTTCAGCTTCTCCAAGGGTGAAGTCAAAAACTTTACGGTATCTCCGGATGATGAATTGAAAGGCATAAGCCTGCCTATTCCTCCGCCTCAGAAGCCTTCCTTTAATAAAGAAGTGCGTTTGCTAAACTCAGTGACGGTTGCCGCAAATCCGTCATTAGAACTTTTTCTCGAAGGAATAAACGTTATAGAAGAAGTTCAGCACAAAGGGAATAAGAGTAGGACGATTTTTCTGATCATATTTCTCGATGCAACGCTGCGCCTTGCGATTCAAGATTATATTCGGCAGCCGGGAAAAGCACCTCTCGTAAAGGATAGCGCTGATGTACTTGATAATATAAGACATCTCGGTTTAAGGGCAAAAACAATTAGCCTCCTAGAGGACCTGATATCTATGAGAACCAAAATAGATTCGGAAGTCCCCAGACCAACCATCGACACAGAACATGTAAATGAGATTCGCTTTGCAGTTCAAGGAGCTCTCCTAAAGATGTTCAACTTGAAATTCCCCCTAAAACAAAAGTAGCAGCTAAAAATGTCTCACGCGATCTCCCATGAAACATTAAATCGGTATCTTGACGAACTTGTCAAAAAGTCCGAGTCAGCGCTGACAGTTTTACCCTCCATTTCCGAAACCAATGACTCTCTAGGTCACGTAATCGATGCATACCGCCGCGGCGGACTGGCTTTAATACTTGGGGCTGGAATTTCCAGGGACTTTGGTCTAATGAGTTGGTCTGACCTGCTCCAAAATTTATTCATCAACTCCATTTCCTCTTCCGGGCACCCAACCGATGGGTCTGCCGCCATAGCCCAATGTTTTAACGATATCTTTGCACCATCCCCCCTAATTGCCGCAAGGTACTTGATGAATCAAACCGGCTCCTCCACTCAAGACAGCGAATCGCATTTTGCGAGCAAAGTAAGAGAGACCCTTTATGCAAATTTGGATGCGAGCGCAGAGTCTGAAACAATGAATCAGATTGTGCGCTTGAGTCTGGCAGTGGGGAAAAACCCCAATCTGCATTCTATTATCACATACAATTTTGATGATTTGTTAGAGAAGTCTCTTCTGAAAACAAATACAGGCGTCGCTTTCAAGTCGATTTACACACCGGGGATTCATCCAGGGCTTAATGAACTCGGAATCTATCACGTCCACGGCTATTTGCCACGGGAAGGTCCCTTAACCGTAGACAATCGAATCGTGTTCAGCGAACGCTATTATCATGAGCAATACTCACAGGTTTACCATTGGAGCAATCTGGTTCAGATAAATACATTTAGCCAAACCAATTGCCTTTTTGTAGGCAGTTCCTTAACTGATCCAAATCAGCGCAGACTGCTTGATATAGCCAAAGGCATCAGAGGCGATAATAAGGTACATCATCACATGATTAAAATACGCCACGACGCTCAAACTGTGAAGAAAAAGCTTGCTGCATTTTCCACCACTTCTACTGGAGGCAAGAAAAGGCTAGGCACATCAAATGAACCAACGCAACTCGCGAACCTCATGAACAATTTTGAGGAAAAGGATGCTTTGTCCTTTGGGGTAGGTACTATATGGGTTGATTCACCTTCGGCAATTGGAGAAGTACTATCAAAAGTCAAAAGTTGACGGTCCAGAAGTTTGAAGTCAAAGTCGATTGGCTTCGAGAGTGAGAATATCGCCATTTATCTCCATGAACCCCTTTCCATCAGCTGCGAGTGGATTTGAATGAATTTGAGCTGTTCCGCGCGTTTAGTGGCAATTCAAGTGCGATAGCTAGCTAAAGAAAAGAGCCCCTGTTCAAGCCAAAGGCGAAAACAGAGACTCTTCCCTTCTACGCACTCAACCCCACATGGGTATCCAGCAGTCCATGGAGGGCTTCTGTGCGTTTGGGCAGCTCTGCGAGGTTCCCTTTCAGAGACTCCGTGAACGCATTGAACAGCGACCAGACGTTCCTTCCCTCGAATGCATCATGGGAAGGCTCACGCCATTCATGCAGCACATCAGGGATCAAACGATTGGAGCACACACCCACATCCACCGAACGAATCAGCAGGTCATGGGCTTCCACGTCCGAGATGTCCGCTTCTTTGTAGGCGGCTATGCGTTTGTCCATCGTGTGCCATTTCGCCAGAAGCAGACCGATTGACCGTGACACCAATTGCGGCAGGTCACGATTGATGAACCGGGTGTGTTTTCGAGCGAACTTGATGTCCCCATTGAAGGAGAGGTTGTCGCAAACGAAGACTGAGGCACCAGCAACAATGCCAGCAGGGAACGTTTTATCGTGGCTGTTCCGAAGACCAACCACATAGCAATAATCGTCGTTGTTGGCTTTCTTGGCATGAATCTCCATCAAACCAAAATAGCGTTGGCCCTCATGGGACAGCGAATGGGCTTGTGAACCGATACGGAGGTTCGTGGTTTTGAGGGTGTTTTGAACAGTGGCGATCAACTCGTGGTGAGGGATCGGGCACCAGCTTAAGGTGGAGCCGGGTGTTTTCACTTTGCGGACGTCTTTAAGGTCCACGTGAGAGGCTCCGCAATGCAAGATGAGGTTGGGTGCTTTGCGGACAGGTGGAGGCGGGGATTGTGGGTCTAGGTTTGAGATCATAACGATGGTGTGTTGGGTCGGGTTTGTGGTTGAGAGCATCAGGGAAACAGACGCTCGATTCTTTGAATGACAGGAACTGCAAGCTGTTTGGCTGCTAGATCACCGGAGGATGTCCAGTAGCGGTCGCCAGCGGCATTCCTCCATTCGACTTTGATGTTGCCGAGTGGAGTGATGATGGTGGCTCGTTTGAGCTGCTCGTGCCTGTCGAAGACGATGGATGAGATTCGCTTCATGGAACGAAAAAGCCCATGCCCCTCAATGAAGAAGAACATGGGCTTGGGTTTTGTCGTTGGGGATGGTTTAGATCTTCAGCCCTTGGATGGACCGGAGAGTGGATCGGACAGACTGCATTTCACGTGCACTGGCCTTCTGGTCGCGGTTGATGGTTTTCAGTTTCACGGACAGATCGCGCAACATGTTGAAGCCCTCGTTGAACTTGTCACGAATGATCAAGGTCATGTCGATGGCTTCTTCCAATGGTGTTTTCTGATCGTTGGAGGGTGCTGGTCCTTCAGAGGTGGGGTTCGTAATCATGGGTGTTGGTGTGGGTGGTGGAACATGCAGACGTGGTGCTGGCATGTTCACAGGTTTGGGTTGCTGGGTTTGTGGCTGGCCGGAATCCATGCGCAGAGGCATGACGATCATCTGCTTCGCTTTGGTGTGGAACCTGAGCGGATGCATCGGATCGACCAGGCTGATCGTGTTCATCCCGTAGCCGAAGGCTTTGATGAGGAACCGACGACTCAGGTAGATCGTCACCTCCGGTCCTTCTGCTTTGACGTCAGAAACCGGAACTCGCGTCCAGGGCTCGTTGTCGCTGTCTTTGCCAAGGAGCAGGACCTGACCATCCCTCCATTCCAGTCCGATTGTTTGGTATCGGTCTGGATCGTGGCAAGGAATTCGCTGAACCAGTTTGATGAGCGTTTCCAGCTTTGATGGGTCCAGGGTGATGTGGGTCTTGTCGTCGGCTGGATTTGGAACCGTTACGCGCCAGTCAGGATATTTACCCTGAATTTGACGAGTAATGAACCTCCAGCGCCGTGATGAGAGCTGGATGTAGTCGCTATCGGCTTTCATCTGCCATTCGCCGTCCTGATTGAATTCCTTCCAGCCGAGGAATTTGTGGGAGGGAATGAGCACCGAGAGCTTGATTGGCAGGGTGAACGAATTCGCACTGTAGAGGTGCTTGCCGTCCGTTCCTACCACATTGAACGCCTTGGGGTTGCTGGCGTCGATGAAGGCTCCATTGAGGATGTAGCGGGTTTCATCGGTGCTGGCGCAGTCGAGAGCCTGATGCAGGGATTCTCGGACAGATGGAGGCAACGGAACTGACTCGGTCTTGATCCGTGGAACCTGTGGGAATTGATCCACAGGGAACGGTTTGACCTTGGATGCGCCGAGGTTGTTGGCCAGGGCGAACCGGATGAGTGTTCCTTCAGCAGTGGTTTCGATGAGAAGGCGTTCCTCTTTGCTGCAGTTTTTGGAAAGCTGCAGGAGCTGGTCGTATGGGATGAGAACAGCAGTCGGTGGTCCTTCGGCTGGGTGTTCGAGTCGCAACGTGATGAAGCGGTCGAGATCAGTGCCGGTTATGGCTATCCATCCGTCTGAGGTTCTTTCTACTTTGATGTGATGTAGGACGGGCAAGGTGGCTTTGGTGTTGAGCACTTTGCCAATACCTGAGAGAGCAGATTTTAGCTCCGCTATCGGTAGGGCGATGGGTTTCATGGGTATTGGGGTTGTGGGGTTGAACGCAAAAAGCCCATGCGCCGGTTAAGGACACATGGGCTTGATGGGTGGGGTTGAGAGCTTGTGACAACTTTTACACAGGCTCGGGTTCAGCTTTGTATTTGAGCTGAGAGGTGGTGCATTCGTCAGAGCGGATGTCCTCACGCAGTCCCAGGTAAACAGGCTGGTAGATGGAGCCTGATTCCTTGAACGCGTAGAGATAGCGGCATTCCACGACAGAACCCGGTGAAGGCATGTCGTGGTTGGGTGGGATGGTGACGTTGCCGGCAGGACGCACTTTTCCACCGTCAAACAGGATCAATGAGACGCTGCGCTTGTCATTGACCTTGGCGACAATGAATGAAGCAGTCTCAACGAACTTGTATTTCAGATGTGGGCCTCCGGCGTTGGGTCTGCCAGGGGTGAAGGGTGCATGCTTGTTTTTGAACACGACCCCTTCCCTGCCTTCCGCCCTGAGCTGTGTGAACCAGTTCATCAATCCAGGAGCCAGTTGTGAAGGCACCTTATGGATGTTGGGGTGGTCGAAGGCGTAGAGCATGTCACGCATCCTGAAGAACCGAACGGAATATGCCATGGGCCGCAGATCTTCAGGACCGATGCTGAGCAGGTCAAAAGCGTGGAACTGATCCCCAATGGCTTCACCGTCGAGGATGAAGTCGCGAGGGTAGTTGGTGGCGCTCTTGACGATGGATTCAGGAATCGCAGTGGGAAAACCCAGACGGTTGACTCCTGTGATGATGCCACCTTCCTTTTTGATGATGAGCCGGCGTCCATCCAGCTTTTCCTGCATCCAGTAGTCGGGATGAAAGAGGAACTGTTCAAGCTGGTCCTCGGTGATGGGATTGAGCAACTGACATTGGATGCCGGTGTGCTTCTTTGCTAAGGCTGGATGCTGAATCTGTCCGGCATCGTCACCAAGGAGATAACCTTTGGCGGTTTTCTCCTGGATCAGTTTGTCGTAGATCCGTTTGGCTTGGCTGTGATCGACCGGGCTTTGAGTTTTGGTGCCGGTGCTGAGTGTTGAACCACGACGGCCATACGCAAAATGCACCATGAAGCCTTCGCCTTGTGGACGGAGACTCGCCTGATACACTTTGTCAGATGAGCCCTCGCGGAAATAGAGAGTGATGCTTTCCATATTTTTGAAATGAAAAGAGCCGGACCATCCTTTTGACAGACGATCCGGCTCTTGGGTTTTGTCGTTGGGGATTGGCTAGTAGTTGTAGGGGTCTCGGCGTTGGGTTCGCATACGCATTTCCATGAAGCTGCGGGTGATGTAGATGAGACCGCAGACCAAGAGGATGCTGAGGACCACGGAGAGAGGAAACAGCACGAAGCTGCTAAACGTCTCTGTGAGCAATGCGACCCAGGCCTTGATCTGGTTGATGGCCAGGGTGATCAGCGGAGCGACCATCAGCACCGGAATGGCGATGATGATGGCAATACGGATATTGTGCTTCCCGAATTCTCGCAGGGCCCCCAAGGGAGACAGTGCGTATTCCAGCCTGCTAATCATGAACCGCAGCACTTCAGCGGCTCTTTCGATACCGGTGAGGTGTGGAAGCTCATGATCAACGTATGGAGAAGGCAGCGGTTCAGGCTGCCAATGTTTCGTGAGTGTTGTCTTCAGCCGTTTTGCCCAGGATTGTGGGTTTCCGGCCGTTGAGAGGCGTTGGGGTTGTTCGTCCCAGTCTTCGTGTTGATTCATAGTGATGGCGAGTTTTGGCTCCGAGAGCCGTTCCAATGATGAGGAGGGTGAGACAGCCAATGCCCAGGGCGCCGGAGGTGACCTGCCAGCGGTTGAGCGTGTTGGACTGTGCGGACAATTGGGTTTCCAGGTGCGTGATCTTCTCTTTGGCTTCAATGAGAGGATCAGGGTCTTTGGAGAACCAGCCTGCGTTAACCGTGGTAAAGGGCAGACACAGGAGAATGAGGAGGATGAGGTGTTTCATGTTTTATTGGGGGTGTTTAAAGGGGGTAAACCTCGATCAAAGATTCACCCCCTTTAAGGGTTTCAGTGCCATCGCCTGCACTCGCCAAAGAACTCGCAGGACGAGCATTGAAGTCCCACGGAGGGGATGAAGTCCTGATGTTGGAGTCCTTGGACGTAGGCTTCCATTTGACGGAAGAGCCGGGTTTCCTGATGTTGGGTCATGGGCGGCATCGTGGTGATGACGACCTTGGGGTTTTTGAGTTTAACCAGGTGATGAAGGGCTACGCCGCTTTCCTGTTGACCGGTGTTGTGACGGTAAAGGATGGCGTAGCTGGTGGTCTGGATCTCAGTGGTGTGGGCGACCTTCTCAGGATTGGGTGTGGTGGCCGCAGTTTTGTAGTCGATGATCTGCCGTCGTTGAACCAGGTCGAGGATGCCAATCAACCGTGGTAAACCATGGTTGACTAGATCAGCTTCAACCGGGACTTCCACGGCATCCGGCTTCAAATCTGCAGGAACATGGGATTCTCGCAGGTAGGTGTCGATGAGACGCCAGCCAACGGTTTTGTCGTCATTTTCTTCGCCGGGTTCGCAGAAGACTATGCCTTCGGTATCGTCCGCCCATGCTTCTGTATAGGCATCATGAGCCTGTTTGAGCGTGAGCGGTTTGAGCAGCCATCGAGCCTTGTTCCATGCCTTGAGGACGGAGTGAACCGAATTGCCAAGGTGGAGCGATGGTGTCTTTGGCTTTTTGAGCTTGAGCACGTAGCGGAAGTAGAACTTCAGCCGGCATTGCAGAAACAAAGACAGCCGGGAGGCCGAAACTGTTTTCTGCAAGCCGGTGATGAGGTCCTTCTCGCTGGGCTCTTTAGGTGGAGCTTCAGCGACTGTGTTCATGCTGCTTGGTGGTTGGTGGGTTGTTGTTGTTGCCAGCGGGTTTGACGAGGTGCTGGTTTACCGGCCTTGACGAGCAGATCTTCAATCAACTGGGAGGCCTGCATCTTGTTTAGCTGCTTGACGCCAATACCGAAGAGCATCTGGGACAGATCCTCGGCGACTTGTTTGGTGATGCTGGGGTTCTCATTGACGATGCGAAGGATAAAACCCTTCTGGCCGTCTGTGCAGTTCCAGGCATCACCGACAGCTTTTGGTTGCTGCTGGTGATTTCCGTTGCTGTGCTGACGACCATTGCCGTTGATCTGGTAGCTGCGTCCGTTGTTGTTGGTGTGACCGTTCCCATTGGGTTGAGGACGGCTATTTGCTTCAGGGACAAAGCCCGTGTGCTGGATTTCCTGATCGACTGATTGCTGCAGGAGCTGGTAAAGGCGCTGCAGTTCGGATTCGACCTGGGTGATGTCGGTGAGTTCGACTTCGACTGATGCTGCGAAGCTGTGACTCGAATATTGAGGGAGTCCGAGCTTCTTGCTGTAGTTGGCGCTGAGTCTGATGGCCATAATGCTGTGTGTTGTGTGGTGGTGGGATGAAGACACGAAAAAAGCCAGACCGTTGATGGCCTGGCTTGATGCGTGGGATTGGGTGCTGTTTGAGCTCTAGGCTGCGTTTAACAGCTCAGAACGTGGCAGGAGGGTGATGTCCGCTGAATGCAGGGTGGTCGCTTGAATCCATCCTTCTGTGCCTTGAAGCGATTGTCTGAGAAGATCGTCCGTGAGTTTGGTCATGGGGATCTTCAGGTGTTTGGCTTGATGGTAGAGGACGGATACGAGGAACCTGCTGATTGTCGGAACGTAGTGTCTGGGTCTGGACATGGCGTTACTTTTGGACGTAACGCTGGTCACAGATCTTGATCAGGTTCTCGCCGATGCTTCTGCCTGCTTCATAAAACGCGCTTTGTAGAACGTCGTATGAGAAGGCGAAGCCGGCGATAGTTCCGACTGCTTGAACGATTGCTATGACGTAGAGGATGACGATGGCTGCTCGCATGTGGGTTATGGTGTGATGATTTCCAAGAAGGCGATGCTTCCCGTTATCATTCTATACCCGCAATGCTCTGGCCTTTAGGGGGAGGGGTCACTGATACGTCGCCTTCAATGGTTTGCCGTAGTCCTCACATTCGATGGTGAGTGATTCGCCCTTCTCGATGAACCACTTGCGATCCTTGTTTTGTAGTCGTACTTCAATGGTTTCATACGGCTTAATCACTGGTGGCAGCGAAATGGGAAAAGTGGTTTTGGCACCATGTAATGTTCCTGTGATCGGCAACACAGCGTCTCCTGATTTGTTCGTGATGATCAAAAACTCCACCTTCTCCAGTCCCAGCATTTCAGATCGGCGTTCATTGCGAATATTCAAAGGCGGTTCTTTCCCAAACATCTCTTTTCCAATCCATATGGAGATTACTGGGACGGCAATTAGCAGGAACATCCACCCGAACCAAGACCTGCGGCTTTTGTTGTTTTCATCGGAAAAAAACATGCCTGATGCTTCTGACCCCAGCCATCCCATAACCGCAAAAAACATTGCTGGCATTGCAACCACCCGTCCTTGTCTCCAATCCAACAGCAAAAAATACCCAGTTGCGATGAAGAGAATGACCGTGATGTAGAACCAAATGCGTGGCTTCCCAAGAAGCAGCGTGTTCCAATATTCGTTGTTCATAAGAATGGCTCAGCGTTTGCTTGTTTGGATGCACTGAAGGATCAATTCCATCATCGGCCTGGGCAGATAAAGCCTCACCGCTTCGAGGGCTCTTTGCTCTCTGGTGGTTTCTCCGCTCCCTGGGTTCACCAGAATGCTATCGAGGCGGAGCACCTCAACTGGGTCCTTTGGCTGCATCGAGAAAACCGTGGGCCTATACTGAGTCCAGCGATCACCCTTCAGAAAAAACTGCTTAAATTCAATCAACAAGCGGGTAGATCCTTTGCTCTTCGAACTGACAAAATTATAGGTGTGCCATTCCATTTTTTCGGAGTCCAGAGAGATGATGCCGAATTCTCTCATCTGGGGCTTTTCGGCCACCAGCTGAACGGCGACGACCTGATCAGCTTTGTCCACCACGAGGTAAAGCTTGTTGAAGTGACCATCGAAATTGCCGTCAAACGCGTAGTGAAAGAATGAATCCCTGGGGAAACCCGGACAGACGACTTTGCTTTTGACGACGACCTTCTGTGTGAGATTCAGCGCCCTCCGTGCTTCGTCGTAAGGCATCAGGTAGGCCACACCTTCGAAGATCGTTAAACCGGGGGAAGAACCCATATTTGCCGAAGGCTTAGCAAATGGAGAAAGGAGAGCACCGAGGTCCGCCATCGTAGCGCTGCCTCCCTGCATCGGTGTCGCCCATCCTCGATCAAGGACAAGACCTCCCTGCCCTGTCGGTGTTGAGGTAGTTTGTGTGAATCCAGTTGCAGAAAATACTGCAACGTAAACGGCAAGAGAAATGGCTCGGATGGTCATGGCGGCTTTTTTCAAAACTCGCCACCAAGAAGGCGGACTCGAATGAATCCGCCGAGGTGGCCGGTGAGTTGAGAAGCTGCCAACAGACAACTGCGACGGCCTTTAAGCCGGAGCTCTGGACATACGCCGTCGCCTCCCGGCCATTATGCATGGTCGTGAAGCGACGTGTTTGTGCGGCACACGTCGGCCGCTGTTGGCAGAGGTTCTCACACCCCGGTTCAGGTCTCCCTGAACTGCTCAAAGGCTAGAGGGAGGCGTTGCGCAGTAAAGGGAAAAGATTCCGTCCCGTTTTTTTAGAAAAAGCCCTCATCATCAAGATTGTACAGTTGATTCAACTCAGTCGCCGGAGCCATAAGGACCCCAGCGCCATCAAAAACCTGCAAACTTTTAACGGTCAAAAACGAGCGAAGCAGACCGTCAATTTCTGGTGATCATTGTAGCAGACCACACGCATCCTTGTCGATCCTGAAACGAAAGACCTGAAAAAGGAATCTGATCATGTTAACGGAGGTGCTGCAGGTGCAGCAACGGTTAAGAATAACCGTTGCAGCTGCACCTTGCACCTCACACCGGGGTAATGAGTGCAATGGCTGCAATTGCACTCGTTGCACTTCTGCACCTTCGATTGAGATGGGTGGGGTGGGTCAGAGCCTATTTGATGCCCACTGGACCTGGCATCCGACGTCTGTTCTGGTCTTCAGCTGCCATTTTCAAGAATTTGATGCTCATCCAACGGTCCAAGGCATCGAGAGTGGGTATTGGCCCGGAGAGCTGAATTTTCGTGCCAGTGTCATTTCCCATTAGGACCTTAATTCCTCGGAACATACCGGCCGTGTTTTTCGAAATAGCGTCCGTCACATCTTGCACCTTAATGGGATCTGCATTGACCTCTGCGAATGCTTCCACCAGCGCAGGAGAAATGGCGTACCAGCGTCTGTCTTCCCGCAAAGGAGTTCCATGAAAATGAAAGGTGATCTTGGAGCCGTCAAAGATTAGCCTCGCACCATGGTATTCAGCCATCCACATCAAGATCATTCCTTTTGGGGAGCCTCGCAGATTCTTGATGCTTTCGTCTTTGTTCGGAGGCCCTGCCCTACTGCCTTCAAACACGGTTGAAGCTGTGATCAAGAGGCGTTCAGCTTCAGGCAAAGCAGCAACAAAATTCGTCAGATCACGCTTTAGGTCCTTGCTGAGCATGACGGTGTCGCCCTCAAACGGTGACAAAAAGACCGATGCCAGAGAAAGCTCCTTTTCGTTGATTTTGGTTGGCTTGAGTGCGGACTGCCCAGCTCCATGAATGACTGAGAGCCAGAGTGTAAAGACAACGAGGAGAGTGGATTTCATGACAGCATTTTCAGATCTTGAATTCCATTTTAATCAAAGCCGGCTTCAGAATTCCAGACGGATCTACTGTTGCCTGTTCATCCAGTTTGATGTGGCTCACTAGAATCTCAGGTGCTAGTGGTTTTAGGAATATGCCAAACCAAAGACAACCAGGAAGGAAACTGGCCGGAGCCTACATCAGCGCCGAGAAAGACAAGGCACTGGCAGAAATTGCTGCTTTGAAGGGCTACGCCAACAAAGCTGAATTCATCCGGGTGCTCTTTGATGAAGCAATTTCAGAGAATGAGCAGGCCCTTAAAAAGGCACGCAGCACCGGAAAACCCAAAAGGTGAACTTCTCTCACTGCGGATAAACTTCGACACCTGAGGGCTTCGATTCAGGCAGCTTTGGAACATCTTTGACCTCGACGTTCATCTGACGCAAGCTGAATCAGTTTATGGGGCAGCAGAAATTCTGTTCAGGCTTTATCACTTTGCAGGGGTAGCCGGTGGCTTGGCGGTTGAGGTTGGAGCCACAGAGCCGCTGGTGGGTGCTGGGACACCCGTGGCGGGTTGAATAGGAGTCCGGGCTGCGCCGCCATTCGCGGGATTGCTTGGGAAAGGAGCCGGTCTGGGCGGAGCACCGGGGGCATTGCCCACTGGCTGTCCTTTGGCAGAAGCTGGATTGACAGTCGTAGGGCGTGGCGGCGCAGTGTTACCAGGGAAACCCGTCGGCCGCCCCGGCGTGGGTTGGCCCCCAGGATACTGATTTGGAAATCCCCCCGGGCGGCCAGTCGGAGACCCAGAGTAGGCAGGCAAGCTAGGCGGTGAGATGTGGCGCACCTGGTCAGGACCAAAGGCCAGGAAAGCAGCCAGCACCGCGTAGTACGGCAGCATGCCCGGCCCCACGATCCGCTGCAGGCCTGCCGACCACTGCGACCACGCTGCGGGCTTGGAATCGGTTGCATAAGCCTCCAGCAGCATGAGCAGCAAAAACGCTGCCCACGGCACCCAGCCTGCACCTTGCGCACTCAGTACGTTCGTGGACATCACCGCCCAGACGACGACTGCCAGACTCAGGACTTTGATGCAAAGGGACGCGGATGTATTCATGGTGATTGGTTTAATTTGGGTCAGGTCTTTTTATTGCCCAAGCTGGAGGCTCCTTGCAACTGAATCCTACATCAATAGCTCATCAGGTCAGCGCGGGCGCATTCAAATCGTTGCCTCCATGCCGGAAACGATACGCCTTGGCACTTGTTCGCTCTCGCTTTCTGCGACAAACGGGAAGCTACATCGTCAGGACAGTCGCATCTCTACCTAAGTCTTGGCCCCGAAGCTTCTCATCATAGCGTTGGAAGCTGCTGGTGCCGGTGATCGGGGAAAGCGCTCAGAGGAGGGCAAGGCGTTGAGGTGTTTTGAAAGAGGTAGGTTTTGCTTTGCTCCGTCAAAAGCGTCGTCAGGGCCATGAGCCATCCGCAGCCGCAAGTGTGAAAACGCTGGCTGCGGGATGTTCATGGTGCTGCTTCAACAAACAGGAGGGTTCAAAAAACCGAGAAGCTGGGCTGATTTCATTATTCCAAATAGGCTGGCACGTCCCGCGCTATTGGTTGGCTCGTGGGTTCATTTGTTTCTGACGTTCTCACGGGCCGGTTGACCTCGCGAGGTCCAATCTGTCATTTTTTTGCACCTCGGGTTTCTTTAATACTCTGCACAAACTTCGTCACGAACTCAGCATCAATCATTGAATCTGAAACCTCCCAATCATGCAAGCCTGACTCAATGCAAAACCAGAATCGTGCAAGCAAAGAGGTTCTAAATCCAGGGTCTTCAAATGAAACCGAAGAATCTGAATCAAGCGTCATAAGATTATTTATGGCGAGGCGTTTAGGGAATATATTCACCGGAATGATTTTCCAAACACCATCCCAGACGTAACATTTAAAATCCATCTGATGCTGGTTTGTTTCGCGGTCAAATACAGCTAAATAAAATAAGGAACCCTGATTTTGTAGAATGATTGGAACACCTTCTCCTTCCCAGCGCACCGTGTTATTTTCATCTTCAAAAATTACCCCGTAGCTGTTTCTTTCCGAACCTATACTCCAGCCATGCCCACCACTTATAAAAAGGCCTTTAGTGAGTTTCACTACACGAACAGGTATTTGTTTTCCGTTTAACTGCGTTGCAATTATTTTAAACTCCTCCGTTTTCGTGAATAGATGATTCACTATTTGCCCCGTAAATGCATATGCAATGATTGTTAAAATCAGAATTGAACAGGATATAAACACTGATTTTCGAACTTTCATTTTCAGATCAGGGTTAGTGAGGAGTGCGCCATCCAGGAACGTTATTGGGGTTTTTTGGAACATCTTTCGAATAACGGCTAGAAGAGCCGTTCAAGACAACGTCCTTCGACATAGGAAAGGCTTTTGTCTCCAAATATTTTCTCACTTCCGCGCTTGAATGGACGGGCTTTCCATTTTTACCGACCTCCAATACGTATGACAAAAGTTCCCTAGTTGCCTTTTGAGCATTTTTGAAGGCACTTGATGTTAAATCAACATCCGCCACTTTGTGAAGTGCCGGGTCTTGCGCGTTGTAATCCTGAATACGTGTAATTACGCCAGTTTGAGGATCACGCGTGACATGCGACTCACTGTGAGAATCCTGAAGAGTATGTAATGCAGCCCCAAGAAGTTGCTGACGTGTGCTGGTTTTTTTGAATTCGCCCCATTCTCCTCTATATGCCTGGATGCATTTCATCATGAAACCGACGGCATTGTTTTTAACATCTTGCGGAGAATCTATTCCGGTTCTCCCCATAAAGTGCCATGGTTGAAGATCGCCATGATGAGTGCGCATTGTCAAACTATCGGCAGGCTGCGTAACCCAATTTTTCCATCCCGATGATATCGGGCCATTTGGAATATCAGGGGATAGAGAACCGTGGCAAAGGTTGTATGCCATGCCTACTGCTCCGGCCTCCTTTGCTGCATCCCATGTCATCTTCCAGTGCTCTTCAAATTGCCAAAGCCCATGCGGATCGAAGCTGCTCCACGGGTTTTCTTTGACATAGGCATAGACATTGGGGCCATCCACAAACCCCGCCGGGTCTCTTGAGAGCCACACACCCGTCTCCAGATCCCGATACCGGAACCCTTCATTGAGCAGCCCAGTCGGGTCTTCGTCCTTGCTGTTGCCGCGTTGTTTGTCCTGATTGACACCCGTCTCCGTCGTCCGGCGGCCATAGGCTTCGTAGCTCGCCGTCCAGGTCAGCGTGGCGCTGCTGTCCGCCTGCGCGACGATGTCCCCGCGTCCATTGCTCAGCGAGTACTTGGTGCCACTGGCACGCATGGAGTACAGCATGCCGCCCACGCCGCCGCCCATGTCCGGGCCACGCATGTATTCCACCGTCGGAGTGTCGGGCAGACTGTCGGTAGTAGTGTCAAACTCCGCAAGACTCAGGCCCCCGGCGAACACAAGCGCCGTCATCGCCTGCCGCACCGACGCCACGAACTTCTGCGTCCCGATCCGCCGCGTACGGTAATCGTAGTCATACGCATGCGTCTGCCCATCCGGCAGCGTCACGCTGCTCAAACGGTCCTGTGCATCCCACTGGTAGCTGGTCGTGCCACCTGCCGCAGGCGGCGGGTTGATCCCATTGCCCGTGGCTCCGCCCGTGATGCTCACGTTTTGCGTGGTCCGGTTCCCAGCCTGGTCATAGCCCAGTGCGGCGCTCTTGAGCATCGTGCCATTCTCTGTGTCCCACTGCTCCCAGTGGGTGAGCTGGTTGGCCGCGTTGTAGGTGTAGTGCCACACGCCGGAATCACTGCCTCCCTCCACCGTCTTTTGCAACCGGTTGTTCGCCGCGTCATACGCATACGCCGTCGTTGTCGCCACTGCCGTCGGCTCCACCACCGTCTCAGTGGAAAGCCGGTTGTCTGCATCGTACGTCATCGTCGTGCTGCGCACCCCCGCGTTGCGGTTAAAATCCCCCGGCCACGTTTCCAGCTGCTGCCGTACATTGCCCAGTGCATCGTGCACCCAGCTAAACTGCGCCAGCACCTCGCTCTCACCCATCCCCGTCGTCTTGAACAGCGTCCGGTCCACCAGCCGCCCCAGCGCATCGTAGCTGTTTTGAGAAGTCTGCCCGTTGCCCGCCACCAGGATCACCGCACGTCCACCAAGGTCATACCCATAGCTCGTCGCCCGCCCGCCTTCCACGATGCTCTCCGGTCTGCCCAGCGCATCATAGCTCGTCTGCACACTGCGACCCGTCCCGTAATCCGCGCTGATACGGTTGCCCGCCAGATCATAGCCGTACCAGTGCTGCACCCCCCGCGAGGTCTCCGACACCACACGCCCCAGCGCATCATAATCGTAGCTCACATTCGCCGCCTCATGCTCCGCTTCCGTCACGCTCAGCAGATGACCCGCCACATCATAGCTGTAGCTCCGGTTCAGCCCAGGCGCACTCGTCGTCAGCACCCGGTCACGTGCATCGTACGTGTAGCTCGTCGTGATCCCACGCGGCGTCGTCTGGCTCAGCTTGCGCACCGCGTTGTACGCATACGCCGTCGTGTCCCCGTTGGCAAACGTCTGCCACGTCAGGCGGTTCAGCCCATCATAACCAAACGTCGTCTCCTGATCCTTCCCATCCTTCACGCTCGTGCGATTCCCCGCCGCGTCATACGCAAACGTGTTCACAATCCCCACCGCATCCGTCGTCTGCGTCATGCGGCCATGCAGATCATACGTATTGGTCACCGTCTGCCCAATCGGATTGGTCACTTTCAGCGCCAGCCCGCCCGGATCAAACTTCGTCACCGTTTTGGGCGACATCCCACCCACCATGGGCGCGACGACCTTCCAGTTCCGCCCTGCGCGATCATAAATCTTCGTCGTCACATGCCCCTGCGGATCGGTCACCGTCAGCACCTGGCCCAGCGCATCGTAGCTGCTCTGCGTCATCGGGCGTGCAAACTGCCCCGTCTCCGCATTCCACACCGGCGGCGCATACACCGCCACCGCACGGTTGCGCTCGTCATACTGCGATTCCGTCACATGCCCCAGCGCATCCGTCACCCGCACGACGTTGCTCGCCGCATCATACTCCGTCGTCGTCGTCGCGCTCACCCCATCGATCGCCGGGGCGATGCTCCTCACCGTACGCCCCGCCGCATCAAACTCTGTCTGCGTCAGGTTGCCCAGCTCATCCACCACCTTCCATGGCTTCCCATGGTGCGTGTAGTCCGTGCTCACAACCGTGTTGTCCGGATGCGTCACCTGCTGGATCTGCCCAAACACATCATACACCGTCAGCGTCACCCGCCCCAGCGCATCCGTCACCCGCGTCGGCCGTCCCGCCGCGTCATACTCCGTGCTGCTCGTCGCCGTGAAAGACCCCGTGTTCCCCATCCCCGACACCACCGCCTGCCAGCGCTGCTTCGCCGCATTGTAAAGCGTCTGCTTCGCCGTCGTCACCTCATTCAGCGCCGCTAAGGTAGCCGTGGCGCTGTCAACGACGCTTTGCGCATCCACAATCTGGCTCTGCAACGAGGCCATGGCCTCAGGATCATCCGCCGCCGCCTGCGCAATTTGCAAGTCCAAATTCGCGTTAGTGAGCGTCGTCTGGGCGATGTCCATTTGCATCTGTTCGCTGGTTTCAGCCGCAACCGCTGCATCGAACAGCTCCGTCTTCGCCGCCAGCGCTGCCTGCGGCCCCGCCAGCACATTCGGCACGTTCGCAACAGCGGCGTCATACGCCGCCTGCGCATTGGTGATGGTTATCTGTGCCTCGTCAGCCGCCGATTGCAGATTATTGAAGTTCGTGGATTCCCGCAGGGTTGCCAGAGCACTCGCCGCAGCAGCGGCGGCGATGACTGCAGCATTAGCCGCGTTGGTGCCTGCCACCACGGCCGCATCTGCCGAGGTCTTGGCAGCCTGTGCAGTGGTCAGTCCCGCCGTGGCTAAGGTGAGGTTCGCATAGGCAGCATTCAGCAGCCCGGACAAGTAGGCGGCTTCATTCTCGTCGAACGCCATACCTAAATTCGTGGTAGCCGAGCTAACTGCAGCCTGTGCTGCATCCACCGACGCCTGGGCTGGAACCAGCTCATCCGCCCGGAATCCCGCCTGCTCCACCAATTCCTCAATCGCAGCCGACAGGGTCGCCGCATTCTGCTGCGCCGTATCATTGGCGTTGGTGGCTGCCTGAATCACCCCAGCTGCAGTGGCCTGCGCAGCAATCGCATCCGCGCCGGCCTGCTGAGCGTCGTTCACCGCAGCCATCGCGGCCGCCACCGCCGCATCGGCCATGGCCTGCGCATCATTGACAGCCCCGGCAGCCGTCTGCATGGCCTGCTGAGCCAAGGTTCTGGCCGTGCTCTTCGGCAGCTGCGCATCCATCGCAGCCTGCAGCGCCGCTGCGGCGGCATCCGCGATCGCCGTGACCGCAGGCAGGTCACACAGCAAGTTCAGGTGGTTCAGCGCGTCGGTGGCTGTATGGACCGGCCCTACGGCCGCTGAACTCAGCGCATTCGCCTGCTGGTAAGCCACCTGCGCCATGGTCGCCAAGCTGCTCAGCACATGGGCTGCCGGTGCATCGTTATGGTAGGTCACCGTCTGCGCCCTCGTCCGATACATCTTGTCATACGTCAGTGTCGTCACCGTCCCGCGCGGATCTGTGATCTTCGTCGGCTTGAACCCGCTGCTGTCAAACACACTGCCCCCGCAATTCGCCCCGGGGGCGGTGCTGTATTCCATCGTTGTGACAAAACCACCATCATCCGTGCTGATCAGCCGCCCCGCACCGTCATACGTGTGCGTCGTCACCTTCCCACGCGGATCCGTCACCGTCAGCACCTGCCCACGCGCATTGTACGTGCTCGTCGTCACGATGTCACCGCTGTAGGTCACGCCAGAATCATCCGTAACGGGAACATCGGCACCATACGAGCTCCCCGCGATGCCGTCACCATCAAGATCCAGCGTCGTCTTGATGCGGCGGTTGAACTCATCATACTCATGGAAGGTGGACACAGAGTTCTCATTGATCTCCTGAATCAGGTTCCCATGCTCATCATAGACCAGGTTCTTGTGCGAATTGTCCGGATGCGTCACCTGCGTCAGCCGCAGATGCGCATCATAATCAAAATTCGTCACCATCCCCCGTCCATCGATCACACTGCGCTTGTTCCCCGAAAGATCATGCACCGTCGTGCTGCTCACCGGCCCGCCCGTCGTCGCCGTGCTCTCCGTCACCTCCGCCCAGCCCAGTGGTCCGCTGCCTAGCGAGTAATTCGTCACCGTCGCCGGGGCCGTATCATCCGTCGAAGCGTCCACCGTGGACTGCGTCATGAACCCTCTGTACGTCGGATGATTGTACTGATACGTGGACTGCCTCTCCACCACACCACCCGCCCCCGTCACCGTCTCAGACAGCTTCAGGCCCGTCCCCGGCTGGATCTCATAACTCGTCACCACCCCCGTCTGGTCCGTCATCGAAGACATCACCCGCGTCGTCGCATCATAAGTGAAAACTTTAGTGTTCAGCAGTGCATCCGTCTCCGTCACAGGATCGTCGAATCCGCCCCCATAGCCGAAGCTGTGAGTGTTGCCACTGAAGTCCGTGGCTGCCCCCAGCGCAAACATGGCAAATCGATTGAACGTATAGCTCTCCATGCCTGCCGCAGAGGTGATGCTCAAGTGTGTGTAGGTGACCGTGATGTTCAAAGACAAGGGAGCGTCATCCGGAACCTGGCCGACCAGCTCCGGAATGTAGATGTCGGGCATGCTGAAGACGTAGCTGAACACACCAGCCGGTCCGCTCACCATCGTCGTCGCCTGAGGCGACGCCCAGAAACTCGTCGTCGCAGCTGCTGGCGACCGGTAGCCTCGCGCACCAGTCAAAAACACCATATTACCGTCCGGCAGCGTGATCAGCCGCACCTGCATCGGCAGCCCCAGCCGGATGTTCAACTGCGCATTGCTGCCATCAGTTCCGGCGCTCAGGCTCGCCATCGAGTGGTCAAACTCATACCCAAAGCGGTACGTGTTGTTTCGCTCATCCGTAATCGTGGCCAGTTCCGTGTGATGGTGCGCATCCGGCGTATCAGTTGCTGACGTAGCCGGATTGCTGCCGATGCTTTCCTGGGTCTCGATCCAGTTCTGGTAGGTGTACTTCACTTGGCTGCTTCCACGCTTCACTGTGGTCAGTCCAAACGGCGTGTTGTCATACACCACCTCCTCACCGGCAGGACCACGCACTGAGCTGACCCGCCCGTTCGCATGCATCACATAGATCTGCCGCCCCTCCCGGTCCGGGTCATACACCCGGCTTGGGATCAGGCTCGACCCATTCGGGTACTCATATACCAGCCGGTTGCCCAACCGGTCCCACACCTGCATCAGCCGTGCATAAGTGTAGGTCACGCTTTCGGCGCTGCCTTGCAGACGGTCCTTGGGCATCGTCTGCGTCAGGCTGCACATCATGTACATGCAGGTCGTCCCAAACTTCTTCGTCAGCGTCAGTCCGTTAAAGGTGTTGGATCTCGTCCGCGCATTGCTCAACTCCTCATGTGAGTGATGCCACCCCCCCTGCTCTTTGTCAGACAGAAACCTCTGCGTCGCCCCCTGCTCATCATGCACCTCCGCGCTTCTCACCCGATTGTCCGTCGCGTCCTCATAGCGCACAAATGAACACAGGTTGGAGGTCCACCCCGGCCCAAAAGGCAGATCCGCACGCTCACTGGGCCTCAGCCCCCCGGATCGGCTCCAGGATTCCGAAGTCGCATCCCGGCGCACCGACAGCGGCAGCAGCGTCGATGGATCGCTCGCATAAATGTCCGTCACCCCATGCTGCAAGCGGCGGTTGTAAGCATCAATATGCGTCTCCTCCTCCCGCTCCCCGCTCTCATCCTGCACCTGAGGCTTTGCATCCGGCATCGGTACACCTGTCAGGCTGATCTTCCGATAACGCGAGCCCGCACCATCACTGGTGGAAAAGCTCAGGGTTTGGGGATCAGGACCATCCTTGGGCGGATCGGTAACAAGTTCGATTTTCACCCAGCCCCCTTGAGAGGCCATTTCAGAGTGCTCAGCCTTAAAGTCCGCTGCCGAGTTCTTGGGAATGGTTAGTGGGACGATACGTTCGTCAGTGATGGCGCTGGAACTGCCCAAATTGCCCACATTGTCGATGACGCCCGTGCCAGTGGTCACCTTAAATTTAAACGTATGCTCTTCGTCCCGATCTGTGGCGCTCAGGCTGACCTGAACTGCGGCTTTTCCAGAAACCCATGACGCCGGATCGTAGGGCGGCGGATCGCCCGTCACGGGCACAGTATGCCACCCATCAATAATCCAGTCATCAATATAGTCCCACACGGCGTCTTGAGTAATGTTGCCCTCCGGATCTGTGACTGCGGGCTCAAGCTCTGTCCAAACCGGTCCCCAATGTTGATCGACAACAGTCTCATACCACGTTTGCGGCAACGGAGGAGGGATGCTTCCCGGAGACTGGGAGGAGGCCGAGACAACAGTTCCAGGAAACCATGTGGAATTATTGTACTGGAGGCCTGAAGGCTTGAGAGTTTGTATAATTCGGACCTTGACGATTTCTTGCACCGGGGGCTCCGACGGCGGCGGATCCTCCGGCGCACCATCCGCATACGCCGTGAATGACCCCACACCCGAGCTCCCCGGCCGCGTGTAATCCCCCACCTGCAGCGGCTGATACCGCGTTGTCAGACCGTGCAAATCACGTGCAGCCAGGTTGGTGCCATACAGGCGGCTGCCATCGTTCACATTGTCGTGATAGGTATCGCTCACCAAGGGATTGGTCCCAAAGCGGTACTCGACAAGATTCGTGAGACTGTCGCTGTCAGGATCGCTGAGGACATCCGATGCAGCGCGCAGGTTCAATTGATACAGATGCTCCCACAGGTCCGTCGTTCCATCACCATCACAATCATTAACGCCCACCCTCTGCAGCAACGGCACCGTGCCGGCGGCAATGAAAGCCTGCAGACCATCCGACACGCGGTCATGATCCGCATCTCCCTTCACCCGCCACGGGGAACTGGTCTCTGTGCCCGGCAGCGATTGCAGCCAGGTCCACTCCTGCAAATCGTTGATCGCATTGCTGCGACTGTTCTGACTGCCCGGATCCATCCCGGCGGAGACCTCCTCAAAGTTCATCACACCATCACCGTCAAAGTCCTGCACCGAATCGTTAAACTGCGTCTTGCTCAGGATGCCCGGATACTTAGCATTCCAAGCGTCCTCCAACACGTCCAGAATACCGTCATGATCGGCGTCGAAATGTTCCCAATCCGCCAGGAAGTTCCAGCCATGCTGGTAGGCTTCCAGATTGGTGTAGCCGTCCCCGTCCAAATCCCCCAGCGCATCATTGGGGTCATTGATATTCATGCAATAAAACTGCTCGATGCGGTCCGGGATACCATCGCTGTCGGTGTCAGTCTGGTCCACCATATAGTAGTCGGTGTAGGGCTGGTTCGGGTCCGTCTTTTCCTGCAGCGGATTGGTGTGCCAGGTAAACACCTCCCCATAGTCCTTGAGCATGTCACCATCGGTGTCCACACTGTCGGGATTGGTGCCGTACTGGGTACGTTCGTCGTAGTTGGTCAAACCATCGCTATCGTTATCAGCCCCGTTTTGGTAATCTGCAGGCCAGTTGTCTGCCTGATCAGGAATGCCATCCATGTCGTAGTCGGTGCTGGGCCCGGTATACCACGTTCCATTGTAAAGAAACTGGTTGTTGTTGAAGTCATTTGGATAGGAGTCGGCCAGATCAGGAATGCCATCTCCATCCGTGTCATACGACGAGCCATAGTACCACGTGCCGCCATAATAGAAGCCACCATTGTTGGCGTCGTTGGGGTAGCTGTCCAGCGAGTCAGGAATGCCGTCATTGTCGCTGTCCATCCAAGAACCATTGTACCAAATCCCAACGTAGTAGTATCCGGCACCGTTGGTGTTGTCATTAGGGTAGCTGTCCGCCGGGTCGGGGATGCCATCAGCATCGGAGTCAGCCCACGTTCCGCCATACCAGTTCCCATTGTAGTAAAAGGAGCTCCCATTGTAGGGGTCATTTGGGTAGCTGTCCGCCGGGTCGGGGATGCCATCGGTGTCCGAGTCCGCCCAGGTGCCATAGTACCAGGTGCCTCCATAGCTGTAACCTGTGCCGTTGGTGGGGTCTGAGGGGTATGCATCCGCCGCATTAGGAATGCCGTCGCCGTCGCTGTCAGACGAGTCTCCCTGATACCAGTTGCCATTGTAGTAAAACGCACCGTTGTAGTAGTCGTTCGGATAGCTGTCCGCCGGGTCGGGGATGCCATCGGTGTCCGAGTCTACCCAGTCGCCGGAATACCATGTGCCGTTGTAGGTGTAGCCCGTGGATCCAGAGCCTCCTGTGCCATTGAAACTGTCGTCCGGCCAGGCATCCGCACCATCAGGCACCCCGTCAGCATCACGGTCAGACCAGGGTCCGGCATACCAAGTTCCGTTGTAGTTGTAACCGGTGCCATTGGTGGGGTCATTGGGATAAGCATCAGCAGGATCAGGAATGTAGTCTCCATCCGCGTCACTCCACGCCTGATTGTACCAACTGCCATTGAAATTGTAGCCCGCTCCGTTGGTCGGGTCATCGGGATAGGAGTCGGCCGCATCAGGGATGTTGTCGCCATCACGATCGCTCGATGTCCCTGGGTATTCCACGTTGTTGTACCAGAAACTGCCGTTGGGAAAAGGGTCTGAAGAGTCTGGAAAGCCGTCGCCATCGCTGTCCATGGGTGGATCATTGGACGGGTTATCTGCTGGTGGCACGTAGCCATTGTTGGCATCATCCATGTAGCCGATGTCAAGCCAGTTCAGGATGCCGTCCCCGTCGCGGTCCATATTAAGCGGATCACTGTCCTCCGCGTTGATCACCCCGTCGCCGTCCGCATCCGAGAAGGTGTAGAATGTGCCTGCCGTCCATGTCGATCCCGCCGGCAGACTGGTGTAGTTCACCACAGGCTGGTAACCTTGAATCTGCTGATAATACTCATCAAAATCACTGAACCCATTGTTATTGCTGTCCCACAGCCACGGAGCGAAGGGGAGTGGCGTTCCTGCAGTCAGTGCGTCCTGCGAATAGATATATTCCACAGAGTCAGTCAAACCGTCCCGGTCACTGTCCAGCGAGTAGGGATCCGAACCAAAAAGCACCTCCTGCGCATTGGTCAGGGTGTCGTTGTCACTGTTTGAATCCCACCAAGCGTCCCCCTCCGCTGGATTGGTCACTTCTTCTTTGACTCCGTCGTGGTTGGAGTCCGTCCAGTAGCCATTGACCCTAGGCGCTGGGATTATTACAATAGTGGCTATAAGATATACATGTATAAGCCAAGCACGCCGTGCCCATGAGCGGAAAGATTGCATAAAGCGAAATATTTATTTATGGCATTAAACCCTAGCTTTATCAGCGAATTATTTGATTTAAAAGTAAATGTTTCTTTAGCTGGATGTGAATATTTCTATACCCACGGAAGATGCCTGCATCTGAACATGGCATAAATTACTGAGGAACAGTGGCTGACCATCCTTTAGGCCGATCACCAAGCACTTCTGAGGCTTTTTCTACGCGAAGGGATTTCATGATTGCAGCTTTCCGAGGTCCCGATAGCATCTAATCCCTGTGTCAGTCATTCGCGAAATTACCCCCTTGGCGACACCGGAACGTAATTCTGCCCCCAAAAAACATCATTCGCCAATCCGTGTGTATTTTAGAAATCAAACCAAATTTTGATCTTTCTGACAAACCATCTTCAAAACCGCCGCACACGGACAAGTGCCGGCTCATGAAACATGGCGGCCTCATAATCCTTCAGCTGCTGATAGCGGTCCGGGCATACGCGCAGCAGGAAGCCATGATCTTCCAGCCGCCCGTCTCACATGACGTGCAACGCTACGAGGCTGGCTGGAACAAGAATCCGTTCACGTTGAAAACAGTGGCGCCAGTCGTGGAACAAGTCTCCTTCGCCGTGGATCTCACCATCGGCACCTACTTTGGCGACTCCGCAGATCCCACGATCATCATCGTCAATACGAAAACGAACGAACGCATCAGCCTCAAGCAGGGCCAGCCCGCTGCCAACGGCATGAAACTCAGCAGTGTCAAATTGGGCACAAGTCGCAAGGACTTGGTGGCCCAAGTCACGCTCGGCACGGAAACAGCCGCCATCCGCTACAACGACAGCTACGTCAAACAGATGGCCGCCGCCGAGACGACCAAGGCTCCTCCAGTGCAGCAGTCCCATCAGCAGCCCGGCACCCAGTTGAAAATTCCGACACCCCAAAATCCCTCTCAGCCGGGCAAGACCACCGCTCAGGCTACTACTCACATCACCCCAGGCAGACCAGGATTCGTTCCGCCTTCCGGCACACGCAATGCTGTAGGTCCGCCTCCTTCCCCGCCGCTTGTATCAATGCCCCCTCGTGCGAACGCCATGCCTTCAGTGCCAATACGCAGCAGACTGGTTGGCCCAGTGCTCCATCCTCCCATCATTTCGCAGTAGTCATCTGCCCCCGCCTAACCTCATGGAATTGTTCTGCAAATTGGTTCTGCTTTGTGCTGCCTTCCCAGGCCTAGTTGCTGGATTCCTAGCGGCCCAAAACACCACCATCCCGCCAACCAAAATCGTCCACGGTTGATTGCGTCGGTCAACACACTCACTATTACGTCTTCGCCTGCGCCTGCGCCGCCCCAAGTCAACGTGCAAGCAACTTGGCGCACATCAGCTCCGCTGCAGCCTTTCCCGCTCCGCCTCCAACGACACCGTCTTCCGGCAAAAACATCATCGGTTTCACCGCCACCCCGCAAATACGGTGTTTGTCAGCTATAACCGGTGGCGTACCAACATGTTTTATCCAAGGCAGATTGCGAACTCACTAGGCACCAAGAATTTTGACCTGCAACCGTGGTGACTATCACAGATCGTTCACCATCCCATCATTGGCGCTGTCATTCCACGCTGCGTATAAGGCCCATCCGCATTCATCTTTTCCATGAACACACCCCGCTTCCTCTTTGCTCTCTGTCTGGCATGCCTCGTCCTGCCTGTTCTTGCTGAAACCGCACACACACCAAAACCAGGTAGCTCAGAAAGAAAGGAGATCTGTGATGGACTACGTTCATTCATCATCTCAGAATACGCAGAGAAGAAGCTGCCAAAGCCGATTGTGCTGAAAGTCGAATACCTCAAGGTCTCTGGGGACTATTGCTGGATTGAGGCACTTCCTATGTTGGAAGATGGTTCAGATGCGGTTCCACAATTCCTGCCGGACATTGGATATTCCCACTGCCTCAAACGGATCAACGTTGGCTGGCATGTCATTCTGGATCTGAGCCGCACCGATGTTCCTGACGGTGATGAAGTGAGAAAGATCAGAAGGTACTTTCCTGGAGATTTCCCTGTTTCAATTCTTCCGAAATTCTGGCAAGATCTGTTTCTGCAATACAAATAGAACCTTATGCCCACCACCGCTCAACTCAAAAAAGCCGTCATCATCAGCGAAAAGCTTGATGCACTCGAAGCTGAACTCGCGTCACTCCTTGGCGGTTCATCAAAGTCAGTCAAAAGCGTGAAGGAACCCAAGGCATCGAAAGCCAAGAAGACCAAGCGTGTGATGTCTCCTGAGGCGCGTGAGAAGATCGCGGCCGCTCAACGCAAACGGTGGGCCAAGGCCAAAAAAGCGACATCGAAGGAAAGTTGATTCCGAATCATTAGGTTCAGGAATCAACCAGCAATTTCCCGACTTCGGGGTCACCTGGACACTCAACACGGACCAGCCACACATGCTAGTAGCGGACACCTTTAGTGACTTCTTGGACAATCTTGTGATCCAAAATGCTGAAACGATCAGCTTTCGTTACGGCGAACTGACCGCAGCGCTGAACAAAAAGTTTCGGGACACAGAGTCCAAAACCGCGAACACCCTACAAGTAGGATCATTTGGTCGCAAGACTGGTATCAACGGATTGTCTGACCTTGACATGCTCTACATCATGCCGCAGGGAAAATGGGCGACCTACGAGGATGGCGGTCAATTGAGACTGCTCCAGCATACCAGGGATGCCATACAAAACCGGTATCCATCCACTACAGTAAAAGTGGACCGGCTTGTAGTCACTGTAACCTACACGAATTTCCACGTGGAAGTTCAACCGGTTTTTGAGCAGACGGACGGCAGCTATAAATATCCAGATACAAAAGGTGAATCAAGTTGGAAGATCACCAAGCCTCGGGAAGAGATGGCGGAGCTGTCTACAAAAGACGCCGCCAAGAATTACAACCTGAAACGCTTATGCAAAATGGCGCGTGCATGGCGGAACAAGCATGGCCTTGAAATGGGAGGACTTCTGGTCGATACGCTTGCGTACAACTTTTTGTCGCAAACCACGGAATATGACGACAAGAGCTTCCTCTATTTCGACTGGCTCAGCCGCGACTTTTTCCACTATCTTTGGAAACTGCCAGAACAAGATCGTTATGCCGCGCCGGGAAGCCAGCAGTGGGTCCGTGTGAAAAAGAAATTCCAGCGCAAGGCTAGAAAGGCATACGCGCTTTCTGTTGAAGCCATTGATGCAGAGAAGCAGAAAAATGCTAACGAGAAGTGGCGCAAGATTTATGGGCGCCCATTTCCACCTGCGAAGGAACCTGTGGAAGAATCCTTCGCCAAATCTTCCGCCACCTGGCGAAACACAGAGGAATTTATCGAGGACAAATATCCAGTCGATATTCGCTACACGCTCAAGCTGGATTGTGAAGTCAAGCAGCAGGGATATCGGACAAACTTCCTGCGCAATATGCTTGTAGACAAGATTCCATTGCTCGCCAACAAGAGCCTTGAATTTTGGGTGGACAGGATCACGGTCCCCGAGCCCTACATTATAAAATGGAAGGTGCTAAACCGAGGTGATGTAGCAAAACGCAGGGACTGCGTTCGCGGCCAGATTTGGCCCGATGGAGGCCGGATGCGCAAGACCGAGACAACGAACTTCAGAGGAGATCACATCGTCGAATGCTATGCCATCAAGGATGATGTCGTAGTGGCTAAGGACAGAATTCACGTTCCAATCGAAATCACAAATGACCAAACCTGACCTACTCAGACAAATCGCCCAAGCGGGTTATAATGTCGGCTATGGTGCGAAAAAGCACTTCGCTACGTATGATCTAGCCGGCAAGGCCCCAGGATTCATCAGCTTCCTCACCTTTGCGGTTGGCCTTTACTTCCTCCTTGTGGACTTCACGGCGAAGAAGTATTTTTCTGCGACCTGCATCATCCTCGGGGTGATGGGTTTAAGAATCAGCACCTGGGATCACAAAAAAGATGAATATTCAAAAGTTGGCCGGGACTTGACTGGGCTTTTCAACTCACTGAAGGCACTCTATTATCAGGTCAAGGCATCCGATTCTGCGGACATGACGCCATTCTTCGCTAGGCTTGAAGCCCTCCAAAATGAATACAATACGACCTGCCTAAGCAATCAGATGTTATTCAGCGACTGGTATGCACATTACAAGTTTTTTTGGCAGCAGCAGATCGACTGGATAGACGGCGAGTTGAACTTCAAGCTTTTCAGGGACAAGCTTCCCCTGAGCTTTATGGCCGCAGTTGTAGTTTTAATTATTTTTGTGATTGCAACTTTCATTTGGCATTTTGCTTCCGTCCCGAATGTTGTTGCCTGATCGCGATGGATTGGGGAGTCTGCGGAACGAGGCTCCGTAGGTTCCGGCAATCCTTGGGGCAATGGGACGGGAAAGCACCAGCAAGGCACGGGAGTGAGTGATGGGTTGGCGAAGCCTTGGGTTGAGCACCTTTGAGCCGTCAGCAAATGTTCACTCACCTGATCGAAAGACAGAGGTGTACCCATTGTTGCATCTCCCCCTTCCCTGAAATAAGATGCGATAGATATTGCAGACTCATTCGTCCATCTAAACCGGAAAAAGCTTCGGTCGTGGAATGAGCTCAAGACTATGCCAGCACTGATCATACTCATCGACACCATTAAGCCTCTGTGGGATCCTACTGAGTTCAAACGATTGCAACGTTTATACCCTGACTGCGATGGCGCAGAATTTTGAGCTTTTAGACAGGAGTGTTTGACGCGAATAAAGCACTCGACATTTGGAGGCGGCCATCTGAATATTTCCGCATGAGCTATCTATGCCTTGTAACCTTTGATTTAAGCAACGCGAGCGCAGAAAACTACCAGGATGCCTATAGAGACTTGGCTGCAATCGGATTCAGCACCACCGTCACTGGGTCTTCGAACAAACAAATTTCTCTTCCTAACACTACGTGTGTGGGCGAATTTAGCGGTTCTGATGCGGCGTCAATTCGGGATTCACTTGTTGCGCGGGTGCAGAGCGCATTTAAAACTAGGGGCTTCAGTTCAAAAATCTTCGTGATGGCTGGAGGGGATTGGGCATGGGGATACAGAACCACCGATTGACTCGGCGCGTTCGCTCCTGATTCGCGACCACATTTGTCTTTATAACCGGGGGTACTGCCTGAAAGGCAAATCTTATTTTATATGCGGAATCAATGAAATGATTGGACGACTTGAGTCCTGCTTGCGGCAAGTGAACGATAATACCGTTCAATCATCCGTTGGAGTACCATTCATGTCAGGCCGGCGCTAAATTCACACGGGACATTCGCCCGGTCATGTCTCGCTTTAGCGTCAGGCCGATCGCTGACTCATCGCCGCAAAATCCTTCATCACCACCAAATGGAGTCCGCCTATTCCATCGTCACCCAAAACCCTGAGTGCACGGTCCACCGACCTGGCTCATCCTAGACTTGGACGCAACTCACCGGTCCGTTGCCACCTTGTCCCCCACCGCGACAGCTTAGAGCGATCCCAGGTTGTCCACAGAAACGCAGGCACTTGATGGAGATCACAGTATTGTCCATCCGCCAGGCACCGGGTAGAAGTGCGAAGGTCGCCATTTGCGCAGAAAGACCATTCTGAGAGCTTTGGCGATTCCCTGAAGGCACCATAGCCAAAACTCCTCCGAGAGCTTAAAGAGCCTCCAGTGCCCATTTTACGATGAGCACTGGAGACGCTTCAAGAGTTCTTCACTTGTCCCGTTTTGCAGAGATCTCCACCACGCGGCAGACATCTCTCACATATAACCACGGATCGGATTCGACGTCGTGTATCTCAATTAAACCCGTAGTGATAAAGCATGCCAGGTCTTCTTCGGTCATTCGTGTCCACCGAGAGACGTCCGACATCCGCATCACTACTTCCCGACCATTCTTCTCTTTGGACTCGCGCATTAATCTTCGACCGTCTCGGAGAATTTTCTGATGATCGAGGTTCGCTAGACGATCACTCATGTTGTTGTTAAAGTCGCCGATGATTCTGAAATTGGGTCTCTTTTCATTTTTTCCATTCTTGTTCATGTTTCTCGTTTCGTTCCTGAATGCTACTCCCTTCGGGCATCAGGTTCCTGTCTGGCATCTTGAGGTTGCTGTTCTGCTATCGCCTTTGGAGTGCCGTCATTATTCTTTGATCTGAAGCTGCAAGTATCTAACTGCATCGTGCTCTGTGAGGAAGAAGCCGGTTTTTGAATCATCGATTTCCAGCACCCAATAAATGCCGTAGAATTCAAGCACCGTCGCTTCTTCGTCACCCAGCATCACAGAGCAGACAGGACGGGAGAGCAGGAGCAGAGCCAGTGAATGATTGATCGGTTGGCGGAGCCCAGGATTTAGAACCCTTTGGGTGGCCAGCAAACGCTCACTCACCTGGTCGAAAGGCAGAGGTGCAATCATTGTTGATTCATAAGGCCTCCATTTGCACAGAAGGTGTATTTTGACAGCTTTGACTCACCACCGAAGGTGACCATAGCGGAAACCTCATCCAGCAGCTTAAAGAGCCTCCAGCGCCCATTTTACGATGAGCACTGGAGACACTTCAATTCTGGGTCATGCAGCCCGATCCAATTCCTTTATCGGCCTCATGTTCTGGACCTTGCGATAGGCGATGTCGAATCCAGGTCGCTTTTCGTGAGTGACATCGAATCTCACACGTTTTCCTTCCAGAAGTGACAGGCGCTCAGGAATAACGTTTCCATCGCAGTCTGCCAGTTTTAGATATTCCGGGCCAAGCAAGCGATACATGTCCGTGAAAAGTCCGTCTGTTTGATTCCCCCAGTAGTCCATTCGCACCCGATAATCATGTGACGGATCATCTTCAATGAGATCGACTCCAATGGTCAGCCGCAGGTTTTCCCTTGGCTTCCCGTTCTTCGTGTCGGTGTTCAATGTTGCGTTTAGAATTGTGCCATCATGTGTATCCTCCGGGGTCTCATAGGATATTTTTCTCTGTAGTTTCATCTCTTTATTCTATTCTATCGTTTCATGCCATTGACCGAATCCATTTCGATCAGCGCTCTCAGCAACTGGCTTTGAGTAACAATTATTGTCAGCATTATTCCAGTTTATCAAAAGAGCCGGTTCATGTACAGACAAACCGAATGCAGGGACAATTTCAGCTCATCAACCCATTCCGATTCGCCTTGGATAATCAATTGCTTAGCGATTCTTGAGTTCGGTGGCGATGGTCTCCAGGTGTTTGAAAAAGGATGTAATCCTCAGAGCCCTTTCAGCATAGTACCCTTTCTCTGTAAAACCGTGACCTGTGTATTTGTTTTCGGTGTAAACGCGAATGCAAGCCTTCAGGAGTGACAGAAGTGACCATGCACAACTGCCTTCGTGCTGGTCAAAATAATCCTCCGCACGTTGTTGATCTGCCTTGGTTAAAACGATTGGCTTTTCATACCTAGACACCACTGCCACAATTTTTCCAGAAGTATCAATGGCAGGGATCATCACGAGTATGCCGGCGTTTTGCATTTCTCGGACTGCCCTCACAAAGATGCTCGCCTTAACGGCAGCAGGAAGGTCTGAATCATTCTCTTCGTCTGTGGTTGAGCTGTTGAATTGGTCGCTGTGAACTCCATAGCGTTCGAAGGCAACATCCTTCATCAGATCAAAACGTTCCCGCTCAGACCTGGCTGCTGTTTCGAGTACATCTTCGCACACAGACTCGATCTGACGCGCTCCAAAACCTGAACTTGAGTTGCGCACCGGAACAAGGTCTTGAGCGCTCTGAACCCCATATGCGATCAATTCAAGGCCGGCAAAGAACAGATCCTCCTCTGTGATTTGGTCGCTGGTGAGTTTTGCGACTGAATTACCCCTCTTCGCGAAATATTTCAAAAATGGATCGGCTAAAACCGCAAGCGTCTGCTCAGGGTCATGCAACTCCACCAAACGACGCATGACTTCACAAGAGTAACCTTTGACGAAATCCTTCACCACCCGCGTCATCTGCCAAGCGCCTTTATTCTCATCAATACCGGCCGTTTCAAAAATCCGCCCCTTGGCGGTGACTTTTGTGATCACATCTGCCAACGAATAATCCCCAGGACACGTGTTCACCACAATGCCGTCTACAGTTTGATTTGCGATGTCATCCAAAGTCACGACCGAATCATACTGCTGCGTTAATGACCGAATATAATCATGAAGCGTCTCGTCATCACGCTGGCTTATGATCTTCCCCTTATGAAACGATGCCAATTTGCCAAGCTCACCCTGACGTATTCCATGTGCGGCGTAGCCTGTGCTGGAATCGGCCTCAATTAAAATAAGTTCATCAAAGGGAAGGCATGAGTGTATTTGAAAAGGCCCGGCTTCGCCGGAACTTTTTAATGAGATTTCAAAAGGATCTTCAAATGGTTCTTTCAAAGGATTATTAATGGTATATTGCTGTCTGGATTCTGGCTTCCGCCATCCGGAAATTGTCTTCGTCATCCGCTTTTTGGCTCAGTCATCCGGATACTGGCTTTCCCCATCTGTATTCTGGCTTCTTACTTCTTCAGCATGGCATCAGTTCTGAGGTCACGCATCCCCACCTCAGGTAATCTGTATTCCGGCTTGTTGCGGTCGGGCTTCAACACTGCTCCGCCGGTAACCAGTTCTTCCAACTTTGATTTAATGGTGGCCTCCGAAAAAGGCAGGCGAGTGGCCAACAGCTTCGGCAACATCTTGTGGGTGACCGTAAGATCATTTGTTTTCTTCAATCGCATTTTCAGGAAGTGCCTCAGGTTAAACAACAGCACAGCCCCAGCGATTCCATACTTCTCCACGTTCGTCTTATCGAAGCTAATTCTCTTTAGCCCCGCAGCAGCCAAATGTTCATCGGGGACGTGATACCATAAGGTCCTGTCGGGCGGCCACGGGTTGAAACTGTCAATTTCAAGCAAATTGGCTTTTTCCAGCCTTCGCACGTTCTCATGGATGGTCGAGGTCTTGATGTAGTTGTAGCGCTCCTGGATTTTCGCCGCAGAGTCGTAGAACCACTTTTTCCCGTTCCTGATGTTTTTGCTCCTTTGGACCTTGGTAGCGATAAATTGAAACAGGATGGCGGCCGAAATTGTGTGATCCTCCGCGATCTGGCGAGGGAATGAATGGATGTTTTTATTCATGATGGAGGGGTGTTAAAGTTGAATGGTCATCAGAAAATGAGGGCGGCCCGTGGAGTGGCATTACAGCCTCCTACAGAGCTTTGAACTGTGGTCCGCGGTGCTGACACTCCCGCAGGCCGCCCATGGTTTAAATCATGCCAGGTAAAGCAAAGCGCCGCGTCCTCTTGATTCACGGGAGATCGGAACAAGGGTCTGTAGCGATATTTTGCTCACCGCAATTCCTTCCAATGGCAGCCCTCTCTCCAGAGCACGACAACAACGCTGCCAAGTTTCGTAATCGGTAGCATGTATACGGAACACCACACACACACCATCGTCAGCGGCCACAACCGCCAGCACCGCTCCGCCACCTTTTTTCAGAAAGCGGACCAGGTGCCCCACGCATCCATCCGGGACCATTACAGCTGCACAATCCCAACGAAGCACGTCATGGCGGGTCATTCGATAATGCCGCTTATGAGGCGGAACAACCAAATTGGTTTCGGCTACGGGTAAAGGCCAGACATTGCCACGCCACCCCTGCAGTTCTTTTCCGGGCGTCCAGACGACATCGTCATTTTTGCGCGGCTTTGTAAGGATGAGATTCCCAACGTTAGAGGTCATGGCCTCAAACAGATCAAGGTATCCGTGATGGGCTATCCGACGCTTTGAGACGTTGATGAGTCCCTGGTAGCGTTCAGGGAATTCATCTTCGGCAGAATCATCGATCTTGCTCGCGAGATATTTCTCGATGTCGTTGCGCAGAAGCTCGGCCTCTGCTTCAAGACGTCCCTTGGAATGATGCTTTCCAGCAGCCTTACGGCGTTCCGCGAGGAAGCCTTTAATATTGAAAATGGCAGACATAAAAATGAGGAGGATAGGCCGCCCGCGTCTGCACATGGCTTTCGCGAGCGGCCAGGGTTTTGGTTTTATGCGGCGAGTTTCAGGTCGTTGAACTTTTCCACAGCCTTATTGTTCAAGTCGATGAGCTGCTTGCGCTGGTCGTCATTGAGTGAGGTGACATCACAAGCCTCCAAATAGGAAGCCCAGACACCCGCAGCCTTCATGGCGTTGGCGATCTTGATGGCAGGCTTCTTCTTGGCCTTTTTGGAAGCCTTTTTGGGTGCAACTTCCTCGCGCACTTTGATGATGCGTTCGGCCGTCAATTCGCCTTCACCTCCAAGCTTGTCTAGAATGTCGAGCAGCTTGTCCGAAGGAGCCTTCATCAACTCCCGCATCGCTCGCTCCGATTCAGGAAGCTTACGCTGGCCCGCAATTTGGTTGGACAGCTTTTGGTGTCCTTCCGCTGCCTGCATGTATTGAAAAGCGCGCTGTCTCGTGAAGCCCCATCGACGTTCCAGATAATCTTCCCACGTTTTGAAAAGCGGGAGAAAGAGCTTGTTGATCAGGATGAGTGAGAGGGCAATCCCCACTTCGACGAACGTGGAGAGACCTTTGGTGATCTTGGTCTCGCAGTCGTTCAGCATTTTCTTACCCTCTTCTGTCAATTCTGCCGCGTGCGAATCATCATCTTCATCAGCGGTGTCAATCTCCGCATCATTGACGACTTCGACATCTATGATGGGTGCTGCATCTGCGAAGTTTTCTTCCAATTTTTCGGTTTCCTCCGGAACATGGATTGAGTCCGCAGGGTTGCCATTTTCATTTCTCTGTTCATCTTCTGGGACCTTAATCTTGGCAGTAGCGTCATGTTTAACGGTAGAGGTCGTAACGGTTGCACCCGTTGCGGCCTCGCTTTCGTCAACCAGTGGTTGACGCTGTTTAGTGCTTGTTGTTGCTCTCATATCTAGTGTATTGTATCTGCTGTTTCCACGCAGCGGAATTGCTGCGTAAATTGACTCGGCCGCTGAAATCTTGTTGCCCCAGCGGTCAAAATATTTATTCTGCGGTCGTCTGGTTGACGGTCAGGCTCTCCAAATGGATTTTAAGGCTATCCACAAAAATTAAACGCACGCCACGGCTGGCAGCCTTGTGCGACTTCAGGACAACCGACTTCACTGCTGGTCGGTAATTATTTGCGGCAGTCGGCAGGATGAGTGCGTTCAAACTACTGCGTACGAGTCCCGTTAGTGGACACTGGGTGCCACTCTTTGGAAGTCGGATATAGAGTGGAAGAATGCCGGAACTTTCCCCTGCAATTGAGCTCTGGTGTTTCATGAGGCGCGCATTAAGCCCCTGATGCCCGCCTCCCCAAGCGCGACCTACCCCCTAAAATCTCCAGACCGTTTGGTTCTCCGGAGAATTATATTGGAAACTTACACTTGCGCCTGACGTTAATGCAATTGGTCAGATCCTTGACCGATTTTCCAGCCTGGAAAGCAGCCGCGAATTCTTCAGGAAAACCGACCGATAAAAGCCAACACAACAATTGAGGATCCAAAAAAACGCTTGATCCTCTAAGTGGACCACATGTTTGCTTAACTTTATTGAGAAGCTTGTTGTATAGACCAAACAAATCAGATGGCGGTGGATTTTTAAACGCTGCATCGATCATAGCCTCGTACATGCCCTGCTCGCTGATGGATTCATCTCTGTTCATCAGTCTTGTCAAATCGTCCGCCATTTCCTTCCTGCGCTTTTTGTTGCGGCGCCAATACCGTAACATGTGGCATACCAGTAATGACTGTTTGTGCCTTTCCCCAAATTGAGGGTCGTACACCATATTGGTGCAATCTCGCTGTTCATTGTTCAACCTGCACACTTCCAGCGTGTCTTTCTTAATGCACTTGGCTGACATGGACCATGTTGATTTCAGCCAACTGCCTACGTTAAATAGTTCGGAGTCAAGCGTCCTAAATGCTTCTGCCTTTACACACACAGCTTTGAAAATGGGAATAGTGTCAATCTCTGTCACCAAAGCAGGGAAAAAATTTGACTGTGCTTTTGGAGATTTTTCGCTTTCGCTGCTGTCAGCATGGATGTGATGTTGTATTCTTTTCCAATCGGATAACTTTACTATGAGGCTTTCACGTGGAGGTGTTTTAGCAGCTCGGGTCATCACAACAAAACACGATTTAAGTAGAACCGAACATATGAGCTCTGCTTCTTCTGCTGTAAAATCAACAATTACTGGAATGGAATTAGAAGGCATCTGGGCAATGTCATAACTGGCGAAGATGTAATACCCATTTAGCTCTGCCATGTAGGCTGTGTGGTTCCGTAGTGCTTCCTTGTCGATAAGCTCTAGGATTTTCGGTCCATAAATGGCCACTTTTCCATCTCCTTGCTGGAGCTGGTCTGGAATCTCGACTTCGTTAATCACTTTAGGCATTGAGAAATCGTATGAAGACTTTTTGGCATTTGCCAGACGAAAAGCTGTTTTACAGCTTCATCACATCCGGCAACGATTCAGCAGCCTTCTTTAGTGCTTCGTTGCCGACATGAGTGTAATGCTCACTCAGCTGTTCAGAGTCATGGCCGATCTTTTCCATAACGACCGCTGCTGGGATGCCGGTTTTGTTGGGCTCACCGAAGCCACTGAAGGATAGCCGGACCTCAAAACACCCTGTCCAGATTTGAAATGGGTTCCGAATTGGACTGCCATCGAGGACTGCCATCGAGGACTGCCATCGAGGACTGCCATCGAAAAACATTGGACCGAAAAACTGCCATCAAACTGCCATCAGCTTTTTTTGACGCCACTTTTTTCGGGCCTTTTTGGCCCCCTCAAAACCCCTGCTGTAGCTTCTTAGAGTACCGGCGGTCGGACTCGAACCGACACATCCTCACGGATACAAGATTTTGAGTCTAGCGCGTCTACCAATTTCACCACGCCGGCATTCTCAAAGAAGGATGCTTAGATAGCTAAATCGCGGGAGGATTGCAAGGCTTTTGGCGGACCAAGTATCTCTTGCATCAAAATTGCCTGCCGCATGAGGGCGGGATCTTGGCGCAACTGACGCAAATGGGCCAGGATGGACCCGGCGGGGGCTGCGGGTTTGCTCGTGACAACCGCAGGCAGTTCGGCTGCCACAGCGGGAGCCTTGAATGCGGCCACCGTGGGCACTGGCTGCGGTGATTCAGTGCGTGCGGGCTGTTGCTCACGCTGGCGCTGAGGCTGCGGACGCTGGGCCGGCAGAGGGGGCGGTGGGCGCTGCGGCTGCTGGCGCTGGGCCGGCGGTGGCTGTCGGCGGGGCTGTGCGGGTGCCTGGCTGGATTTGGCCGTCTCCTGCAGCTCTTTCCATGCCTTGCGCAGTTCATCCCATGCGGACGGCGCCGCCACGGGTGCAGGGCGTGGCGGAGCAGCCGATGACTGCCCGGTCTGCTTGCGCCAGGCGGCTTCGCGCAGGCGCTGCTCTTCGGGGTCGGGTGGCGGCGCTGGCACCGCCCCGGTCTTCTGCTGCCAAGTCTCCCACAGCCATTTCACGAAGCCCGCCAAGACCGCGATGACAATGATCGCCACCTGGAAAGGATCGAAATCGCTGCTCAGCAGTAGTGGGTGCATGGTCAAAAAACTCCTGCAGGGTTATTTCGCGCCGGAGGATTCCCCGGCGATCTTGCTGCGCATCTCTGTGTCGGCGAGCACGTTTTTGTATTTGGCGTAGTCCATGACTCCGAGCTGGCCATTGCGGAAGGCTTCGGCAATCGCGAGCGGCACCTGCGCCTCGGCTTCCACCACGCGTGCGCGCATTTCCTGAGTGCGGGCGGACATTTCCTGCTCCAGCGCCACAGCGGCGGCACGGCGCATTTCGGCCATGGCCTGCGCGATCTTCTTGTCGGCCTCGGCCTGCTCGGTCTGGAGCTTGGCACCGACGTTTTCGCCGACGTCGATGTCGGCGATGTCGATGGAAAGGATTTCGAAGGCCGTGCCTGCATCCACGCCTTTGTGCAGCACGAGTTTGGAGATGGAGTCAGGATTTTCGAGCACGTCCTTGTAGGAGTTGGAAGACCCGATGCAGGTGACGATGCCCTCACCCACACGGGCGATGACGGTCTCCTCCGTGGCACCGCCGACGAAGCGGTCGAGGTTTGTGCGCACGGTCACTCGCGCACGGACGCGCAGGGAGATGCCGTCCTTGGCAACGGCGTCGATCTTGCCGCCGCGCCCCATGTCGGGATGCGGGCAGTCGATCACCTTCGGATTGATGCTGGTGCGCACGGCTTCGAGCACCGTTTTGCTGGTGCCTTTGCAGGCGAGGTCGATGGCGCAGGCGCGGTTGAAATCGAGCGGGATGCCGGCCTTGTCGGAGGCGATCAAGGAGAGCACCACATGCGTCACTTCACCACCGGCAAGGAAGTGGGCTTCCAGCTGGTCGGTGCCGATGGGAATGCCGGCCTTGGCCGCCGTGATGCGGGTATCGACGATCAATGCATTGGGCACTCCCCGCAGCCACATGGCCAGCAGCGTGGGAAAGCTGACCGGCGCGTTGGCGATGCGCGCACGCAGCCAGAGATTGAAAAACTTCGCAACCATCAGGAACAGGACAAGCGCGACGATGATGACAGCGCCGATGAGGAATATTTCGAGAGTAGCCATGATTGGGTGGTATGTGGGTTGAAGATAAAAGAGTGAGTCAGAGGATGCGCACCAAGAGATTGCCAGGCTCCGCCGCGATCACCTCGACACGGGTTCCGGCAGGGGCGAGGCCGTTCTGGCAGCGCACTTCGTAGCGCTGGCCGTCAATCTCAGCGCGGCCCAGGGGGCGAAGTTCCGTGAGCGCCACTCCCTGCGTGCCCGGGGCGGCTCCGAGAGCAGCCGGGGTCTCAATGGTCGCGGTAAGAGTCAGGGCACGGCGGAAAAATTTCACGGCAAACCAGCGCAGCCAGCCGATCAGCACCGCCATGGCAAACAGCACGATGCCCAGCGCAAGCGCCACCCGCTGGTTGGAACTCCAGCCGACCAGTTCCTCTGACATCAAGGCAAGCCAGATGGCGGTGAATATGGCGATCGTGCCTAGGATGCCAGCCACCCAGCCGGGCAGGAAGGTTTCCAGCATGATGAGCAGGATGCCGAACAGCGTAAGGATGGCAATGCTGGCGAGCATGAGAACATGATGCTGGATGCTGCCTGACAGGGCGTCAACTTATGATGATGCCCAAACGCCCCCGTTTCGCTCAGGGCGTACGCTTCGGCACCATGGACTGCCGCCAGTCTTTGGCTCCCACGGGAATATCTCCCATGTTGAGAAACGTGGGTGAGGCAGGGCTGGCGAAGGTCATGCGCGCGAGGCGGCTGGCATCTGCCGAGGTTGCAGGGTCGAGAGGTTTGCCTCCTCCGAGAGGTGCCCGCGCCAGGATGGGATCTCCGCCGAGTTCGGCACGTGGCTCCACACGCGTCCAGGTATTGGCAGACCAGTAGTCCCCCTTCCATGAGCGGCTGGCACTGGTGGGCACATAGGTGGCAAAGCGGTCAAACAGCACTTCAGGGACGTAACGGCTGCCCACTCGGCTGGCCAGCGGCGGATCACTCGGATCAGGGCGGCTTTCCGTCGATTCCAGCAGGTACTCTTTGTCCTCGATCTTCACCACGCACCAGGCATGCCCGCCGAGATCGCCATAGCGGCCCAGAGCCACCCGCACCTGAAACCCGCGAGACATCAGCCAGTCCGCCAGAAAGATGGAGGAATCCTCGCAGTCGCCACGCTGCAGGCGCTGTGTTTCATCCGCAAACTGCCAGCAGTCCGTCTGCTCCGGTTTGGCAAAGCTGCTGCCTGCCTTGGCACCGGGGTCATTGGTGTAGCGGCAGTTCGCGTGCACGGCGGACCAGATGGTGAAGAGCTGCTGCACACGCGACTGGTTTTTCGCAAACGACGCCGGGGGGGCGTACCCCGTGAGAAACTCGTTCACATAGTGGAACTTTCCCGCACTGTCCGCCGCGATGACAGCATACTTGCGGTGGCACTTCGGGCACTCGAGGGCCATGCTGCGCTGCGCCCGTGAGAGCTTCATGAAATGCGGCTGTTTGCAGTGGACGCAGGTGCTGAAAAACGGCTCGTCGCCGGACTGGGTCAGATCCTCCGGCGTGAAATCACGCAGGCGCTGGCCCAGCACCAGCAGCGCCTCATGCATCAGTCCACTGGCGCGTGGCCGCAGGGCGATGGCCATGTGCGTCATCTCCGGCTGCGAACGGTGCGAATATTCATGAAAGCGCTGCAGAAGCTCGCGCAGGCTCGGACTGCTGGCGGAGCAGACGGAGACCCGGTAATAACGTGGCATGCCCTCCTGCACCAGCTCGGTGACTTTGTTGAGGTCGGTCGTGTCGATTTTCGAAAACTCCCGGGCCAGCCAGGCCTCCATTTCAGGATCCACCCGCAGGGTCGGAGTCTTCTCCGCCATGCGTGAATAGTTAAACTGATCCACCAGATCGAGGCGAAACTTGGCCGCGCTGTACTGGGCGCCGGGGCTCGTCATCAATTCGCCCAGCCGCATCTCCCAGCCATTCAGCCAGCCCTCCTTCATCGCGACGATCCCCCCCGCCAGCAGGACGGCGGAGGCGACTGACCATGTGATGAGGCGGCTGTTCATAAACGCCCCGAATTATAGTTTTTATAACGTTTTGCGCAACGAAAACTGGGCGCTAAGACAAAGTACTTACGTTTGAATCCTCCACTTGCGGGGGGCTTGGCAGGTCAAAGCGCGCGGGATTCACTTTTTCACCTGAAAGGGAATCTTGGGCGTGTAGGGCCACAACTTCGGTGCGCTGACTCCCACGGCCGAAAACAGCGTGCTTGGCTTTTCCTCCAGGATTTCACCCACGTCGCCAAACCAGGCGGCCTGCGGGTTGCCTGCCAAATTGGACACAAAGATGCCCCCGCGCTCGCCACGGCCCAGCAAGACCCCCTTGGTACGCAGGAGCGCTGGAGCCAGGTAGTAGGTGCCTTTTTCTGAGACGACCTCTGCGGTGTACACACCGGCGGGAAACTCCACCCTGCCCTGCCCGCACTCGCGCACCTCATTCGGCCCGACCACAATCCCCGAAGTCGTTTTAGGTGCCGGGGCGATGGCCCCGCAGGCAACGAGAAGCAACGGAGCAAGAGCGAGGAATGAAGCGCGGAACAATTTCATGAGAGGTTGGGTTGGTAGGATTCTCCTTGGTGGGAGCCATACGTCCACATCAGGATTCATGCCATGAATCACTTTGTCTTCAGGGTCAGCGTCACGCGCCGCACCTCCATGACAGTCTGTCCGGGGATTTCCAGCGCCTGCAGCGTCAGCAGTCCGCGCTTGGCAGGCAGCTTGATCGCACCCAGTGACAGGCTGTGAAAATCACGCATGTAGCTCTCGCCTTTGCGCGAGGCACGATCCTGGTCGTCCAGCAGGCGCGGAAACCAGCCGGGGGTCACTTTGCCAGTCGTTTTGGCCCCGTCGAAGCTAAGTTCCACCGTCGCTCCGGCATCCGCCTCCGGGCAGGCGTAGTCAATGATCACTTCGTATTCACCGGCGGTGTGCACGTCGATGTCCCAGGTCATGGCATCCTCCTTGGTCTTCCAGTTCACAAAGTAGGAGCAGTTCGGCGCATTGGAACTGCGCTTCACCTCGCCATGCGGAATGCCATCGCGGGCTTCCAGCATGGTGATGGGAAACTCCGTGTAGCCCACCGGGTAGGGCCGGTCATCCGCGAAGGGTTCCGCGCCCGGATTTTTCGATTTGGCCTTCCCCTTGCCTTTGACGCCGGCAGGAGCGGGCACATACGGCTTCCCAAACACCTCCTGATGCCAGGCCGTTGCCTTGGCGGCGAGTTCAGCGGCGATCTGCGGCTGCTCGGCGGTGACGTCCTTGGTCTGATTCGGATCGGCCACCATGTCAAACAGCACGCCGCTCGCATCCAGGCGATGGGTCTGTGACCGCACGCTGAGCTTTCCGCCGTTGTAATTCATAATCTCGCGCGGCCCGCGCTTCCACTCGCCCCCCAGCAGCAGGTTCGAGAAATCCCAGCCATCGAGCGGCTTGGTGCTCACCGGCTTCACGCCCGCCAGTGCCGTCAGCGTCGGCAGCAAGTCGGTCGCCCCCGCGATGCGTGTGATCGTGCTGCCTGCCTTGATCCTGCCCGGCCAGCGCATGAACAGTGGCGAGCGCACTCCGCCTTCATCCGTGACGCCTTTTTTCCCCTTCATGCCGCCGTTCCAGCGGGCGCTGTTGGGGCCGTTGTCGCTGAAATAGACCACGATGGTGTTCTCGCTCAGCTTCAGGTCATCGAGCTTCTTCAGCACCCGCCCCACGTTCTCATCGATGTTGTCCATCATCGCCAGCACCGTGCGGCTCACGGCGAGGTCTTCCTTCTCACCTTCGACACCCCGCATCGTCACCGGCGAGTCTTTGAACTTGTCCCAATGCTCGTCCGGCACACTGAAAGGCGAGTGCGGAGTCGTCAGCGGGATGTAGCAAAAGAACGGCTTCTCCCGGTTGGTTTCGATGAACTCCATCGCCTTCCCCACCAGCACATCCACGATGAAACCCTTGGCACGAAACATCTTCCCATTGTGCTCCAGCGGCGGGTCAAAGTACTCGCCCCAGTGCCCCGCGGTGTAGCCCACGTATTCCTGAAACCCACGCGCATTCGGGTGGTAGGGCCACTGGCTGCCATTGTGCCATTTCCCGAACGCCCCAGTGGCATACCCCGAAGCCAGAAAGGCGTCAGCGATGGTCTTCTCATCCGCGTTCAGCCGCTCCAGCCCCGTGGACACCCCCTTCACACCGCCGCGTGAATGGTAGCGCCCCGTGAGAAATTCGCCCCGAGTGGGAGCGCACAACGCACAGACAAAGTAGCGATCAAACCGCGCCCCCGACTGCGCCAGCGAATCAATGTTCGGCGTCTTCAGGTTCGTGTTCCCATGGATCGAATAATCCCCCCACCCCGAATCATCCGCCAGCATCACCACCACATTCGGCCCCGCTGCATTCAGATGGGTGCAAACGACGAGGGCGAGGAGAAAACAAAGTCGGTGGATCATGGTCCGCCCCGTAACGCAGCGCGCGGGGCGGAGTTATCAGCGGCTGGAAAATTGTCAGAATCACACCGACAGATATGAGTAGTCGATCTGACCTCCTTTTTTGTATTTTGTAAAAAAGCGTGCTCCTATTCAATAACGTCAATAACAATGGATCAAGGACACGCTTAAATTCGGCTACTTTTAAGAATTCGAGGTCAATTCCCAATGATCACCTCTACCCACGTTGGAAGGTGCTTATTTCCCAATAGATTCTTTCACAATTTTCAAAAAGTGGTCATGGTTGGGATGGTGACCAGGGACTAAAGTTGTCTTCGCCAAGATTTCTTCAGCCTTAGCTAAATAGATGCTCCAGCTCGAATCGCCACGTTCACGAAGTGCCACCCCCAACGCCAAATAGCTAAAAGGAAATTTTGGTTCCAGTGATATTACTGCTCTGAACTTCTCCATGGCCTCAACATCCGAGTGAAACGTAACATTGTTTTCAATGGCTGTATAAGAGCCTTCTAGAATTTTCGATATGGGCGTATTGTATATTAAATCACCGTCGGCAAAAGGCTTCCCGATTAGATTTAACATCGCTATGTTATGATAGCCAATCTCAGCCTCCCTGATGGCAGCCAACTCCTCAATAGTCGCTTTTGTGGAGTCGAAATTTTTCAAAAAATAGTCTACCTTTTCGTTTAATCCTCCCTTTGGATTTACCCCCGCAGCAATAGCCAACACGTCTAATTTTGCAGCAGCAATTTCACCTTCACGTTGAGTAACAGAAAGCTTAGCGATGAGATCCGACTTCTGATCCTGAAGACGATTATTTGCGTTCTTAAGGTCAACATTCGCAGCCGCAATATCGCCGCCTTCCTTCACCCTTTTTTCCGCAAGCCGTTTGGGCGTAAGATAGAAAAAAAAGACGAGGAACATGAGAAATGCAGCCATCACTGTGCCCACACTGCCAATCATGAGATCTTTTATCCAATCTTTCATCGCCGTATGGCCCTTTAATTCATGGACAACAATTGCAGTAAAGAAGGCGATGAGTAATGATGCAAGAATCGTAGAAACACCATTCTGGACAACAAGGTTCCAAGTGTCATTCCACGATTCCGAAAGGAGTCCCTGCAGGTAGGCCATATCGACTTTAAACACCCGCCTTGGCTCACGTCAAATAGATATAATTCCATACAGAAATCCTCTATCGTCCTAAACGAATATAAGAACCTCTATCATCAACCACGATGGGTTGCCACAGATAGCAAAGGAGAATTAAGCAAATCCTGCTGCTCCAAGAAACAGAGATCAAGAATCACGGAGGTGTCCGCGACGACAATCACCTGCTGCCAAGCACGCGAAGGGTTTCCATGTCCTGGGCCAGCATTTCCTCGGTGAAGGTGGGAATGCGCCTTGCATAGAGCGCCTGATCAAAATCGTAACGACTGACACCGGCGACATCGGCCGCCAACTGGCGGGAGAGATGCCCGGCAGCATACGCTCCGCAGGCCAGATCCAGGCGGATTTCTTCCTCCCCCAAGGAGGCGAGCGCAGGATCGTCTGGAAGGGTGATGGTCATAAGTCAAGAATAGAACAAAAACAGGCGGCGGCAAGCCACGGCTGCCCAAGCGAGCTGGAGCGTGGGCTGGCTTTCTGCGGAACCGGCATGATCGAGGATGATTTCCCCTCTCACTCCCCCCTTGACCATCCCCCAAAGTCCATTATTCTGCCTGCCCCCACGCTCCGGCGAAAGCTGCATTCCGCGCCTCGCCTGACCACGTGGTTCCCCACCACCATGAAAGAAAATATCCATCCCAAGACCACCGAGACGACGATCACCTGCACCTGCGGTGCCGTGTACAACACGATCTCGACCGTGCCAAACCTCCGTATCGGCATCTGCTCCGCCTGCCACCCGTATTTCACCGGTGAACAGCGCTTCATTGATACCGCCGGCCGCGTGGACAAGTTCGCCCAGCGCTACGGTTCCGTCCGCGCCCGCCGCACCGCTCCGAAGCTCGAAGCCGCCGCTCCTGCTGCTGCTGCCGAAGCTCCAGCCGAAGCGTAGCTCACAGCCCCCTCCTTTTAGTCAAACGGTGTCCATGCCTCGTGCTGGGCACCGTTTTCTTTTTGTCTCTGCTCTCTCCTCTCTCTTCCCCTCCTCATGGACTACTCAGGCGTCATCGCCGGTAAACGCACCCGCTTCGCCGATCTCGAAGACATCATCGGCCGCCCGAATTTCTACGACGATGCCAAGAAGGCGGGCGACATGCTGCGCGAACACCGCAGCCTGCAAAACCTGCTCACCTCATGGGACTCGTTTGAGAAAACCCAGGTGGAACTGGCCGAGAGCCGTGTGATGGCCAAGTCTCAGGAGGACAAGGAATTCGCCGAGATGGCCGCTGCGGAAATCCCCATGCTGGAGCAGCGCCTCGTCGATCTCGAAAAGTCCATTCAGGAATCCATTCTGCCGCCCGATCCCCTCGAAGGCCGCGACATCATTCTCGAAATCCGCGCCGGCACCGGCGGTGACGAAGCCTCCCTGTTTGCCGCCGATCTGCTGCGCATGTACTCGCGCTTTGCGGAAGGCCGTGGGTGGAAGATCGAATCCCTCGACACCAGCCCCTCCGAAGTCGGCGGGTTCAAGGAAGTCATCGTCAAAATCAGCGGTGAAGACGTGTACCGCGTCATGAAATACGAAAGCGGTGTGCACCGCGTGCAGCGCGTGCCTGCCACCGAAGCGCAGGGCCGCATCCACACCTCCGCCGCCACCGTGGCCGTGATGCCCGAAGCCGAGGAAGTTGATTTCGAACTCAAGTCCGACGAAGTCCGCATCGAAGTCTGCCGCTCCTCCGGCGCAGGCGGTCAGGGCGTGAACACCACAGACTCCGCCGTGCAGGTGCTGCACATTCCCACCGGCACCATCGTCCGCTGTCAGGACGGCCGCAGCCAGATCAAGAACAAGGAAAAGGCCCTGAGCATTCTGCGCTCACGCCTGCTGGAAAAGAAGCAGCAGGAAGAAGCCGCCAAGTACTCCGCCAACCGCAAAAACCTCATCGGCAGCGGCGGGCGCGAAGAAAAGATCCGCACCTACAACTACCCGCAGAACCGCGTCACCGATCACCGCATCGAACTCACGCTCTACAACCTCGATCAGTTCATGGAAGGCCGCATCGAGGGAATCCTTCAGGCTCTGCTGGCCAGCGACCTGAAAGAGCGTCTTGCGGAAGCGGGATTGACGTGATGATCGCAGGGGCAGCGTGCTGCCTTATGCCACCCATCACTTCGAGTACACAGGCGCATTCGTGCGCGTGTAATTAAACACCCCAGTCCCACAAGCCGGGCGGAAGACAAAGCCGTCCACGGAATGCTGGTGAGAAAACCATCCTGAGACGGGATGGAATGGCGCGACCGGCAGGTCGATGTACTTCCCGCGCTCGGTGCCGTCGGTCACACTCTGAACGACGACGAGGTTCCCGCGATGCGTGTAGACCTTCACGGGTTGCAGCTGCTGGATGCCCTGATCCCAATAGGCAGGCGGGACTTCTGCAGGGACTCTTTCGCGATGTGCCAGCAGCGCCATATTGTACTCGGATCGAGTCCTCCAGGCATCCCGCTGCAGGCCTTGGTGAAACGATGATCCCGGATCTGCCGGGCCCTGCATGCAACTGCACAGAAAGACAAGCAGCGCCCCCATGGAAACCACCGTCATTCGGCGCAGCGTGGCAGGAGGCGAAGAGGTCTCATTCATGATTTCATCTTCTGCCCTGCCCCTGAACATTCAACCTCCTTCTGATAAGCGCGTCCTGCTCGTGATGCGGAAAATCAATTCACCGGCAGATGCTGATGCAGGTAGTTCGTCATCAGCTCATACAGATGGCGCTGGGTGCCTTTGCCGGTGTCGATGGCATGGTCACGATTGGGATAAGGCATGACGGTGAAGCGTTTGTTTTTCGCGACGAGTTCATTGATGAGCTTCTCCGTCCCCTGGTAGTGGACATTGTCATCGCCCGTGCCGTGCACGATGAGGAGGTTTCCCTTCAAAGCCGCCGCATGGGTGATGGGAGAGCCGAGCCGATAGCCTTCCGCATTGGCTTTGGGCAGGCCCATGTAGCGCTCCTCATAGATGGTGTCATAGAGCTGGCGATCTGGCACGGGTGCCACGGCCATGGCAGTTTGATAAAGCTCGGGATAGCGAAAGATGGCATCCAGACTGCTGCTGCCACCGCCGCTCCAGCCCCAGATGCCCACACGCTGGCGGTCGAGAAAGGTGAAGCGCTCCAGCAATGCCTGCGTGGCCGCCGCTTCTTCCTTTGAGTTTAAAATGCCGAGTTGAAGATGGATGCTCTTGCGCCAGTCACGTCCGCGCGGGCTCGGTGTGCCACGTGTGTCCACGCTGGCGACCACATAGCCCTGCTGCGCCAGCATCCAGTGCCAAAGCCCGCGCTGCCCGCTCCAGGCATCGCGCACGGTCTGCCCTGCGGGTTCTCCATACACATGCATGAGCAGCGGATGCGTGCGCGACTTGTCCATGTCCTGCGCGCTGATGCAGAGAGCATCGCATGAGATGCCACCGCCAATATCCACGCGCATAAACTCGACCTTCGGCAGCTTGAGTGCCGCCAGCTTATCACGCAGGTTCTTCTGAGTCCTGAGGACATGGATTGTGCGGTGATCTGGTAGCGAGACCAGTTGAATCACAGGTGGCGAAATCGCAGTCGAGTACGTATGCACGGCCAACTGCGAATCCTCGGTCATTTCGTAGCCATGCGTGCCCGGCTGATCCGCAGGCGAGAGCCGCTGCGGCTCACCACCCTTGAGACTGACGCGATAAAGATACCGCTGCGTGGCGTTGGTGGGAGAGGCGTAATAGTACAGCCAGCCGCCCTTGGTATCGACCTGCTTGACATCAATGACATCAAACTCACTCTGCGTGATGGGCGTCACTGCACCCGCCAGCGTGGCGAGGTAGGCATGGCGCCAGCCGCTGCGTTCACTGAGCCAGAGGAAGTCATCACCGATCCAGCGGATGCTGTTCTTGTTGTCCACCCAGGCCTTGTCCGTCTCGGTGAACACCATCTGAGTGGCCCCCGTGGCAGGATCTGCGCGCATGACATGCAGTGTATTTTGCAAACGATTGAACTGCTGCAGCAGCACCGCCTTGCCATCCGGTGTCCACTCGGCATGGGGCAGGTAATGCTCACGCGGATCACCGGGCACGTTCAGCCATGTGATGCCGCCTCCTGCGGCAGACACGACACCGAGGCGCGTGGCGGAGTTTTTCTCACCCGCTTTGGGATAAGGAAAGGAGGTGATGCGCGGATAGCGGCCATCGGCATGATTGACCAAAGTGAAGCGCTTCACATCTTGGGTATTAAACTGCCAGAGCAGCAGGCGCGCGCTATCAGGACTCCAGCGAAAGCCATCGCGCAGGCCCAGCTCCTCTTCATTCACCCAGTCGGAAGCGCCATGGATGAGTGTGGCGGAGCCATCCGCCGTCAGCGCAGTGATCTTCATGTCCGCCAGACTTTGCACGTACAGGTTGCTCTTCTGCACATAGGCCACACGGCTGCCATCGGGTGAAAACTTGGCGAACATCAGCGTCGCGGGCGCGGCGTTTCCACCGAGCTTGCGCAGACTACCGGTCGCCACATTCAGCACCCAGTAGTCGCCACGCGTGTTCTTGCGCCACACCTTCCGCGTGTTGGCAAAGAGCAGCACCTGCGACTCGTCTTTGAAGAACTCAAAGCTGTCCACGCTCAGCGGCTTCTTCTCACCGGGAGCCGTCAGAGTTTTCGCGGAAGCGATGATCGTCTGCAGGCCCGTGGCCACGTCATGGCGGACCAGATCTTTGCCGGGAATGTCTTTACCATCCTTGTCCTTGCCGAGCGGTTCGAGCGCAAAGTAATACGCCCCCTTCTTGCTCCAGTGGAACGCTTCCATCTTGTCCTCCTTGTATTGATCATTGGTGAAGATGGAGTCCAGCGTCAACTGCGCGGGATCACCCGCAGCATGAGTGGATGTGGCCCCGTGAAGGGCTGCCAGCAGGAGACAAAGCAGGCGGAAGTTCATAAAGCGGCAAGTAAGCATCAGGCGATGCTCGGCATCAATCATTGAAATGAGCGAGCCGCCAGATTGATCCAGAGGATCACTTCTGCTTGTCCCGCACGTAAATGATCTCGCCGGACTTCAGCCGATACGCCGTGCCAAGTCGTTCACCTTCACCGCTCTTGCTGGCTTTGCTCTCCTGAAATCGCTCGATCTTCGTGCGCGCGGCATCAATGCTTTCCGCCGTGGGCGACTTGTCAGCCTGCGCATCTGTCGATGCGGTGGGCGCTGTCTTGGGCAGATTGAAAAAACTCACCACGGCCAGCAGCAGCGCGGCCGCAAAGGCGATCCACACATCAAAGAGATTGATCAGCCCGGCGGCGGGGTCATCCCCTTCGGACTCGTCCCACAGGCGCTTCTTCATGGCAGGGCGGGCTTGTTGGCGTTCGTGAAGAGATGCTCCAGCGTGCTCAGATCGCGCTGATACCAGTTCTTGCCCACGAGGTTCATCGTATAAGAGCAGCAGCCCAGCAGCACGCCCACGACGGTGGCGGTGAAGGCAACGACCAGATTGCTCGAAAGCGTGGCCAGATCTCCGGAGGCCAAGCCTGTGAGCGCCGGCCCCAGCGGAATGAGCGTGCCCATGAGTCCGAGCATGGGCGCGATGCGTGTCATCCACGTGAGGCGCGACAGCGCGGCCGAAGTCTCTATCTCCAGATCCACCAAACAATGCGCGAGCCCCCCTGCCCCGCCCCATTGCGCGAGGAGCTGATGCAGACGTGCGGGCAGGCCCGTGGTGGCGGTGCTGAGAATGCTCAGCATCCGCACCTGATCCCCGCCTTCCACATGCGCACGGCGCAAGGCGGTGATGACAGCCACTACCTGCCGACGCCCCAGCCATTCACGCAAAAGCCCGCCCAGCAGCATGGCGCTCCATGCCACGAGGATGATGATGGCCGCCAGCGTGGGCAGCAGCACCGCCTCGGAGATCAGGGAAAGGAGTTGTTCGAGCAGCTTCATGAAGTGGACCCGGCCCTCTTGAAGAAGCCGAACATCATCAGAAGCACAGCAGCGGCTCCGATCAACCAGGCGAATGAATTCCACGTCGGTTCCAGCACGGGGCCCTCGGGCTGCGGCTTGCTTTCAGCGGGCGGTGCCTGCTCCTTCGCCTCACCGATTTGCGGTCCGCTCACTTTCTCGATCTTCGCATCCGGTGCTGCCGCGCTTTGCTGCAGCTTGGCCTTCATGTCCTGCGCCAGCGTGGCGGATTCCTGATCTCCCGGCGCGGTGAGTTTGGCGCTGACAAAGTCCGCCATGCGCGCGTTTCCACCGCTAACAAGACCGCCCGAATCTCCATGCGCCTTCACCGAGGTCGCATAGAGCTTCGTCAATGTCTGCAACTGTTCCGGCGTGGCCTTCCACAGGTCTTTGCGCGCAGCCTCGATCAACGTGGCGCTGATCTCCTGCATGGCATGCGGCGACACGCGCTCAAACCACTCGCTCAAGTTCAACTTGTGCTTGTCCTTCACAAGCACGTCATACACCTCATCCCACGTTTCCTGCGTGACGCTTTCCCGCCGCGTCACCGACCAGCCAAAGGTGTTCTTCACCAGTTCGGCGATGTGCCCTGCCCCGGCGTAATCGTGGGACTTCATGCCCTCCAGCCAGCGGCGGTTCAGCAGTTCCGATTTCAAATTGGCCGCCAGCACCTCCTCGAAGTCACGCACACGGGCACCAGCGGGATCGCGCACATCAGAGATGACAGCGGCGGGCGATTTACCGGTGACATTCTTCACCGCCATGCTGAGACCGCCCAGATACTCATAGGCGTGATGATTCGAAAGCTGACTCGTCATGTTGGAGGCCCACACGCGCAGCACGGTGTCCGTGTTTTGCAGCGCCTCCTCATACAGCCCGTCCACCTTCTCGCCCCACGTGTCCTGCGTGTACACAAAGCTCATGTTGTCGGTGTACACATCGGTGATCTCATCATCCTTGTCCCACACGCCGGAGCGCGGCACAAGGTAGAGGATGTGGGTGCCGCTCATGTTTCCCGGCTTGGTGCCAAAGATGCGTGCCGCAGCAAACTGATCCGCACGCGCAGCGGAGAAGCCGCGCTTCAGCAAGCGCTCCTTGGTGGCCGCCACCGCTTCGCGCACCGGATTCACACTCTCCGATGCCGTTGCAGCCAGACGCACGGCCTTGTCCAGCAGCGCCACACGCGTTGGAAAGTTTTCCTTGTACTGACCACCCATGGCGATGAACACCTCCACGCGTGGTCTTCCCAGTTCCTCCGCAGGAATCAGCTCCACATCAATAACCAGATTGTTCTGATTCCAAATGGGCCGCACACCGAGCAGCGCGAGAATCTGCCCCTCCATCACGCCAAAGTCACGCATCGTTTCCATGCCGTTGAGATCCATCGCGATCTTCTTCGGCTTTCGTGTGCGCAGCAGTTCATCCACCAGCTTGCGCGCGGTTTCCCATGCGGGGCGTGTCGGAATCTCCTCAGGATTGAGCGAATACAAATTGCGACCACCGGGAGCCGTTGCGGGATTGCGGATCGGGTCTGGCCCGGGCCCCGGCTCGATGTAATGTCCACCCAGCGCGGTCAGCAAACCGGCGTGCTCCTTGCCTGCATCCTGCAGGCGTGCGCGCACATCGCGTGCGAATTCCACATCCTTCTGCAACTCCGCCGTCATGCGCACGTTCGCAGGCGGTGTGCCATCCAGCGCGGCGCGCAGAAACTCCACGGCCTTGGCGCGATCCTGCTGCTTGTGCTCCAAAGCAGCACGATGAATCCCACGCGTGGCGGCCAGATGATCCAGCAGCGGCTCGCCGAGAATCTGCGCCAAATACGGCACCATCTCCGCCTCATGCGGCCCTTCACCCAGCACATGCAGCCGCAGCGGCGTGCGTGACTCAAAGAGATTGTGCAGATGCTCATCGAGCCGCGTGACGGCTGCGTCATCCAGCACCTCAGCACCACTGCCATGCAACTTCGCCTCGCGCGCCTGCTGGCTCACACGCTTGCGGTATTCCTCCTTGAGCAGTCCATCCTCCAGCGTGCGAAACTTGTGAATGTCCTCGTGCAGGTTCTTGAATTCGTCATCGAGTCCCGCAGCAAGCGTGGGCGGCGGCAGATGATCCACCAGCGCGGCGTAGGAGCGGCGACGCGCCAGCGTGGCCTCGCCCAGATTGTCCGTGATCCACAGATCCACCACCGGCATGTGGCCCACGCAGATGTCGCTCCAGCAGTCCTTGGAAAGCCCTGCCTCCTTGCCCGGCAGCAGTTCCAGCGTGCCGTGCGTGCCCCAATGCACAATCGCATCCGCATGATACTGCTCATCCAGCCACCAGTAGAAGGCCAGGTAGTTGTGCGGCGGCGGCACATCGCGATTGTGCAGCAGGTTTTCATCCTGCTTCTCGCCACGCTCCGGCTGCGGCATGAGGATGAGATTGCCCATCTCCAGCTTCGGCAAAACGATGTGCGGCTCACCGTTGCGCTTCACCACCATGATGCGTCCCGGCGGCGGGCCAAACTTCTCCACCATCGTCTTCCGCGCCGCTTCGCTGAGCTTGGTGTTGAACCACTCCATATACTGATGCAGCGGCACCAGCACCGGCTGCGATTCATCCACCAGCTTTTCCAGATCTCCCTGCACCCACGGCCCGATGTTGCGCCCGCCACGCTTCATCGTCTCGATCAGCGCCGCCGTGTTGGCCGGGGTGTTCTTCAGCGTGAACCCCGCCTCCTGCATGCGCGGCAGGAAGCGCATGAAACTCTCCGGTGCATCGATAAATCCACCCGTGGGACTGCCACGCATCAGGTCATCCTGACCCAGCCCTTTGTTGTAATAGATGAGCGCGATTCTCTTCTCCGCATTGCTCTTGCGCTTCAGTGAGGCCCAGCGCGCAGCACGCGCAGCGAAAGCCTCGATGCGATCCGGGATCGGCTCATGCAGCCGGAAGCCCTGGATGTTCTCCTTCAATCCGCCCACCACCACCGGCTCCAGCGTGCCCCAAGACTCCTGCAGCGCCATGAACATCCCCACATCCCGATGCGACAGCCCGCGTGGATCCTTCAGCCGCTCCTCATTCGTGGTGGCCAGCATCGAGATAGGCCGCAGATACGGAGCATCCAGTTCTTTCAGCAAGGCCGTGCTCTGCCACATCGCCCCATGCCGATCCTCAATCAAAATCGTCGGCGCGGCCGCGCGCGTCAGCTTCGTCACGTTCTCCTCACGATCACCAAACACCGGCACCACATTCAGTCCTCGCTTTTCCAGCGCGGTGATTTGAGCATCAATCACCCTCAAATCATGCGTGATCCAAAACGACTGCTGCAGCAGCAGCACCGCCACAGAAGCCCCTTCCACCCAGCGCTGCTTCCCACGCTTGAAAGCAATGAACTCACCGATGTCTGAAAAAGCATCCTCACGCGCCGGATCATAGTAACCTGAATCCGGGATGAGCACCGGAGGCTCGATCTCCCCCGGCTGGCCGCAGTGCTTCACCATGCAGCACCGGATCATCCGCCGCACATTCACCGTTCCATTGGGCCGCCAGTACGCTGGCACCGCTTCGTCTTTGAGAAGCAGCCCCGCTTTCTCCAGATCCATCTGGCTGCCGCGCATATCCAGCGGAATCACCCGCTGCTCAGCATTCAGCGCACGCGATTCCTTCAGCCTTTGCGTCAGCGCAGGCGCCTGCTCCGCTTCGAGGTTCAGCACAAACACCAGCCGAAACCGCGCCGCCAGCTCCGCCTTCTGCGTCTCATTGAATTTTTGTCCTTTGAAAAATTCCGCGTGAATGCCGTTCTCACGGCACGCAGCCTCCACCTGCGGCATGGAGCGATCCCACACACCGATGAAGGCCCAGTCCAGCGCCTCCGCCGCACACAGATTCCCCGCCAGCATCAAGCAGCAGCCGATCAGTCCTAAGATGCCGCGCATGAATGGAGGTGATGATTAGAAGGTGAGACGTCCGCCCACCACCACATTGAAGCCCGCCGCCTGGCGCTGCTGCTGGGAGTATGCCTGGCGGTATTTGGTGTCGAAGACATTGTTCAGATTCACGGTGAGTGAGAACGAACGGTTTCCCTCTTCCCAGACCTTCCACCCGGTGCGGATGTTCGTCACAAAGAAACCCGGGATCTGGAAGTTCTGATTGATCGGCGGGTTGGTCGCGCTGGAAGATCCGTAGGCTGGATCCGTGGAGAATCCGGCATCGATTTCATCGCTCGGATTATGCCGGATCAGCGGCCCTGCCCACAGCTCGGAGAGCTCCACCCAGTAGCGTTTTTCGTCACTTTCAAAGCGCACGCCAAAATTCCCGTACAATGGCGGAATGAAGCGCAGCGGCACATTCTGCGACTGGTTCTGCCCATAGGTCCACGTCGTGTTGTTAAAGATCGTGAAATGCCGGTCCAGATCATAGCTCAGTGCAAACTCCACGCCGGTGATGTAGCCCTGCGCCGAATTGGAATTCCGCGTCGCATTGTAAGTTGTCCCACTGATCACCACCGTTCCTGAAGTCGAGGACGTGATGAGGTCCGACAGCTTCGTCAGATATCCCGTGAGTGATCCCTTGAGCTTTTCCGTGTGCACGCGCGCACCAAACTCATACGTGATGCTCTTCTCCGGATTGACCATCGTGCTCGGCAGCGATGCCGTCAGGCTGGAAAACACCGGCGTGCCTGCGCTCAGCAGATCGCTGTAAGTGGGCGAACGAAAGCCCGTGGCCACATTCGCCACCAGATCGAAGGATTTGGTCGCCTGATACACCGCCCCCACGTTCCACGTCACTGCGTTCCAGTACTTGTTCGAAGCCAGATCATTCACCGTGTAGCCCGCCCCGAGAATCACATCCAGCGCCTCTGGCCTCGATTGCAGATGCGTGTTCTCATAACGCGCACCCACATTTATCAGCAGCTTTTCCACCGGCTTGAAGTCCAGCGTCACAAACGTGTCGAAGACTTCATACGTGCCGTCCGGCGTGATGCCCGCCGGTTGGGAATTGGTGGTAACGCCGGTGGCCAGCACCGTCGAGTTCAGCATCTGCGCCGAAGACAGATTCTCATGCCGGTAGTCCATCCCATAGACCAGCCGTGTGTTCTTGCTCCGGCCAAACGTCGCCGCATTTTGAATGCCCACGCCCCACACGTCCTGGTCTGAATTCGTGATGGTGTTGTTGAACTGCGTCGCCGTCTGCACCCGCCGCTCGCGCATCTGATCGTAGTACTGGTAGTAGCCGTACACCTTCAGTTCATCACTCAGGAATCCCAGATCCTGTGCAGTGTAGTCCATCTTCACAATGCCACGGCGCTCCAGCGGGCTGTAGATGCGAGGCACACCGTTCGCATTCAGCTTTGACTGCACATAGCTGTTCACGTCCGTGCGCTCATTCCCCACCCATGACAGGTGAAACACATGTCCCTTCACCGGCTGAAACGCGAGATTCGCATACCCGCCGCTGGTATGAAAGCTGGTGGGCTGCAGGGGGCCAGTGGGGGTGTGATAATTCCCCGCATCCTGCACTGACCACCCCGCCGCAAACGCCCACACGTCATTGCTCATGTGCACGTTGATGGCGTTGGTAAACTCCGTGTTGTTGCTGCCGTAGCGCGAGTACACATCCCCGCCCACGTCCAGGCTTTCGGAAAACTCCCCGCGCTTTGAAAACACATTGATCACCCCGCCGATGGCATCGCTGCCATACTGCACGGAGCCTGCACCACGCACCACTTCCATGCGGCCCGCCGCATCGATGGGGAACTGATTGAAGAACGGATTCGGTCCCGAAAAGATCCCGCCGTTGTTGATGCGCACGCCATCCCAGAGATACACCAGCTTGTTCCCCATCTGGCCGCGGATCACCGGCGAGCCCTGCGCCGCCACCTGATTCACCCACACCCCCGGCTGCTCCTGCAGCATTTCAGAGGGGCTCGTCGCCTGAAAGCGCTCGATCCTCTTCTGCTCCACCACATTTGTGGACTGCGGCACCTTCTTCTGATCCTGCGCCGTGCGGGACGCCGTGATCACTATCGTGGGCAGTTCTTCGGCCTCATTCTTCTTCGGCTTTTCAGCCGCCTGCAAATGCGCAGCAAGGAGCGCGCTCAGCGAAAACATCAATCTGGGAAAGCGAAAATGGGAGACAACCATTCCTCACGCTTTGGCAGCACCCGGAGAAGGTGCAATATGGGCGCTGGTTGAAAGTGCAGGCATGGACAAAAATCGCCCATTGGAGGCGGCAGAAAGAACCATTCCTTTCCATCCCGGCAGCAGCAACATTGCCCCAGAAGGCTCGTTAAACGAACCTCAACCGCGCCGCCCCCCCGAAAACTCGGGGTCGTCGCACAAAGGCTGAGCCGGCCACGTATTGCTAAAGACTCCATGACCCGTTACGTTTTCAGCCTCTCCACCCTCCTCATCGTCACCTCTGGCCTGCCGGACGCCGTCCGCGCAGCCGAGCCGTATGACGCCTTCCTGCAGAAACACTGCATCAGCTGCCATGGCCCCAAAAAGGAGAAGGGAGATTTGCGGATCGACCAGCTCTCGCGCGATTTCAAACTGGGTGCCGACACCCATCATTGGGCCGAGATGATCGAGCAGGTCAATTCCGGCGAGATGCCACCCAAGAAGGAGAAGCAACCGACGCAGGAGGAGATCGCTCTGTTTGTGACGAGTCTTGATTCGCACATCAAAGAGGGCCGTGCGGCACGCATGGCAGCCCGGCCTGCAGTGGCCCTTTATCGGCTGAGCCGGAAAGAGTATCAAAACACCGTCTATGATCTTCTTGGCGTGCGCTATGATCCCGCCAAACCGGGGGAGCTGAATGAGGACACGCTGTGGCATGGTTTTGAGCGCATCGGTTCAGAGCTCTCGCTCTCGCCATCGCATGTGGATCGCTATTACCGCGCTGCCGAACTCGTGCTCGACCGCGCCTTTCCCGCGGCCTCCTCGGCCGAGTCGCGCAAAGTCCACAAGACCGCAGCCGACATCCGCTACAACGGCGGCAAGGACCAGCAGGCGGCGCTGGACCGCTTCGGCATCAAGCGCCCACTGCGTTACCTGATGTTTCCTGGCAACACTCAAAATGCGCTCTCGCCCAACTGGTTCGGCAAGATCGGGCCGGAGCACAGCGGGCTCTACAAGCTCCGCATTCAGGCCAGCGGCATCCGCCCGCTCGGCGGCCAGACCGCCCATCTGAGCATCGGCAAACGCACGGGTGAAGAAACGGTGGATGGCATGGTCGAGTTCGACATCACGGCGACGGAAGACAAGCCGCAGGTCTATGAGTTCGAGGTGTTTCTCGAAATGCCCGCAACGCTGGACTTCTGCGTGGTGGCCACGGATGTGGTGGACCGCCGGCAGGGCGCTGCATTTCGCGGTGCTTTGGGCAGCAGGGGCGGCTACATCTTCACACACAGCAGCGAGACCACGCTCTTGAACCCGAACGCGCCGCAGATGTTCGACGACAAAGGGAACGGCCTTTTCTCCACGGTCCTGCTTGATTGGATCGAATGGGAAGGCCCGCTGGTATCGGACGCGGAAAAAGCACGGCGCAAGGATGTGGTGCCGCCTGATGATGCCACGCCTGAAGTGGTCGCGGCGCATTTGCAGCGCTTTGCCGAGCGCGCTTGGCGTCGTCCGGTGAAGACCGAAGAGCTGGCTGAGTATTTGAAATCCTATAATGATGAACGCACGGCAGGCGAAAAGATGGCCGATGCCTATCGGGTCGCGCTGCAGGGCGTGCTGACCTCCCGACACTTCATTTACATCGTCGAGGGCGACACCGTGGCCCGCGAGCAGCTCACCGACTCGGAGCTCGCCACCCGGCTTTCCTACCTCCTCTGGAGCTCGATGCCGGATGACGCGCTCTCCACCGCAGCCAAAGGCGGCGCGCTGAAGGGCGACGCCCTCGCGAAAGAAGTGGATCGCATGCTCACAGACAGCAAAGCCAGCCGCTTCATCGACGACTTCGCACGGCAGTGGCTGCAACTGAACCGCGTGGGCATGTTCCCGCCGGACAAGAAACTCTACCCCGCCTACGACGCATGGCTGGAGGAAAGCATGCGCTCAGAGCCCGTCGAATTCTTCCGTGAGATGTACAGCAAGAACCTGTCCCTCGACAGTTTCATCGATTCACAGTGGACCATGGCCAATGCCCGGCTCTGTGAATTCTACGGATTGCCGGAGCCCAAGTCCGGTGCCTTCCAGCGTGTGTCGCTGAAGCCCGAGGATCGTCGCGGCGGCCTGCTCACCATGGGCGCAGTGCTCGGACTGACCTCCGACGGCACGCGCCATCGCCCGGTGCATCGCGGCGTGTGGCTGAGCGAGGTCGTCCTCGGCAAGCCGCCGCCCCCACCCCCGGCCAACGTTCCCGCCATCGAACCCCCAACGCCGCAAAGCGCCAAAGCAACCCTCCGCCAAAAAATCGAAGCCCACCGCAGTGATGCGAACTGCGCCGCCTGCCATGCCAAGATCGATCCGCTCGGCCTCGCCTGGGACAACTACGATGCCATCGGCCAGTGGCGCACCCGTGAAAAAGTCCCCGCCGGTGTCGGCGAAGATCCCTTGATCGATCCCTCCGGGACCATGCCCGACGGACGCGCCTTCAAGGACGCCGCCGAGTTCAAACGCCTTCTGCTCGAAGATCGTGATGAAGTCGCCCTCGCCTTCATCGAACACCTCTGCACCTACGGCCTCCGCCGCGCCCTTTCCTTCGACGATCAAGACGACCTCAAAGCCATCCAGGCCGAATCAAAGAAGAACGGCTACCGTATTAAAGACATCATCCGCTCCGTCGCCCTTTCCGACCTCATCCGCAAACGCTGAACCGACAACCATCACGCCACCCATTTATACCATGAGCAACTACCTCTCCCAAAACTGGCTGATCGACCGTCGTCATGCCCTCCGCGCTCTCGGCAGTTTCATCTCACTGCCCTTGCTTGAGTGCATGGTGCCGCTTAAGGCTGCGGCGGCTGAGAAGATCACCGCAACGCCGAAGCGCAGCGCCTTCATCTATCTGGCAAACGGCGTTCACTCGCTGAACTACCAGATCACCACTCCCGGCAAGGACTACAAGTTCTCGCGGTCGCTCATGCCTCTAGAGAAGCACCGTGAGGTCATCACGCCCATCAGCGGCCTCCATCACCCGGGAGCGCTGAGCCATCACCACAATTGCATCTCCGTCTGGCTCACCGGCGGCAAGCTGGGCCCGTCCGACCGCAACACCATCTCCGTGGACCAAAAGATGGCCGAAGTCTCCGCGCCCCACACGCGCTACCCCTCCATGGAAGTCGCCATCACGCAGGACTCCCTTGCGTGGACGGCGGATGGAGTGCGCTTGCCCGCCATGCGTCGTTGCAGTGAGATTTTCGCCTCCCTCTTTGAAGAGCCGAAAGGTGGGAAAACAGCACAGCGCAGAGCCTTGCGCCGCAAAGGCAGCGTGCTGGATGCCAACCTCGCGGAAGTGCGCCAGCTCGAGAAAAAGATGGGGTCTGCCGACAAGGGCCGCCTGGAACAATACCTCACCTCCGTGCGTGAGGCGGAAATCCGCACGCGCAGGGCCGATGCCTGGCTCGATACTCCCCTGCCCGTCATCTCCGAGGCCGACCGCCAGCGCACCAACCGCGACATCGCCGCCACCAAGGCCGGCGATTATTTCCGCACAGTCTATGACCTCATGGTGCTCGCCTTCCAGACGGATGTCACACGCGTGGCCACCTTCAGTCTCGGCGGCGAGGGAGATGCCATCTCCATTCCTGAGATCGGCATCACCGAGTCGCGCCATCAGCTCAGTCACCACGGCGGCGATTTCGGCTACATGGAGAAGCTCACCAATTATGACACCTTCGCCATCGAGCAGTTCGGCTACTTCCTCACCCGCCTCGCAGAGACCAATGACCTCAGTGGCAAGCCGCTCCTGGGCTCCACCATGTCGCTCTTCGGCAGCGGCATGTCCTACGGTCACAGCCACGGCAATGCCAACCTCCCGCTGGTGTTCGCTGGCGGCACAGACCTCGGCCTGAAGCACGGCAGCCATCTCGACTTCAACAAAAAGGGCGCCAGCTTCCAAGGCTACGCGCTCGGCGCAGACGGCGCGCTGACCACCGCGCACTACCAGCTTTGCAGCCGCCCGGCGAACTCCGACGCGCACATGAGCAACCTGCTCCTCCTCATGGCCCAGCGCATGGGCGTGGAGATCGACCAGTTTGGCGACAGCAATCAAGTGATCGCACTATGAAGCACTTCCTCCTCGTTCTTGGTTACTCGTTCTTGGTTCTTGGTGGATGCGCCGCATCTGCGGAAGACGCGCCTTTCCGCCCCGAGGTGGGCAAATTCCCTCCTTTGGAAAAAGCACACACCTACCGCGGCGAACTCGTGTTCGTGGATCATGCGACCCGCCGTGGCAGCATTCGCGTGCAGGGCTCGGGCATGTTTTTCCGCAATGATCCGCACCCCTTCGCCATGCTGCCTTATGGTATCGTGCGGTATCACGGCGCACCGGCGGATCTGCGGGACATCCCGCTCGGCACCGTGCTGCACGTCCGCGCCTACCTTCCACCAGACCCCAAGACCTCCGCCGTGCCGGTGCTGCCAGTCAACAACAAGACCTTGGACGCCAACCACAATCGCGGCGCCGGCATCCTCCCCGCCGAGAACCACGTCCTGTTCCTCGAAGACGAACCCAGCCACTGCCTGCGCGAGGGGCTTGTCTGGAAACTCAAAGACCTCGACATCAAAAACAATGAGGGGATGATCATCGCCACCCGTGAACCCAAGCAAGGTCGGGACAACAAAGCCGCAGAGGAAAAACTGACCTTCGATGCCGCCACACGCGTCTGGCGCGGCAAGGAAGTCCTCGGGATCGAGGAATTGATCGCCGAAGGCACATGGCCCGCTGAAGGAAAGAAATCCCTCGGTGGCCAGGCCGTGCAACTCGGCATCACCTGGAAACCCACTCCCGATGGCATTTTCACCCGCTTTCATATCTCGGACATCTGGCTTGACGACGCCTCCATGCAGCGCAGCGCCCACCACCAAACCGAAACACACAAGGCCTTCATCCGCGGCCGCTGGATGCCCGCTTGGATTGATGCCGTCGAGTACGGCAAGTTCGGCCGCGCGACGGTGACCGCCACGTTGTTCGGCGGCATGGACGCCGCCCTCTACGCCGATTTCACCAAAGGCAGCACAGCCATGATGAACGCCGTCGAGAACACCTTGAAGCACACCCATGGTGCCTACGGCCCCGGGCACATGGCCTCACGCGGCACTCTGCAGGACGTCATCAAGACACCTGAAGAAGCCCCACTTGGCAGCAGCGGCATCCAGATCCGTTTTGAGACCGACCTCATCATTGAAGGCATTCGCCCCGGCAGGACGGTGCGCGTCCGCCCCAACATCTGGCCCCTCGTTAACGTGCCCCGCGAAGAATACCTCAGCGACGGCTCCACCAGCATCGACGAGCGCTTCCCTTCCCCGTCCATCTTCACGAAATACTGAGGCGGCACGAAGCATCAAAAACATGAGATTCGCCATCGCCCTTCTCACCGCCTTTGGGTGCGTGCTCAGCACCGCCGCACTGGCAGCAGACGAGCCCTTCCGGCCTGAAGCGGGCAAGTTTCCACCTTTGGAAAAAGCCCACGCCTACCGGGGCGAACTGGTCTTCGTGGACCACGCCAATCGTCGCGGCAGCATCCGCGTGGCGGGCAATGGCGTCTTTCGCCGGAACGATCCCCACCCCTTCGCCATGCTGCCTTATGGTATGGTCCGCTATCACGGCGCACCGGCGGATCTGCGGGACATCCCGCTCGGCACCGTGCTGCACGTACGCGCCTACCTTCCCCCTGACCCGCAGATCTCCGCCGTGCCGGTGCTGCCCGTCAACAACAAGGACAAAGACGCGAACCACAGTCGTGGCATCGGCATCGCCCCCGCCGAGAACCACGTCCTCCTTCTCGAAGACGAACCCAGCCACTGCCTGCGCGAGGGCCTTGTCTGGAAACTCAAAGAACTCGATCTCAAAAACAACGAAGGAATGATCACCGCCAGCCGCGAACCCAAGGCTGGCGCAGACGGCAAGGCCACCGAGGAAACCCTGACCTTTGACGCCGCCACCCGCATCTGGCGCGGTCGTGAATGTCTGGCACCGGCAGATCTCATCGCCGAGGGCATCTGGCCCGGCAGCGGCAAAAAATCGCTCGGCAGCCAGTCCGTCCTGCTCGGCCTCATGTGGAAGCCCACGCCCGGTGCCGTGTTCACCCGCTTCCACATCTCAGAAATCTGGCTGGACGACGCCGCCACGCAGCGCGCCGCACAAAGCCAGACCGAGACGCACCGAACTTTCATCCGCAGCCGTTGGATGCCCGCATGGGTGGATACTGTCGAGTACGGCAAGTTCGGCCGCGCGACCGTTACAGCGACCCTCTTCGGCGGCATGGACCCCGCCCTCTACGCCGATTTCCAGAAGCGCAGCGCGGTGCTGGTGAATGGAGCCGAGAACACCTTGAAGCACACCGAAGGCGGCACCGCCGGCCCATCCCAAATGGCCGCACGCGGCTCCATCCTCGACGTCACAAAGTTACCTGGAGAAGTCCCACTCGGCAGCAGCGGAATCCAGATTCGTTTTGAGACCGACCTCATCACCGAAGGCCTCCGCCCCACCCGCGTCGTCCGCATCCGCCCCGCAACCTGGCCCGATGTCCACCTGCCTCGGGAAGAGTACCTCGACAGCGGAAACTTCAGCCTCGAAGACCGCTTCCCGACGCCATCCATTTTCCCCAAGTATTGAGGCCTCTACGTTCTTCGTTATACTCTTGTCCCTTTTCCACACCATGAACAAACCTGAAAACTCTCCCACCCCAACTCGCCGCAGTTTCGTCAAACAATCCGTCGCCGCAGGATTGAGTTTCAATTTCCTGCCTGCTTACCTGACCAGCGCACGCGCGGCGGACAATCCCAAACTGCCACCAAGCCAACGCATCAATCTGGGCTGCATCGGCATCGGCGGACGCGCAGGCAGCGTCATCCCCGGACTCACCGAAGGAGGCGCAGCCGTCCCCGTGGCCTTCACAGACGTCGATTTCGTCACAGCAAAGGGCCTGGAGAAGAACCTGCAGGCCTTCCCGGACGTGAAGCGCTTTCACGACTTCCGCGAGATGCTCGACAAGATGGGCAAAGACATCGACGCCGTCAGCGTGGTCACCCCAGACCACACCCACTTCACAGCCGCCATTCACGCCATGGCGCTTGGCAAGCATGTCTATGTGGAGAAGCCGCTGACGCACACGTTTGAAGAGGCGGCCATCCTCATGCGTGCGGAGCAGAAATTCAAAGTGGTGACGCAGATGGGCAACCAGGGCCACACCTCCGCCGGTGCGGACCAGTTCAAGCAAATGCTCGCGGCAGGCATCGTCGATGACATCGTGAAGATCGACGCATGGAAGTCGCCTTCGCTGTGGTTCATGAACGCCGCCGAGCGTGCACTCATCAAAGGCTATCCGCCCGAAGAGCCCATGCCCGAGTCCCTCAAGAGCTGGGATCTCTGGTGCGGTCCGCAGCAGATGAAGCCTTTCAGCAAGATGTATCACCCCTTCAACTGGCGCGGCTTCCACCTCTATGGTGGCGGCATGTTTGGAGACTGGGGCGCTCACATCATCGATTTCGTCCATGATCACCTGAAGCTCGGCCTGCCCACGCGCATCACGCCACTGGCGCTCGCGGACTACAACCAGATCAGCTATCCGCTGAGTTCAGACATCCGATTCGAATTCCCTGAGCGCGGCGAAAAAATGCCCGCCGTGGAACTGCACTGGAGAGCAGGAGGCGACACCAAGATCGAGGTCGCGGAGAAGTTCGGCGATCCAGATGCGGACGGCAAAATCGTCATTCCAAATCCCGGCAACACCGGCTCCCTGCTGCATCGGAAACAGGGCGACTACCTCGTTCAGCGCGGCTCCCATGACCGCCATTCCATAGTCTATCCACGCTCCAAGATGGTGGAGTTCAAGGACTCCATGGCCCTCCATCCACCGAAGCACAATCACTTCCAGAGCTTCATCCAGGCCTGCATGGGCAATGGCAAAACCGAGTCCCCATTCAGCGTCGCTGGCGTGCTCACCCAGGTGCTGAACCTCGGCACCATCGCCGAGTATCTGAACGTCGATCTTCAGTTCGATCCGAAGACCAAGCGCTTCATCAACAACGAAGCCGCCAATGCACGCCTCGCAGGCCCGCCCCCACGCGCCGAGTGGGCCGACTGCTACAAGCTGGCATAATGGAGTATGACACCTCTGGACTGCTCATTTGCGGTCCAGAGGCCCCCTTCATTTGAGCCGATACTTGCTCATCCACCGCTTGGCGCAGTCCGTCTGCTCGCGGGTTTCCAGACAGCACTTCCGGCGGGCACGAATCCACTGCACAGGATCACTGCCTGCGGGGATCAAACCCGCCCTGGCACACCAGGCCACGATAAACTGCCCCGTCCGCCCGCAGCCCGCGACACAATGCACCACCACGGGCTCGCGGGCCGCGTGGTGCGCATCCATCAGCGTGATAAAGCGCTCCATCTGCGCATCCGTTGGCACACCGTAGTCCGGCACATTGATGTGATGGTAGGCAAACTGAGGCGGCACGTCCTTGCGGTTGTCAAACTCGCAGCAGTTCACCACGGCCCTGATGCCGTGCTCGTCATAAAGGTCATACACATACGGATCCGGCCACCACGACGCGGCGATCACCCCCTCCACAATCCAGGTGAAGGGCTCGGTGCGTTCAGGCTGGCCTCGTTCAGGCCAGTACCAGGGGCGGATCAATGAGGGCATGGGGCTCGACTTCTTGAAAACTCGGCTAGGCTGTGAAGTAGGTGTCCTCATGCGCATACGGCGGCGCACAGCAGCAAAGGAAACGCAGAGTCTGTGAGGCCGTGATCTGATGCCACGCGTTCGGCGGAATCAGAATGGCGTCGCCGGGGCCGACGTCGCGGGTTTCGCCGTCGATCTCCATGATCCCCTGCCCTTCAAGGATGAAGTAGAATTCTTCGCTGAGCTTGTGGTAGTGGCGGTCGGTCGGCTGGCCCACGGGGACCGTGGCTTCGGCGAGGCTTTGGTTCTGCACCGGCGCGTTGGTGCGGTCCAGAATGCTGCGAATGGTGCTGCCGTCCTTGGTGGTGAAGGGCGCCTGCTGGGAAAGCTGGTTGAGGGTCATGCACCGCACTCTTAGCCTCAATCGAGAGGCTGGAAAACACGGATTTGCATGCCCTCAAATTTGATGGCCGCAGAGAATATCAAATGGGATCAACCATGGAACACACGAGAACCAGAGTCTGGTTCTTCTTCCGTGCATTCCGTGGTCAAATCCTCAGACGATCATCTCTCAATACTCAAGCCACCAGCCCGAGCTCCGAACACGCATGGGATGACCGGTCAGACGCAAGCAAGTCACCAATGGCGGTGAGAATTTCGTTGGCCGAGTAGGGCTTGTTCAAGAACGTGTTGATCTGCAGTGAGGCCAGCGCGGCGGCCTTATCCTGCCGGCCTTTGGCGCTGCCCATGCCGCTGGTGGCGATGATCTGGATGGTGGGATCCATCTTTTTCAAAGTGCGCGACAGAGTAACGCCATCCATGAAGGGCATCATGATGTCGGTGAGCACTGCTTTGACCTCTCCCCGATTTTGGGAGAACTGAGCGATGGCTTCCGTGCCGTCTCCTGCGGTGATGACGCGATACCCGTGCGCGCACAGAGTCTTCTGCACGACTTCGCGGATGACCTCTTCATCGTCCACGACGAGGATCAGCTCTCCATGGCCGCGTGGGGCCTGCATGGCGGGTGCGGCACTGCTGGCGGCCACCGCATCCGGTGCGGCAGGCAGGTAGATCTCAAACACGCTGCCCATCGCGACACGGCTGCGCAGATTGACGAAGCCTTGGTGGCTTTTGACGATGCCCATCACGGTGGAAAGCCCCAGCCCCGTGCCTTTGCCGGTTTCTTTGGTGGTGAAGAAGGGATCAAAAATCTTGTCGATGACCTCTGCGGGGATGCCCTCTCCGGTGTCGGAAACACGGATCACCACATAGGGTCCGGGCATGGCGTCCACGTTCATGGCCGCAAAGTTTTCATCCAGCCGGGTGTTTTCCGTGGTGAGTGAAAGGACACCGCCGACAGGCATGGCATCCCGCGCGTTGACACACAGATTGAGCAGCACTTGATGAAGCTGGGTCGGATCGCCAATGACAGGCCAGACGTCTTCGGGTGTGCTGGCCGAAAGCGTGATGTTCTTGGGGAAGGTGCCTGACATGATCTTCATCATGTCCGAGGCAAGCTGGCTGGTCTGCACCACGTGGCGCTGACCACTCATGTCACAGTTCACAGTGAGCAGCTGCTTGATGAGATCCGCGCCGCGCTGGGCGTTGGTCTCGATGTTGCCGAGCATTTTTTCAAAGTCATCCGGCGGCAGCTTGCGGCGCAGCATGAAGGAGGAGATGAAAATCGGCGTCAGGATGTTGTTCATGTCGTGGGCAATGCCGCTGGACAGCCGCCCCACACTTTCCATGCGCTGAGAGCGAAGGAACTGCGCCTCCATGTTTTTCTTCTCGGTGATGTCTTCCACCACGGCGACGAAGGATCTGACACCATCCATTTCCAGCACGCTGATGCGTGAGCGTGTGATGAACGCGGTGCCGTCTTTTTTCCGGGAGTTCATTTCACCCATCCAGGCCCCCTTCTCACGCAGGACGCAGAAAAGTTCGTCCATGGCACGCCGACCTTCATCCTGCGGCAGGCTTCGGATGACTGAGTAGTGCTCGCCGATGAGCTCTCCGCTCTTGTAGCCAAACATGGTGTTGCAGGAGTCATTGCTGAACAGAATGAGGCCGTCTTCATCACACACGGTCACACCTTCGGCCATGCTTTCCAGCACCCGCCCCTGCATCTTCAGGGCTTCATCGGTCTTTTTACGTCCAGTGATGTCGGTGTTGATGGCAAGGACTGATTTGGGCTGACCTGCGGCATCGCGCACGAGCGTCCAGTGACCGACGATCACCAGACCGCGGCCGTCTTTGCCGATCTGGTGCAGCTCCCCGACCCATTCGCCGGTCTGAATGACCTGCTCGCTGGCCCTTTGAAACGCCTCCGGATCTTTGTAGAGCAGCTGTGCCACCGAACGTCCTGCCACCTCCTGCGCGCTCCAGCCATACAGCCGCTCCGCACCCTTGTTCCAGTAGGTGATGCGCTGCTCCAAATCATGCGCAAGGATGGCATCCTGAGCTTTGTCGAGGAGAGAGGCCTGCTCGCGGAATTTTTCCTCAAGCATGCGCCGCTCCGCCATCTCGCGTTTCAGCTCCTCGTAGGCCTGTTCCGCTTTCTCACGATGACGCACCGCGTCCGCCATCATGCTGACGGCCGCAGCCTGGGACTCCTCCAACTCGCGGGTGCGCTCACTCACCATGTCATGAAGGTCACCGAACTCGACCTTCGATTCCTGCAGCCGCAGCCACTTCTGCGTCAGTGCGTTGGCCATCTGCAGGATTTCGATGGTATCAAAGGGCTTCTTCAGGACCAGCAGCCGGTCCTGGGGATTGATCTGGTCCTGCATTTCATTCCATGAGCAGTCTGAAAACGCCGTGCAGATGACCACCTGCAGATCCGGGCAGACCTGCCAGATCCGTTGCGTCGTTTCGATGCCGTCCCAGCCGGGAGGCATGCGGACATCCACAAAAGCCATGGCATAGGGACGGCCTTCAGCCAGCGCCTTCTCCACCATTTTCAGGCCTTCTTCGCCCTGGGAAGCGGTGTCGATTTCGAAGAGCATGGCCGCAGGAGCGCCGAAAATCCGGGCCTCAGCCGCCTGCAGTGCGGCGTCTTCAGAATCAGACTCGCCAAGGATCTTCCGAAAATCGTCATGGATGGCCTGGTTGTCATCGATGACAAGAATGCGGCGGTTGAGATTATCGGTCGTTTTGTTCATCATGTGGTTTGTTTAAGTTCGACAAGGGGAGTTCCAGGGTGAAGACAGCGCCGCAGCCGACGCCATCGCTCTCGGCCATGAGCTTTCCGCCCATTTCACGGGCCGCCAGGGCGCCGCTGTGCAGGCCGAAGCCGTGGCCGTCCTTCTTGGTGGTGAAGCCGTGTTGAAAAATCCGCGTCAAGTTTTCCGGCGCAATGCCGCCGCCATTGTCGATGACCTTGATCTGAACGGTGTCTGCGCCATGCAGCGCGACCCGCACCTTCATCTGTTTGTCTTTTGCCTGCTGCGCGAGCGCCTGCGTGGCATTGCTCAAAAGATTTACCAAAATTGGCATCACTTTGTGCCGGTCCAGCACGACGGGCGGCACCGCCTCAAACTCCCGCACCAGAGTCACTCCATGACGCGACAGACTGGTGCTGCTCATATTGATGGCGTCTTCGATGATTTCCACCACGTCCAGTGTTTCCAGGACACCGGCCACGCGCGCGTGGTTTTGCTGCATGGACACGATCTGCTTGATGTGCTCGATGTTGTTTTGCAGATGCTTCACCTCATCCAGAATCGCTTTCTGAGGTTCTGCAAGGTTGTCAGCCAGCTGTACGAGATAGCCGGGCAGCTCTCTGCCACGCGAGTCCTGCGTGAGGAAATCCGGGAGGTGGTGCTCATGCTCCCGCAGCAGCTGGGCCACATTCTTCAAACTGGAAATCCGGAAGTGCCGGACCTTTCCAGCCACGGTCTCCGCAGACACATTCACGCTGTTGAGCACGTTGCCCACGTTGTGCAGTACGTTCGTCGCCACCTCGGCCATGCCTGCCTGACGAGATGTCTTGACCAGCTGCTTGTGCGCCTCGGTCAGCTCCGCCGTGCGTTCGATCACCTGGTTTTCGATCTGCGCATTGATGCTTTCCAGCCTGCTGCGGCGTTTGGCCACTTCGAGTGTTTCGGTCAGGTTTTGCTGAATCGAGATCATCAGGAAGACGTCTTCAATCATCACCCAGCCGACGTACTCCAGCCACCGCCACTGGCCGGCATCCACCACGCCAAAGATGGACTGCGGCCACAGCATGCCGCGCACCAGATGATCCGCCACCACCACGAGGGTGGCCGTGACGAGCACGCGCCAGTCGCGATAAAACGCCAGAAAAGTGAGCGAGCCAAAGATGTGGAAGTGAGTCTCAAAGCGACCGCCGGTGAGATGGATCAGGAGTGCCGAGGTGAGAATCTGCGCCACTGCGATGACATGGCGGGTGACCACCCTCCCCGGCTGCCGCCAGGCGAGCAGCACAGGGGCAGCGCTGATCGCGCCGCCGAGACAAATGGCCGCCCAGACATGCCACAGGGGCTGGATGGAGGAACCATTCCAGGCCATGGGGGAAATCCACATGGCGATGACGATCCCGCCCAGCCACTGCATGACCATCAGCTTGGCAAAGAGGCGGTCTGTGAGGATGTGATTGCGGCGTTGGGAAATGCGGTAAAGTCGGGCGGTACGCTCCTCCTCGACTGCTGCCAGCTCGGCATTATTGCGGCCGACTATCGAGTACATGAGGTTCCTCCCTGCGTGTTTTGCTTCGGAAGACTCCTCTTATCTGCGCGATGAACCGTGACTTTTGTCATGTTTTATGTGTAAATTTAGCATTACTTATAATTACTGTAAATTAATATAAGCATTGCTTTGGCCAGTTTTTAACCAAGCTTCAGGTGCTAAATCTCCATTTAGTGATTGGGTTGGTTCTGCCTTAAGCGCGTCTCGGCGACGTTTGGAAAATGACGGCAGCGCGGGGCATTGAGTGGAATGCGAGTTGATGGGTGGGTGGCGGCTGGCTATTCCTTGACGTATGCCCACAGGATTCCCTCTCACACAGTGCCGCGCAGTGATCACCGGAGCGTCTTCTGGACTTGGGGCGGAGTTTGCGCGGCAGCTGGCTCCGGGGGCGGAGGTGCTGGTGCTGGTGGCGCGGAGGGCGGAGGCGCTGGAAAAGGTAAAAATGGAGCTGTCTGGGACGCGGACAAAGGTGCTGTGCTGTGTGTCGGATTTGGCAACGGAAGCGGGTCGGAGTGATGTGTGCGCGTTTCTCGCCGCGAATGGGGTGAAACCGAACCTGCTGATCAATAATGCCGGGATGGGTGATTATGGGAGCTTTGCGAGTTCTTCGGCAGAGAAGACGCGGACGCAGATCGAGCTCAATATTACGGCGCTGACGATGCTGACGCATGCGCTGCTGCCGCTGATGGAGACGCCGGGGGGGATCTTGAATGTGAGCTCGCTGGCGAGCACGCTGCCGATGCCGGACCTGGCGGTGTATGCGGCGAGCAAGGCGTATGTGACGAGTTTTTCGGAGGCGCTGGCGATTGAGCTGGCGCCGAAGGGGATCACGGTGAGCTGTGTGTGCCCGGGTCCGACGCCGACGAACTTCAGTCAGACGGCGAAACGGAATGACGGGAGTGACACGAACCGGGATGGGCAGGCTTTGCTGCGGATTCCGCCCTCTCAGGTAGTGCGTGTGGCGCTGGGGGCGCTGCAGGCGGGGCGGGCGTGTGTGTTTCCGGGGGTGGGCGTTTCGATTGCGGGGCGGGTGTTTCGGCTGATGCCGCGGGGGATCATGCGGTGGGTGCTGCGGAGACGGAGTGGCAAGGAATGATCGTTGCACAAAGGTGGCGTCAGGATGTACATTTGATGTGTGCGCTGTCCTGCCTGCCGAACTCCTGCGACTGAAACTGATGCTGCCTGCGGGCAGTGCGGGTTTTCGCTGGAGGCGGCGGACCGGGCGTTTGGGATTGCTCCGTCGTTGCGGCGTCCGATTGCGGACGTGACGGGGGTGCTGGGGGCGTTTTCGCAGAAGCATGCGGCGCATGTGATCGGGGAGGTGGAGCGGCGGTTTCCGCAACTGAGCATCGCGGCGGTGCTGATGGATGTGCCTGCACAGGCGCCGCTGCTGCCGTATGCGTTCTGGCTGTTCAACCGTGGCAGTTTATCGAGTGCGGTGGACAAGGGTGGTGCGAATCATCTGGTGATGCTGCTGATTGATACGAGCACGGACCGTGCGATCACGATGGTGGGCTATGGTCTGGAGCCGTTCATGCAGGAGACGCATCTGCAATCGTGCCTGCAGGCGGCGGAGCAGCCGCTGCGGCGGAGGCGGTATGCGCAGGCGATTGAGTCTTTTGCGCGGGAGCTGGACCGGCAGCTGGTGGAGCTGTGCCGTCTGGTGCCGAAGCAGTTTGGTCTGGTGGATGAGGCGCAGTGGCTGAATGCCTGTGCTGCGGGAGAAGATGCTTTGGGGATGGCGGAAAATCTGTATTGATGGTGCCATGCTGACACGTCGCCACTTTTTGTCTTTGAGCCTTCTGAGTGGAGGCGCTTCCCTGCTCCGCGCTGCGGAGTTTTTGCCGCAGTCGGTGACTTTCAAAGGGGTGGAGAAATTTCAGCAGGTGGTGGCGCAGGCGGTGGCGGGAAACTGGGCGGCGCTGCCGATGGGGGCGCGGGTGGCGCAGTTCGGGCAGGCGCTGCGTGGCATCAAGTATGTGGGCTGGACGCTGGAGATTGATGACCGGATTGAGTCGCCTTCGGCGAATTTTACGGGGTTGGACTGCTGGACGTTTTTTGAGATTTCACTGGGACTGGCGCGGATGATTGGGAGGAGGCAGCGTGCTTACTCGCCGAGCGATCTGTTAAGGGAGATTGAGGAGACGCGGTATCGCGGTGGCGTGTGCCGAGGGAACTACCTGGACCGCATTCATTATCTGGATGAATGGTACACGGACAACGCGGCGCGGGGGAACATTCGCAATGTGACGCGTGAGGTGGGGCCGGTGGTGAGGCTGACGGGACGTGGCAATGATGAGATGTCGCTGAATCCGAAGCTGTATCGTTATCTGCGGGCGAATCCGGCGCTGGTGCCGCAACTGAGGCAGTTGGAGGCGAGGCTGGAGAAGGTGCCGTTTGATTTCATTCCGAAGGACCAGGTGGCCGCATGTGAGTCGCGCATTCAAAGCGGCGACATCATCGGCATCGTGACGAACCGGGCGCATGTGTACTGCTCGCACGTGGGGCTGGCGCTACGGACGGGTGATGGGGCCTGCCATTTCATGCATGCGTCAGCGACGTATAAGAAGGTCGTGGTGGACAAGACGATCCATGAGTATTTGTACTCGGTGAAGAGCCATGCGGGGATCGTGGTGGGAAGGCCGAGGTGAGAAAGTGATGCGGGGGAATTTTGTCAAGAATTTGCACACTGACCCCATTTTTCCAAGGTGAGAGGGGGGAGATTGGCCGCAAAAAACGCAAAAACCGATCCAAAAATAGGGACTCGGATTTTCAACTTCTCATCTGACACTCATCATGTGGCAGTGATGGGGAACTCCTGCTGACAAGTTGGTCAGAGTTTCAAATCTTCGGCAATGGTTGCGAACTGCTCCAGTGCTGCTTGGAGGTCTTCCATGATGTCGAGGGCGATCACGCCGGGGGCGGGGAGGTTGGCGCTTTCTTCGAGGGCGTCATCTTTGAGCCAGAAGATGTCGAGGTTGATCTTATCGCGTTTGATCAGGTCGGCGTAGTCGAAGGCTTTGAAGCGTTCGGTTTCCTTGCGGGTGTGGCGGTTCTTGGCGTGGTAGCTGGTGACGAAGTCATCCAGATGCTCGCGCTTCAGCGGGTTTTCCTTGAGGGTGAAGTGCTGGTTGGTGCGCAGGTCGTAGATCCAGAGTTTCTTTGTCCACGGCTTCTCCTGCGCGGGTTTGCGGTCAAAGAAGAGGACGTTGGCCTTCACGCCTTGGGCGTAGAAGATGCCGGTGGGAAGGCGCAGGAGGGTGTGGACGTCGGCCTGCTTGAGGAGTTCGCGGCGGATGGTTTCCCCGGCTCCGCCTTCGAAGAGCACGTTGTCGGGCAGCACCACGGCGGCGCGGCCGTGCATCTTGAGGATGGTGAAGATGTGCTGGAGGAAGTTGAGCTGCTTGTTGCTGGTGCTGGCCCAGAAGTCGTCCCGATTGATGGTCAGGGACTCCTTGGACTGCTCGCCATCCGCGCCGATGATGGTGACACTGCTCTTCTTGCCAAAGGGCGGATTGGCCAGGACGATCTCGTACTCGCCGTGTTTCCCGGCCAGCGCGTCCTTGGTGGTCACGGGCAATTCATCGCCCGCCTCGCTGCCGATGCCGTGCAGCAGCAGGTTCATGGCGCAGAGGCGCGTCACGCTGTCCACCAGTTCGATGCCATGGAAGGTGCCGCTCTTGAGCTGCTTCTTCTGCGCCCGGTCCAGGGTGTGGTGCTTCGCCAGGTAATCATGCGCGGCCAGCAGGAAGCCGCCGGTGCCGCAAGCGGGATCGCAGATCGTGTCGCCGGGCTGCGGGGCCACCACTTCCACCATGGCGGCAATGAGGGAGCGCGGGGTGAAGTACTGGCCCGCACCGCCCTTCACGTCCTCGGCGTTCTTTTGCAGCAGGCCTTCGTAGGCATCGCCCTTCACATCGGCGGAGAGGCTGGTCCACTGCTCCTTGTCGATCAGGTCCACGATCAGCCGCCGCAGCTTGGCCGGGTCCTGGATCTTGTTCTGCGCCTTGCGGAAGATGATGCCCAGCATGCCGGAGCACTTGCCCAGTTCCTCCAGCGTGTGGCGGTAATGCACCTCCAACTCATCGCCGTCCTTGGAGAGCAGCGAAGGCCAGTCCTTGCCCTTCGGGATGGCACTCGGTGTGCCGCGCAGCCGCGACTGCTCGTCCGCCATCTTGAGGAAGAGCAGGAAGGTCAGTTGCTCGACGTAGTCGCCATACGACAGGCCATCATCGCGCAGGATGCTGCAGTAGTTCCAGAGCTTGGAGACGAGGGCGGTGGGGTTGGTCATGGCTTACTTTCGTTCAAGCAGGTAAGGTGGTTCGATTCGGTATGGGTGGTGAAATGGCATGTTCATGGTTGGTCAAATAGGATGCTGACAAGCTGGTCTAGACTTTGGTTCTTAAATTCGGCATCTTTGATTCTTACTTTCCGATACCCCTCTCGTGGCACTTTCACACCGCTCTTCCTTTTCGTAGCCTGAGGGAACTGCGTGAGGTCTCGCAACGGCGCGTTGCCGCGCCCTCCCATCAAATGGTAGTGTGTGGGTTTGAAAGAATCGCGTTCGTAGCAAATCCAAATCACGCAGCCTCCAACGATTCCACTCAACGATTCTGCGATTGCATAAGGGTTGTCCGTCGTGGGACTTGCCAGTGTCTTCATTTGGATTTGCCGTGTAACAGTTCGGAACGTCATCACAAGGTCGATGCCGGCATTGTCCACTTCCGACCGCAAGACCGAAACCAACTCCGGCTTTTGGCGCAGCAGGAGAAGCCGCGAGATGTCGTAGATGAAGTGATGCCGCATCAAGTTCTCGATGTAGGACGAGTTCTCAGCGAGGAAGCCGGAGGTAATCACGATATGAGTTCTCCACTGAATGCTTTCTGAAGGATGGACTGCCGCAGGCGGGTGGCGCGTTGGAGGTTGGCGGTGACCACGACTTCCAGTTCCTCCACCACGCTCAACCGCCGCTCCACTTCCGCCACGATGCGGTTTTGTTCGGCGAGGGGTGGCAGCGCAACAGGTATCATCCGAATCGTACCCATTGAAAGTGAAGGCTGGGCCACTGCTTTGACGAAACTCATGGTCAATGACCGTCCAACCGGCGAACGTAGAAACATTTCGAGATATGCGGGATTTGCGATGATGGACTGGACACGCATCATCGCGATATTAGGACCTAGGAAATACTGTTGATCGTCCGGGACCATCGCTACGTTGCCGACATTCCCAACGAATACCATTAGCAGGTCTCTAGGCTTTATTTGTGATCGAGTAAGTTCCGCGACTGTCGATCTTTTCACCCTTGAAAAATTCGTCCTTTTGAAACCATGCAACCCAGCGTTCTCTGCTTTGACGACAGCAAGATCACCGTTAGGGTCGTATTTCACGAATTTGGTATATTCAAATCCGGCGAGTTTAGTGACAAATGCAACGGTCTCTATGCTGAGCCAACACCATCCTTTTGGTAGTGGGTCTACTTTATTTGTGTCTGTAAGGTTCGGTTCCTTGTATTTTCCCCGGCCCTGCCACTTCTGACGGCGTTCGGTGAGGATGCGGGCGAGGAGTTGCGGGCCGGATTCGAGGGGGCGGCCTTCGGCGCGGGCGAGTTCGGCTTCAGTGGGGACGAGGCGGCCTTCGCAGGCCGCTTTCAGGACGGCGGCGCGGTAGCGTTTGAGGTTGGCCTGAGCTCTTCGCAACGCCGCCACTCCCGCATCCAGCCGCGTGAATTGCTTCTCAATCTCCGCCACGATGCGGCGTTGGTCGTCGGGTGGGGGGAGCGGAATGGGAAGCGCTCCGAGTTTGGTCAGGTTGATAGACGCGAGATTGGTCGTCTGTTTGCCCTGCTCCATGAAATAGCGCTGACCTTCGGAGTTGCCATAAAATGAAATGAATTTTGGCTGATCCTCCGAGTTCTTGAGCCGCGCACGAAACACATGATTTTGATGCACGCACACTGGCAACTCACCATTCCAGACCCAGCCACGACCCAATTTGTCTCGGTCACCACCTTCATTGAAAAGGATGTCTCCTGGCTGAAGGCTAAGAGCCTTTATTTCAGATTCGCTGGATTCAATCTCCTTCATCTCTCTGAGATCAAGATAACCTCGCTGCACATTCGCCACGCGAAGATAGGGCACTTGGCGCACGACGTCCTTTGGTCTGCGCTTTTGACCTTTGGTCACACCGCCTACAATTTGCGCGATGTCTTTGAGCGTGACCCAGCGCCATCCCTCGGCCAATTGTCTTGCACCCTCAGGGCTCTCAAATTCTGGGACTACTTGATTCAGGGCACCCCCCTGAGTTGGATTGTTTCGTCCCTTCGGGGCTGCGGCTGTTTTGCTTCGAGGCATCGGATCAGAATTCAAGGCTCACATCTCTGCGGCAGGAAATATGTGGCTTCGTGTAACATGTTTATAAATTAAAATGCCTGGTAGGAAATGGATTTGAGGCCCTGACTCATCTTGTCCTCCGTGACAATATCAACCAGCTCAACAAGTGAAACCATCAGGCCATAAGGTGGGATCGTGACGGCCCTTTTACTCTCAGGAGCTGGTATTTCCTTGCCAACCCACTCCCCGCTTCCGAACAAGCGACGATAAAGACCCAGACGGGCAGCGACAGCCTTGAACATCTCAGCCCTAGCTGATTGCTGCCTCAACGTGCCCGACAGGTACAGTCCATCCAGATTTCGACGGTATGCTTCTTCAAAGGCATTGTGTGCTGTGACGACGTTATCCAAGGCTTCGTGCTGATATGGATTAAGCTCCGTTTGAAGAGCTTGCTCGAAGTCCTTGCCAGAGACCGCAAAATACTTCGCCAACTCCAAGTCAAACATTTGAAACGCCACTTTTCCTGCAATTCCCATCGCAAGATTCCGCTCGGAGGAGCTTAAAGTCCATCGTTGAGCGTCTTTCATGAACCGATAAATTTGAGCGGTCAGAATATCGCCAACAATCTCCGCCGCAACATCGGGTAAGGAATCCAAACTTGTTGGCTCAGAACAAAGCTCCTCAACAAGCGGGTGATTATAAGAAGTGTTATATTTGTGTTCGTGTCCCACGCTAATCACGACTCCATTTGTAGCGGCGAGCGCGTCTATGTCTGTCAAACAGGCAAAAGATGTCACATGAATAAGCCGCCCCACGCAGGCTTTAAGCGCACCAGCATTTGGAATCCTTGGAAATGCGTAAACCACAGCACCCATAAAGTGCGGAGCACTGGCGATGGCACGCAAAACAATATGCTGATTTTTACTTCCATTATTATTGAGTCCAAACTGACAAAAAGGTGCAAGTGACGATCTCGATCCATAAAATTCACTGGCAATGTCTTTTGAAAAGCCGCGGTGCTTGCCCGCTTTGAATTGAATAAACAAAGCACGTGAGGGCTGACTTCCACTCCCATCAAAATCAATTCGGACATCCCACCCTTGGCGTTTTTCATCAGCAAGACTAAGCCCAGTTGCAAAGGCTGGCCGGTTGAATGAAAAATGTTGCCACTGCCAAAACCAATCGTGAGGTGGGGCGAACCAAGGAGGTTGAGCGGAACACCTCAATAAGTAATCGAAATAATTCCCAAGGGAGAGAATCTCATGAGTAATGTTCAATTCCAGGGTTTTTTCTGAGATCATGCCGCGAGCGCTTCGTTAAGTTCTTCCAGCAGCTTCGGCAACTGGTCGCCGAAGAGTTGATGCGCCTTTCCGAGGCCGCCATTCTGATTGAAGGGGGTGTAGTCGAGGTCGTCGAGTTCGATGCTGAGGCTGGTGGCGATGTGGTCGCGGATGAGTTTCAACCACGCGATCTGGTCGGGGGTGAATGGGGCGTTGTCTTCTGGGTGCGGGGCGCTGGCTGATGGCGGAGTGCTGCGGACTCGGAGGTCCGCGCTCCTTTGGGCGAGCCACTGCTCGAAGCGTTCGTTCACGGAGTCGGCGAAGGGTTTCAGCATGGGCTGCTGCTCCAGGGCGAAGCGGACGAGGGAGACGAGATCGGCGAAGCGGCCGGCCTGGGTGCGGCCTTTGACCTTTTCCGGGGCGGTGGCGGCGAAGGCGTTCCAGAGGTTGTCCTCGGTCCAGGCGGCGTGCTGCTCGCGGAGTTTCTTTTCCAGCTCCTTGAGCATGGGCTCGGTGAGGCGCTGGGCGTAGGGGCGGCTGTAAAGGATCTGGAGCGCGGCGATCTCGGCCTGATGCTGCTCTATGTAGTCCCGGAAAGACTTCGCCAAGGCGGCGGCTTTGTCCTTGGCAGCGGCGCTGAAGCCCTGCTCGATGACCTCATCAATGACGGAGGTGGCGATGGTCTGCTCGCTGTCCTGCTTCACTTTGGCCAGCAGATCACGCAGGGCGGGATTGTCGAATGGGGCGCAGGCGGTGGTGATGAGTTCGGTCTGGGCCTGGGTGAATTCTTCCTCGCTGAGTTCCTGCGGCTCGGTCCCTTTGATGCCGGTGGCGTGCTCGGCGACGGCATCGGGATCGAAGGCCTGCAGCAGGGCCTTGGCCATCTGGCCGAGGCTGTGGCCGTCGCTGGTGGTGGCGACCTCCTTTTGCTGCGCGGGGGTGAGCTCGCGGTCCAGCCGGGCGAGGCGTCCGGCGAGGGTGGTGAGGCTGTCTTCATCCCGCTTGCCCAAGGCGACGCCGAGCATGAGGGGGGCGAAGGCGACGGTGGGCTTGCGCTCCAGCGGGCGGGACTCGGTCTTGTCGCTCTCGCAGACGCCGACGGCATCGACGATGACGAAGTGGGTCTTGGCCCTGGCCTCGGCCCCGGAGACGGACTGCAGATCCGTGGGTGTGAGCACGCGGGTGCCGCGGCCTTTCATCTGCTCAAAGTAAACGCGGCTGCGCACATCGCGAAGGAAGAGCAGGCACTCCAGGGGCTTGATGTCGGTGCCAGTGGCGATCATGTCCACCGTGACGGCGATGCGTAGCTGCGGGGAGGTGCGGAACTCGGCGATGAGGTCTTCACTTTTGGCGGGCCTGCCGGTGGTGGGGTGCTTGGCCTGATAGGTGATCTTTTTGCAGAAGTCGGTGCCTTTGCCAAAGACCTCCCAGACAAGATGCACGATGTCCTCGGCATGGCTGTCGTCCTTGGCGAAGATGAGTGTCTTGGGCACGAGGGAGCGACCGGGGAAGAGCTCGGTGAAGAGGGCATCCCGATAGGCGGTGAGCACGGTGCGGATCTGAGAGGGGACGACGATGCTGCGGTCCAGTTCCTTGTCGGTGAAGGCGAGATCTTCATCCAGGCGCTCCCAGCGGCGACGGCGGGTCTCCTTGTGCCGACGGTCCACGTAGAAGCCTTTTTCCACCTTGTCGCCCTGCTCGGTGACGCGGGTCTTGATGCGATAGACCTCGTAGCCGACATTCACGCCATCGGCGACGGCGCGCTCGTGGCCGTATTCCATGACGAGATTCTGCCCGAAAAAGCCGACGGTCTGCTTTGAGGGGGTGGCCGTGAGGCCGATGAGGTGGGCGTCAAAATACTCCAGCACCTGACGCCAGAGGCCGTAGATGGAGCGGTGGCACTCGTCTGTGACGATGAAGTCGAAGGTCTCGATGGGGATGGCGGCACTGTAAGCGACGTCCTTGGGGCGGTCATCGGCGGTGCCGATCTCGTAGGTGGAGAGTTCGTCGGCATCTTCCGGGAGTTCCTCCCCGCGCAGCATGGAGTACAGGCGCTGGATGGTGCAGATGGTGACGCGGCAGACGTCGTCGAGCTTGTTGGAGGTGAGGTGCTGGACGTTGTACACGGCGGTGAACTTCCGGCCATCGTCGGGAAGCACGTACTGATCGAACTCGGTCTTGGCCTGCCGCCCGAGATTGGCGCGGTCCACGAGAAAGAGGACGCGCCTGGCCTTGGCGAACTTGATGAGGCGGTAGGTGAAGGCGCAGGCGGTGAAGGTCTTGCCCGAGCCGGTGGCCATCTGGATGAGGGCACGGGGATGATCTGAGGCGAGTGACTGCTCCAGGCCGGTGATGCCTTCGATCTGGCAGTCGCGCATGCCGAGGGTGTTTAGCGGATGGGTGAAAGCCATCTCGCCGAGCAGGGCGCGGAGGGTTTTGGCAGAAGTGATCCACTGCGCCAAGGTCTCTGGCCGGTGGAAATTGAACACGCGGCGCGGGCGAGGATGGGGATCGCGCTCATCGCGGAAGAAGGTCTCGACGCCGGTGGACTCGTAGCGAAAGGGCAGGCCTTCCGGACCAAGGCCGGTGGCGAGGAAGTCGGGCAGGTTCTTGGCGTAGTGTGCTGACTGCTCGGCAACGGTGGAGAGGGTGACGCCTTCCTTCTTGGCTTCAACGACACCGACGGGCCTGCGGTTCACGAGCAGGAGGTAATCACAGCGGCCCGATTTGAGAGGCACCTCGCACAAGGCAATGCCGGTGGAGACGGAGGGATTGAAGGCTTTGTAATCCTGAACTGCCCAGCCCGCCGCCGCCAGCATGGCGTCGATGTTGGCACGGGCTTGTTGTTCCGGGAGGTCGGGCATCAGAAGGATGCTTACCAAAGCCGGGGATGAATCTGATGGCAAGGGTTTGGGCCAATCTTTATTTCAGAAAGCCTATTTGTGCTGCGCACGATCCCACGTCACGCTAAGATCTCGTGGATCACTCGGCCGCCGAGGTCGGTGAGGCGGTAGTCGCGGCCGTTGTGGCGGTAGGTGAGTTTTTCGTGATCGAGGCCGAGGAGGTGAAGGAGGGTGGCGTGGAGGTCATTCACGTGGACTTTGTCTTCGACGGCTTTGTAGCCGAACTCATCGGTGGCACCGTGGTGGACGCCGGCTTTGATACCGCCGCCGGCCATCCAGATGGTGAAGCCTTTGGGGTTGTGATCGCGGCCGACACTGCCCTGGGAGTCTGAGGTGCGGCCGAATTCGCCGCCCCAGATGACGAGGGTTTCATCGAGGAGGCCACGACCGGCGAGATCGGCGAGGAGTGCGGCGGCGGGTTGATCTGTGGCGGCACCGCAGGAGCGGTGATTGGTTTCGATGTTGTTGTGGCCGTCCCAGGGGACGTCGTCGACGGCACCGTCGCCTCCGGCGTTTTTGCCGGCGAAGATCTGCACGAAGCGGACGCCGCGCTCGACGAGACGGCGCGCGGTGAGGCACTGGCGGGCGAAGACTTCGCAGGTCTTGTTGTCGAGGCCGTAGAGCTTTTTGGTGGCATCGCTTTCATGGGTGAGATCGAGCGCCTCGGGGGCATCTGTCTGCATGCGGTAGGCGAGTTCGAAGGAATTGATGCGGGCGGCGAGATCGGTCTGCGGAGCGCGGAGCTGGGCGTGCTGCTGGTTCATCTCCTTGATGAGATCAAGCGAGGAGCGCTGCTGCGCGGCGCTCTCCATGGTGGAGCGTGAGAGATTGTCGATGACGCCATTGCGACGGGCATCGAGGGTGAGGGCCTGGAAGGATTTGGGGAGGAATCCGGCGGACCAGATCTGATCGTCGCCACGGGGGCGGCGCTCATGCATGACGACGAAGGAGGGGAGGTTTTGGTTCTCAGTGCCGAGGCCGTAGGTGAGCCAGGCTCCGGCGCTGGGGCGGCCGGGCTGGCTGTCTCCGCACATGAGCTCCATGGAGGCGGGGGCGTGATTGTTTGCCTTCAGATGCATGGAGTGGATGAAGGCCATCTTGTCCACATGCTGGGAGAGATGTGGGAAGATACTAGAAACCCATGAGCCGGACTCGCCGTGCTGTTTCCAATCAAAGGGGGACTTTAATATTTTGCCGCTGGTGGTGAAGAAGCCGGTCTTGGAATCGCTGCCGGGGAGGGGCTGGCCGTTGCGCTTTTGCAGCTCGGGCTTGTAGTCCCAGGTGTCCACCTGCGAGGGGGCGCCGGTCATGAAGAGCCAGATGACGGATTTGACCTTGGGCGGGAACAGGGAGGGCCGCAGGGCCATGGGATTGAGCTGGGCGGGTGCTCCCCTGCCCTGCTGCTCTGCCAGCAGGGTGGCGAGCGCGACGGAGCCGAAGCCGAGGCTGCTCTGCTGCAGGAAGCGACGACGAGAGGGCAGGAGCGAGGCGTTGGTGGTGAGGTCGTTGAACATGGGGGGGGAAGTGGGGGCGGGGGCGGCTTTTAGATATTTTTGTGTTCGATTAGTCCAAGGCCGCTTCGACAGATTGAGGTTGACCCCTCACCCGGCCTCTCCCCAAAGGGCGTCTTGGGTGTTGCCTTATCATCGGTGGGGAGAGGGGATTCGCTTTGGGTCCTTGCGAAGTGTTCTGATTCCAAGACGACGCATGGTAGCCAAAAAGCGGCTCTCCCACCCCTGACATACGATAAGGGCAAATACGTTCTTCGGGGAGAGGGCTGGGGTGAGGGGACGAAGGGAGTCTTTCACCAGCATGGGATGCCCCCTCACCCGGCCTTTGACTCTCTGCGTTCGCCCTTCGGGCTGCCTGCGGCAGTCTACCTTCGCTTCGCTGCGGTTCCCCAAAGAAGGTCTTGGGTGTTGCCATATCGTCGGCGGGGAGAGGGGATTCGTTTTGGGTCCGCGCATGGTATGGGGCTGTGGGGTTACGAATCATGACCAAGGCGTTAGTCCACGTAGATGAATTCGTTCAGGCAGAGGAGTGCGTGGCAGAACTCGCGCTGGGCGAGGGTGGCGGAGTCGGGCTTGCTGCCGAGGAGTTGGGTCTGCTGCTCGATGAAGGCCTGCATGCGCTGGGTCTCATGGGGCTCTGGGAGGCGGCCGAGGGCGAACTCGTAGGCTTTGCTGATGATGGCTGCGGTATTGGCGGGCTTGGTGGCGAGGATGCGATTGAGCAACTGCGCGGCGAGATCGTGAACGAAGGGTGAATTCATGACGGCGAGCGCCTGGGTGGGCACGGTGGTGTTGCCGCGATCGCCGATGCTTTGGGTGGGCTCTGGGGCATCAAACATGGTCATGAAGGGCACGAGCTCGCTGCGCTTGACGCGGAGGTAGACGCTGCGGCGGGTGCTTTCGTTGTTGGTCTCGGAGGGGCCGTACATCTTCACGTCGAGTTTGCCGCCGAGCTGCAGGAGGGTGTCGCGAATGGCCTCGGCCTCCAGCCGGCGTGCGGGGCGCTGGGACCAGAGGTGGTTTTCGGGGTCAGCCTGCAAATTGGCGGCATTCAGATCGCCGGACTGGGTGTAGGCGGAGCTGAGGAGGATGAGGCGGTGAATGGGCTTGAGCCGCCAGCCGTTTTTGACGAGCTCTGAGGCAAGCCAGTCGAGGAGCTCGGGATGCGTGGGCTTTTCCCCCTGCGTGCCGAAGTCATTGCTGGTGGGGACGATGCCACGGCCAAAATGCTGACGCCAGAGGCGGTTGACGATCACGCGGGCGAGCAGCGGGCCGCCGCCTGCCTGGGCATCGGTCATCCAATTGGCCAAGGAAAGGCGTGGATGGATGGCGGGCTTTTTTTCCTCGGGTGGAGGGACCCATTTCTTTTCGGCATCGCCGGAACGCATGAGGACCTGGATGAAATTGGGGCTGGCCTTGCCTTCCTTGCGGTCGACTTCGCCACGGCGGAGGAAGAAGACATCCTGGCCGCCGGCCTGTGTGGTGTAGACTTCGGTGAGCACGGGCTGGGGGCGTTTGCGCTCGTGCTCGGTGACGGCGGCGGTGAGCTGACGTGCGCGGTCATCGAAGCGGCTGAACCAGCGCGTGACGCTGGCGGGGGCTGCTTTGGCATCGCTCAGCACGCGGAGCTCGCGCAGGTTTTGCATGTCTTCGGCATCGGCGATCTTGGCGAGTTCGCTGCCGTTGTTGAAGGCGAGACGGATGCGGCCAAGGCCGAAGAAATTGGAGAAGCGGAGCTGGATTTCAAAGGCGGTGCCGCCGTCGAAGCCCACGGCTTCGCCATCGATGGCGTAGACGGCGGCGTGGTCCTTGCCCATCTGCGGTGCGACGCCCCAGCCTGTGCCGGGATTGGCATCGAGGGTCTTGGCGAATTCGTAGTTCTTTTGTTCAAAGCTGACCTGCGCGGCCTTGAGCTTGAGGGGCACGGGCTTGGCCTTGTTTTTGGCATCGAGCGGCTTGGCGATGATCTTCACATCGCCGAGGACGAAGTTGCCGTTGTCAGACAAGCCGGGGCCTTTGGAGGGCAGCGTGGGATCGCTCAGGGCATCGAGGCGGAAGGCGCGCACGCCTTTCTGATGAGTGATGACTTTGAGGGTGTAGACGTCGTCCTTCACCTTGTTGCCGGTGTAGATGACGTGGCCGTCGCGATCGGCTATGAGGCGTGCGCTTTGAGCGGTGGCGGACTGGACGTCAAAGACCTGCCAGGATGCGGTGGACTGGAGCGTGGGCAATTGATCGCGCTGCCAGGCCTCGTAGCGCGCGGGGAGTTCTTCGGTTTCGAATTTCTTCAGTGCGGCCTGCAGGGGTGCGCCGAGCTGATTGTGCACGACGAGCTTCTTCTGCGTTTCAGCGAAGGAGAGATCGATCTTGCTGGGTGACTGCACGGTGGTGGCCAGTGCGGCGGCGATGCCGTAGTAGTCGCGCTGCGGCAGCGGATCGAATTTGTGATCGTGGCAGCGCATGCAGGCCATGGTGAGGCCGAGGAAGCCGCTGCCGATGGTGGAGACCATGTCATCGAGCTGATCGTAGCGGATTTTTTCCACGGTCTTGGCGGTGATCTGGCCGGGATAGGGACCGGCGACGAGGAAGCCGGTGGCGCTGGCGCCGTCATACTGGCCGGGCTTGAGCTGATCTCCGGCGAGCTGCATGCGCACGAATTCATCGTACGGCATGTCGTTGTTCATGGCCTTGATGACCCAGTCGCGGTAGTGATAGGCACCGGGGCGGAAGCCGTCGAACTCATAGCCGCCGCTCTCGGCGAAGCGCACGACATCGAGCCAGTGGCGTGCCCAGCGCTCGCCGTACTTGGGGCTTTCGAGCAGGCGGTCGATGAGCTTGGCGTAGGCATCTGCGCGGGTGTCATTGAGGAATGCGGCGCGCTCTTCCGGTGTGGGGGCCAAGCCGGTGAGATCAAAGGTGACACGGCGCAGCAGCTTCTCTTTGGTGGCGAGCTTGCCGGGCGTGAGGCTTGCGGCTTCCTGTTTGGCGAGGATGAAGAAATCGACGGGGGTGTGCGCTAATGAAGTGTTTTTTACCGCAGGCAGGGCGGGCTGGGTGAGGGGCTTGAAGGCCCACCAGTCTTTGCCGGCGGCGACATCGATGGTGCGCTTGGATTTGACGACGGGCGCTGCTGCTATGCGTGGATCAGGCGCGCCCATCTCGATCCACTTGGTGAGATCGGCGATGATATTTTCTGGTAGCCTGCCTTTGGGGGGCATTTCCGCGTCCTTGATTTCATGGCGGATCACTTTGATGAGGAGGCTGTCGGATGGCTTGCCGGGGACAAGGGCAGGCCCGGTTTCACCGCCGCTCATGAGGCCCTGCTGGCTGTCCACGAGGAGGCCTGCCTTGAGCTTGCCTTTCTCCTGCGCCTGCTCCGAGTGGCAGCTGTAGCAGTGCTCTGCCAGCACGGGGCGGATTTTGGATTCGAAGAAGGCTGTGTGCTCCGCTGAGATGTCGGCTGCCGTTGCGAGAGAGCATGAGGCCGCGGCCGCAAGGGTGATGGAAGCGGAGAGGAAGTGAGCGCGAGAAGCGACGGTCATGGTGGGGTTGGATGCAGAGCAGGATCAACTACGTGCCGGCAGCAGGTGGTTATTGCGGGGGAGCGGGAATCTTTGGAGCCTGCGGGGCCTTGATTTTGGCAGAGGAATGATTTGGCAAAGGAATGTGCCGGATAATCCATTTCTCAGCGCGTGTGTAAGGTCATCGACAAAATGGCTGGCAACTTTTTCTTTCCCCTTCAATCAATCAGTTCGTCACAACCCACACCATGAAGCACCGCACATTCCTTCTGTCCCTCACACTCGTCCTCTCTCTGCACGGCGCGCTTCGCGCGGAGGAGCCGCAGGTTATTCATTTGTGGGAGAAGGGGGCACCGGGGTTTGAGAAGTTGAAGGATGAGCCGGAGGTGATGAAGGGGAGCTCAGTGACGCATGTGAACAATCCATCGATCACGGTGTTTCCTGCGCCGAAGGACAAGGCGAATGGTGCAGCGATGCTGATTGTGCCCGGCGGCGGGCATCGGCAGCTGGGTTTTGGTGGTGAAGGCGTGGAGCCTGCGAAGCTGCTGAATGAGCTGGGGGTGACGTGCTTTGTGCTGAAGCACCGGCTGCCGCGTGAAGAGGGCTCGCCCTACAACCTCGACATTCACCCGCGTGAGGACGGGCAGCGGGCGATGCGGGTGATCCGCACGCGGGCGGCGGAGTGGAACCTGGACGCGAAGCGGATCGGGATTCTGGGCTTCTCTGCGGGTGGTGAGGTGGTGGCGATGGTGGTCTATGGCCCGACGGCGGGTGATGCGGGCGCGGCGGATGTGATCGACCGGGCGAGCTGCCGGGCGGACTTTCAGGTGTCGATTTATCCGGGGCCGCTGGGGGTGCCAGCGGGGCCAATCCCGGCGGATGCGCCACCGGCGTTTTTCCTGGTGGCGAATGATGATACGAGCCACGTGAAGCCCATTCTCGATCAGTTGGCCCAATACGAGGCCGCGAAGCTGCCTGTGGAAGTGCATTTGTATGCGCGCGGCGCGCATGGTTTTGGCATGGGCGGGCGGTCGAAGTTTGCCTCGATCAAGACCTGGACGCAGCGCATGAGCGACTGGCTGGCGGACAGCGGGTTTCTGGCGGCTGCGCAAGAGAAACCGAAGACGGGTGGGAAGTAGGGGGATGTGGTAGAAGAGAGCCGGTGGTGGTGGAGGGGCTCTGGGCGACGGCGGCTTGAGGACAAGCCGCCCTACCTGCTTAGGGGGGGCGGATGTTTGGCGGCTAGCGGAGACTGGCAGGCTCCCGCATTCGGGTGATTTTTGGTGGACGTGCGTGCTTGTGCCCGTCGAAAGCGGTAGCTGCGTTCGTGCCTCACTTCGCGACCGCAGTCCAAATGGGGAGTCTGTGCGTCGCTATGCGACCGCAGTCCAAATGGGGAGGCTGGGGGGCTTCACCAATTGGAGGTGGTGGAGGAAGCGCTGATCGACGGGCAGGAGTGCCCATCGTACTTTCGGAGGTGGGCAGTTACTTGTCGAAGAAGGAGGATTCTTCGCGGTCGCCGACTTTGAGGTAGCGGTAGAAGACTTCGAGCTGGAGGGTACAGAGGCACTGGCGGTAGATTTCGTCTGCGGCGTCTCCGGCGGGCCAGTTCGGACGGCCGCGCTTGAAGGAGCCATCGGACTGCTGGGCGCCGAGGATCTGGGGGAGGAACTGCTGATTGTAGAATTTCCAGTCGTCGCCGCCCTGCTGGAAGAAGGCCTGGGTGTAGTAGTACCAGCAGTAGAGGTTGCAGTTTTTATTCCAGTCGAGGGGCTCGGCGGTGAGGAAGTCGGTGAGGAATTTGATGCCTTTTTTGATGGCGGTGGTCTTGCCTTTGGCCATGGTCTGGAGGCCGAGGATGCCGACGCCGGAGAGGCTCCACTGATTGTAGCCGGCATCCCGATTGGTGCCGCCGAAGCCGCCGTCTTTGGTCTGCTTGTCTTCGAAGTATTTGGTCATCTTGGTGATGGCGGAATGGAGGCCGTCGATTTTCAAGCTGGTGTTTTTGGCGGCTTTGAGGGCCTGGAACTGCCAGCCGGCGACGGAGAGGTCTTCGCGGCTTTTTTTGCCTGCGTAACCGCCGGTCTCGGTGTCGTAAACCCAGCTGCCGCTGTCCTGCTGATTGTCGATGATGATTTTCACGCCTGCTTCGAAGGCTTCGCGCATGCCGGGGAGGGATTTGCTGCCGAGGCGGGCGAGGGTGTACATCTCGCCAAGGGCGTAGGTGGCGATGCCGTGCTCGTAGACGGGGGCGTTGCCTTTTTCCGCCTGGCTGAAGAGCTTGAGCTTGTTTTTTTTCTGGGCCTCGAGGAGGAACATGATGCCTTTCATGACGTTTTCGCCGTAGAAGGGTGACTCGGGCGTTTCACAGCGGCCGAGGTAGCAGAGGAGGGCGAGGCCGGTGAAGGCGCATTTGTTGTTGCGGCCCCAGGAGCCGTCTGGGTTTTGCTTGGTCTTGAGCCATTCGAGGGAGGCGCTGACGGCGGCCTCGCACTCGGGGGAGCCGCCGTTTTGGCGGAGCTTTTCGAGGCGCTCCTGGGTGGAGCAACGGCTGCGCATGGAGGGGGGAAGTGTGACGAAGCCGCCCGCGGCTCCGAGGCCCTGGCCTTTGCCGAAGCCGCCTCCGGCGCCGCCCATGCCGAAACCGCCTGCGCCGCCGAGGGCGCCGCCGCCCATCATGGCGCTGACGTCGGGCATGTCGAGCGAGTCGGGTGGGGCTTCGGGCAGGGAGATGGCGGAAGTCATGCTGGCGCTGACCAGCTTTTTCATGGGCATGGTCTTGTTGATGGAGCTGCGCTTTTTCTGCTGCACTTTGTGCTGGAGATCGGCGCTGGCTTTGGCGCCCTGCGCGGTGCCGCCGCCGGGGAGGAAGTCGACCTGCTTGTCCATGACGCCGCTCTGGAAGACGATGAAGAGGGCGAGGATGCCGAGACCGGCGTGGATCAAGATGCTTAAGAGGAGGGAGCTGGCGCCGGCCTTGAGCCAGAGCTGCACGAATTTATTGGGCGGCTTGGCCACCTCGATGTGGGTGAGGGCTGGCGGGTGATAGACCTGGCCTTCGACGTGGTCGGCAATGACGACTGCGGCTTCACCGGAGTCGTCCGTGGGGACGGGGGTGGCGACTGCGACGGGTGTGCCCGGTGCGGGCATGGCAACGGGGACGGCGGCGCTGGCAGGCCGTGGTGCCGGGGAGGCGGTGGGGACGGTGCCGGTGGAAGGTGCGGGCGGCGGCATCATGGCCGGCATGGGCATCTGCGGCATGTAGCCGGGGGGATAGCCCGGCATCTGCGGCGGGTAGCCCTGCGGCATGGGGTAGCCAGGGGGATAACCGGGCATCTGGGGCGGGTAGCCCTGCGGCGGCGGATACCCCTGCGGATAGCCGGGCATCTGCGGCGGGTAGCCCTGCGGCATGGGGTAGCCGGGGGGATAACCGGGCATCTGGGGCGGGTAACCCTGCGGTGGATAGCCCTGGGGGTAGCCCTGTGGCAGAGGCTGGGTGACACCCGGAGGGGGTGACGGCTGCGAATTCTGCGGATTTTCCGGGGTTCCAGGCTGAGACGGATTCATGAAGATGATCTTTCCAGGGTATCAGGACGGAACTGCGGCCCCTTTCTTGGGGTGCAGACAAACAAACACTGACAAAAAAATCAGAATCCTTCTTCGCCACCGACCGTGAAGGTCACGTTGGCGACCTTGGCGACGGCGAGTGCGTTGAGCACATCGATGACGCGTGAGTAGGTGGCCTGCTCCTCCGCCTGGATGGTGACGATGACCTTGGCGCTGCGGTTGTCAGCCTCCTGCTTGAGACGCTTGAGGGTGTTGATGAACTCAGGGAGAGCCATGTCGGGACGATTGCTGTCAAACTCCTCTTCATTGAGGGTGACGGCACCGGATTCCTCAACGCCGACGATGATTTCATCCGGCATTTCGGTGGGAGCATCGGCGCTGGGGGGAGCCAGCCCGGGGAGCTGGCTCTTGAGCTCGCGCTCCACCTTGACGGAGCCGACCATGACCATGAAGAAGAGCATGATGACGAAAACGACGTCGATCATGGGTGCGATCTGGAAACCGACAGCGAGCTGTTCAGTTTCGATTTCGCGATGCTTTTTTTTGCCGGGTTCGGACATGAGAAGAAGAGTTACTCTTTGTTCAAGGCAGAGAAGGAAATGTCATCAATGCCCGCCTGGGCAATGACACTCATGACGCGCTGGATTTCGATCGCCGGGAGACGTTTGTCGCCACGAATGACCGCACGGTACTTGGCGTTGGCGTCGTGGCGGGCGCGGAGTTTTTCAACGAGCGGATCCACCACATCATACGCGGTATTTTCAAAGAGGATGGTGGCCTTGCCATTGGTCCATCGCACATTGAGGTTGGCCTCGTTCTGAACGTCTTTTTCCTTTTTCTTGGCATCTTTGGCGACAGGGAGCTGAATCTCCTTGTCGATACTCAACACCTGCGCCGAGGTGATGCTCATAAAGAAAATGAGCAACACCAACAGCACGTCAATCATCGGAGCAATCTGAAACTCCGGTTCGCCATCACCACCGCCGCCGCCGCCACCCATAGTGTTAGAAGGTCAAGGGTTGAGTATAAGAGATAAGAGAGGGATGAATCAGGCTGCAGTGGCAGCCTGAACGTCGCCAGCGACCCAGTTTGGGATGGCGGCGTAGAATTCTTCTTCGCCGACGTGGGCGTCCTTGAGATGCGCGTAGGGCATCTTGCGGAAGAGGGCCATGACGATTTCCTGGAGATCGCTCATGCTGACCTGGAGACGGTTGCGGAGGAAGTAGAAGAACATGAACGCCGGGACGGCGATGAAGAGGCCGGAAGCGGTGGCGATGAGCACCTCACCGATGGCGCCGGAGAGCTTGGCAGGATCCCCTGCACCGCTGGTCTTCAGGGTGGAGAAGGCGCGCATCATGCCCGTCACCGTGCCGGTGAGACCGATCATGGGGGTGCAAACACCGATAACGGAGAGGTAGTTGATGCGGGTCTGAATGGCGGCGTTGACCTTGTTGAGCTCGCTGAAGAGAGCGGCTTCGGTGGCATCATGCCCGTCTCCGAGGAAGCTGAGTCCGACGCGGGTGGTGTTGGTGAAGGCGGAGGGGCTGCCTTTGCAGAACTGGTAAGCGCCGACGTAGTCACCTGCACGGAAGAGATCCTGAACCTGGGCGACCTGGGCTGGAGGGGCGGCCTTTTTGATGGCCGTGCGCATCCAAAGATCCACGGTGAGCCAGACGAGAGCGATGGAGCAAACGGTGATGGGATACATGACCCAGCCGCCTTCAATGAAGCGGTCGATCATCGATTCGGAGTGAACTTCAGCAGCGGCACCTTCCGGAGGGGCGGCGTCTTCAGCATAGAGGTTGAAGGAGGTGAGGACACCCAGAGCCAGCAGGACGCAAAGGAACGCGCGGGCAGGGCCGTTGGGGATGTGGCGGGTCATGATGGTGGCAGTGTTGGTTTGCATGGGGAAATGGTTCAAGCTTTGGGTTTGGAGTCGGTGGGTTTGGCGGGCTCGCCTTCCTTGGGTTTGGCGGCGTCCGGTTTGCCATCGGCGGCGGCGGCGTCAACTTCTTCCTCGGCGACATTCTTCATTCCGGCAATCGCGGCTTTCTCCTTGGTGGCGGATTCGGCGACCGGGGAGCCGGGGTAGGATTCGCTGATGCGTGCGAGGAAGGCGTTGGCGTCCTCATAGCGCTTCATTTTGATGAGAATCTTGGCGGCGTTCAGCTCGGCCTCAGGCACGCGCTGCATCTGAGTGCCGTAAAAGACGGGGATGCGCAGGTAGGCGAGCAGGGCTTTTTCCCACTCCTTCTTGCGGGTGTGAACATCAGCAATCAGGGCCCAAAGGGAGGCGCCAATGGCGGAGTCGTCGGTTTCTTTGAGGATGCTCTGGGCTTCCACGAGGATGCCGGCGTAATCCGAGGAGGTCTGGCGCTCGATGTCGAGCTGGATGATGCGCAGGCGCATCTTCTGGGCGTCGGTGAGTTTGAGGGCGCGGAGAGACGGGAGGGATTTGACGACCTCATCGAATTTACCGCCCTGATTGAGCGCTTCGATGTAGGCGAAGTAGATGTCGATGTACCAGTTGCCTTCGATGCCTTCGAAGTGCTCAAAGAAGTCACGGCCTTTTTTGAGGACGGCGATGGCTTCGTCGGTCTTGCCTTTGGCGAGGAGGTCGGCTGATTCGGTGAGTTCAGCCGGATAGGGCCACTCGAGGGAATCGATGTTCTTTTTCTCCAGAATGGTGGTGGCCTTGTTTTCACCGATCTGAACGGTGCGGATGATCTTGCCTTCCGGGTTGATGGAAAACTCGGAGGAGAAGACGCGGTTGCCGTCCTTGAGGACGATGGCCTGCCCGAAGGCGGAACCAGCGGCGACGACGGCGAAAACGAGCAAAAAGCGGGCGAACGAGTGCATGGGAATCGTGGGGTGGGTTCGCGTGAAATTACAGGGTGGGGAGGAGCTTCTCAGCCTCTTTCTTTTCCGGCTGACCCTCAAGATCCTTGCGGTCGATCATCTCCTGGATCGTTTTCCTGGCTTCCTCGGTCTTGCCGAGAGCCTTGAACGATTTACCGCAGAGGAGGTAGGCCTTGGCCATTTCATCCTTCCATTTCTGGTGGGCGATGAAGACGCGCTGGAAGTAGGCGATGGCGGCCTCGTGCTTGCCTTGGAGAGCCTCGATCTCGCCGAGCATGCGGAGGGCATTGGCGGTGGCGTGACCGCGCCACTCCTTGGTGTTGGCGATGGTCTCAAAGATCTTCTTGGCTTCGTCATACTTCTTGAGTTTGACGAGGGTCTTGGCCTCACCCTGCGTGGCATCAAGCACGTGGGAGCTGCCGGGGTAGTTGTTCAAGGCATCGCGGAAGAGTTCCAGGGCCTTGTCATTCTCACCCTTTTCGAAGGCGATTTCAGCCAGACCGACGGGAGCGCCGTCTGAGAACTCGCTGTCTTTGAAGAAGTCTCTGAGGCGGATGTAGCAGCCAGTGGCTTTTTCGAGATCGCCTTTCTTGCGGGCGGCGTCTCCCACGATGCTGAGGAGCATGGGGCTGAGATCGTCAGGCTTGGCGACTTCGATGATGATGGTGAGATATTTCTCGGCCTTTTCAGGCAGCTTCATGGTCTTGGCGAGCCAAGCCTTGGCAAAGAGAATGCGCATCTGAGCAGTGCCATTCATGGCGGCCTGAGGCGGGCTGAGCAGCGTTTCGAGCTGTTTTTCGACATCTTCGAAGGTGAGCTCTGGGGCGGGAGCGACCACGGGAGCTTTTTCGGGGGCCTTGGCACCATCCGCAGGCGGTGTCACTGGAGCAGAAGCAGCGGCGACGCGGCGGCGTTTGGGGGCGCTGATGGAGACGAGCTGCTGAATCAAGCCTTCCACCTGCTGGTTGGCGACGATGGGGATGCGGGATTTGATGTGTTCAGCGAGGAGCTTTTTGGCTTCCTCCACCTTGCCTTCTTTGATGTTGGCGCGGCTGATCCAAAGGATGGCCTTGAGGGCGAGGTCGTCGTTGTCCTTGTGGGTGTTGTAATAACGCTGCCACATTTCGGACAGCTCCTTCCACTTGTTGGATCCGACGTAGAGATCCGTCAGCTGATCCATGGCGTAGGTGAGCACATCATCGGTCTTGGCCTTGTCCACGGCTGCGGCGAACTGGATCATCGCGTTCTCATAGTCGGCGCGCTGATTGTAGATGTCCCCGAGGAGGGCGTGGACCTGACCGATGTTCTGATCGTTCGGCTTGTCTTTGGCGATGTTCAGGAGCTCGGCCTCCGCCGCCTTTTTGTCGCCGCTCTGGAAATCAATGAAGGCCAGACGGTAGCGCGCATCCACCACATACTGCCCGCCGGTATTTTCCTTGATGTAGGTCTTGAGCGCCTTGGTCACGCTCTTGGAGTCGTTCTGGTAGAAGTAGGTCAGGGCGATGCGATACAGGAGGTCGTCCTTGTAGGTGGTCGTGGGGAAGTCCTGGAGCACCTTTTCATAGGTGGTGCGGCACTCGTCAAAGCTCTGGAGTTCAAACTGGACGCTGCCAATGAGGAAGTAGAGGCGCTCTTTGTCGGCCTTGGGAAAGCTCAGGGCTTTTTTCCAGGCGGCGATGGCTTCTTTGGGCTGCTTGTTATTATAGGCCAGCATGCCGAACATCATGGAGACCTCGCCGACCATCTCGCTGTCCGGGAAGTTTTCGATGAAAACTTCGCACTGTTCGCGGGCCTCCTTGATGCGCTGCAAGGAAGCGTTGACCATGAGGAGGCCGTACATGCACTTGTCGCGCTGGGCGAACTGCTTGAAGTCTTTGACGACGACTTCGAAAGCGAGAATGGCCTGCCAGAGGCGGGAGGGATCGCCCGCGCCAGCGTCGGTGGGGGAACCCATTTCATAGTAGCAGCGGCCGAGACGGTAATAGAGAGAGGCATCGTAATCGGTGCGCTTCTCGATTTCGGCCATGATTTCCTTGTTGGCCTTGAGCTTCGTTTCGATCTCGTCTTTGCGGACGCCCTTGGCGGTCTTGAGCTGGGTCTCCAGCTTGGCCACCTGCTCAGCCTGGATGCGGGAGATTTCATTCTTCTTGCGGACGAGCTGGTAGGCGCCGAGAGCCTCCTTGTAGGCCTTCTTTTCCATCATCTCATCGCCGAGCTTGAGATAGATGTTGTTCATCTGAGCAATGCTGTCGCCACCGGAGGCGAAGTTGCGCACCTTGTCCATGAGGGTGGTGGCTTCATCGAGCTTGCCGCTGGCGACGTAGATATTGGCCGCAAGCATGGCGGCCTGGATGGATTCCGCGCTGCGGATGCCGTCTGCGAGGACGTTGGTAAGGATTTTGAGGGCGTCGTCCTTCTTGTCCTGCTTATTGAGGGTGTCGGCGATGATGAGTCCGGCCTCGGCTTTTTTCTCCGGTGAATCGCGAACGACGCTGGTGAGCACTTCGATGCCCTTGTCTTCCTTCTTGCTGGCGATGTAGGAGCGGCCCAAGGCCATGCGGACATCGACGATGGCGGAGCCCTGTGGGAACTCCTTCACGTAGGCTTCGAGAGATTCGATGGCCTTCGGGTAGTCGTTGAGATTGTAATAACAGGCGCCTTCGGTGAAGAGGATGCTCTCGAAGGGCTTGTTGTTGAGGTTTTTCTTCGCGACGGCGAGCTTGGAAAGGGCCTCCTGATATTTGGCCTCGGCAAAGAGGGCGCCGGCGGCAGCGATGAGGGCCTCAGTTTCCTGCTGGATGTTCAAAGCAGCGGGGGCTGCAGGCGCGGCGGGAGCGGCAGGGGCTGCTGGAGGTGCAGGCGGAGGAGCCTGGGAAAACACAGGCGTGACAGCGGCCAGGGCCAGAGCGGCACAGAAAATGGGTCTCATGATTTGCAGGGAGCGTTCCACATCAGCACAAAGTACTAAAAAACTACGACGATGCACAAGCTGGAATTGACGCACGTCATCGGATTTGATGGCGCAATGTGGCTGGGCATCTGGGGAAACTGACATTTTTTGAGAAAGGGATTTGAGATTAGCAGGATGGTCATTTTTGTCACGGGAGAAAAATCAAAAGGACAAATTCTATCCACACAAAGAAGCATTTGAGTGGAAAGTCCTTTCAAAGAACTCCCGGCCAGCGTGCCCTGCCCTTCGCATTTAAAGAGTGTCGTTCAACACGACTCGACATTCTCTGTTCGTCATTCAATGATCCAACCACATGTCCAATCCTGTACTCGAAGTTTCTGATCTCACTTTCCGCCGTGGCCGTCCCATCCTCAAAGGCATCTCCTGGCGGGTGGATCCCGGCCAGCACTGGTGCATCCTGGGCCCGAACGGCTGCGGCAAGACCTCGCTGATCAACCTGATCACGGGGTATGACAGTGCGACGGGCGGGAGTCTGCGGATCGGCGAGAGCGTGTTTGGTGAGGATGACTGGCGTGAGGTGCGCCGCCGAGTGGGGCTGGTGACGAACACGCTGGTGACGTATTTAGAGAGCGGCGAGCCGGTGATCGACGTGATCGCGAGCGGACGGGAGGCGAAGCTGAACCTGATCGACGAGCCGCCGGCGGCGGTGCTGCGTCAGGCGGCAGGGCTGCTGGCGCAGGTGGGCTGCGAGTACCTGAGCGAGGCGCTGTGGGGCCCGCTGTCTCAGGGGGAGAAGCAGAAGGTGCTGATCTGCCGCGCGCTGATGGCGAAGTTTGATGTGCTGATTCTCGACGAGCCCTGTGCGGGGCTGGACCCGGTGGCGCGTGAGAAGTACCTGCAGTGGATGCAATCCCTGGCGGTGCAGCCGCACTCCCCTTCCCTGGTGCTGGTGACGCACCACGTGGAGGAAATCCTGCCGAGCATCACGCACTGCCTGCTGCTGAGGGACGGCCAGGTGCATGCGTCCGGGCCGAAGGCGGAGGTGCTGAACAGCCGGAACCTGAGCGAGATTTATGGTGCGCGCGTGAAGCTTGGCCGGCGTGGGGAACGTTATTCACTGCGACTCGCCTGAACCTACTGCCATGAAAAGATGCATCGCCTTCCTACTGCTGCTGACTGTTTTCACCCATGGAGCGGAGGAGGTGCTCTTTGAGCGAGTGCCGGAGGCAGGGGTGCAGCCGCAGGTGGCCACCACGCGGGATGGCACGCTGCATCTGGTGTATCTCATAGGCAATCCCGGTGGCGGGGATGTGCGCTATGTGACAAAACGGAGTGGTGCCGCCGGATGGAGCGCGCCGCGTACTCTTAATAGTACACCGGCCACGGCGGTGTCTGCGGGGACGATCCGCGGAGCGCAGATCGCGGTGGGGAAAGATGATACGCTGCATGTGGTGTGGAACGGACCCGGGGGTAAAAACCAGCCTGCACCGCTGCTTTACACGCGCTCGCTGAATCATGGGGACACGTTTGAGAAGCAGCGTGACCTGAGAGCGGACACGCAGGGGCTGGATGGCGGGGCCTCTATAGCGGCCAGCGCCAAGGGGGAGGTGTACATCGTCTGGCATGGTGCGCCTGCGGGTGCGGCGCCGGGGGAGATTAATAGGCGGGTGTTTGTGCTGCAATCGACGGACAACGGCGGCACGTTCTCGAAGCCGAGGATTGCGAACGGGGATGATCCGGGGGTGTGCGCGTGCTGCTCGCTGAAGACCTTTGTGAGTCCCACTGGGGAGCTGATCACGCTGTACCGGGCGGCGCGGAGCGTGGCGCAGCGGGACATCACGCTGATGACGTCCAGGGATGGCGGGGTGACTTTTCAGCACCGAAACGTGGGGCCATGGGCGATCAATGCGTGTCCGATGAGCAGCGCGAGCGTGATCGCCGCCGGAACGAAAACGCGGGCGGCGTGGGAGGCGGAGGGCAAGGTGTACACTTCACTGCTGGATGAGAGTTCGGCGGCGCTGGCTGTCTCTGAGGACAAGGCGAGGCACCCTGCCCTGGCGGTGAATGCGCGGGGTGAGACGCTGATCACCTGGAGCGTGGGCACAGGCTGGCAGAAGGGCGGGCAGCTTGGCTGGCTGGTGCTCGATTCTGCTGGCAAGGCGACGGGCAAGCGTGGCATCAAGCCGGGTGTTCCCGTGTGGGGCTTCACTGCGGCCTATGCGGAGGGCGATCAATTTGTGATCTTGTATTAGGCGGCTTGAGGCTCGGTGAAGAACTGGAATGATGTGGAGCGGCGTCAAAAGGCTTGTCATTGTTTTAGGCACCTGATATTTCGGGCTGATCCCATGAGCACGCCCAGCCAACCTCTTCGCCAGCCCGGTCTCATCGTTTATTTCTGTGGTCTGGCCACCTCGGCGCTGGCGCTGTGGCTGGTGCAGATCGCGAATGACAACGGTGAAAATATCATGGGCTGGTATGCGAACGGGATCATTCCAGCGGGGGCGTTTCTGGTGGGGATCGGCAGTGGTGTGGGGTATGCCGTGGGCTCGCGACTGCTGCAGGTGAAGCTGAGCAAGGCGTTTGTCTTTGGGATGATCACGACGGCGGTGGTGGATTACTTTGCCGCGCACTACCTCACCTACCTGAGCATCATTGAGCTGCATCACATCCCGGCGGAGCGCTACGGCTTCACCGACTACTTCCGTGAGATCAGCGAAGGAATGTCCTTCAAGAGCAAGCATTCCGGCGAGCCAGGCAGCCCGCTGGGCATGTGGGGCTATTTTTACAAGCTGCTGGAGATTTGCGGCTACGCAGGCGGCGCCATGGTGCCGTCGATGATGGTCTTTGGCATGCCGTATTGCAAAGGGTGCCAGCAGTACCTGAAGAAGCACCGCACGGGGCACCTGCATGCGCCGGAGCAGTGGTCGGTGGTGAAGAAGATGAAAAAGAAGGAACGGCTCGCGGCGCTGCAGGCGTCGATCAAAGAGCTCATTGCACGTGCGAACGAGTTCACCGTGCCGATAGCCGCTGCGCCGCTGGCGGAGACGGAAGCGGCCCTTGCCACGCTGGATCAGACGATTCACAAGGATGCTGCGGCGCGGATTACTTACACTTTGAAGAAATGCCCGCGCTGTGATGCGCACCATCTGGACTTGAGCCTGTTTAATTACACGGAGGATAAGAAGGTGGCGAACTCGAACGTGGCGAAGATTGACAAGACGAAGGTGGCGAAGGTGGCGAAGGTGGCGGAGGTGGTGGGGGACGGGGTGGCGGCGTGAGGGGATATATTACGGTCCCATCCATTTCATGAGTGAATCATCCCCAGTTCAACCGCATGGCACCAAATGGTTCGTTCTGATTATGCTGACCGTCGGGCTCTATTTCGCGAGCCTTGGCCCCATTGAAGCATTCGCGAGAATCGAGGCAAAAATGGGGACACCACCTCACCGAATGTGGTCCTACATCATTCCAATTTACGAGCCTGCCCAATGGCTGATTGAAAAAACGGGAGGGGGCAGAGCCTTCCATCGGTATGTTTTGTGGTGGGAGTGGTTGCTCAAATCTGGGGTGACCAGTCCGGTGGCACCGTAGAAGGCATGTTACTTGCTCTGCGTGAGCGGTCGCTTTAGCGAGCAGTGTATAAAGAATCCTGTGTGAGGCGGGGAAAGCCGAGGCGGCTGAGGGACGTTGGTTCGAGGATGAAACGATTTTTGCTCTGCCTCATGATTGCTGCTCCAATCCTCGCGGCGGAGCGTCCTGCGGTGACGGTGCCGCGCCAGACGAGCGGTGACACGGCGGTGCAGCCGAAGTGGGAGGAGGGGCTGAGGGTCACGGTGGGGCTGAAGGATGCGGACATCGTGGGGAGTGACCAGCGGGCGATTCAGGCTGCGGTGGATTATGTGGCACGGATGGGTGGCGGGACGGTGCACCTGAAGGCGGGGACTTATCGGCTGCGGAATGCGGTATTTTTGCAAACGGGTGTGAACCTGATGGGCGAAGGTGAGAAGACGGTGCTCATTAAAGAGCCGTCTGTGATGACGCCGCTGAAGCTGGACAGCGACTGGTATGACCAGGAGATCACGCTGCACGATGCGAGCGGATTCCGCGTGGGGGATGGGGTGTGCCTGCGGGCGAAGGATGCGAAGACGGGGCGGCAGACGGTGATCAAGCGGACGCTGGTGGCGCGGAGCGGGAACCGCTTCAAGCTGGACAAGGCGCTGCGTGAAAACCTGTGGCAGATGAACGAGGCGACGTGCGCGACGCTGTTTCCGCTGCTGAGCGGTGAATTTGTGAATGATGTGAGGATCGAGAATCTGGTGCTGGACGGCAACCGTGAGCACAATGCGGAGCTGGATGGCAACTACGCGGGCTGCATTTTTCTGCAGGACTGCAATCGCTTCCACATCAGCGGGGTGACGGCGCGCAACAACCACGGGGATGGGATCAGCTGGCAGATCTGCCACGATGTGGTGGTGGAAAATTGCGTGAGCGAAAACAACAGCGGGCTGGGGTTGCACCCGGGCAGCGGCTCGCAGCGGCCGATCATCCGCAACAGTACGTTGCGTGGGAATGACATTGGGATTTTCTTCTGCTGGGGCGTCAAGTATGGGCTGGCGGAGGGCAATCAGATCGAGGGGAATCGCATTGGGATTTCCATTGGCCATCGTGACACGGACAACCTGGTGACGGGGAACACGATCCGGGGCAGCAAGGTGAACGGTTTGCTGTTTCGCCCGGAACGGGGCCCGGACTTTGCGGGGCATCGCAACCGGATCGAGAAGAACCGCTTCATCGACAACGCGCCGGAAGGCGGGGTGGTGATCGACATCCAGGGCGGGACGGAAGCGATCACGATCAGCGACAATCAGTTCACGGAAACGCGGGGCGGGAAGGCGCGTGCGGCGGTGAAGCAGGGGCCGGAGACGAAGCGCATTGTGATTGAAGGCAGTGAGAGCCAGGGGTTTTAGAGCATTCGTTTCGTCCACATGATGAACTTTGCCTGCTCGCAGCGTTAGAATGCGCTTCACTTCCCAACCATGAAATCCAAGCTGCTCCTCCTTGCCGTTCTCGCGTCGTCCATTGTCCGTGCTGAGGACAGCCGGCTGCAGGCGCCGAAGGATTTGAACGGGTATTTTCCTTTCAATCCGCCGTCTTCGCTGAGTGAGTGGGATGCGCGGAAGGATTATGTGAGGAGGCAGATATTGGTGGCAGAGGGGCTGTGGCCGATGCCGACGAAGACGCCGCTGAATGCGGTGGTGCATGGGAAGGTGGAGGGGGATGGCTTCACGGTGGAGAAGGTGTACTTTGAGAGTGCGCCGGGATTCTTTGTGACGGGGAGCCTGTGGAAGCCGAAGGTGATCAAGGGCAAGGTGCCGGGGGTGATGTTTGCGCACGGGCACTGGAAGGATGCGCGGCTTTCGATTGAGACAGACGCAAAGGTGCGGGCGGAGATCGCGGCGGGGGGTGAGCGTTTTGAGCGGGGAGGAAAGAGCATTTTTCAATCGCTCTGCATTCAACTGGCGCGCATGGGCTGCGTGGTGTGGCAGTGGGACATGCTGAGCGATTCGGACTCGGTGCAGATCCCGCGCGAGATGGTGCACACGTTTGCGAAGCAGCGGCCGGAGATGAACACGGCGGAAAACTGGGGGCTGTACAGTCCGCAGGCGGAGGCGCATTTGCAGTCGATCATGGGTCTGCAAACTTGGAACGCGGTGCGTGGTCTGGACTTCCTGCTGTCGTTGCCCGAGGTGGATCCGGAGCGTACGGCGATCACGGGTGCGAGCGGTGGTGGTACGCAGACGATGCTGCTGGCGGCGATTGATGACCGCATCAAGCTTTCGTTTCCATGCGTGATGGTGAGCACGGCGATGCAGGGGGGCTGCACGTGCGAGAATACTTCACTGCTGCGGATCAACACGGGCAATGTGGAATTCGCGGGACTCTTTGCGCCGAAGCCGCAGGGGATGAACACGGCGAACGACTGGACGAAGGAGATGGCGACGAAGGGTTTTCCTGATTTGCAGAAGCTGTACACGACCTTTGGCAAGAAGGACAATGTGTTCCTGCTGCGCGGGGAGCATTTTCCACACAACTACAACGCGGTGACGCGCAGTGCGTTTTACACGTTTGTGAACAAGCACTTCAACTTGGGACAGGAAGCGCCGGTGATTGAGAAGGACTATGAACCGCTGACGAAGGAGCAGCTGACGGTTTGGGATGAGAAGCACCCTGCCCCGAAGGCGGCGGATCCGGAGTTTGAGCGCAAGCTGCTGAAGTATATGACCACGGATGCGGAGAAGCTGCTGAGTGAGGCGGACCCGAAGGTGCTGCGCGAGGGCATCGAAGTGGTGATCGGCCGGACGTATGACAAGGCGGGCGAGGTGGAGTGGACGCTGAAGGACAAGCAGGATCGCGGTGACCACCTGGAAATGACGGGGACGCTGACGAACAAGACGTACAACGAAGAGCTGAACGTGGCCTGGCTGTATCCGAAGGAGTGGAACGGGCGGGTGGTGATCTGGCTGGATGACGCGGGCAAAGCGGGTCTGGCGAACAAAGATGTGAAGGCGCTGGTGAAGGGTGGTGCTGCGGTACTGGGGGTGGATCTGCTGTTTCAAGGGAGCGAGCTGGCGAAGCAGAACCGGCTGGTGGCGAATCCGCGTGAGTTTGCGGGATACACGTATGGCTACAATAGCGCGCTGTTTGCGCAGCGTGCGCATGATGTGCTGACGCTGACGACTTTCCTGCGGAACACGAAGGTGGGATCGCACCCGAGTCCGAAGTCGGTGTGCATCGCGGCGCTGGGTGAACAGACGGGGCCTATCGCGCTCGCTGCACGTGCGGTGGCGGGTGAGGCGATCGACCGTGCGGCGTATGACACGCATGGCTTCCGCTTTGGGAAGGTGCTGGATTATCGTGATCCGATGTTCCTGCCGGGTGGTGCGAAGTATCTGGACCTGCCGGGGATGATCCAAGTGCAGGGGCCTTACCTGAGCTGGGTGCGTGGTGAGGGGAAAGATCCGGAGGCAGGGCTGGTGGAGTGGCTGCTGAAGTAGCCGGAGCTCGGACCACGCCGCGCCGGATGGTGGGGCGTGGCATGGGGTTTTCGTATGTGGTGGCTCAGGACGGGCTGTCAGGCGGGCGAGTGGCCTGCGCGCCCGGTTTGCGGAGTACGCGCCGGGTTTGCTGCCTGCGCATCAACTCATGGGGCGAAGGCGGAGCTGCCGTAGTGTGTAGAAGGGCGCATCTGACTCGGGCATGCGGCGGGCGCCCTGCTTGCGCTTTGGCCCGAAGAGGTCGCGCTGCGCCTCGAAGACGCCTTCTATGAACTCTTTGCTCCCGAGCGCGACGCCATCGGTGAAGTAGCGCACGCACAGGTGCACGAGTTCGGCGGGGCTGAGTTTGCCTTTCTCCGCCAGCACGGCGCGTGCGGACTCGGCGGTGACACCACGAAATACCACCTTCTCATTTTGCGCGTCTTTGACCTCGCGGCCCTCGGCATGCAGGAGGCAGCGGTAGGCGGCTGCTGCGCCGGCGGTCTTCCAGCCGTCCACGGGTTTGCCCAATGCTTTGCACAGGCCACGCTGGGCTCTGCGGCTGCCGCCGAGAGCCTCGGCGTAGCCACACCAGCGGTAGTCCTTGGGATCTTTGACGAGTCCGGCGCGCACGGGATTGAGATCGATGTAGGCGGCCATGGTGCGCAGGGGGTCGCCTTTGCCTTCGACGAGCACGCTTTTGAAGCGGTCCATCC